>Ga0187894_10004105_pt1 | contig 15832 bp, 13 predicted proteins | sample GBC1701081metaG_FD_136650 | JGI IMG/M metagenome (GOLD analysis project Ga0187894, IMG submission 136650) | White microbial mat communities from a lava cave in the Kipuka Kanohina Cave System on the Island of Hawaii, USA - GBC170108-1 metaG ... | reverse complement strand
GGGCAGGTTGGCACTACATCGCCTGCCGGAACGCCGAACGCGGAGATCCGCCGAATCGCTGCGTTTCTCGCACGAGCGACCCGCGAAAACGGCCCGTTTCTCTCTTCAACTGCCGAAGTTGGGTTAGCCCCCCCCGGCCTCCTCGGCCGCCTCGCGCTGCTTGCGCTCCTCTTCCTCGAGGCGCTGCCGGCGCTCCTCGTCCGCCTTCCGGCGGAACTCCATCTCCTCCGCTTGGGCGCCGCTGCCGTGCTTCAACTCGTCGCGCCGCGCGCGGCGCACGAGCCGCGCCTGGTCGCGGAGCGCCTCGGCCATCGCCGGGTTCTCGGCCGCGAGCTGGTCGAGTCGCGCGGCGTCGTCGTCGTCGCCCCAGTTCGCGAGCCCGGGGAGGATGCTCATGACGTCCTCGCCCTGCGGGTTCCTCAGGACGCGCCGCACGAACTCGCGGCAGACCGAGGAGCCGCGGCCACGGTCGCAGGCCGTCCTCAGCGCGATCTGCCGCTGCCGCTCGTCCATCGAGCCGTTGTAGACCTGCATCGCGGTCTGGCCGAGCAGGTCCTCGTCGATGACGTACGTCTTCATGATGTCGAACGCGCGCTCGCGGATCTCGGCCGAGTCCGACGTGAGCGCCTTGTCCACGGCCCAGACCGACGCCTGCTTCGGGTCGTGGAACGGCTTCGACATCGCCTCGAGGAGCGTCATCTGCTCGCCCTCATTCCTCGCGCGGTAGTACTCCTCCCCGATCATCTTCGTCGCCTCGGGGTGCTCGACGATGCGGAGGATCGGGATCGTCACGTCGCGGCGCGCGAGGTCGTCCGACTCGAGCCCGTATTTCCGGATCGTGTCGAGCAGGTCCTTCGTGAGCCTGTCGCTCGCGAGGATCGTCTCCATGTCCTCGCACACCTTCTGCCGGAAGTAGAGCGCGCTGCCGATGTTGCCCTCCGCGAGCGTGCGCTCGAGCTCGCGCAGCCACTTGTGCTGGTCGAGGGCCGTCGGCGTCTGCGCCGGCTCGCCGATCAGGTTCTTCGGGGCGAGGGGTGCCGCCACCTCCGCCTTCACCGCGTCGTGGCGCGTCTTGGCGGTCTCGCCGCCCTTCACCAGGAGGAGGATGAGCGCGCCGATCGCCGCGCAGACGACGGCCGGCAGGACGTACTTTCGCATTCCCGCCCATTGTAGGCGCGCACCGCAGGGGGTGGGGCGGGGGCAGGGGGGAGGGGAGGCACGGGGGCCCTTCAAGAGGGAGGGAGGCGCCTCGTCCCGATCCTGGACGGGGGGCGCGGCTGCGGGGTTCAGGGGGCGCTTCGGGCGCGTCGATAGCCACTCAGCTCAGCAGCGTGTGGATGCATCCATGGTGTCCAGGGACCGTCGCAGCGCGCCCGCGAAACGGGCGGTAGGACCGAAGCGGAACCGTCGCGAACGCGACCGGCTCGCCGAGGAGTACCTTCCGCTCGTCCGCCACGTCGTCGCCCGCATCGCGATGAACCTTCCGGCGCACGTCGATAGCGACGAGCTCTTCCAGGTCGGCTCCATCGGCCTCGTGAACGCCTCGCGTTCCTTCGACGAGAAGCGCGGCGTGGCCTTCAAGACCTACGCCTTCGCGCTCATCCGCGGCGCGATCCTCGACGAGCTGCGGCGCCTCGACGTCGTGCCGCGCAGCACGCGCGAGAAGATCCGCGCGATGGACTCGGCGGCCGCGAAGCTCGCGCAGCAGCTCGACCGGCCGCCGGCGCCCGCGGAGGTCGCGGCGGCGCTCGGCACGTCGGAGACCAACGTCTTCGAGCTGATCCGCGCGGCCCGCACGGTCGCGATGCTCTCGCTCGACGACGGGACCTCGTCCCCCGAAGCGCTGCTGGTCCGCGACATCCTCCCCTGCCCGCACTCGATCGACCCGAGCGACGCCGCGTCGCAGGCCGAACTCATCGAGGCGGTGGCCGCCCGGATCGGCGCGCTCCCGGAGGCGGAGCGTCGCGTGATCACGATGTACTACCGGGAGGGGCTGCTGCTTCGCGAGATCGGCGAGGTTCTCGGAGTCACCGAGTCGCGCGTGTCGCAGATCCATTCCCGCGCGCTCGCCCGGCTCCAGGAGATGCTCCGGCCCGAGCGGGGCGCGTAGCGCCCGGCGGGCGGCTACCCCCCCTGCCGGCGGTCGCCGTCGAGCAGCGCGACGGCGGTCTCGACGCGGGCGAGATCGCTGTCCAGCTCGCCGGTGGCGAGGCGACGACGCACCTCCTCGAGGAGCTTCCGGCGCACGTGGGTGGGGGTCTCGGCGCCCGTCTCCACCCTCAGGAGGGCCTCGCCCGCAGGCTTGCCGTCGCGGAACTTCGTCATCCGGCTCCATTTTCGGCAGCCGCCGCCGGGCCTAGAGAGGGGGGCCGGGGGGAGAGGCTCAGATCCGGCCGGCGCCGTTCAGCGAGGCGTAGGAGAGCTGGCAGAGTCGGGCGTAGAGGCCCCCCTTCCGGAGGAGCTCCTCGTGCGTCCCCTCCTCGGCGAGCCGGCCGTGGTGGAGGCAGAGGATCCGGTCCGCCTCGCGTACCGTCGAGAGGCGGTGGGCGATCACGATCGCGGTGCGCCCCTTGAGCAGGCGCGGCAGCGCGTCCTGGATGAGCCGCTCCGTCTCGGTGTCGATCGAGGACGTGGCCTCGTCGAGGACGAGGATGTCGGGGTCGCTCGCGAGCGCGCGCGCGAACGCGAGGAGCTGCTTCTGGCCGACACTCAGGTTGCCGCCGCGCTCCCGGATGTCGGCCGAGAACCCGCCGTCGAGCTTCGTGAGGAAGTCCGCGTGGACGGTCGCGCAGGCGCGTTCGAGGTCGGCCGTCGTGAGCCGCGCGTTGCCGAGTCGCAGGTTCTCCTCCGCGGTGCCCGCGAAGAGGAACACGTCCTGCATGACGACCGCGATCCGGGAGCGGAGCGCGCCCTTCGCGTAGGCGCGCACGTCGGTCCCGTCCACGAGCACGCGCCCCCGCTGCGGATCCCAGAGCCGGGAGAGGAGCGAGATGACGGAGGTCTTGCCCGCGCCGGTCGGGCCGACGATCGCGACCGTCTCGCCCTTCCCGACCTTGAACGAGATGCCGCGGAGGACCGGCTCGTTCTCGACGTACGAGAAGTGGACGTCCTCGAACTCCACCTCGCCCTTCAGGCGGGCGGGCGCGAGAGCGGAGGGGGCGTCGGGGGCCTCGGGCGGCGCGTCGAGGATCGTGAAGACCCGCTCCGCCGCGGCCAGCGCCGCGAGGAGCACGTTGAAGCGATCGCTCATCTCGCGGATCGGGTGGAAGAAGATCTGGAGCGCGATCCAGAAGTAGGCCAGCTCGGCGTGGCTGAGCCTCCCGCCGCTCGCCTCGTGCGCCGCGAGGACGAGCGTGGTGCCGAGCGCGAGCGTCGCGGCGGAATCCACGATCGGCCAGAAGAGCGAGAAGTTGAGGATGGCCTTGAAGTTCGCGTCGCGGAAGCCGAGGTTGCGGCGGTCGAACCGCTCCTCCATCAGCGCCTCGCGCCGGAAGAGCCGGGTCACGGGGATTCCCGTGAAGGCCTCCTGCTGGAATCCGTTCAGGCTCGAGAGGCGCGCCCGGGTCTCGCGGTAGGCGACCCGCATCCGCTTCCCGAACCAGAGCGAGATGCCGACGACCGCGGGAAGCGCGGCGACCGCGACGAGCGCCATCGTCGGGTTGATCCAGAAGAGGACGGGGACGAGGAGGACGAGGATCACGAGGTCGTGGAAGATCGCCGCGATGCCCGACGAGAACATCTCGGCGAGCGCCTCGACGTCGTTCGTGACGCGCGTGACCAGCGTGCCCACCGGCGTCCGGTCGAAGAAGCGCACGGGGAGCGCGTGGATGTGGCGGAAGAGGCGCGTCCGCACGTCGGCGATGACGCGCTGGCCCGTGAGGATCGTCACCTGGAGGCGCAGGTACTCCGCGACCACGCCGAGCCCGGCGAGCACCCCGAAGAGCGTGACGTAGCGGAGGAGCGCGGCCGCGTCGCCCTTCGCCATCCCCTCATCGACCGCCAGCGCCACCATCCACGGCGCGCTCAGCTTCAGCCCGGCAAGCAGGACCAGGACCCCGATCGACGCGAGCAGGAGGCGGCGGTGAGGCACGATCAGGGCGAAGAGGCGCGCCACCGTGCGCCAGTCGCCGCGGTTCACGTCGTCCGGGACCTGTTCGAGCTCGTCTTTCACGGCTGGATCGCCTCGATCTCCGCCTCGATCGCCTGCGCGCGCGCGAGCCGCGCGTAGGCGCCGTCGCGGGCGACGAGCTCCGCGTGCGTCCCCGTCTCCTCGATCCGCCCCTCGCGGAGGACCACGATCAAGTCCGCGTCGCGCACGGCCGAGACCCGGTGCGCGACCACGAAGGCGGTGCGGCCCGCGCGGATCCGCCGCAGGTTCTCGAGGATCGCCGCCTCCGTCGCCGCGTCCACCGCGGAGAGGGCGTCGTCGAGGACGAGCACGCGCGCGTCCGCGACGAGCGCGCGCGCGAGCGCCGCCCGCTGTTTCTGGCCGCCGGAGAGGGTCACGCCGCGTTCGCCCACGCGCGTGTCGAGCCCGTTCGGGAAGCCCGCCATGTCCTCGGCGAGGCGCGCTTCGCGCACCGCGTCCTCGACCGCGCTCGGCGGCGCGTCGGCGCGCCCGAACGCGACGTTCTCGCGGACGGTCGCGGAGAAGAGGAACGCCTCCTGCGGCACGAAGGCGATCGCGCTGCGCAGCGAGGGCAGCGGCAGGTCGCGCACGTCGCGGCCGTCGAGGAGCACCGTCCCCTTCGGCGGGTCGTGAAGGCGCGCGAGGAGCGAGACGAGCGTGGACTTCCCGCTCCCCGTCGGGCCGACGATCCCCACCGTCCCGCCTGCCGGGACCTTGAACGAGACGTCGTTCAGGATCGGGTCCTTGCCGTAGCCGAACGTGAGCCCCCGGATCTCGACCTCGCCGCGCGCCTGCGCGACGTCGCCGCCGCGGTCCTCCTCTTCCCTCGCACCCATCACCTCCCCGATCCGGTCGAGGCCCGCGGCCCCGCGCTGGACGAGCGAGAGGATGTAGCCGATCGCCATCATCGGCCAGATGAGCATCTGCTGCAGGTAGTTGAACATCAGCAGGCTCGAGATGTCGAAGCGGCCCTGGAGGATCATCCGCCCGCCGACGAGGAGGATCACGATCGCGCCGGCGCCGCCCATCACGCCGATCGCCGTGTTCGTGATCCCGCGCACGCGGGCAAGCCGCAGGTTCGCGTCGAGGTACTCCTGGCCGAGGCGCTCGAGGTCCGCGAACTCGCGCCCCTCGATCGCGAAGGTCTTCACCACGCGCGCGCCGGCGAAGGACTCCTGCGCGCGGGCGGAGATCGCGGCGAGCTTGTCCTGGACGATGCGCGACGCGACGTGGATGCGCGGCGCGAAGAGGAACAGCGCGAGCGAGATGCCGAGGAGCGGGGCGAGCGTCCAGAGCGCGACGGTCGGGTTGATCACGAGCATGACCGTGAACGCGATGCCGAAGCTCAGGAGGGCGTCGAGAAGCCACATCACGGCCGGGCCGACCGCCATGCGGGCCGCCTCCACGTCGGACGTCGCGCGCGAGATCAGGTCGCCGGTGCGGTAGGCGCCGAAGAACGAGAGCGGCAGCCGCTGGAGCCGGCGGAAGAGGTGGGCCCGGAGGTCGGTCTCCGCGCGGCGCGACGTCTCCATCAGGTTCCGGCGCTTCACGAACGAGAAGAGGCCGCCGACGATCTCGGCGCCGACCGCGGCCAGCGCGAAGAGCAGCACGCGCGCGGGCAGGACGGGGGCGCCCTTCTGGAGAGGCTCGGAGACCTCTCCCACCGCCCGGCGGAGGAGGAGCGGCGTGACGGCGTTGGAGAGGGCGTTGGACGCCACGAGCGCGAGGAGTCCCCAGACGATCGCGCGGCGGTAGGGGGGCAGGTAGCGGAGGATCAGACGCCAGCGCCGGAACACGGGAAGCGGCGTATTCTACGTCCGCTCATGAGGGAGCACCGTTTCGGGCCCCGGGAGCTCTACGCGGGCAGCCGGTTCCTCGCCCCGCTGTCGGAGGAGGCGCTCATGGAGGCGGGGCGAGCCGCCGGGCTCCGCGAGGGCGCGACGCTTCTGGAGGTGGGCGCCGGGAACGGCTGCGCGGCCATCTTCCTCGCCGAGGCGTTCCACCTCTACGTGCGCGGTGTCGAGGCGGACGCGGAGCTGCTCGACCTCGCGCGCGCGAACGCCGCGAAGAGCCCCGCGCGACCGCGGATCCGGTTCTCTGCTTCCGAGCTGCCCGGCCCCGTGGATTTCGTCGCCGCGCTGCGCGTGCCCTTCCCGGGCGCGCCGGACCTGCTCCGGCCGGAGGGGCGGCTCCTTCTCGGCAGGTTCGTCGCGCCGGAGCGCCTCGGCTTCCCGGTCGCGGAGGCCCCCGCCCGTGCCGCGTGGCGTCGCGACGCCACCCCGCTCGAGTGGGAGCGCTTCCTCGCGCCGCTCGAGATGGCCATCCGGGGGTACGAGGCGGGGCGCCGGCCGGGGGCCAAGGCGCCGCTCGCGGAGGCGGCTGGTCGCCAGATCGCGGCCTTCCGCGCCCACGCCGCGGCCGTCCGCTACGAGCTCCTCGTCGCCTGAAAAAAAAAGGCGAGACCCCCGTGTGTCGGCTCGCACTTCGGGAGGCCCCGCCTGACAGGGGGGTAACATCCCCCCCTGACGGTGCTTGTCTCTGCCCCGATAGACAGGGCGTGCCTGCGGGTACCCTCGCCTGTGTTCGGGGCGTGCGCCTGCGCACCGCAGGGACCGAGCGGGATCGCTCGCCGGGGCGGCTGTGGGGGCTTGGGGGGCGTCGGGGGCCGCAGCCGCAAATCTATCTGCGGCAACGGTTTATGGAGAATCCCGGCCTCGCGGAGCGGTCTGGTACCCCCGTTGCGTAGGGTGGGGTGTTCAGTAGCCTGAAAGAAAAAGACAATTAAACAAGAGTGATTTCGTTTGTACCCTTTTTTCCTTAACTGAGAGCCCAACCGTTGCGTTTCAGGTCGCTGGACACCCGGCCGCGAGGCCGGGTTTTTTCATTTTACCACGGAACGCGGCCGCGCCGGGCGTAGCGGCACCGGGAAGTGGCGAGCGGGACGGGCGGCGGATCCTCGGCCGATCGCCCGCGGGTGCGGTCGCTGCCTTTGCGGCGCCGCGAGGGAGCGGCCCGTCGGCCGATCCCTGGCCTCAGAGCAAGCTCTCAGAGGGCGGCCTGGAGCGCGTTCAGGAAGTCCGAGTTCCCGACGACCAGGAACCGGTCCTCCTTCTGCGTCACGGACTCGACGTCCGCGCGGCCGCGCGTCTTCTCGCGGCACCAGTACTTGAGCATCGAGAAGACGGCCTCCTGGTTGGACGTCGTGAAGTCGACGCCCTTGCTCTGCTTGAGCTCCTTCTGGATGGAGGCGATGTGGTCGGGACGGAGAATGATGCGGGGCATGTGGAGGTCTATTTCCCGGCGGGCTTCTTGTCGGCGTCGGTCTTGTCGGCCTTCTTGTCGTCGTTCCGGGCGGGCGGCTTCGGTTCTGCCGGCCTCGCCGCCGCGTCCGGTGCGAGGGCAATCCACGCGGGGTCGTCCCCGGACGCGACCTTGAATGCTACGTCGAACTCCCAGCAATTCGGACGGGCCGACGCGCCCCCCTTGATGAAGTAGGCCGGGACGGCCTCGCAGATCGCCCAGTCCTCCGAGTCCTCGGGCCCCGGCGGCGAGATCTGCTTCGCCTTGTCCGAAGGCTGTTCCCACACCTGGAACTGGAAGCGCACCTCGCCCTTCGCCTTGTCGAGCGTGAGCTGCGCGGGAACGGGCTGAGCGCTCTTCCGGGTGATCTTCTTCGGGTCCGCGATCACGATCGCGTCGGGCGGCATCGTCAGGTTCCTGTTCGCGAGGCCGATGAAGCCGTTCCAGTAGACGACGAGCCACTCGCCGGGGGCCACGGTCTTCTCGCGGAAGAGGCCCAGCTCCTCCTGGTTCTTCGCTGTCAGCGTCTCGTACTCGTCCGGCGGCACGGGGGGCGCCGGGAGCTGGACGTTCTTCTGCTTCTCCTTGGGGAGCTTCTTGTACGCATCGACGAGCTTCTCGTAGCGCTCCCGGTCCTCGACGAGCTTGCGCGCCTCGTCATCGGTCAGGAGCACGCCCGCTTTGAGCGGGACGTCGGAACGGAACGCGCCGAGGACGAAGTACTTGTTCCGCTCCGGCTTGTCCGCCCGCTTCGCGGCGTCGTCGAACTTCGAGGCCCACAGCGGGGCAATGGCGACCGCGTGCGCGCGCTCCGTGGCATGGATGTAGGGCGTCTCGCTCGGCACGATCGTGATGTCATCCACGCCCGCCATCCGCTCCATCGCAAAGGAATGGGGGAGGTTGGCCATCCAGTCCGACGCGGCGGCGTCGTACGTGAGCCGGCGGATCGTGTGGACCATCAGATCGTAGGCAGGCCGGTCCGCGTGGCGCACGAGCCGGAGCCCGAGCGAGTCCACGCGGTTGTTCTCGCGCAGGCTCAGCACCCCCTTCTCGCCGATCGTGCCGGTGCGCGCGCAGACCATCAGGAGCTGCCACCGGTCCCCGAACGATCCCCCCTTCGCGATGAGCGCGTAGTTCGCGATGTCGTCGGGCCGCGGCGGCTCCGGCGTGACACGCGGGTGGACGTCGAAGAACGTGCGCGTCATCTCCCAGACGTTGCCCGACATGTGCCGCGCGCCGAACGGGCTGTCGCCCCCGCTCACGCTCTCGTCGTCCACGCGAAGCGTGCCGCCCGTCCGGCACCGTTCGTTCTCGGCGCCGGCGATGAGCGTCTTCTGCTTGTCGTGGTCCCAGGTCCCGAACGGGTACTGCCAGCGCAGGTTGTCGCCCCGCGCGGCCCGCTCGAACTCGTACTCGGTCGGGAACTGGCAGCCCGCCCACTCGGCGAACGCGAGCCCCTCGTTCATCGAGATGCTGCGGACGGGGTAGGGGCCGAAGTCCTTGTCCGCGAGCGCGAGCGACTTGAAGGGCTCCTCGTCGGGGACGACGAAGGCCTCCGCGGCCGGCTTCGAGGCGTCGCAGTACTCCCGGCCGACCGAGAAGCCCGAGAGGCGGCACCAGCCGTACCAATTCTGGGGGATCCGGGTCCGGTAGACCACAAGCTTGACGCCTACGGGCAGCTCGAGGTCCTCGATGCTGTTCCCGGCGGCCGAGGGGGGGTTCTCGATGGGCCACGCGGGATTCCAGGCCGGGGGGTCCAACTTCTTCCACGCCTCGACCAGCGTCCGCCAGTTGAGCGCGTAGATGGCCTTCCACTCGGACTCGACCGGGAGGCCCCGGAACTTCACGTACTGCCCCGCGAGCGCCTTCAGCGTCTCGCCCTTGGCCGTCGTGTGCTCCAGCCGGAACTCCTTGTCCATGTACTGCTTCCACTGGGCGTTCGTGACCTCGTACCTTCCGATCTGGAAGCCAGGGAGCGCAAAGGGGGGGATCGATCCCCAGATGTCGTAGACGAGCACCTTCTTCAGGTCGCCGTTGTTGCGGTGGCGGTCGATGTACTCCTTGTCCGTGCAGCCGGGATGGACTTGGCCCGGCGGGACCTGGACGAACCCGGGAAGCGTCTTCGCCTCCTTCGCCGCCGGGCCCGCCTGCGCTGCCGGGGCGCCGCCGGCACCGCCTTGGGGGGCGGCGACCGGCGCCAGGCAGGCGATCACGAGAGCCGGGAGGCAGGCCTTGAGGCTGCGGCGCGAGGCGAACATGGGCATCGGCCCAATGCTAGCACGCGGCGGGCCGACCCGAACGGACCCCGTACAGCCCGCGGGCCCCGAAGCCCCCCCAGATGGCGGAACAGGCGGTGGGACAAAGCCCTATTTCCTACCGCCGGTTGTGGAGTTCTGCTTGCGGCCTCCGGAGGACCTGATACCTTCATGTCGAGACCGCCGCGGGTGCCTGTGTGAGGGAGGCGTGCCGATGGGTACGTTCGAGAAGCTTGGGATCCTCGTGATCGTCGTGATCATCGTGATGATCCTCGCCGTCGCCATCTACCAATGGGGCGGAGCCGGGAACCCGGCGCCCGCGACCGTGCTGGAAACGCCGGGCGGCCTGACCATCAAGGATCTGGCGGACTTGGCCAGGGAGTCCGACGCGCCGCCAGCCGCGAAGGCCGCGCCCGTCGCCACCGACCCCGCGTCATGGCCCGGCGGCATCCCGAAGGCGTATCGGATCGCGCGCGACGACAAGGTCTGGGTCCTCGTCGTGAAGCGGTGGGGGCTCAAGGAGAGCTTCATCCAGGCGATCGAGACCAACAACCCGAAGATCGACTTCAAGCGCCTGAAGCCGGGCGCGGAGCTCGTGATCCCGGACCCCGCGAACTACGTGCGCGCGAGCGCGGAGAAGCAGACGCCGAAGAAGCCCACAGGCGCGCGCCTCTACGAGGTGCAGGGCGGCGACACGCTCGAGAGCATCGCGTTCAACCACCTCGGCGCGAAGACGCGCTGGCCCGACATCGTCAGCATGAACCCCGGCCTCGAGCCGAAGCGCCTCTTCGAGGGCCAGGAAATCTACCTTCCGGGCAAATAGCCGTCGTCCGTAAGCCGCTCCTCCGCAAGGAGTTACGACAAGGCCCTTCGGGGGACACCCCGAGGGCCTTTTGTGCTTCAGCGGCAGCGGCAAAGTCCCGATACGAGACTAGCGCTGCCTGGCCATTGGCATGCGCGTTCGGAGAGATGCCATGCGCAACATGATCTGCGCCCTCACCCTTTCGGCCTTCTGCGCGCCGCTCGCGGCGCAGCAGCCGCCCGAGCCCGTCCCGCCGCGCCAGGCATCCGCCGGCGCCGAGCCGGCGAAGCCCGAGCCGGCGAAGCCCGACGAGGCGGCGGTCGAGGCCGCCGAGGTGAAGGTCCTCGCGCCGGCCGACGTGCCGGCCGAGCTGCTCCGCATCGAGAAGCGCAAGGCCAAGGCGGACATCAAGTGCGAGCTGACGATGACCCCGACGCATGGCCGAGAGGTCACCGTCAAGGGCGTCGTGCGCAACGGCAAGCTCATCGAGCGCTTTGCCGGCCGCGAGTTCGTCAGCGACCCGACGATCGAGCACCCGCAGTGCGGCGTCCGCCTCTGGTGGGTGGACAACACCTCGGGCTGGATCTTCCTCCGCTACTCCCAGATCCGCACGATCGCGCTCACCGGCATCCTGACGGCCGAGGAGAAGCAGCGGATCATGGAGGCCCTCCTCGTCAAGGAGCAGAAGAAGGAAGAGGAGAAGAAGGCGGAGGAGGCCACGAAGCTCGAGGAGGAGCTGCTCAAGATGAGCGCCCTCGATCTGGAGGCCTACGTCCTCCGCGAGTATCCTCAGGACCAGGGCTGGAACCACGAGAGGCTGCGCAACCTGAAGAAGAAGCAGCTTATCGACAACCAGCCGCTCACGCGTCAGGAGTCGATCTTCGTCTCCTACTTCCCCGTCCTCATCAAGGCGAGGCTGAAGGAGCTGAAGCGCGAGAAGGACAAGGTCGAGTTTGAGCCCGGAACGGCCGACAAGCCCCAAGAACCCGGCCGGACCCAGCCCGGGTCGGCCGGAGCAAAGCCCGAGAAGCCCCGGGCCGCGCAGCCCGGAGCCGCCGCTCCCCCCGCCGACGCCGGGGACGACGAGGTCCCCGCAGACGAAGAGCCCGCGAAGGACGACGAGTAGCCTCCTCCTCGCCCCGCTCGCCTTCCTGTACGCCGCGGCGGCGCGCTTGCGAACGCGCCGCTGGCGCGGCCGCGCCCGCCGCCTGCCGAAGCCGGTCCTCTCGGTCGGCAACCTCACGTTCGGCGGCACCGGGAAGACGCCCTTCGTGATCCACGCGTGCAAGGAACTCTTGCGCCGCGGGAAGAAGGTCGCGGTCCTCTCCAGGGGCTATCGAGGGGGGCCCGGGGGGAACGACGAGGCCCGCGTCATCGCGCGGCACCTCCCCCAAGTCCCGGTGGTCGAGGATCCCGACCGGTTCGCCGCGGGCTCGAGGATCGCGCCGGACACGGACGTCTTCGTCCTCGACGACGGGTTCCAGCACCTCCCCCTCTTCCGCGACCACGATGTCGTGCTCGTGGACGCGACCGATCCCTTCGGCGGGGGGTTCTGCCCGCCCGCGGGCCGGCTGCGCGAGCCCCTCTCCGCCCTCGATCGCGCGACGCTCGTCGTGATCACGCGCGCGGATCTCGTCGATCGCGCCGCGCTCGGCGAGACGATGCGGACCGTTCGCGAGCGCACCGCGGCGCCGGTCGTGACGACCGCCTTCCGCGCGCAGTGCGACGTGCCGCTCGCGGGGCTTGAGGCGACCGTCGCGTGCGGCATCGGCAACCCGGGCGCGTTCGAGCTCATGCTCGAGCGGCAGGGCGTCCGGATCCTCGAGCGCCGGTTCTTCCGCGACCACCACGCCTACACCCGCGCCGACGCGGCGTCCCTCGCGGCGGCCGGCCGCCCCGTGGTCGTGACCGAGAAGGACGCGGTGAAGCTCGAGGCGCTCTGGCCCCCGAAGCCCCCTCTCGTCGTGGTCCGGGCGGAGCTCCTCGTGCTCGACGGGGCCACGCACCTCGACGCACTCTTCGACCGGCCATGAGGATCGGCGCGAGGGAGATCGCGACGCGCGACGGCCGCGGCCTCGTCGTGCGCTCGGCGAGGCCGAACGAGGCGGGCGCGCTCTACGACCACTACCTGACGATCCGGGCGCGCGAGCCGGAGGTCAACGTCGAGGAGGCGGACGAGTGGCAGGCGACCGGCGACAGCGTCCGGCGGCTGATCGAGGGGCTCGAGCGCGCGCCGAACGGGTTCCTGCTCGTCGCGGACGCGGGCGGGATCGTGGGCGCGCTGTCGGTCGAGGGCGGGCGGTTCCGGAAGGTGCGCCACGTCGGCGAGGTCGGCGTGAGCGTTCAGCGCGAGTGGCGCGGGCGCGGCGTCGGGCGCCGGCTGATGGAGACGGCGATCGACGTGGCGCGCACGTCGCCCGAGCTCTCGCGCCTCTCGCTCCGGGTCTTCGCCTCGAACGCGCCGGCGCTCCGCCTCTACGAGTCGATGGGCTTCGCGATCGAGGGACGCCGTCCCGGCCACCTGCGCGTGCGTGGCCGCGCGGACGACCTGATCCTGATGGGGTTCTCGCTCAGGGCGTGAGGCCGAGGGGTCCGGGGGCCGTCACTCGAGCTCGAGGGCGGATCCCCCGAGCGCGGCGCGGGCCTCGGATTCGAGAGCCGCCTTCGCCTCGCGCTGCGTCTCGGATGCCGGATCGATCGCGGCGAGGTGCTCCATCGCGCGCCGGGGGCGCTTCGCGCCCAAGAGGAGCCGCGCGAGCGTGAGCCGGACCGGGCCCTCCGGATGCTCCGTCAGGTACTCCTCCATGCGCTCGATCGCCGTTGCCGGTGCGTTCGAACGGGCGAGCGCCTCGACGAGCCTCAGGAAGTCGTCGCGCGGGAGCCGGAACGCGGGCTCCGCCTGCCGCGCCGCAGCGTAGCGCGCGTCGGCAGCGATCGCGTTCCCTTGCTCCAGCGCGTTGCGGATGGCGGTGAGCGCGTCCGCGGGGGTCTCCTTGGGTTTCGGCGCGGGCCCGGGGCCCGCCACGATCCTCGTCGGGCGACCGCGGCGGAGCGCGAACCAGTCCCAGCCGCCCGTGTCTACGAGGCCCTTCCGGAGCATCCACGTGGCGACCGCGAGGCCAAACCCGGCGCCCAGGAGGTGGGCGACCTCGCTGCCCATCGAGAAGCCCTTGAACATCGCGAAGAGCAAGTCCATCCCGACGAAGAAGGCGGCGAACCCGAACACCGGGATCTCGACCGTCCGGACGATGGGGAAGATCCAGATGAGCGTCTCGAGCTTGTTCTGCGGCGCCCAGAGCGCGGCCATCGCCATGACCCCGTAGATCGCGCCCGAGGCGCCCGCGGCCTGTCCGCCGTCGGCCCCGAGCATCGCGATCTGGAGGATCGCCGACACCGCTGTTCCGATCGAGAGGTAGGCGGGGACGTAGAAGCGCCACCCGAGGAGCCCTTCGGCCATGAGCCCGAAGGACCACAGGGAGATCATGTTGAAGAAGAGGTGCCCCCAGCCGAAGTGGACGAACACGCTCGTCATCCACGTCACGGGGTTGATCGTCCCGAACTTCACCGTGAGCGCGTTGACGAGGGGCTCGCCCTCGGCGTCAAGCGCAGGCGGCTGCGGGAACCCGAGGACGACCGCGATCACGACGTTGATCGCGATCAGGACGATCGTGCCCCACGGGAAGTGGTCCACCGGCGCCTCCGGCCGGTACGGAAGGATCGGCATCGGCGGTGACCGTTGCGCGGAGTGTACTGCACGGCGCCGCCGTTATTCGCCGCGGCGTTCCCGGGAGGCCCGGTCGGCTCGCGCCCCCGGGCCCCCCGCTCTTCGCTTGGGCGAAGGCTACGTCGTCTTGGTCGGCGCCCGGCCCGGCTGGCCGGTGTCGGTCCGCGGCCCGGCGCTCCGCGACGGGAGCTTCGGCCGGTCCTCGTCCGTCTTCGCGCGCGCCTTGGCTTCGGAATCCGCCTTCTTGACGCGAGGCTTCTCCTCGACCGGCTTCGGCAGCGGCTCGGCGCGCAGGTACGTGTAGGAGTTGAGCCCCTCCTCGTAGCGCTTCAGGAGCAGCGCGGTCTCCTCGGGCGTGATCTTCTTCTGCCAGAGGCCGTCCTCGCACGACTTCCGCACGCGGCGGAGGAGGTCGCGCTCGTCGTACTCCATGTAGCCGAGGACGTCGTGGACGGCGTCGCCCGCCTCGACGTGCTCGACGCGGTAACGGTCCTCCGCGAGGGTCACGTAGATCGCGTGGGTGTCGCCGAAGAGGTTGTGGAGGTCGCCGAGGATCTCCTGGTACGCGCCCACGAGGAAGACGCCCATGTAGTAGGGCTCCCCGTTCGGCACGTGCAGGTCGATCACCTTGCGCACGTCGTGGAGGTCGATGAACGAGTCCACCTTCCCGTCGCTGTCGCAGGTGAGGTCGGCGAACGTCGCCTGCCTCGTCGGCCGCTCGGCGAGCCGGTGGATCGGCATCATCGGAAAGAGCTGGTCCACCGCCCACGAGTCGGGCAGCGACTGGAAGACGGAGAAATTGCCGTAGTAGGTGTCGGCGAGCGCCTTGTCGAGCGACTCGAGCTCCTCGGGCACCCGCTGCACCTCGCCCATCAGCCGGTGGAGCTTCGAGCAGCACGCGAAGAAGAGGCCCTCCGCCCGGGAACGGCCGGCGAGGTCCAGGTAGCCGAGGTTGAAGAGCTGGCTCGCCTCGTCGCGGCACTGGATCGCGTCGTGGTAGGGCTCGCGCAGGTTGCGCCGGCTGATCGACCTCCAGATCTCGTAGAGCTCGTGCACCACGTCGTGGTCGTTCTCGCCCGGCGGCTGCGGTTCCTCCGTCTGCATCACCTCGTTCGTGTCGAGGATGTCGAAGACGAGCATCGCGTGGTGGGCGACCATCGCGCGGCCCGACTCGGTCACGATCGTGGGCTTCGGCACCCCGCGCGCGTCGCACGCGGCCGAGATCGCCGCCACCACGTCGTTCGCGTACTCCTGGACGGAGTAGTTCATCGACGAGTGGAAGTTCGTGTTCGAGCCGTCGTAGTCCACCGCGAGGCCGCCGCCCACGTCGATGTACTTCATGGGCGCGCCGAGCGAGTGCAGCTCGACGAAGATGCGCGACCCCTCCTGGAGCGCGTCCTTGATGACGCGGATCGAGGGGATCTGGCTGCCGATGTGGAAGTGGACGAGCTGGAGGCAGTCGAGCATCCCCTCCTTCTTGAGCAGCTCGACGGCGAGGACCGTCTCGCGCGAGGAGAGGCCGAACTTGCTCCACGTGCCGCCGCTCTCCGCCCAGCGCCCCGCGCCGCGCGACTGGAGCTTCACGCGGATGCCGATGTGCGGCCGGATCCCGTGCTGCCGCG
>Ga0187894_10004104_pt1 | contig 15837 bp, 17 predicted proteins | sample GBC1701081metaG_FD_136650 | JGI IMG/M metagenome (GOLD analysis project Ga0187894, IMG submission 136650) | White microbial mat communities from a lava cave in the Kipuka Kanohina Cave System on the Island of Hawaii, USA - GBC170108-1 metaG ... | reverse complement strand
GGCCAAACGTTGTAAATTGGAACGAACTTTTCGCCGCAAGCGGCGATGCGGACAAGAGTGTCCGCGCTCCATTTAATGATCGACTACACAACATTCGAACACGACGTTCTCGTCATCGGTGCCGGCGGCGCGGGTTTGCGCGCAGCTATCGAAGCTTCGGCTGCCGGCGTGAAGGTCGGCTTGATCTGCAAATCATTGCTCGGCAAGGCCCATACTGTCATGGCCGAGGGCGGGATGGCGGCGGCGCTGGCGAACGTCGATGATCGCGACAACTGGAAGGTGCATTTTTCCGACACGATGCGCGGCGGGCAGTATGTCAACAATTGGCGGATGGCCGAGCTGCACGCGAAAGAAGCGCCGGATCGTGTGAGAGAGCTTGAGGCGTGGGGAGCCGTGTTTGACCGAACAAAAGACGGCCGCATTTTGCAAAGAAATTTCGGTGGGCATCGTTACCCGAGGCTGGCTCACGTCGGCGACCGTACGGGTCTTGAATTGATACGCACGCTGCAAGACCACGGCATCCACCAGGGCATCGACGTGCACATGGAAGTGACGGTGATCTCGCTGTTGAAGGACGGCGACCGCGTCGTGGGCGTTTTCGCTTACGAGCGGGAGCACGGACGATTTCGAGTCTTTAAAGCGAAAGCCGTCATCCTTGCGACCGGCGGCGTCGGACGCGCGTACAAGATCACGTCGAACTCGTGGGAAGGCACCGGCGACGGGCACGCGCTTGCCTATCACGCCGGGGCGGAGCTGATCGATATGGAGTTCATCCAGTTTCACCCGACCGGCATGGTCTGGCCGCCGAGCGTTCGCGGCATTCTCGTCACCGAAGGAGTTCGCGGCGAGGGCGGGATTTTGAAGAACAGCGAAGGCAAGCGGTTCATGTTCGACGACATTCCGGACAACTACAAAGACCAGACCGCCCGCGATCCGGAAGAAGGCTGGCGTTATACTCAGGGCGACAAATCGGCCAACCGTCCACCGGAACTCTTAACGCGCGATCACGTCGCCCGATGCATCAATCGTGAAGTAAAAGCCGGTCGCGGCTCGCCACACGGCGGCGTGTATCTCGATATTGCGTGGATCAAGGAAAAGCTCCCGAATTCGGCCGAGCACATCAAGAAAAAACTGCCGTCGATGTATCATCAGTTTGTGCAGCTAGCGAATCTCGACATCACGACCACGCCGATGGAGGTCGGGCCAACCACGCACTACATTATGGGCGGCGTCCGCGTGGATGCCGACACGCAGGCCTCGACGCTTCCCGGTCTTTATGCGGCGGGCGAGTGCGCCTCGGGCATCAACGGAGCGAATCGTTTGGGCGGCAACTCGCTTTCCGATCTGATCGTATTCGGCAAACGCGCGGGCGAATACGCCGCACAGTTTGCAAAAGAAAACTCGCACGGCTCGATCTCGCAAGAGCAGATCGACGCGGAAGCGAAACGTGCTATTGAGCCTTTCGATCGCGAAGGCGGCGAAAATCCGTTTGTCATCCAAAACGATCTTCAGGACATGATGCAAAGATTAGTCGGCATCGTCCGCAACGAGAGCGAGATGAAGGAGGCGCTCGACGGCCTGCGGCAGCTGAACGAGCGAACGTCTAAATCCTCCGTCACCGGCAATATCGATTTCAATCCCGGCTGGCACACCGCGCTCGACCTGCGCAACCTGCTCACTGTTAGTGAGGCGATTACCCGCTCGGCAATCGAACGCAGGGAAAGCCGCGGCGGTCAGTTTCGCGAAGATTATCCGAACAAAGATCCGGAATTCGCGAAATTCAATATCGCCGTTCAGCAAGACGCCGAAGGCCAAATGCGAATCTCGCACGTGCCGCTACCCGAAATGCCGGCGGAACTGAAACAAGTGATTGAGGAAATGGGATAAAGGATTTTTGCCACGAATTACACGAATGGCACGAATCAAAACCATTTGTGTAATTCGTGCCATTCGTGGCTAAAAAATGAAAGCTACATTTAGTATAAGACGCGGCGGGCGCGAGGGCGGCGAGTTGGTCGATTATGCGACCGAGGTTTCCGAAGGGATGGTCGTGCTCGATGCGGTGCATCAGATTCAGGCGGAATCGGCGCCCGATCTTGCCTGCCGTTGGAACTGCAAGGCGGGCAAATGCGGGTCGTGCTCGGCGGAGATAAACGGCAAGCCGAAGCTGATGTGCATGACGCGGCTCGATACGATCGACATCACCGAGCCGGTGACGATCGAGCCGATGCGCGCCTTTCCGGTGGTCAAAGACCTAATCGCGGACGTGTCTTGGAATTTCGAAGTCAAGAAACGCATCAAGAAATTCAAGCCGCGACCGCCCGACGCCGAGGACGGCACCTGGCGGATGCAGCAGTCGGACATCGACCGCGTGCAGGAATTTCGCAAGTGCATCGAATGTTTTTTGTGTCAGGACGTCTGCCATGTGCTGCGCGATCATGAAATGCACGACGAATTTATCGGCCCGCGTTTTCTCGTCCACGTCGCGGCGCTCGAAATGCACCCGCTCGACACCGAAGACCGCATCACTGAGCTGCGCGAAAATTTCGGCATCGGTTACTGCAACATAACAAAATGCTGCACCAAAGTTTGCCCCGAGCATATCACGATCACCGACAATGCTATCATTCCACTCAAAGAGCGCGTCGTCGATAAATTTTACGATCCGATCGCGCGGTTGGTGAAGATATTCAGAAGAAAGTGAGCGGAGCGCGGACACTCTTGTCCGCATCGCCGCTCACGGCGAAAAGCCTCTGGCTCGACAACTTCTGATTTTTCAGACATCCTCTCTTCTCATTAAATTAATGTCCTCGGACTATTGGAAATCTGACGTCGCATTGGGTGTTTGACGTCATGACGTTAAAGAAATTCGGATGGTTGTCAAAAACATTGGAATTAAAAACGCAAACCTGATTTCTGCGGCCGTTCGGGACAGAAACGCCGGCGCGGAAGCTGCCCGTGACCGTCGTTTCAAAGAGAGTTCCGGCCGAATTTCCGTCAAATTCAATGCCGATTCCCGGATTTGGCGCGGAAGTTGTCGGGAAGTCGCCGGTCGCCGGATTGAGGCGAAAACCGGTTGCGTTTACGGTGCTTGTCGATATGGAAACGCGGGCGTTTCCCGTTATTTCGATGCCGTAATTTATATTGTTTTCAAATTTAGAATCCTGAATGGAAACACGCGAGTCTCCATTAATTTGAATGCCGCTTGTCCAGTTTTTGCTCATTATGTTTCGAATAACAACAAAACGGTTTGCGGGAGCATTTACAATAATTCCCGGAACGCCCTGACGCGGGCCGCTGCCGGAATCTCCCTGCAGGACTGCGTCGATATTTGCCGAAACGCCCGGCGCTGCCTGAAGCGTGACATTTCCAGTGATAACAACTTGTTCGGCAAAGGTTCCGGAAGTAACAATGGTTATCGTGCCGTTGTTATTTGCTCCGGCCGCACTGTTTGCTCCGTTTATTGTGCCAAAAACACGGTCGCCGTCGGTGTCCTCGGCGGTTCCGATCACGCCGTCCCCGTCAAAATCTCCGCACGCGGCTCCGACAGTTCCCGGCGGCGTGGGATTTCCCGCGGGCGGGTTGTTGCAGTTTCCTTCGACGAATACCGGATGATTTGCGGAAACATAATTTGTTCCTAAAATAACCGAGCCGGTCAAAAGCGCGGCAATCGCAATAACCTGAACCGGTAACCGAAAACGTGAAGAAAAAAATTTCATAAAGTCCTCCTTTTTAAGCTGCATAGGGTAAAAATATTTCGATCCATAGCCCATCGACCCTAAACGAATGAGAAAGAATCAACTAAAAGGTTCCAACAATTCTTTAAAAGCCAGCTTTAAATCCGAACCGTGGCTTGCTGGAACAGCTGGAATTGTTCGGTTTTTTTGACTTAACGGATCATTCGTTAGTCCATAGAATTCGCTCTAACGTAAACGAATACCATGAAACTTCAAATAAATTAAATAATCCGGCTCCAAACAAATATGCATTATTATAATCGCATCTTCGTCAAAAATATGGACTTGGATTCAGAATCACTAATTTTTTATTATGAGTAAACGAATTCGCCCCGGCATCGAGGTTTTATTAAACGATAAAATCGACTTGATTCGCGGTCAGAAGATAGGTCTCGTCTGCAATCAGGCTTCCGTCTTGCCCGACTTGCAGCACGCTGCGGATGTTTTTCACTCGCGCGACGCATTCGAACTTACCACGCTATTCGGCCCACAGCACGGCATTCGCGGCGACGTGCAGGACAACATGATCGAAACCGATCATTCGACCGACGCGCAAACCGGCCTGCCCGTTTATTCACTCTACAGCGAGACGCGCGAACCGACCGAAGCGATGCTTGAAAAGGTGGACGCGATCGTGTTTGACCTGCAGGACGTCGGCTGCCGCATTTACACCTTCGTTTACACAATGGCGAACTGCATGCGTGCGGCGAAAAAGTTCGGCAAGCGCGTCGTTGTGTGCGACCGGCCGAATCCGATCAACGGCGTTGCGGTAGAAGGAAATGTTACAGAAAAAGAATTCACGTCGTTCGTCGGTCAGTTCGAAATCCCGACGCGTCATGGGATGACCTGCGGCGAATTAGCTAAATTGTTCAATGAACATTTCGGCATCGGCTGCGAACTGGAAGTCGTCCCGATGGACGGCTGGCAGCGCGAGATGTGGTTCGAAGATACGGGCCTGCCATGGGTGATGCCGTCGCCGAACATCCCGACCGTCGATACGTGCGTCGTTTTCCCCGCGACCGTGCACGTCGAGGGCACGGAGATCTCCGAAGGCCGTGGCACGACACGCGTGTTCGAGCTAAACGGCGCACCCTACATCGATCCGTACGCCTGGACCGTAGAGCTTGAAAAATTCAACTTCCCCGGCGTCGCGTTCCGCCAAACCTACTTCCGCCCCACATTCCAAAAATGGGCCGGCCAAACCTGCGGCGGCCTGCAGCTCCACGTCACAAACCGCGAAACCTTCACACCCGTCATCGTCGGCATCGCAATGATAAAAACCGCCTACGATCTGTACCCCGAAGAATTTCAGTGGAAGCAGGACGCATACGAATACGAGTTCGACAAAAATCCGTTCGATGTCGTCAGCGGGACGGACAAGATCAGGAAAGCTATCGAGACCGGAGCGAGTATCGCTGAGATAGCGACGGGTTGGACTGCTAAATTGAACGCTTTCAAACAGCTTCGTGACAACTATTTGCTCTATTAGCCCATAAGTATTACTCTTACCAGTAGGAGTATTACTTATATGCGTATTACGTCTAAAGGACAGGTCACGATCCCGATCGCAATACGCGAGAAGGCGGGGATCTTTCCGGAAACCGAGGTAGAGTTTGGATTGCGTGGCGATACCGTGACTATTAAGAAGGTCGCTGCCAACGGACGCCGTCGCAGCCGGGGCGAAGAAATTGTTGCCCGCGCACGGGGCAAGGGATCTGTGAATCGTGACCTTACGACGGACCAAATCATGGCATTGACTCGCGGATGGGGCGACGATGATTATGATCGATAGCAGCGTGTTGCTCGATCTTCTCGATGAGAACTCCGAGTGGTATGCGTGGTCGTCTCACGAGGTCATCCGCGCTACTAATGATTTCCTGGTTGTGATTAATCCTATGATTTATGCCGAGACATCGATACGATTCGCAAGCCCGGAGGAATTCGATGAAGTCTATCCGGCAAGCGTTTTCAGGCGCGAAGCGTTGCCTTTCTCTGCGGCTTTTTTAGCTGCAAAGGCCCACCTGGCTTATCGACGAAAGGGCGGGTTCCGTGCGGCGACGCTTCCTGATTTTTTTATCGGAGCCCATGCCGTGGTTGCGGGTTATCGAGTTCTCACGCGCGACCCAAGGCGGCTTCGAAGATATTTCCCGTCCGTTGAGCTTATAGTGCCGTAGTGAGGTTCAATCCCACATTTCCTTCTCGTCGTATTCGATACCGTGCGCCGTGAGGATCGATCTATATTCGTCCCTAAAGGAAGTAGTTTTGTGGTATTCGCGCTGATTTGTAATGTATGCTTTCGCCTCCTCAGCCTGGGAACGCCCGACAGTGAAAATCGCATAACCCTCTTGCCATTCGAAATCGGCGTATTGGCCGCCGAACGATCTAATGAAATCAGCACTTCGGTTTTTAACAACGTGTATCAATGCATCCGGACTGACTATACGCGAAAGCCCTAGAAGTATGTGAACGTGATCACTTCCGCCCCCGGTTTTCAAAGCTGGTGAATGGAACTGGCCAAATAGTGTCCCCTCGACGCAGGTATAAAGCAGCGGAGCTATTTCTTCTTCGATCAAATGCTCTTGATTCCTGGTGGAAAAAATGGCGTGAATCAAAATCGTCGCTTGATCTGAAAGATGATTCGACATAGAGGACACCGTTGCTATCGTCCATTACTCCCTGGTAGCGCCGCGAGCACTTTCTCACCCCGCGGCGAGAGCCGATAACCTACCTCAAGGCTCTCGGTCAGGCCGAGCGCCTTCAGCTTTCTCACGCGAGGTTTGAATTCGGCTTGGGCGAGACCGAGATAGTTTGCGAGCAGGCCGGAGTAGGTCGCGGGCATTTCGCGGATCACCTGCAAATATTCTTGCGTCCAGGGGCCGCTCTTGCTGTTCTTATCGAGCTTGGTGAGTTTTGCTATCAGGTCCGCAAGTTCTTTATCGCTGAGATCGTCAATTTCGCGAAGCGCAATTCTCGGATCTTCGCCGGCGAAATGGACACGGATGCGGTATATCGGATTGTCTCGATAGCTGAGATGTTCGATCAGGTTTTCGCGAGATTCAAAACCCGCGCTCCGAGCGTCTTCGTCGGTGATCTCTGCTTCGCCAACTACCGCGACCGAATCGATCCCGATCACGCCGCCTTGCGTCATTTGCGTCCCGCCGGCCTTCGCGCCCGGGCGTTTCCAGCGGCGAAAAATGATCGTGATCTGGCCGGATTTGATTTTCTGGATCGTCTCGTCTTTTAAGAGCATATCGTGAACGCTTCGCATTCATACAAGCGGGGACGCTTGCGCTCGCGCTCATCCGCCGCTGACGGCGTTGAAGATGTGAATTTCGTCTGATTTGACGGCGGTTTGCAGACCTTTTTGTCGTTTTACGTCTTCTGTGCCGACGAAGATGTTTACGTGCTGGCGAATTTCGCCTTGCTCTGTGAGGATGCGGTCGCGTAAGGCCGGATGCCGCTGCCAGAGCGAATCGAGAGCGTTGCGGACATCAGCGAAATCGGCGTCAAGCGCGACCTCGGTCTCGCCGCCGGTGAAATTTTTTAGATGTCCGCTTAGATAGACAATGACCGACATTTTTTAATCAATTGTGCGGTGACTGAACGACTCGGGCTTTAGCCCAATCCTCCGGCCGAGGTTCGGCTAAAGCCGAAGGCAGATTATTGCTTCCTCAGAGGCTGTCTGAAAAGTCTTCCGCGAAGCGGCGCTTAGCCCCGTCCTTCAGGGCGGGGTAGATGTCGGCAAATACAACCCCAGCCCGTTTCAACGGGCTTAACTTCTACGGCTTAAGCCACTTCCGAGAAGGACGTTAAAACGCCCTTTTCTTTTTTGCCCCTCATCATACCCCGCCCTAAAGGACGGGGCTATGTGCCCTTCGGGACTTTTCAGACGGCCTCCAATTGAAAACTTAAAGAGTATAAGCTTTGACGCAGCAGATCTCGGGCAGCGAGCCTTCGATCATTTTCCACGAATCGCCGTCGTCCATCGAGCCGAAAAGCTTGCCGTTTTTTGTGCCGAAGAAAATGTTTTCGCCGGTTGAGGCAACGGCGTCGCGGAGGATGACTTCGTACGCATTTTTCTGCGGCAGGCCTTTGGCGAGCGGCTGCCAGGATTTTCCTTCGTCGCGGCTGCGGTAAACGCGCAAGTGCCCGTCGCAGGTGTATCTCTCTCCATCAGCCTGTAGCGGGACGATGAAAACGGAACCGGCGTCACTGACCGTCAGGCCGAAGCCGAAATTCGACGGCAGGCCGTCTTCGATCTCAGCCCAAGTCGCAGCGCCGTCGCGGCTGCGGTAAACGCCGTGGTGATTTTGCAGAAAGTATGTATTTTTCTTTTTCGGGTGCCGCGCGATCTTGTGTACGCACTGGCCGAACTCGGGATATTGGTTCGGCAGAAAGTAGGCCTTCACGCCGGTGTTCGTCACCTGCCAGTTTTCGCCGCCGTCCGCCGATTGGTAAACGCCGCCGGTCGAAATCGCTATCTTGATGTCGTTCGGATTTTTCTTGTCGGTGACGATGGTGTGCAGGCACAAACCGCCAAAGCCCGGCTCCCACTTTTTTCGATGCGGATGCGACCACAAACCTCTATTCAGTTTCCATGTCTCGCCGCGGTCGTACGACTGAAAAAGCGCCGCCGGTGCGACGCCGACGTAGAGCGAATCGGCATCGGCTCCGGGCGCGATCTGCCAGATGTTTTCGAGCGACTTTTTGGTGTTCTTCGGCATCTTGATCCGCCGCTCTTCGGGCTCGTCCCACGTCTTGCCCATGTCGGTGCTCTTGCACAATTCGGCGCCGAAGTGCCAGCTCACTGGCCCGGCCCACATTTCGTTGCGGCCCTTCCGGTCGTCGAAAAACGCCGAGTAAACCGCGCGGCCGGCAAAATGCGGTCCGTCCATTTTCCATTTCCCGTTCCCGCCGCGAAGGACAAAGAGCCCTTTCGCGGTGCCTATCATTAATAAGTTTTCATTAGCCATCGTTGTTCTTCTACGGGCAGAAGCGCGAGTGTAAACGAGCGTGCCCGCACCGTCACACAGAGAACCATCCCGTCAGTCTCGCTAAAAAACGCGCGTCTGCTACCCCTCTTTCGTAAGGAAGGGTAGCCTTTTTAAAACCAACTGCTCTTCGATTTCGACTTGCCGCCGAAGATGCTGCCGAGCACGCCGCGGACGATGGTGTTGCCGATTTGCCGGCCGATCGAGCTGCTGGCCGAGCGCGCGACGCTTTTTGTGATCGATTCTACGAGCGTATCAGGCGCGCGGGCGGCGGCGCGTTCCGCTTTGGCCTGCTGTTCGGCGGCTTTTATCGCGTCGGCTTCGGCTTTGGCGGCGGCTTCTGCGGCGGTTCGCTCCTCGGCGCGTTTCGATAGGAATTCGAAAGCCGATTCGCGATCGAGAGATTGCTCATATTGTCCGGCGACCAAGGACGAACCGATGAGCTGATTTCGCTGTTCTTGTGTGACCGGGCCGATTTGGCTGAGCGGCGGGATGACGAAGGCACGGTCAACTATGGTCGGCACGCCTTTTTCGTCGAGCGTCGAGATCAGCACTTCGCCGACGCCGAGCTCGGTGATCGTTTTCACGGTGTCCACGCTTGGATTTTCGCGAAAGCTCTTTGCGGCGACCTTTACGGCTTCCTGTTCCTTCGGCGTGTAGGCACGCAAGGCGTGCTGGACGCGGTTGCCGAGCTGCGCGAGCACCTTGTCCGGGATGTCCGCCGGGCTTTGCGTTACGAAATAGACGCCGACGCCTTTTGAGCGTATCAGCCGCACGACCTGCTCGATCTTTTCGACCAGGGCGGTTGGCGCGTCACTAAAGAGAAGATGCGCCTCATCGAAAATGAAAACGAGCTTCGGTTTGTCGAGATCGCCGGCCTCGGGCAGCATTTCGAAAAGCTCGGAAAGCAGCCAGAGCAGAAACGTCGAATACAGTTTCGGCGAATTTATCAAATCGTCCGCCGCCAGCAGGTTCAGCACGCCGCGGCCCGTGATCGTCTGCATGAAATCGTCGAGCTTAACGGCCGGCTCGCCAAAAAAAACGCTGCCGCCCTGTTGCTCGATCTGGAGAAGCCCGCGCTGAATGGCTCCGATCGTCGCCTTTGAAACGTTTCCGTATTTCGTCGTGATCTCGTCCGCATTTTCGCCGACAAACTGCAGCAGCGACTGCAGGTCTTTCAGATCGAGCAATAGCCAGCCGTTGTCGTCGGCCAGCTTAAAGGCGATGGAGAGCACGCCTTCCTGCGTATCGTTGAGTTGCAAAATGCGGGCTAGAAGCAGCGGCCCCATCTCCGAAACGGTCGCGCGCAGCGGATGCCCTTGCTTTCCGAAAACGTCCCACAGCGTGACGGGCGAGCCCTCGAATTTCGCGTCCGTAAACCCGAGCGTTGCCAATCGCTCGCCGACTTTTCCGGTCATCGAGCCCGGCTGACTCACGCCGGTCAGGTCGCCTTTGATGTCGGCCATAAAAACCGGCACGCCCCGCTTGCTGAATTCTTCGGCGATGCGCTGGAGCGTCACCGTTTTTCCCGTACCGGTTGCTCCCGTTATCACGCCGTGCCGATTCGCCATTTGCGGCAGCAGAAAAAACTCCGCCGCCTCACGCTTTGCTACAAGTATTGGTTCTGCCATATTAGTTTTTAACCGCGAAACACGCGAAATATGCGAAGATTTTTGCCCGCGAATAACGCGAATCGGGGCGAATAAGAGAAGAAAGATAACCTCAAAAGATTTTATTCGCGAACATTTGCATTATTCGCGGGCAAAAACTCTTCTCTTGTTCGCGTTATTTCCGGACAGCTTTCTTAGGCCGTCGCGGTTTTGTCCGCTTCATGCGGTGCGTCGCAGTTGACCATCCAGTTGATGCCGAATTTGTCGGTCAACATTCCAAACGCTTCCGCCCAGAATGTTTTGTCGAGCGGCATCGTAACCTTGCCGCCGTCGGCCAAATCGTCGAATATCGTCCTCGCCTTTCCGACGTCGTTCAACCCGACGGCCAGCGAGATGTTGCCGCCGGTCGTGAAATTCTCGGTGTGAAAATCGTCGCACATCATGATATGGGTGTCGCCGACCTTGAGCGTTGCGTGCATTATCGCGTCCGCGCTGCCCATGTCGGACATCGGCGAATCGCCATAGGTTTGCGAATACAGCAATTCGGCTCCGAGCGCGTCCTTATAAAAATCGATAGCCTCTTTACAGTTGCCTCTGAATGCGATGTAGGGGTTTACTCCATGCATAAATTGTCTCCTTTGACTTTTGATTCCAGCCCTTACTAATGTTCGGGCCTCGGCTTAACATTTTTCGTATTTCCAGTTTCTACTCTTGCCTTCGCTCAGCCATTCGACCGTGGTGGTGAGGCGTTTTTCACGCGTGACTTCGGTTTTTGCTTCGGTCAGCCACTCGACGTAGTCCTTCCGGCGGCTGTAGCTGAATTTATCAAATTGCGTTTTCGCTTTTCTATTTTTCGAGAGAGCTTTTGTGAGGTAGTCGGGAATGACGAGTTCCTTTTTAATGGTGGCGGGTTTTTTGGGAATTTTGATTCCTTTTTCGTTCAACTCCATTGCCTGATGGATCAAACCGACCATCACTTTGTCGCTCGGAAGATCTTTCAATGATGTGATCCGGCCAAAACTGCCCATCGCCGTTTTGTTCGCGGGAAAGGCGTCCGTTTCCATCAGCGACTGTTTCCAAAAACCAAAGGTGCAATGCTGCTTGAAAGACGCGAATCCGCACAGAAGCCCTTTGTATTCAAAGCTCGGCATGCTCCATTTCAATGTCTCGGTGACATCAGGGCACGCCTCGTGTATGAGTTTTCGCAAGCGTGTGAGGATCGGCTGCGCAAAATCGGCAGACTTTTCGATATAGGCGTCGATCCTGGGATCGGTTGTCGGCATGACGAATACTATATTGCAGAAGCCGCGTGTCAGCAAGGGCGAAAACCGGTTGCCGGTTGGCTGGCAATTGGCCGTTTGGGGGTCAAGACTTTACGCCAACCGCCTTACTTTCTAATGCCGCTACGCCCTTACTCCGTGCAGGCTTTCGCATTGACCTAAAACGAAAATGTAATTACGATGTAATTATGAAAGCCCAGATAATACAGATCGGCAACTCGCAGGGCTTACGGATTCCGAAGGTTTTGCTTGAAGAAACCAAAATCTCGGGCGAGGTTGAGCTTGAGGCCTGTCCCGACGGCATTTTGATAAGGAATATGAAAAAGCCCCGAAGCGACTGGGACAAAAGATTCAAGACTGCCGAATCGGATGACGATTTGGCTCTTGATGCTTTGGCAAGCTCCAACTTCGAGAAACAGGAGTGGCAATGGTGAACCGTTTCGAAGTTTATCTTATAAATCTCGACGAAAAACCGTCCGATGATGCGAAAAACACGCGGCCCGGCGTCGTAATCTCGCCTGATGAATTGAACCGAAACGTCGAAACCGTGATTGTCGCGCCGCTTTCATCGACCAACGCTCACTACCCGACGCGCGTTCCGGTCGATTTTCTCAATAGCCCGCGTTTCGTAATTCTTGATCAAATCAGAACCGTGGACTCCGGTCGCTTGGTCAAAAAAATCGGAGAGCTGGAAAATGACGCGCAGATTCGCGTTACGGAAAGATTGTTGGAGTTATTTTCTTAGATCTTGTGGTTGTGTGCTTCCGTGTTTCCGACGTCTTCTCGTGGTTGGCGTTTGGCAACCACCGAAGACGCTGAAAACACGGATGATGCTCTGTTCGAAATAAGCTTAAGACTGTCTTTGTTGCGAAGACGGTCTCTGCTGCTGCGTTTGCTGCTGTGCAGCCATGCCGGCGGCCGATTGTATTTCCTCAGTTGCGGCGCGGCCGGCGTCGGTTGCGACCTGTTTTGCTTTGTCGACGAAATCCGTCGCGGTTTCTTCTGCCTTGTCTAAAAGCATTTGTTTGCTCTCGCCCATCCATTTGCCCTCGTATCGGGTGATAGGAATTGCAAAACCGACCGCCGCTCCGAGCGCGGCTGCAACCGCCGCAACGGCGAGCGGTTTCTCTTCGAGGTAGTAATCGTAATTTTCCTGAGCAGCGGTGCCGACGTCGCCGACCTTATTGTAGGCGCGGTTTGCCATTCTTGCCGCGCCGGCGTACGTGTCGCTGGCCGTCCGTGAAACCGTGTCATAGGCACTGCCGGCTTTGCTGGAAACTGCATCGTAGGCGCGTCCCGCCTGGTTCGAAACCGTTTCTGCGGCCCTGCTAACAACACCTTGTGCGCCATGTTGCGTGTCTTCACGGCTTTCTGAGGCCAAATAGTTTTTCGTCCGGTATTTAGACATTCGCTTGCGACGGCCGTCCGCTCCGAAACTGTTGTAAATAAGTAGTGCCGCCCCGGCGCCGATCAACGCAAAGGGCAGCGGATTTTCCGTGACCGTTTTTAACGCCGATGATTCCATAACTCCGTCTCGTGTGTTTCTCATAAAATTTACCGCCTTTCCTATCGTTGCGTCGTAAACCGTGCCTTTGGCCGTTTCAATCGCGTTTCCTACCTGTTCCGAAACCTGCTCGGAGATGTTTGAAAAGCTCAGGCGATCCTGAATCGCGTCGATCGTCTCGCCCATGTGCGAGCGCGTTTCCTCGATTTCGGCTTTTATCTGTTCCGTATCATCCGATTTCGTGTCCGACATTTCCTTTGAAACCGAATCGTCAGCTTTCACCAATTCACCTGCAGTTCGAGTCTCCGATTCGTCGCCGGTTTTCGCTAGACCTGCTTTTTGAGCCATTGTGCATCCTCCTTGATAGTCTCGATCGTTTCCCCGGGTGCCCAGGACGTTTTTTTCAGCTCGGCGAGTGCCGACGTGATCAGCGAATACGCCGCTAGCACGAGCCCCGCACCGACAAGTAAAGCCGCCAGCCAGAGCGGAATCATGTAGCTGAGAATGATCACGAGCATCGACACAAGCACCAGGAGCCCCGCGTATCCGAGAAAGGCTCCGGCAGCCAGAACTCCCAAACTCTTTCCAGCGCTGGTCGCCTTTTCGGTCAATTCCACCTTTGCGAGTGCGGCTTCCTGCCTTATTAGTTGTCCCGTTTGCTCGGCGAGGTCGGAAAAAAGCTCGCCCAAACTCGCCTGTTCTTTCGCTAGTTGCTGCTGTGCCATGTTCCCTCCCTGCCGAGACGGCGCGTCTTACATCGCCTGTGCGCGGGCCTGGCTGCGCCGTTGCTGCTGCGGATTTGAGTCGAACGTTCGCCCCGCGGCTGCGGAACGCGCCCCCGGCTGTGAACTCTTCAGAAACCGTGCAGCGAGAAATCCAAGCGCGAAAGCACCGCCCAGTATGACGGCCGGATTTCGACGCGCGAAATTTTCTGCATCCTGAAACATCGCATGCAGATCATGCCGATCAAAATATTGGGCCGCTTGTTCGATCTTGTCAGCTGCGCTGCCCGAATATTGTGCCGCCACTTTTGAAAAGCCGTCGGGCGTGTCCGACTCGGTAAGGTTGTCGCCAAGTTTGCGAATATTGTCGGCTACGCTCGACAATCCACTCGATAAATTACTTTTCTGTTCCTCAATTTTTTCCGTCGCTTTCGAGGTCGCGGTGCCGTACGCGTCGCTCGCAGTGGTCTTAATCTGATCCATCAGACCTGTCGCCGAGCCGTTGCCCATTCGTTTCATGCTCGTCGCATGGCCCGATTTTCCATCTGCTGCCGACGATTTTCCTGTTTGAGTCGCCGGGGCGGCTTTACCGCTCGACGATCCTGACGAAGAGCCGCCGCTCAGAGCGTCTTTCTTCGATTGTTCTGCCATGATGTTTACTCCTTCACACGTATTAGATTGCGGGCGAGTCGTTCTAGAATATTTTTAACAAACACGCCGACCGAAAAACGTACCGTACATTACATATTCGCCGCCAAAGACAAATTCTTATCGCGTTAGGCGCACCGAACCTGGGTGACATATAAAGGTGAGGCCGACAAAGGCGACCCCACCCGTTGTCATCGTACATTGATACCGGACTAGCCAGTCACTCGAAACGCGGAATAAATCCGGCTGACCGGCGAAGGCACATCGGTGTCCTCAACCGTAATGAACAGACCGAAATCCGTCAACGCGGTCTCGCTTGAGATCGTTGTATCGTCGCGCCGTCCAGTGTTGATCGCCTGGCCGAGCTTGGTAAACTTGCCGTCCGGCGACCGAACCCACGCGATCATCCGCTTGCCGGCCGGAACTCTTTTCATGTCTTCGAACGTCAGCTTCACTTTCGTCGCTCCCTTTTCACGGTCAACCGTGGCCTGAACCTTCAAGCCCGCGAGCTCGCCGCCAAACTCAGTGGTCAATTCCTTTTCATCCTCGCCAAAAGCGGGGATATTCAGCAGCGGCGCATCGTAAATGAACTCGCTCGTCCCGGCAACCTGAACGACCTTTGCAGGGCCGTCCCTCCGTGGTATCACGGCATAGCCTGAGGGCACTTCGCTTGTGAAAATCGTAGTTGTCGGCGAAATGGCCGTGATGCCTTCCATCGGCGAGAGAACCAGCATGAACTGGCTCAGAGACGTTTTAAATTCACCTCTGCCGACTCCGTTCGCAACCGTGATCGGCCCCAACATCGTCGGTACGCCGCTCGGATCAACGGTGTAGGCGTAATAAGACTTCGCAGTGTCCGGCAGTCCGGCAACGTCGAAAAAGATCTGCGTTCCGTCAGCTGCGCGAATGACCCGCGCCGTGCCCTTGCCGCCCGCTATGGTCGCCGAAGGAAGCAGGCTTACAGTGACTTCCTTCCCCACGGGATATTCGATAACCGTGTAGGAGCCGTCGGGGTGAACGACAACTTCCTTTTTCGTGATCACTTTGTCTTGTGCAAAGCTCGCCTGTGCAAGCCCGAGAAACAGGAGAGCCGCGAAACTGGTTTTGATTAATTTTATGAACATAAATGTTTTATCCTCCCTTGATTTGCTGGACGCGCTAATAATGACACGTTGCAACACGGTCGGATGTATATCTACATACCCTCCGCGTCCTTAGGCGAACTAGTGTGATGTATCAGTAATATCTTTATAATAATAGTTTTTCATGTTAAGGTTGGAGTCATGTGGAAACCAAGTGATGCTTTGAAGATGACGGAAGACCAAAGACGAACGCTTGAAGCCTG
>Ga0187894_10004103_pt1 | contig 15839 bp, 13 predicted proteins | sample GBC1701081metaG_FD_136650 | JGI IMG/M metagenome (GOLD analysis project Ga0187894, IMG submission 136650) | White microbial mat communities from a lava cave in the Kipuka Kanohina Cave System on the Island of Hawaii, USA - GBC170108-1 metaG ... | reverse complement strand
CGGCGCGGATTTCATCGCGTTCCAGGCTATTCAGATCAATCCCGGCTTCATCCAGATCGAGGCCGAATTGAAATGCGACCTGCACTTTGAATCCCTGCAAATCCCATTCTTCGGGCAATTGCTCAAGATTCAAATGTTGATCGAGCAGATCGTCGAGGATCGCCTGGGCGATGGATTGAAGTTCGCCACGGTGATCGGACTGTTCGAGCAGTTGACGGCGCAACGTGTAGATCGTCGCGCGCTGTTTGTTCATTACGTCGTCGTATTCGAGCAGATGTTTGCGGATCGTGAAGTTCTGCGACTCGACGTTCTTCTGCGCGGCTTCGATTCGTTTGCTGACCATCTTCGATTCGATGGCGACGCCTTCTTCCATCCCGAGCCGCTGCATGATCGCTTTAACGCGGTCACCGGCGAAGATGCGCATCAGGTCGTCTTCGAGCGACAGATAGAAACGCGACGAGCCCGGATCGCCCTGCCGTCCGGCGCGTCCGCGCAACTGATTATCAATTCGACGCGACTCGTGCCGTTCAGTGCCGAGAATGTGCAATCCGCCCAATCCGACGACCTCTTTGTGTTCGGCTTCGATCTGCGGCTTGACCTTTTCAATCGCCACTTCGAGTTGCTCGGGCGTGGCTTCATCAGGATTGACCTCCTGCTTCTTGAGCAGTTCGCGTCCAAGGAAATCGGCGTTGCCGCCGAGCAGGATGTCGGTTCCGCGTCCCGCCATGTTCGTCGCGATCGTGACTGCGCCTTTGCGTCCAGCCTGCGCGACGATCTCGGCCTCGCGGCCCGCGTTTTCGGGCTTGGCGTTCAGCACGTTGTGCTTGATGCCGAGCTGCCTCAATCGGTTTGAGATTTTTTCGGAGTTTTCCACCGACACCGTGCCGATCAGCACCGGCTGCCCTTTCTCGTGAAGCCCCTTGATCTCTTCAACCACGGCCTCCCACTTCTCGTTCAGCGTGCGGTAGATCATGTCAGGATTATCAGTGCGGACCATCGGGCGGTGCGTCGGGACGCTGTGGACTTCCAGGTTGTATATTTTCGCGAATTCGACCGACTCAGTCTCGGCGGTGCCGGTCATCCCGGCCAGCTTCTGGTACATTCGGAAATAGTTTTGCAACGTGATCGTGGCCAGCGTCTGGGTTTCGCGTTCGATCTTCACGCCTTCTTTCGCCTCGACGGCCTGATGCAGGCCGTCTGACCAGCGGCGGCCATCCATGATGCGTCCGGTGAATTCGTCAACGATCTTAACCTCGCCGTTCTGCACGATGTAATTCTTATCGAGTTGATAGAGCGTATGCGCCACCAGCGCCTGGTTCAGGCAGTGCAGGATTTCCATGTTTGACGGATCGAACAGATTGCCGTGACCGAGTATCTTTTCGGCTTTCTCAATGCCAGGTTCGGTCAGCGTCGCGCGGTGCTGCTTTTCGTCAACCTGATAATCGGTGTCGCGACTCAGCTTTGGGATCACCGTGTCGGCTTCGTAATATTTGCTGGTCGAATCGTCCGATGCGCCGGAGATGATCAGCGGCGTTCGCGCTTCATCAATCAGGATCGAATCAACCTCGTCAACGATGCCGAAGTAATGCCCGCGTTGCACACACGTCGCCATCTCGAACTTCATATTGTCGCGCAGATAATCGAAGCCGAACTCGTTGTTCGTGCCGTAAGTGATGTCGCACTTGTATGATTCCTGCCGCTCGAAATCATCCAGATCGTTTTGAATGACGCCGACGGTCATTCCCAGAAACTTGTAGATTTTGCCCATCCACTCGGCGTCGCGCCGGGCCAGGTAATCGTTGACCGTGACGACGTGAGCGCCTTTGCCGAGCAGCGCGTTCAAATAGACCGGCAAAGTCGCCACCAGCGTTTTACCCTCGCCGGTGCGCATTTCGGCGATCATCCCGCGATGCAGGATCATCCCGCCGATCATCTGCACGTCGAAATGGCGCATGCCTGTCGAGCGGACCGAAGCTTCGCGCACGCAGGCGAAAGCTTCCGGCAGAATCTCGTCGAGAGCTTCTTGCTCCATTTGTTTACGCGCTTCGGGTGAAAGCTCCTCCGCGCCTTCAAGCTGTTCGGTTAAACGCGCTCTGAACTCTTCTGTCTTCGCGCGCAGTTGTTCATCCGAAAGACGGCTGATCTCCGGCTCGAATGCGTTAATGCGGGCGACAACCGGCCACAGCTTCTTAAGCAGGCGTTCATTAGCTGAGCCGAAAACTTTAGTAAGCGCTTTTTCGATGGCGTTCATGGTTTATCTTATCGACCTCAAAATTGGCGCCCTCAAAATTGGCGCCCTCAAAATTGGCGCCACGCGGCGTGGCGCGGTTGATACGGGCATAGGGAAAACGAATACTGCGCAAACGATGAAAAATTCTAGTTGACGGTATAGTGAGCGTCAAGCAGGGCGTCTTTTGACGCTTGCCCATCGCTATGGCACAATGCCCTCTACTTTTTACACTCACTATCAAAATCAATTCAGGAGCTATATATCGAATGAGCGAAATCACCAACACCGAAAACGCCGACGTTCAAAAAGGAGCGCCGGTGGAGGCGCCACAGGACGAAATCTCCTACCACGCGGTTGAAAAAGATGGAAAGATCACAGCCATCTGGGAGATGCGCGGTCGCAAACATGTTCGCACGATTGACCCGCGCAGCCAGGAGGGACGCCACCTACTCGGTCATACTGACAACCACGAGAACGCGCAGAGCGCTCAAGCTTAGCGGGCGAATGGCTAGTGGTTAGTGGTCAGTCGCATCTGCCCACTGCCCACTGCCTACCGCCCGCCGCCTGCTTTATCTCCTGCCTTGCGGATCACCAAAGTCGAACTCAAGAACATCAAGAATCACGCCGAAGGGGAATGGGCGTTTCAACCTGGAGTCATCGCGATCTGCGGCCCCAACGGCGCGGGCAAAACCACTATCCTCGAGGCCATCGCCTGGGCGCTGTTCGACCACCTTGAATACAAACGGGACGATTTCGTCAAACGCGGGACCAAACGCGGTCAGGCCGCGGTCGCTTTCATTTCCAATCTGGATGCGCGCGAATACATCGTCACGCGCGACACCGGAGGCGGTTATCACGTTTACGACCCGGAGACGAAAACGCGGATCGTGGAGCAGAAGAACCAGGTTGTGCCGTGGCTCTGCCGCCATTTGGGAGTTGACCCGGGAACCGATCTGGCCGCGCTCTTCAAAACCACGATTGGCGTGCCGCAGGGCGCGTTCACCTATGATTTCACGCTCCCGCCGTCCAACCGCAAAAACGTCTTCGATCAAATTCTAAAAGTCGAGGAATACCGCCAGGCCTCGGATAATTTGCGCGATACGCTGCGCCACCTCGAAAATCTGATTGCCGAAACCGACCGGAAACTCGCCGAGGCTGAAGGCGAGTTGAAGGCTTACGACGAAACAAAGCGGCTTCACGATGAGGCCGAGTCGCGTCTTCAATCGCTCGAAAGCGAACAGACGGCGGTCGGCGCCGAGCGCGAGCGTGTTGCGCAGGAAGCAGGCTCGCTCGACGAATTGCGGCGAAAGATCGATCTTGAGCGTCGCGCAATCGAGCAATTGGACGTGAAGCTGGAGGTCAAACGCGATTCGCTGGCCACGGCGCGCGAAGGCGTAGAGCAGGCTCGTTCCGCCGCCGCGATTGTGAATGATGCGCGCGCCGGGTACGAAAATTACCTTGCCGCATCGAGTCGTTTGGCCGAGCTTGAAAAGCGGCGCGAAGCCCGCAACGAACTTCGCGCGCGAATCGCCGCAATCGAACATGATCTGATCGAGGCGCGAAGCCAGTCGAAGCTTTGTCAGGAGCGGTTGGGCGAGATTGCAAATTCGCGCGCCGAGCTTGCAACGCTCGCAGACAAGGTCCAGCGGCAGACCTCAATCGAAGCGGAGATTGCCGGGCTCCGCGAAGGCCGGGGCGAGATGCAGGGTCTCGATCGGTCTCTCTCCGCGCTCGATCGTGAGCTTGAGAGATTGCGCCACCGTTACGCCGATCTTTCACGCCAGATCGAAGAGGCTGAGGCCCAACGGGAGAAAGCCGCGATGACGGAGTCGCTCGAAGCGGAACGCGCGCGGCTCGACGCCGAGATCAACCAGTCGGAAGTGGCGGTCAACAACTCCAAGCTCAAACGCGATCACCTCGAGACGTTGCGGAAAGATCGGGAGCGCCTTGTCGGAGAGTTGGAGAAGAGCAGGGGAGAGATTGCGAAACTCGAACCGTTGGTTTCAGTCGCCGCGCGGCTCACAGGGATCGAGGCTGCGCAGCAGAATCAAACCGAGGAGCTTGCCAGATTGCGCGCCGAAGTCGCGCGCGATGAAGAGATGATCCGCGCCCTGGATCAAGGCGGCGTCTGTCCGTTGCTCACGGAAAAGTGTTTGAACCTGAAACCGGGCGAATCGCTCGACGGGCGGTTTCGCGTGGGGCTGGACACGCGCCGCGTCGAGATCGCGAATTTGCAGTCGGCTTTGACCTCGCTCGCTGAAGACGTGAAACAATCGCGCGACGCCGTGGTCGAAACTTCACGCCTGCCTCGCCTCCAATCGGATGCGGTTCGGTTTGCCGATGATCTGGAATCGAAACGGAACCAGATGGCGGCGATTGAGGAAGAGATTTTGCAAACCGCAAACTTCGGCGAAACGGAGATTCGGCAGTTGAAAGCCAAACGGTCTGAGATCAAGACTCAGCTTCGCCAGTCGCGCGAGGCTGAGCGACTCTACAGTCAGGCCGAATTCCTTCGATCCGAAAACTCTCAGGTCGTCAAAGAAGGCGAAGCGAAAAAGCAGGAGCGGGTTGAAATCTCACAGCGCATTGAAAAACTCGGCGACATCGAAGCGCGGCTTGCCGAAGCCGAGGCCAGGCTGCAATCGCTCAACGATCCTCGCGGCCGCGCCGCCGCGCTCAATCAGGTTGTCGCGCGCGAAGGCGAGTTGAAGCGCAAACTGGAAGACGCCGAAGTCCGAGTCGCGCAAATCAACGCGAATCTGGAACAGGCCAACCTTGAAATGCAGGAATACGCCGCGCTCGACGGCGAGGTAGCTTTGGCCAGTGAAACGCGCGCGCGGAGCGAACGCGACTACCAGGCGTTCATCGCGAACGAAAAGATCGCGGCGACGCTAGCGGCCAGGGAGCAAGAGATGGCGACTCTTTCTTCCGAAATCGAGCAGGCTGACAGGGCGCTCGCCGCCACGGTCGAATCTCTAGGCGAACTCGAAGGACGCTATGACTCCGAGCGCCACCGCCGCGCGCTGAACGAATTGGACAGCCTCCGCGAACGCATCACGCAGCTTGCGTCACAGATCGAGCACACCGGCGAGCAGTATTCGAGGCTGCGGAACCAGTTGGCTTATCTCAACGAAGTGCGCGAGCGGGCGCGCGAGCAGATCGCCGAAAGAGAGCGATCCGAGCGGTTGCGCGGGACTTCGGATTTCATCCGCGACATCCTGCAGAAGGCCGCGCCTTACATCACCGAATCTTATCTCTTCTCCATTTCGATTGAAGCCAACCATCTGTTCCGTGAGATCACGGGCCGCCACGACGTGACCTTGCAATGGACGAAGGATTACGAAATCACCGTTGAGGAAGAAGGGCGCGAGCGGCCTTTCCTGAATCTTTCGGGCGGAGAGCAGATGGCCGCCGCGTTGGCCGTGCGATTGGCGTTGCTGAAAGAGCTCTCCGAAGTTAACATCGCGTTTTTCGACGAGCCGACAACAAATATGGACGAAGAGAGAAGGCGAAATCTGGCCCAGCAGATCGGGCGCATCAAGGATTTCCATCAACTCTTCGTCATCAGCCATGACGACAGTTTCGAAGGGTATACGGATCAAATTATTTCCCTGGGGTAGCAGAGGCGAGAAGCGCGGGTGTAGAATCCCGTTCACATTTATCGAGGAGTTGACGCGATGAATCCAGGCGTAGCGATGCACAAAAGCGTAGAGCTGATTTCAGAATTGCAGAAATACTATGACCAGGTCGAAGAGATAATAGGCGACGCGGAAGATTTGGTGAAAGGATTGAATGAAGCTCAATTCAATTGGCGGCCAAGCCCTGAAAAGTGGTCCATCAACGAATGTCTGGAGCATCTCAACGTCACCGCGCGGCTCTATTGGTCAATCCTCGCCGAAGCGATCAACCACGCGCGGATAAACGGCTGGTTCAGCAAAGGCCCGTACAATCGCCCTTTGATGGGACGTCTCATGGTTCGTTCGATGGAGCCTCCGGCGAGAATGAAGTTCAAAGCGACTCGCCGCTTCAGACCGCCCGGCGACATCCCGATGTCCCAAGTGCTAGCGCAGTTCATGGCTTTTCAAGACCGTCTGCTCGATCTGATACGCGACGCCAACGGCGTTGATCTCGGCCGCCCGAGAATACAATCGCCAACTAGTAAACTGTTCAAGCTCACATTGGGACAAGGCTTCGGCTTGATGACGGCCCACGAGCGGCGCCATCTGTGGCAGGCGCGGCAAGTCAAAAACGATCCGAACTTCCCCGAATACAGCCGGCCGGAATCGAACTACGGTTGAATCCCGGTTTTCAGGTTACCAGTTCGGCGGCGCTCCGGCCGGATACTGCTCCAGATCGAGCACTGAGCCGGTGATCAACTCGCTCTCGTCGCTTGCGAAATAGAGCGCGGCCAGCGCGATGTCGCGCGGCGAAAGCAGCCGCCCCCAGGGCCGCGTCTTGATCGCCTCTTCAAGCCAATCTTCTCCCTGGCCTTCCTCGACAGTTTTCACACGATGTTCATTGGGTGTGTTTGTCCAACCGACGTTGAGTTGATTCACTCGAATCCGGTACCGGTTCAAATAGCTCGCGGTGTTTTTCGTGAGCGTCATCATCGCGCCCTTCGTCGCCGAGTAGGCCATCAGCTTCGGCTCGCCGATGTAGGCGTTGACCGAGCCGATGTTGATGATCGAACCCTGATGGCGCTCTTTCATATGCTTCACAGCCTGTTGCATGCAGATGAACGCGCTGCGGACGTTCGTGGCGAAGAGCTTGTCCCACAGCTCAACGGTCGTGTCTTCGATCGTGCCGCGCGTGCTGAGGCCGACGTTGTTGACCAGCGCGTCGATCTGGCCGTAATGATCGACGGTCTTGTCGATCAGCGCGCGGCATTCGGCTTCGACGGAAACGTCGGCGCGAATGAAGATGGCCTCGGCGCCTTGCGACGCGATGTCCGCGGCCACGGCCTTGCTCTTGTCTTCATCCCGGCCTGAAACGACCACGCGCGCGCCTTCTTCGGCAAACAGGCGAATGACGCCTTCACCCATCCCCGCGCCCGATCCGGTGACGACCGCTACTTTATCTTTCAATCGATTCATAAATTCTCAGTGTTTGCCGTTTGAGCCATCGGGAAAATGCTCGGCGATCTTGTGTCGAAGGAAGGCCACCGATTCGCGCAACTCATCCATTCCATTCTCGCCGTCTTCAATCGAAATCCAGCTATCAAAGCCTTCTTTCCGCAACGTCGAAAAGATCGTGTCGTAATCGTTCAATCCTTTGCCGATGACCCCGTGCTTCAGGTTTTTCGCATAACCCATCGAACCGTCCTGCTTTTTCAAATCTTCAATCGTGCCTGCGATTAGGTACCGATCCGAAGCGTGCATCGTGATGACGCGGTGTCTGACGGCGGCCAGCACTTCCAGCGGGTCCTCACCGCAGATGATCGCGTTCGACGGATCGAAATTGACGCCGAACCACGGCGAGTCGATTTTATTGATAACTTCAAGGAAGACATCCAGACGCTGCGCGAATTCAGGATATTTCCAATAGCCGTCTTTGTAATGGTTCTCCATATTCAAGACGATGTTTCGTTCAGCGGCGTACGGAATCACTTCCTTGATGCATTCGACCGTGTAACGGACGCCGTCTTCGCGCGACACGTCTTCGCGCCGCTGCCCCGACAACACGCGGCAGTATCGCCCGCCGAGTTGCGCCGTCAGGTCGATCCAGAATTTCTCCTTCTCGATCTCAGCCTGACGCGCTTCGGCCTCATGCTGCGTGAAATCGGGTGAACAGCACATCATCGGGATTTCCAGGTTTTTCGCCTCCGCGTGCTGTTTCACTTTCGCCACATACTCCGGCTCGAAGCTGGCGAAGAAGCCCGGATACATCTCGATGCCGTCAACGCCAAGCGTCGCGGCGAGATCAATCCAATCGAAGAGCGTCATCCTGCGAGTGATGCAGAGATCATCCATGTAACATTTCGGAAAAGCGCTAAGTTTTGGCATTAAATTATTCCTTCTGGTCTAGGTAATCTTCATTTTTCGGTATGACTGAACCAAGGTTGAATCATCCAGAGCCAACTCAAATTGTTGTAGCCAGTCCTCTATATAATCGTGATCAAGTTTCTTTGCTTGTCGGGCCACGACTTTCCGCGCATCTTCGTGGTCGTAGGCTCTGGTTGAAATCAGCTTGTAGATGATCAAATCTTCCGGGGCGCAAACTACCAACCTCAGGCCGGGCAACGGCTCGATCTCACGCCCGCGCTCCACGGCTTGTTGATCGAACCCAAGGTCTGACAAAAGCAGGTCAATGCGCACACCATTGCTATCCTTGGTGAAGATGAAGCCAAGCTGTCGTAAATCGCCTTCAGGGTCGTTAGATATAATCTGATACTCAGATGGGATAGCATCAAGCAGTTGTCTGGCTTGTTCGCGTGTGAGCAGAACTTTCAGATCGGCATCTTTAGTGACTCTGGGGTCGCCCCAGACCGCAACCGCAATCCCCCCGATGACCACGGATTGAATACCGGTTGCGTTCAATGAGCTTTGCAAACGGGCAACGCTTTCAAGCTGGTTCTGCACAATTTCCATTCTGCTTTCTTTTCCATTCACCGAACCTTCGCAGTTGCTCCTGCAACTCAACCAGGTACGCCTTTCGGTCCGCGAAGAAAACATCTCTGGTTTCTTCAATGAGCGGCGCGATTGCGTGGCAAAGTGAGAGATAAATCTTCACGCTCTCTTCAATCGTCATCTCGCGCAACGACTGAATATCAGTGCGATCCATCGCTTCCCATTTTTCGCGCCAAGCTTTCACATCCAGCATATTTAAAGCCTCCACTTGGATATTTTACTCCTTATCATCCAAATCCGCCTCGTGGCTACATCGCAGGTGGTTGTGGATTTTGCCCTGCGCCTTGCTGCCAATCACACTTTGGGCTGCAACACAGTCTTCACGTAATTGCCGTTGTGCATTCCGTCAAAGCAATCCCGCCAATCTTCCAATTCCGCCACGCGGCTGATGATCGGTTTTAGATTGATCTGATCGGAAGCGAGCATCGAGACTACCATCTCCCAGTTCTGGAAAGTGTGGCTGAAACTTCCTTGCAGCGTGACGGCTTTCTGCACCAGCGGGTCGAGCGAGAAGCCAAGCGGTTGCGGCCCCCAACCGACCTTCGTAATCTGACCGCCGGGGCGCACGATGTCGAGCGCGGTCTTCAGCGCGGCGGAAGCGCCGGCTGCGTCAACCACCAGATGCGCGCCCAAACCATCGCCGACGCTAAGAACAAAATCTTTCAGATTCGTCTCCTGCAAATTGATCGCATGCGTGACGCCGAGTTCTTTGGCCGCCGCCAATCGCGACGCGTCCTGCGTCATACCGGCGACAATTAAATTGCCCGCGCCGGCCAATCGCGCCATCTCCGCGCACAATAAGCCAATCGGCCCCGGCCCCAGCACGACCACCGTGTCGCCGGGTTTGACCTTGCTCTTCTCGATTACGCAGTTGTAGCCGACGCAGCACGGCTCGGTCAGCGCGGCCTTTTCAAACGGCAGGTTATCGGGAATGTGATGCAGACATCGTTCCGCCACTTTCACAAACCCGGCCATCGCGCCGTTGATGCCGTAACCGAAGCCTTTGCGCTGCGGGCACAGGTTGTACGCGCCGGTGCGGCACATCATGCACTGGCCGCAGATGTACGACGCGGTTTCCGAGACGACGCGGTCGCCTTCCTTGACGCCGCGCACTCGGCTGCCAGCTTTGGCGACAATGCCGCCAAACTCGTGACCGAGCACGACGGGTGTGGCCACGGGCCAGCTTTGCGATCCGTGATATTGATGCACGTCGCTGCCGCAGACGCTGACAGCGCCGACTTGCAACAATACTTCATCTTCGCCGATCTCTGGGATCGCCATCTCGCGCACTTCAACCGAACCTGGTTTTAAGTCGTATTGCACGACGGCGGTCATGGAATTGCTCATTGTCTTATTCTCCTCACGATTTCAGTCAAGATACCTTTCAAATCGCCGCTAGTCGTGTTGAACGAATGGGCGTCAATCGCCAACGGCGCTCCGATCACAACCAGCGGCGCGCCGTGTTTCGGCATCGAGATGGCTTCTTCAATTGAAAGCCCGCCGACCGCCTGCACGGGGACGCTGACGGCTTCGACGACAGCTTTCAGATCATCGAGCGGGCTCAGCCGCTTGCCCGTATCCGCGAAGATGCCGTTGCGCTCGTCGAAGCCGGTGTGATGCACGATGTAATCAACGCCGAGGTCTTCCATCCATTTGCTCGCGGCGGCCTTGTCTTCGCAAACCATGTTGTCGCCCATCACCTTGGAGCCGAAATCACGCCCGGCTTTGACGACGCATTTGATCGTCTCCGCGTGAGCGCGCGCCATCACGACCACGTGCGTCGCGCCAGCTTTGGCCATCATCTCGGCTTCCAGATAACCGCCGTCCATCGTCTTCAAGTCGGCGACGATGGGATGATCGGGAAATTCCCGGCGCAATGCGCGCACGCCGTGGAGTCCTTCGGCCAAGATCAACGGCGTTCCGGCTTCGAGCCAGTCAACGCCGGCTTCGACCGCGATGCGCGCGGTTTCAATCGCTTCTTTTATGTCAGTCAGGTCAAGGGAAATTTGAACGATCGGTGGATGTGAATTCAATGCTTTGATGACTTCCTTTCAAAATATCAATTAGGGTTTGAGTGTGCGGATTTTGATGTTGCGGTAACAGACGGCGTCGCCGTGATCTTGCAACAGGATGTGGCCCTTGGCGGTTTCGCCGAAGCCTTTCGTGTTTTTAAACTTGCTCTCGGCGATGTGTTGTTTCAACTTTTCGCCGCCGCGTTCGAATTCGACGACCTTCACGTCGTTCAGCCAGTGCTGAATGTGATTGCCTCTGACGATGATGCGCGTTCGGTTGAATTCGCCGATGGGGTTGAGCTTTTTAGCTTTGCTCGCCGGGATCAAGTCGTAAAGCGATCCGGCCGTGCGGTTGCCGGCGATTCCCGCCTTGGCGTCCGGATGGTTTTCGTCATCCAGAACCTGGTATTCAAAACTGATCCCCGATTTGCCCGTCGGCGGCAGGCTTTCAGAGACCAGATATTTGATGCCGCTGTTGCCGCCTTTGGGCAGTTTCCATTCGACCGAAAATTCGAAGTTGTCGAATTGGTCAACGGTGATCAGATCGCCGCCCGCCTGACCGAGTTCTCCTTCGGCCTGGGCCTTCTTGATGCATCCGTCTTCGGTCGTCCATCCGGCAGGGAGTTTGTCGCTATGAAAACCGCGCCAGCCGTTCAATGATTCGCCATCGAAGAGAGAGCGCCACCCGGCGGCTTTTTCAGCTTTGGTCAGTTGATTGACCGGGGCTTTATTTTGAGCCGACGCCGCGATGATGATCGTCGCAGCAATTAACAATGGCAGGAACAGCAACGCAATTTTTGTCTTCATTGTTTTCTCTCAATTGGTTTGTGATAGGGCCAGGGCATTAATCCCGGATCGCCATTCGGTTCCCGGCCACGCGCTATGACGAGCAATGTCCCGTCCGGAGTTACACAATTAACCATCGCGGAGTTCATTGCTCTGTCCGTTTAATGAACTCAACGATGACCCGCGCCAACTCTTCGCCTTTGTCTTCCTGAAGAAAATGTCCGGCGCCAGTGATCGTCACGTGCGGCTGGCCTTGCGCGCCAGGAACCAGTTTTTGAAAGACCCGCTCGCCGCCTCGCGTCACCTGATCGCTGTCGCTGAACGCTGTCAACAACGGCTTCCCCCAACGGCGCAAAACTTCCCAGCCGCGACGATTCGCTTCCGAGGCTGGATCGTCAGGGCTGATCGGTACGAGAAGCGGGAACTGGCGCGCGCCCGCTTTATAACTGTCGTCAGGGAAAGGAGCGTTGTACGCCGCAATGACTTCCGGCGTCAAATCGTATACGCAGCCGCCTTTGACTATGCCGCCGACGTGGAAGTTCTCGACCGTTTGCGAATATTCGCGCCAGCGTATGAACCCTTCGGTCATCGGCTGGTCGCCTGTCGGCAGTCCGGTGTTGGCGACGACGATTCGCGCGAACCGTTCGGGGTTTTCAGCCGCGATTCTAAGCCCGATCAGCCCGCCCCAGTCCTGACCGAAGAGCGTGATGTCGCGCAGGTCGAGCGATTTAATGAAAGTCGTCATCGCTTCGACGTGAAACTGGTAGGTGTAATCTTCGCGCCGCGCGGGTTTATCCGACCGCCCGAAACCGATCAGATCAGGCGTCACCGCGCGATGCCCGGCGGCGGCGATGATCGGGATCATCTTGCGATATAGGTAGCACCACGACGGTTCGCCGTGCAGCATCAACACGGGCGCGGCGTCACGCGGCCCTTCGTCAATGTAATGAATGCGCAGGCTAACGCCCTGAGAATCGATTTCGACGTAATGCGGATCGAATTGATAACCGGGCAGATTATTAAAACGCTCGTCAGGCGTCCGCAGTATGTCCATCAGAGCTCCTTTCAAACCGAGCGCAGCTTGACATGGAATTGCTTGGAGAATAGAGTCACCTACCGATTGGTAAGCTCAATTGAGCGGGCATTATAAGCTCGCCACTTCTTCAAAACCAAAAGCATCATCGTGAACATAATAGTTTGTCTCAAACAAATTCTCGATCCTGAGATTCCCGTGCGCGATTTCCGCGTGGACAGTGAGAAGCGAGAGGCCGTGCGTGGCGCGGCCAATCTGGTCACGAACATCTTCTGCGAGAACGCGCTGGAGACGGCGCTGCAGCTTCGTGAGAGATTGGGGGAAAAGTCAGGCGGCAAGATCACCGCGTTGGCGTTCGGCGCCGAAACGGCTGAGGACACGCTGCGAAAAGCCCTGGCGATGAAGGCCGACGCGGCCACGCTCGTGGTGAACGACGGACATCCGCACCCCGATCCGATGGCGGTCGCTCAAACGCTCGCCGCCGCGATCCGCAAGATCGGCCCATTCGATCTGGTGATGTTGGGCCGCGAATCGGGCGATTGGGGCGTTGCGCAAACCGGCGGATTGCTCGCTGAAGAATTGGGCGCGCCTTGCATCTCATTCGTCGATCAGATTGAAGCCGGCGCCGACGGCTTAATAGTTAAACGTCAAACCGACAATGGCTGGGAAAAGCTGACCGCGAAACCGCCGCTGGTCGTCACGGTCACCAACAATGAATTCAACGTGCCACGCATTCCGAAGACGCGCGACATTATGATGTCCGCGCGCCAGCCGATCACGAAATGGACGTTGGAGGAGATTGGCGTGAACGCCGCCGAAATCCGCTCAGGCGGGAATTATTACGAGGTCGTTGATCTGGCCATTCCGGTCAAAGACATAACCTGCGAGTTTGTCTCCGGCGATACGCTGGAGCAGAAGGTCGAGAAGTTCGCCGAGCGTATCATCGAAATCACACGCGCTTTGTAATGAGGCGCTTGCCGAAATTATGAGTGACATAATCATCTGTCTGTTTTCCGGTTCCGGCTACGACCGCGCCGCACAAGGCGTCGTCGGCGCCGGCTGGCGTTTGGCCAATCAACTCAATGGCAGATTGCACGCCGTCATCATCGGCGCGCACGACCCTGAGTTGAATATCAGAGTGGCGTCGGTGGCCGACGCCGTTGTCACCGCCGATCAGCGGGATCTGGCCGGGTACCAGCCGGAATTGCATTTAAACGTAATCACGCAAATCTGCCGTGAGATCGGGCCGCGCGCGGTGTTGTTCGGCGCCGACACTTACAGCCAGGAAGTCGCGCCGCGATTGGCGCATCGGCTGGGAGGCGCCGCCGCGGGCGATTGTCTGGACCTGGCGCTGCAAGACGGCGCGATCAGGGTCAAGCGTAGCGTTTACGGTGGCAAAGCCGTGGCCACGATTGAACTGAAGCGTTCGCCTGCGGTGGTGTGGCTTCGCGCCCGCGCGTTCGAGCCTGTCGCGACAACCTCTTCGTCAGTGACGACGGTCAGGCAAACTCGCCTCACTCTTCAATCCGACGAACGCACGCGCATCATCGAACGCAAATCCGAAGCGGCGGGCGAAGCGCGGCTGGAAGACGCTCGCGTGATCGTTTCGGGCGGACGCGGGCTTGGTGGCCCGGAGCCATTCAAGGATTTGCAGGAAATCGCGGCGATGTTGAACGGACAGACCGCCGCGTCGCGCGCGGCCTGCGATTCGGGCTGGTGTCCGCCGTCGTGGCAGGTCGGGCAAACAGGCAAGAAAGTCGCGCCCGGTTTGTACCTCGCCGTGGCGATTCGCGGCGCGAGCCAGCATATGGCGGGCATTTCCGACGCCAAGAACATTGCCGCAATCAACATTGACGCCGACGCGCCGATCTTCAAAAACTGCCGCTTCGGCATCGTCGAAGATTACAAGAAAGTCATTCCTCTGCTGAAAGAGAAACTCGCGGCTTTGCAAAAATAGAGTTTGTAGTTCACGCCGAGGCGGCGGACACTTGATTAGGATTTCCACCGCCTCGGCGTGAACTACAAACGTTCGTTCCGCATTGATGATTCAACAGCTTGAAGCCACACGCCCCGTACTCTGGAACGTCTCCCACGTTTGGGTGATGTATCTGATGTTTGTAGTTTCGCTGGCTGTCGCCGGTTACGGTATTTACCAGCGTGTCGCTTTGTGGCGGCGAGGGCTGCCGACAGAACGTTTTGATCGTCCGGCGGAACGGCTGAAGATGTTGCTCAAACACGCGCTGGGGCAGGGGCGCACGATTCGCGAAAAATACGCCGGCTTTTTTCACACATTCATCTACACGGGTTTCATCATTCTGACTGCCGCGACGACGGTCGTAATGCTCGATCACGATTTCGGCTTTTCGATCATGCGCGGCGCGTTCTATCTCTACTTCCAATCCTTCGTCGTTGACGTTTTCGGCGCGCTGGTTTTGATCGGCGTCGGCGTCGCCGCCGCGCGCCGGATGGTCATAAAACCGAGGAAGCTGGTTTACACGGACGAAGCGCTGTTGATTTTGGCCGCGATATTTTTGATCGCGCTGACCGGGTTTCTGATCGAGGGCTGGCGGATCGCGGCGACGAACGATCCCTGGGGCGCGTGGTCGCCGTTCGGCTATCTGGTCGCGCGGGCTTCGCAATCGCTTATGAACGCCCGCGCGATGGAGACGGCTCATCTGATCACGTGGTGGACGCACGCTGTTCTGGTCTTCGGCTTCATCGCATGGGCGCCGTACACGAAGATGATTCACGTGTTGACGGGGCCGCTCAACATCTACGCCGCGCGGTTGGAGCCGAGCGGCGCGTCGCTGCGCGCAATGGATTTCGACAAGCTGGCGGAGACGGGCGAGCCGATGGGCGTTAAAACGCTCGCCGGATTTACTTGGAAAGACCTGCTCGATTTTGACGCCTGCACCGAATGTGGGCGCTGCACGTCGGTCTGTCCGGCGAACACCGTCGGCAAATCGCTTTCACCACGCGACATCATCCTCGACCTGCGAAACTTCGCGCGCGGCGATGGCGATTCCGTATTCGCCGCGCCGGTCGTCAACGCCGTTCCGGCGACCGCTGCGGAATCTCTCTGGCAATGCACTACGTGCGGGGCGTGCATGGAAGCCTGCCCGGTCTTTATCGAACAGATGCCGAAGATCGTG
>Ga0187894_10004102_pt1 | contig 15841 bp, 13 predicted proteins | sample GBC1701081metaG_FD_136650 | JGI IMG/M metagenome (GOLD analysis project Ga0187894, IMG submission 136650) | White microbial mat communities from a lava cave in the Kipuka Kanohina Cave System on the Island of Hawaii, USA - GBC170108-1 metaG ... | reverse complement strand
TACGATCGTCACGGCGGGGCAGGGCGTCAGCGGGACCTTTGCCGGCGTCACCGACAGCCTGCCGCTCCTCGATGCCGCGCTCTCCTACCAACCGGACAGCGTGCTGCTCACCTTGATCCGCAACGATCAGTCCTTGGCCGGTCTCGGCCGCACGCCGAACCAGAGGGCGACCGGCGCCGGCATCGATTCGCTTGGCGGCGGGCCGCTCGAGGATGTGCTCTCGGTGCTCGACGATGCCGAGGTCCTTGCCGCGCTCGACCTCCTGTCGGGAGAGATCCACGCTTCGGTGAAGGGCGCCTTCATCGAGGAGAGCCGTTATCTGCGCGAAGCCGTGATCGGGCGCCTGCGCCAGTCCTTTGGCGCGGCCGGCCCGGGTCATGCCGAGGAAGGGCTGGCCATCCGGGGGGCTGCGGCGCAACCCGAAACCGGGACGCCATCCGGCATCTGGGGCGCGATCATTGGTGCCGTGGGGTCATTTGACAGCGACGGCAATGCCGCCGAGTTCGAGCGCAACACCGCGGGTGTCCTCGCCGGAATTGACGGCGCGGCCGGCGAGACCGGAAGGCTCGGCCTGGTCGTGGGCTACACCCACAGTTCCTTCGATGTCGACGATCGGATGTCGTCCGGCTCCTCGGAAAATCTGCATCTCGGCGTCTATGGCGGCGTAGAGCTCGGAGCCTTGGGCGTCAGGCTGGGAGCGGCCTATTCCCGGCATTTTGTCGACATATCGCGAAAGGCTTCTTTCGGCGACTTCTCCGAAAGCCTGAGTGCCGACTATGATGCTGGAACAGCACAGCTTTTTGGCGAGGCGGGTTACCGGCTGGGTGTGGTATCGGCTTTCCTCGAGCCGTTCGCCGGATTGGCCTATGTGAATGTCCACACCGACGACTTCACGGAGACGAAGGGCGCCGCGGCACTTTCACAAGGGTCGAGCGACACCGACCAGGTCTTCACGACGCTGGGCCTGCGGGCGATGACGCCGCTGGCACTCGGCAGCAGCGCGGCAACGGTCACGGGGATGATCGGCTGGCGGCATGCTTTCGGCAAGATCACGCCGGAAGCTGATTTGTCCTTTGCCGGCGGCAGCGCCTTCGAGATCGAAGGCACCCCGATCGCCCGCGACGCGCTCGCCGTGCAAGCCGGCATCGACATGCGGATCGGCGAGAGTTCGCGCCTCGGCCTCTTCTATTCCGGCCAGATCGGCGACGACATGGAAGATCACGCCGCGACCGCGAGCCTCATGGTCGGCTTTTGATGTCCTGGCGATAGGCGGCCCCGCGCGGCGACAATCGATAGCCGACCTCCAGGCTTTCGGTCAGGCCGAGTTCCTTGAGCTTGCGCACCCTTATCTTGAAATATGCCGTTTCCCAGCCGAGCTTCGCCGCAAGATCCGCGGCGCGGATCGCAGGATGATTGGCGATCAGCGCCAGAACGGTTTTCGTCCATGGTCCATTCGGGCTCGCTTTGTCGAGCCGTGCCAGCCGCCGTGAAATTTCCGTTTCGTCATCCTTCGTCGGAAGCTTCTCGCGCAGGCTTGCGCGCGGATCGCTTCCGGCGAAGCGCAATTGGATCCGGTAGGCTTGGCCGTTTCCGAACCGCCTGATGTCCGCGAGCAAGGCAGCGCGCGTCGCATAGCCGGCTTTGCGGGCGTCCGCCTCCGAAATGGCATTCATGGCGACGGCGTTGACGGCGACAATGCCGATCACGCCAAGGGCGGTGCGGATCTCGCTGCCGGCCTTGACGCGGGCCTTGGGCCAGCGCCGGAAAGCGAGGGTGATGCGCCCGCTGCGAATGCCCTCGACTGTGGCTGATTTGAACAGCATTTGACCTCGCTACCGGCAGAGCTTACGAATCGCAGCCGCCAGCGCCAAAATATGCTATCCGCCTCCAATCCTTCCATTTTTCCCTCGGGTGAACATGGCCAAACTTGCCTTCAAGCGCGTCCTCCTGAAAGTTTCCGGCGAGGTCCTGATGGGGACGCAGCCTTTCGGCATCGATCTTGGCACAGTCGACCGGGTGGCTTCCGAAATCGCCGAAGCGCTCAAGACCGGTGTCCAGCTCAGCCTGGTCATTGGTGGCGGCAACATCTTCCGCGGCATGGCCCAGGCCGCCAAGGGCATGGACCGGGTCAGCGCCGATCATATGGGCATATTGGCGACGGTCATGAACGCGCTCGCCATGCAAGGGGCGCTGCAGGGAAAAGGCATCGATGCCCGCGTCCTCTCGGCGATCGCTATGCCGACCGTGTGCGAGACCTATGCCCGCGCCAAGGCGGTGCACCATCTCGAAGCGGGCAGGGTGGTCATTTGCGCCGCGGGAACCGGTCTGCCGTTCTTCACCACCGATACGGGGGCGGCGCTCAGGGCGGCTGAAATGGGCTGCGACGCGCTGTTCAAGGGCACCAGCGTCGATGGCGTCTATTCCGCCGATCCCAAGACCGATCCTTCCGCCAAGCGCTTCGAGCACATCACCTTCAACGAGATACTGGCGCGCGATTTGCGCATCATGGACCCGGCCGCCATCGCGCTTGCACGGGATAACGAGATTCCGGTAGTTGTGTTCTCGATCCGCACGCCCGGCGCGGTGCTCGAGGTCCTGAAAGGATCGGGCAAATTTACGATTGTGACGAGAGACTGAACGCCATGGCACAACCAACCCCATTCGATGCGAAGGAACTCAAGCGGCGCATGCACGGCGCGGTCGAAGCCTTGAAGCACGATTTCGGCGGCCTCAGGACCGGACGCGCCGCCGTGAGCCTTGTCGATCCCATCCATGTCGATGCCTATGGGGCATCGATGCCGCTCAACCAGGTTGCCACCGTCGCGGTGCCGGAACCCCGCATGCTGTCGATCCAGGTGTGGGACAGGGGACTGGTGATCGCGGTCGAAAAGGCGATCCGGGCGTCCAACCTGGGCCTCAATCCGCAGACCGAGGGCCAGGTCATCCGCCTGCGCATGCCCGATCTCACCCAGGATCGCCGCAAGGAACTCGTCAAGGTCGCGCATCAATATGCCGAAAAGGCCCGCGTCGCGGTGCGCAATGTCCGTCGCGACGGCATGGACCAGCTCAAATCGCTCGAAAAGGGCCATCACATGGGCGAGGATGAGCATCGCGACAAGTCGGACGAAGTGCAGAAGATGACCGATGATACGATCAAGGAAATCGATGCCGCTCTTAAGGTCAAAGAAGGCGAGATCATGCAGGTCTGAGCGGCGTCACGACCTAGCCCATGAGGGGCCATTCGATGAATAATCACGCCGGCAGTGCCGCCATGCCGCGGCATGTCGCCATCATTATGGATGGCAATGGCCGTTGGGCGCATGCAAGGGGGCTGCCGCGTTCCGCCGGCCATCGCAAGGGCGTCGAGGCATTGCGCCGGGCGGTCAGGGCTGCCGGCGAGATGGGCATAAAATATCTCACCATCTTCAGCTTCAGCTCCGAGAACTGGTCTCGGCCGCCCGCCGAAGTCTCCTTCCTGCTCGACCTCATGCGCCATTTCGTCCGCCAGGACGTCGCCGAATTGCACCGCGAGAATGTGCGCATCCGCATCATCGGCGAGCGCTCTGGGCTCGCCCCCGATATCGTGACGCTCATCGCGGAAACCGAAGAGCGCACCAGGGCCAATACCGGGCTGACGCTCGTCGTCGCCTTCAACTATGGCTCCAGGCAGGAGATCGCCAAAGCCGCGCGCGACCTCGCTCTGGCGGTGAAGGAAGGCCGCATCGCGCCCGAAACCATCACCCCCGAGCTTCTCGGCAGCCACCTGGCGACGGAGGGCATCCCCGACCCCGACCTTCTCATCCGCACCAGCGGCGAGCAGCGTCTGTCGAACTATCTCCTGTGGCAATGCGCCTATACCGAATTCGTCTTCGTCGACGAATACTGGCCTGATTTCAATCGCGAAACGATGCAGCGCGCCATTGCCGAGTATCTGACGCGCGAGCGGCGCTTCGGCGGATTGACGGCGCAATCTGCCTGAAATGGCCGAAATCCCCGACCAGCCGCAAAGCGCCAATTGGCGGGATCTCGGGATACGCACGCTGTCCTCCGCCATACTGATTCCGGCGATCCTGGTCGATGTGTGGCTCGGCGATACCTGGTTTCATCTCCTGGTGGCGCTCCTCGCGGTGATGATGGCCCATGAATGGATCAACATCGTCCATGACAGGAGCTCGGCGCAGTTCGCCCTGCATGCCGCAGGCGCCCTGTGCGGGGCATTCTTCCCGCTTTCGCTCGACTGGCCGGCAACGCTTTTGATCATCGCCGTCATCACGCTCATGAGCACAGCACTTGCGCTGCTGCAAGGGCGCAAACTGAACCTCTGGGCGCTGGCCGGCGTGCCTTATGTCGGACTGCCGGCGATGGCGTTCGTCATCCTCAGGGGCGAATCGCAATCGGGCATGCTGACCATCATGTGGCTGCTCGTGGTGGTATGGGTCGCCGATATTGGCGCTTATTTTGCCGGTCGCCTGATCGGTGGTGCAAAGCTCGCGCCCCGCATATCCCCCAAGAAGACCTGGGCCGGGCTTTGGGGCGCCGTGGCGGGCGGAATAGGGGCCGGCCTCGCCATGGGCTACGCGGCAGGTTCCGCAAATCTTGTCTTTCTGACCATTCTGGGGGGCGTGCTGGCCGTCGTCGAGCAAATGGGCGATCTGTTTGAATCCGCCCTGAAACGCCATTACGGTATCAAGGATTCAGGCCGGCTCATCCCCGGCCATGGCGGCGTCCTCGACCGTGTCGATGGCCTTGTCGCGGCCACGCTGTTCCTTGCCGTCATTGTCGTCGCAGCGCGGCTTTTTGGCAACGGTAACGAACTTTTTGTCCAGTAACCCTAGAGTGCCGAAATGTTGTCGCAATCACGGGCTTTCGTGGTTAACCAATTGTGCATACCGACGGCTTGACTGGCACGGGCTTTGCGGAAAACAAATCCGGCCGGTGAGTTAGACCGGAATTGACACAGGGAAATGAGTATGGACTTTCTCGCAATCTTTCCGGCAACCATCCTCGCCTATAGCGGCTATGTCGCGGCCCTCCTGGTCGCTCTCACCGTCATTGTTTTCATTCATGAATACGGCCACTTCAAAGTCGCGCGCCTGTGCGGGATGAAGGTGGACGTCTTCTCCATCGGCTTCGGGCGCGAGATCTGGGGCTGGAACGATCGCCATGGCACGAGATGGAAGATCGGCTGGCTGCCGGTCGGCGGCTATGTGAAATTCGCCGGTGATCTCAATGTTGCGAGCCTGCCTGATGCCAATACGCCGGCGAAGCCGGACGAGTTCCACGGCAAACCCATCTGGCAGCGCGCCCTTGTCGTTCTCGCGGGTCCGGTCGCGAATTTCATTCTCGCCTTCATCCTCTTTGCCGCCGCTTTCTTCCTTTTGGGCGATCAGGTGCCCGGCACCAGGATCGGCGAGGTCATTGCCGGCTTGCCGGCGGAGCAGAGCGGCCTCAAGCCGAATGACGTCGTGCTGAAGGTCGGCGGCAAGAGAGTGCAGGCTTTCAAAGACATCGTGCTGATTGTACAAGAGAATCCCGGCAAGAGCCTCGTCTTTGACATCGACCGCTCCGGCGAAGCGCTGGCTGTGACGATCGTCCCGGCTGCCGAAGTCATCGACCGCGAATTCTACGGCAAGTTCACCATCGGCAAGATCGGCGCGGCGGCGAGCCAGGATCCGTCCAACTTCCATGACGTTTCGTTGATGCGGGCCATGCAGTTGTCGGCCAATGAGATCAGCCGCATCGTGGAGCTGACGCTCAAATATGTCGGCCGCCTGATCATCGGCCAGGATACGCTGGCTCAGCTCGGTGGTGTCGGCACGATGGCCAAGCTCTCGGGCGATGCCGCCTCGATCGGAATTTTCCCCTATATCGGCATGATCGGCCTGCTGTCCGTGAGTATTGGATTGATTAACCTCTTTCCTATTCCTTTGCTCGATGGCGGCCATCTGGTCTTCTATGCAATCGAGGCCATCCGCCGCAAACCGCTGGGGCCGCAGGCTCAGGAATGGAGCTTCAGGATTGGTTTTGTCGTGGTGATTTTCATCATGCTCGTGGGCAATATGAACGATCTGATGCGTGCCGTGCTTGGAAACCTAGCTTATTGAAATAAGGCAAAAAAAGTTCATTTGCATTCGCTATGAAACAGCGTAAAACGGCACTCGGGCGAGGGGATTCTTGAAGCGTTCGGGCGCTTAGCAGGGGATTGAATACTAGGGAATGCGTTATCAGTCAGTCATCGCCGCAGTTTTTGCGTCTCTGTTGTCGTTTGCGCTCCCGGTTGCAGCGCCTCAGGAATTCGCAACCGTCGCTCAAGCTCAAACTGTTGCGCGCGTGATCGTCGAGGGCAATCAGCGCATCGAGACGGAATCAGTACTTTCCTACATGCAGATCGGCGTCGGCGATGCGTTCGATTCCGAGAAGATCGATGAATCGCTGAAGGCCTTGTTCCAGACCGGACTCTTCTCCGACGTCCGCATCTTCCGTCGCGGCAACAACCTTGTCGTGACGGTCGAAGAGAACCCGATGATCAACCGGGTGAACTTCGAGGGCAACAGCGAGGTCAAGGACAAGGATCTCGAAAAGGAAGTCGAGCTCAAGGAACGCACGATGTTCACTCGCGCCAAGGTGCAGAGTGACGTCCAGCGCATCATCGCCGTCTACCGCCGCGCCGGTTTCTATTCGGCCCGCGTCGAGCCCAAGATCATTCGCCTGCCGCAGAACCGGGTCGATCTCATCTATGAGATCACCGAAGGAGCCGAGACCAAGGTCAGGAGCATCACTTTCGTCGGCAACGAAGCCTTCAGCGACAGCGACCTCAGATCGCAGATCACCACGGCCGAGACGGCCTGGTGGAAGTTCCTGTCCACCGCCGACCGCTATGATCCCGATCGGCTCAATTACGATAAGGAATTGCTGCGCCGCTATTACCTGAAAAACGGCTTTGCCGACTTCCGCGTCATTTCCGCCGACGCCGAGCTGGCGCCGGACGGCGAGAGCTTCTACATCACCTTTACCGCCGAAGAAGGTCCGCTCTACACGGTGAACAGTGTCGCCATCAACAAGGGCGATACCAATCTCGACGAAGAGTCCTTGCGCAATGCGGTGATGCTCACCCCGGGCGAGGACTATGACGCGACCAAGGTCGACAAGTCGGTCGAGAACATCACGATCGAAGCGGGCAAGGCCGGCTATGCTTTCGCCAAGGTTGAGCCCGACATCAAGAAAGACGAGCCCAACCGCAAGCTCGACATCACCTACAACATCACCGAGGGCCCGCGGACCTATATCGAGCGGATCGACATCATCGGCAACACCCGCACGCTCGATGAGGTGATCCGCCGCGAATTGCGCCTCTATGAGGGCGATGCCTATAACCGCGTGCTGGTCGAACGCGGCCGCCGCCGCCTGACCTCTCTCGACTTCTTCGAGAAGATCGACATGCGCGAGGAGCCGGGCTCGGCGCCCGACCGGGTGGTCCTGATCGTCGAGGTGGTCGAGAAATCGACCGGCTCGCTCAACCTGACGGCCGGCTACTCGACCTCGGACGGCATCATCGGCGGCATCAGCATCACTGAGCGCAACCTCCTGGGCCGCGGCCAGAATGTCAGGCTCGACACGCAATTGAGCTGGGACCGGCAGTCGCTCGATTTCGGTTTCACCGAACCCTATTTCATGGATATGCCCCTGGCGGCGGGCTTCGACCTCTTCGCCACGCGCTCGAGCGATACCGATTCGGCGCGCTATGACAGCACGCGCTATGGCGGCGCGCTGCGCACCGCCTTCCGTCTCGATGAATGGCAGAGCTTGAGCTTCAAATATACGCTCTCTCGCCGCGACGTCACGGTCGATGAGGACGAGCGCAACAATGTGTCGCCGGCCATCCTCGATTCCGAAGGCATCACCTGGAAGTCGTCCATCGCCACCGGCTATGTCTATGACGATCTCGATAATCCGAACAGGCCGACCAAGGGCTTCCGCGGCAAGAGCACGCTCGAAATCGCGGGCCTCGGCGGTGACGTCTATTATGCCAGCCTCGATAGCGCGGCCTATTATTTCATGCCGTTGTTCTTCGACGGCGTCATCCTGAAGCTCGAAGCCAATGCCGGCCATATGGAGCCCCTGACCAGCGACGACATTCCGATCCAGGACCGCTTCTTCAAGGGCTCCGATTCCTTCCGCGGCTTCATGCGCGGCGGCGTCGGCCCGCGCATGAGCAATGCCCGCGGCGATACCGACGCCATTGGCGGCCAGACCTATGCCATCGGCACGGTGGAGACGACTTTCCCGCTGGGCCTCCCGGACGAGTTCGGGCTCGAAGGCGCGGTCTTTTCCGATTTCGGCACGGTCTTCGGGGCGCCGGAAAAGACAGAGAAGGAGGGCCAGGGCCTGTGCATCAGCGATGGAGACGACGATAACGCTGAGGAATGCGAAGTCTTCGACACCCCAGCCTTCCGTCTCTCGGTCGGCGCCGGCGTCATCTGGCAGTCGCCTTTCGGTCCGCTGCGCGTCGATGTCGCTTATCCCTTGCTCAAGGCCGATTATGACGAGGAAGAGCTGTTCCGCTTCTCCGTCGGCACCCGTTTCTAGGGCCCTGCCGGGATGCCGTGAAGCCGTGTGCTAGACGGCGTGCCGGCAAAGCGATAAATGTTTCAACGGACGGCGGTTTCATGCCGTCCGTTGTCGTTTGAGGATGTACGGCATGGCTGACACTGCGGAACCCAGAACGCTCGCGAGCGCCGACATAGCGCGCATCATGCAGCTTCTGCCGCATCGCTATCCGTTCCTGCTGATCGACAGGCTGGTCGAGCTTGACGGTGAGGAATCCGGGGTCGGCATCAAGAATGTCACCATGAATGAACCGTTCTTCCAGGGCCATTTCCCTGGCCGGCCGGTCATGCCGGGCGTGCTTCTCATCGAATGCATGGCGCAGACGGCGGGAGCGCTCGTCCTCCACCAACTCGGCGATGAGCATGCCGGCAAGCTGGTTTTCTTCATGTCGATCGATAAAGCCCGCTTCCGCAAGCCGGTGGTGCCGGGCGACACGGTGCGTTTTCCGGTCAGACTCATCCAGCGCCGACCGCCCGTGTGGCGTTACGCGGCTGAGGCCATCGTCGACGGCAAGAAGGTGGCCGAAGCCGAAATCGGCGCCATGCTCATGAATGAGCGCGGGCAGTAAGCGCGTCCAGCGACTCCCCGTTCAAGCCAGAAAACCAGTGCGCCGGAGATCTGGCCGCCTTGTCGGCAGCCAACAAAGTCGAATGACATGAGTTCGTTATCTTCGCCGTCTAATATTGTAGTCTGAAATATAATAAGGAAACTGCTCTCCGGCGATCCACGAATATTTCATAGTCTGAGCTACAGAAAATCCCTCCAACAGGAAGAGCGCGGTAAGTCCGCCCATTGAGATCACAAGCGGGTACTTACCTGTGCACAGAAACAGAATCTTGCTTGCCGGCGATTGGGAAGTGTTTTGTAGTGTGATCTACAGAAACTCCTCTCAACAGGCAGAGCGCGACAGTCAGCTCGTTGAGATCGCAGCCAAGCGCTCACCGATCGGCAAGTATTTTGTAGTGCGAGCTACAGAAAGGCGCCCGATGGCAAAAAAAGGCAGGCCCGCGCGGTTCGATCGCGATGAGGCGCTTCACCGCGCCATGGAGGTCTTTTGGGCACAGGGCTATGAGGGCACGACGCTCGAGGACCTGCAGGTAGCCATGGGCGGGATCACCCCGCCGAGTTTCTATAATGCCTTCGGCTCGAAGGAGAAGCTGTTCCGCGAGGCGGCCAATCTCTATGCCGCGACCATTGGCGACGCCCCCGCCCAGATCCTCTTGCGGGAGGACAAGCCAGTGCGCGCCACTATCGAGGCGATGCTCCGGCTGACGGTCGAGTCCTTCTCGCAGCCGGACAAGCCGCATGGCTGCCTGCTGGTCCTGGGTGCCGTGAATTGCGCGCCCGCCAACCGGGGCGCGCAGGCCTATCTGCAGGCAATCAGACAGCGTGCGCCCAAGGTCATCAGGCACAGGCTGGCGCGGGCGGTCGAGAGGGGCGAGCTCTCTTCGGATCTTGATCTCGATCGCATTGCCGCATTTTACACGACCATCATCCAGGGCCTCGGCTTCCGTGCCGGCGATGGCGTGCCGCGCGCGGCCTTGCTGGCGGCAGTGGAGGGGGCAATGGCTGCCTGGGAGCCTCTTACACGTTAGTCTAGTGCATCGGAAAAGCTTGTGGCCGCCTTGCGACCATCCGCCGGTTTTCCAAAAAGATCATGCGCAATCAAAAGGATAAAGCGTGATGGTGAGTCTATCTGAGCCACCACGCTTTGGCGCGCATCGCGGCGAAGTGGAATCAGTCAGTCGACCGTGACCAATCGCCATGAGCGCCTGATGGAAATCTCATCAAGCTTCGTCGTGAGAATGCAGAGAGCGTGTCGGGGCTAGCGCCGTGCCAAGGTTGGCTGACCGCCTTCAAGCTTGACGTAGCACTCATGCAGAGACGCGACGAGAGTTCTGCCTTCCGGCCCATCGGGTAAAACAATGTCGTACACCGATTGACCATCAGACGGGACAATGCCAATCCGCCCATTGTCCGGCAGGTCTTGGACAGCGGCAGCCAGTATTTTTCCGTCCCCGTCGGCAAGAACGACCAGAGCTGAACTCATGTGACGCCTCCACCCTCAAGATGAAACCAGACATGGCAATTTGTTGAATTTTGGATTCCCATGTAGTACCCCTCCTCAACACCACCGCCGAGGGCCCTGGGCGTGGACCCGGTACCCTGCCACAGCATTGCGAGAATCTTGGGGTCTGATGCAGGGGCTTGCCCACCAGCAAACTCTGATGCATCCAATCTGGCACTGAAATAGAGCGGACCCTGCCAGTCCGTCCACGTCCAATAAAACTGATGAGCTTCTCCGGCAGCGAGAAATAATCCACTTGCCGGTGTTGAAAAAGCCATGCCAGCCTCCCGCGAAAAATTTCTGCGAGGGGAAGTATATGTATACTATGATGACCGTAACATTACTAACACTGTTAATATTAGAAGTGTTGGAGTTCGCGGAGTAGCCAGGTGCTTGCCCCTGAAGTTACAGGGGTTCTGCGATGCATTAGAAATCACTTTGTCGAAAAAGGATTCGCGCCAAATCAATATGTTGGAACAAATCCTTATCGCCAAAGTCGTCAACCCCGGATCAGGTCCGGGGCAGGCCTTTGGCGGGATTTGCTCTCGTTGGCGCTACTTCCCGCGCTTGCTCATCTGCACATAATCGCGCTGCACCGCCCCGGTATAGAGCTGGCGCGGCCGGCCGATGCGCTGCGAGGGATCCTCGATCATCTCCTTCCACTGGGCGATCCAGCCCACCGTGCGCGCCACCGCGAACAGCACGGTGAACATGCTCATCGGGAAGCCCAGGGCCCTGAGGATGATACCCGAATAGAAATCGACATTGGGATAGAGCTTGCGCTCGATGAAGTAGCTGTCATTGAGGGCGACCCGCTCGAGCTCGCGAGCCACATCGAGCAGGGGGTCGTCCTTGATGCCGAGCTCGCCCAGGACCTCATGCGCCGTCTTCTGCATGATCTTGGCGCGCGGATCGTAGTTCTTGTAGACGCGATGGCCGAAGCCCATCAGCCGGATATGCGAATTCTTGTCCTTCACCTTGGTGATGAAGGAGGGGATGTTGTTGGGATCTCCGATCTCTTCCAGCATCTTGAGGGCAGCCTCGTTGGCCCCGCCATGCGCCGGACCCCACAGGCAGGCGATGCCGGCGGCGATACAGGCGAAGGGGTTGGCGCCGGAGGAGCCGGCGAGCCTGACCGTCGAGGTCGAGGCGTTCTGCTCATGGTCGGCATGCAGGATGAAGATGCGGTCCATGGCGCGCGCCAGGATCGGATTGACCTTGTATTCCTCGCACGGCACCGCAAAGCACATGCGCAAGAAGTTCGCCGCATAGGACAGGTCGTTCTTGGGATAAACGAACGGCTGGCCGATATGGTACTTGAAGGCCATGGCGGCGATCGTCGGCAGCTTGGCGATCATGCGCCTGGACGCGATCTCGCGCTGCTTGGGATCGTTGATGTCGGTCGAGTCGTGATAGAAGGCCGACATCGCGCCGACCACGCCGACCATGACCGCCATCGGATGCGCGTCGCGCCTAAACCCCTGATAGAAGCGGGTCATCTGCTCATGGATCATCGTATGCATGGTGATCGCATGCTCGAATTCGCGCCGCTGTGCGGGCGTCGGCAGGTCGCCGTAATAAAGCAGGTAGCAGGTCTCCAGGAAGTCGCCATGCTCGGCCAGCTGATCGATCGGATAGCCGCGATAGAGCAGCACGCCTTCATCGCCGTCGATGAAGGTGATGTCGGATTCGCACGCCGCCGTCGAAGTGAAGCCCGGATCGTAAGTGAAGATGCCGGCGTCGCGATAGAGATGGCCGATATCGACGACATCGGGGCCGAGCGTGCCCTTCTTCACCGGCAGATCGTAGGTCTTGTTGTTGAGGGTGAGGGTGGCGGTCTCTTCCTGCGCCACTTCGGTGGGTTTCTTGGCGGCTGCGTTTGTCATGGTTGTGGTCCTGCCATTTTTCCGCTGATTTCAGCGAAGTTTATTGCACTGCAGCATGACGGTCAACTTAACTTAAGGCCATCCTTGATACGGTTTAATGACTCTTCCCGGCCCAGCACATCGAGGACATCGAAGATGCCAGGCGACGTGCTGGTGCCGGTGAGCACGGCGCGCAGGGGTTGGGCGAGCTTGCCTAATTTGGCACCTGACGTTTCGGCGTGGGCCTTCACTGCAGCTTCCAGACTCTGGGCATTCCACTCCGCGGCCGTAAGGACGGGCAGCAATTCTTGCAGGGCTGCTATGCCGCCATCGGCCATGATCTGCTTGGCCTTGTCATCGAGGGCGAGCGGCCGCGTGGCGAACAGATATTGCGCGCTCTTCATCAGGTCGAGAAGAGTTTTCGCGCGCTCCTTGAGGCCCGGCATGGCGCGCGTGAGCTTGGCGCGCATCGGCGCATCGATGCGCGCCAGGAGCTCAGGGCCACCCGCGACATGCGGCAGGAAGCCGAGGAAGGCCTGGACTAGCTCCTGGTCGGGCGTCGAGCGCATATAGTGGCCGTTCAGATTCTCGAGCTTGACGAAGTCGAAGCGCGACGGCGATTTGCCGAGGCCGTCGAAGCCGAACCATGAGACCATCTCATCGGTCGAGAAGATTTCGTCATCGCCATGGCTCCAGCCGAGACGCGCCAGATAATTGCGCAGCGCCTGAGGCAGATAGCCCATGGCGCGGTAGGCCTCGACGCCGAGGGCGCCATGGCGTTTCGACAATTTGGCGCCGTCCGGCCCGTGAATCAGCGGCAGGTGCGCCATTTCCGGCACCGCCCAGCCCATCGCCCGGTAGATCTGGATCTGGCGCGCCGCATTGGTCAGGTGATCGACCCCGCGGATGATGTGGGTGACGCCCATGTCGTGATCATCGACGACCACGGAGAGATTGTAGGTCGGATTGCCGTCGGAGCGCAGGATGATGAGATCGTCGAGCTCCTTGTTCTGGAAGACGACGCGGCCCATCACATGGTCGTCGACGACGGTTTCGCCCTCCTGCGGCGCCTTGAACCGGATCGCGGGCTTCACGCCGGCGGGCGCCAAAGCGGGATCCCGGTCGCGCCAGGTGCCGTCATAGCGCACCGGGCGCTTTTCGGCTTCCGCCTTCTCCCGCATTTTCTGCAGCTCCTCGGGCGTGCAATAGCAGCGATAGGCGTGGCCCTTGGCGAGCAGGATCTCGGCCACCTCGCGGTGACGCGAGGCCCGGGCAAATTGCGACACCGCCTCGCCGTCCCAATCCAGGCCGAGCCAGGTCAGCCCGTCGAGAATGGCCTCGACGGCTTGCGAGGTCGAGCGTTCCCGATCGGTATCTTCTATGCGCAACAGCATCTTGCCGCCTTGGGCCTTGGCATAGGCCCAGTTGAACAGAGCGGTGCGGCCGCCGCCAATATGCAGGAAGCCGGTGGGCGAGGGGGCAAAACGGGTAACGACGGACGATGACATGGCCGCCTTTCTTGGCAATGATGGGTCAGGGATTGGGCCGGGCTTAGCACAAGGGGGAAGCCGGTCAAAGGGGCGGTGGCGTGGCGGACTGGATTCAGGGCACGGTCGCTGAGGAGGGCGCGGAACGAGCCCCGTGGCGCGACAGAGCGCAGGCCATCCTTGCCGCCCAGCGGGGAAACTCATTTCTCTGGTCGCCCGTCTGGCTGATGGCCGGCATCGCCGTCTATTTCGCTCTGCCGCGCGAGCCGCCACCCTTGGCCTTTGCGGTGATCGCGGCGATCCTGGCGCTCCTCGTCTTCAGCGCCCAGGCAAAACGCAACGCCGCAGCCCGCATCCTTTTACTGGTATTGATCGGCTTCTGCCTCATCAAGGCCAGGACCGAATGGGTGTCGGCGCCGATGCTGCGCGCGCCGACGGGCGAGGCGCTGCTCACCGGCGTCGTCGAGGATTTCGAAAGGCGCGGGGCCAAGCGCGCGGTAGCGATCCTGCGCATTGTCGGGCTCACCGGCAAGGGCGTGACCCGCATCCCCACGCGTGCCCGGGTCACCATGACGGGCGCCACTCCGCTGCGGCCCGGGCAAATGATCACGGCCAAGGCGCAGCTTTTCCCGCTGCCGACTCCCGTGGTGCCGGGCGGCTATGACTATGGCCGCGGCCTGTGGTTCGACGGGATCGGGGCGACGGGCAGGCTTTATGGCGATGTGGCGATGGCCGGAATGGATCCCTCATGGCTCTTGCGCTTCCGCGCCGGCCTCGAAGACCTGCGCGAAACGATCGGCGAGCGAATCCGCGCGGTGCTGCCGGGCGGTCGCAGCGGCGTCGCCGAGGCGATGATCACCGGTGAAAGGGGCACGATCCCGCCTGATGTGAATGACAGCCTCCAGGCGTCGGGCCTCGCCCACATCCTTTCCATTTCGGGCCTTCACATGTCCCTGGTGGCCGGCTTTTCCTTCTGGCTGGTGCGCGCCTTGCTGGCCCTGTCGCCGACGCTGGCGACCCTCTATCCGATCAAGAAATGGGCAGCCGTCGCAGGCCTCGCGACGGGCTTCGTCTATATGATGATGGCGAGCGCATCGGTGGCGACGCAGCGCTCCTACATCATGCTGGCCGTGATGTTCATCGCCATTCTCGTGGACCGCCCAGCATTGTCGATGCGCAATCTCGCCATCGCCGCCCTGATCATCCTTGTCGCCTTTCCCGAGGCTGCGATCACGGCCAGCCTGCAAATGTCCTTTCTCGCGGTCATGGGACTTCTTGCCTTTTACGAAGTCTGGAGCGGCTGGCTGGCGCGGGGAGAAGGCAACGACCGGGGCGTGATCCATCGCGCCGCGACGTTTATCTGGCGGGCATTCTGCGCAGCGGCTTTCACGAGCCTCGCGGCGGGCGGCATGTCCTCGATCGCCGCCGCCTATCATTTCGGCCGCTTATCTCCTTATGGCCTGATCGCCAATCTTCTGGCTCTGCCGGCGATGTCGGTTGTCATGACAGCCGGCATGACATCGGTGCTCGTCATGCCTTTCGGGCTCGAGGCCCTGCCTTTGCATGTGATGGATGCGGGCCTCCTTTGGGTTCAGTCCGTATCGGATTGGGTGGTGAGCCTGCCCGGCGCGCAAGGCCGCGTCCCCGCATTGCCGCTGGCCCCGGCCTTGCTGCTGACGCTCGCAGGTGTCGTGCTGTGCCTGGCCAGAGGGTTCGTGCGCTTGGTCGCTCTTCCGATCGCCGGTATCGCGCTCCTCGCTGCTACCTTCGTCCACGGACCCGATATCTATGTCGACCCGGAGGCCAAGAATGTC
>Ga0187894_10004101_pt1 | contig 15842 bp, 13 predicted proteins | sample GBC1701081metaG_FD_136650 | JGI IMG/M metagenome (GOLD analysis project Ga0187894, IMG submission 136650) | White microbial mat communities from a lava cave in the Kipuka Kanohina Cave System on the Island of Hawaii, USA - GBC170108-1 metaG ... | reverse complement strand
GGAAACCCGCTCATGCGCGCGATCATGGGCCAGCTTGAGGGTCAGATATCGCGCGAGTGGAAGCGCGAGGACTTGTGCATCTGCCGCGTCATCCCGCTTCGTGTCTTGATCTGACGCCCGACGCGTATGCGGTGGTGCTCATTCTGGCCGCGTGCAGGAACCAAGGCCTTTACCGGAACGTGCCCCAACCGCAGCTCCGTGTCGCGACCTCAACGGGCCGCGCTCAACGCCGACGGCTTCGCTTCTCACCCGATAAGTCTGGTCCTCCATGGCGCCTCGGGCTTGGACCACCGGTCTTCCCTTCTGCGCAGGGCGACATGGGGCTTAGTTTCATCACCGTGGACACGGCCAGGCGTCCCGAAAAGCGTCGAGAGCCAGATCTACAAATCGCTCATGCGTTCGCTGCGCGTTTTTTTCCATGTACGTCACGACGACACGTACGGCCTGCTCTATCGTTATCTCGTCTGGCATGCAGTGCCGACGCCCGAGCAGGAGATTTTCTCTCATCGTCATTAGTGTATGAACGGCACCAACACACTCGCCGCCCGAAAAGGTCCCTTTCCGTTCAATATGGTCCCGGCAACCCGGCAGGATTGCATTACCGGAGACGACATCGGCCGCCTGGCCATCAATCATAAAGGCCAGCGATACAACTGGGACCGCCAAAAAGGACAGGAAAAATGCCCTACTACGCCCTGGCATGCATCCCTCCCTTCAATTACCTGCCGTTGCAACGCGTAGGTCCTTGACACCGTTGCATCGATAGGACGTACCGATCCCGCGGCACAGTGACAACGGTTTTGCGGCGTAGCGATCGCCGCTCTGAAAGATCGCCGAGGTACTGCTGGTTCGGCGGGGAACGACGCGGTCGTGGCGGTCGAGGCTAGTCGCAAGCATCGACGACACGTGACTCGGCGTCGACCATGAACGTCTGTCCGGATGTTTGAGCCCCGCCACAAAGAGAATACCGGTTCATCATGTTTGCTAAAGAACTCGTGCGCGCTTATCGCCGGCATAGGCCTGCCGGGCCGCCTTCATAGCCAGGGCGGTCTTGACAAGAAGCCGCGACAGTTTCGTCATGATCCGCTGTCAGCGTGAGCCGCTATCATGCCGTACACTCAAGTAGATCTGGATCTTGCCAATCACCAAGTCATGGAAGGCGAGACCGTTGTTGCAGCGGGCTTCGATCGGACGCTTACGGCAGGACACTAAGCAGACTGACGAAGCTGAGGAAAACCTGCAAATGCTCGGAGGGACGCTTGATCACTTGAAGAGACACCGTGACCTCATCCAGGAAGCGCTCTCGTCTTCGGACGACTAGAGCCCAGAATCATTGCATCATATGACGTTCATCACGAACGTGCGAACAACCGGCCGGCGCGGGACCAGAGCGATCAAGTCGACGTCGCGGCAGCCGCCGACGCTCAGCAAATGGATGGCTACGTCGGGCGCTGACGATGGCATTCGTTTCGAGCGCGTTGTGCACGCGACCGGGTGATCGTCGGCCTGCGACAGGTCGAGCCGTCCGATTTGCACGCGGAGGCCACCGATAACCCTACTCTCAACTGAGGCCCGTTCCAAATCGCCACGCGCTCTCGTCTCATGCTGCTGATGCAGTCCGTTAACGACTGCCGGATGTCAATCAACATGAACAAGACTAGATCAGCGATCCCCCGGTGCGCCTGTGAACTTGACCAGCCATGCCATGCCGACATGCTAGTCGACCTGATCCCGGGAGGGACTGACCGTGCCCGTGCGCACTGCCGATCTGAGACTGGGCGCCATACCCCGGCGCGGTCTCAATCGCGTCGACAGCGCAGTCTATATCGGCGTGAGCCCGACAAAGCCCGACGAGATGGTGAAAGATGGCCGCATGCCCAAACCCAAACGAGTCGACAATCACACGCTTTGGGATATCAGGGCGCTTGACGTGGCCTTCGACGCCCTACCTGATGACGCGGACCGCAACCCATGGGATGATGACGACATAGAGTAAGGGCGAAGCGTTATGGACGTAAAGCTGCGCTATCTCTCCAAGGAACCTGACCGGCACGGCAACACCCGCTTCTACTACCGCCGTCACGGCAAGCGCATCAGGATACGCGCACCGGCGGGCGCCGGAAGCCTCTCCCAGCTCTTCAACCCGTCACGCCGAACCCGGTCCGCACTCTCACTCTGGCGGGCCACAGAGCCGCACGCCACCCCTCAAGTGGCGAGCCTAAGCCTCAAGAGCACTCCGCTCGCCGCAAACCACCCGCGAATAGCACCAGACAGTGGGCCGGTCAGTCGCCCCTCCGATTTGCACGCCATGACCACCGTACGTGCGACCGGCTCATTGCACCCCTTCCCAAGGCACCGGAGCGCTCGCTTTGATGGCGATGGTGGACGGACGATCCGGTGATCAAGCATGGCGACATCTGAATCCATCTCGACGAAGAGCGAACCGCTTCGTGCGTCTACACAGGGGTCCGATGCTTGCCGCGCCGCGCCGCGTTCGTTCAGACGGATGATCCGACGTCCAGAGTTGCGCCGCATCGTTCCGCTGGCGGACACAACAATCTATGAGTTGGAGCAGCGAGGGGAGTTTCCCCGTCGCTTCAATCTGACGCCACGATGTGTGGTGTGGGACCTCGCCGAGGTCGAAGCCTGGATCGAGGAACGCAGACGGGCGTCGGAAGCGACGGATTGGAAGCGGGCGCCGTCGCCTGACGTACGACTGCGTAGAACGCGCCCTGTAAATTCGTAGCGGTGATAGCGGGTCGCCGCTGATCGGTGACCATTAGTCGACTTCGGCGACAAGGTGCAGCGATGAGGGATAGAGTGTGGGCGTGCCCCTGCGCCCGTCGACCCACGCGTCGATCATGTCCGCCCACTCCTGTAGCATGTGACGGCGCTGCTGCTCGTACTCTGCCTTGTTATAGACTCCGCGTGACGAGCGCCCCTCCTCATGGGCGAGGCACTTCTCGATCCAGTCGCTATTGAAGCCAAGTTCATTGAGCAGCGTGGACCCGGTGCGGCGGAGATCGTGCACAGTGAAGGGCTCGAGCGGTAGGTTCCCCTTCTTCGCACGCGCGACCACCGCGGTTGTGACGCGGTTGAAGGTCGCCCGCGACATCGGCGCATCCGCGTCATAACGCGATGGCAGGAGGTATCGTGAATTGCCGGCGCACGTCTTGAGGGCGATCATGATGTCGAGTGATTGCTGCGACAGGTACACGTTGTGAGGCCGGCTACGCTTCATGCGCTCCTTCGGAATTGTCCAAACAGCACTCTCGAAATCGACCTCGTCCCACACCGCATCCTGCAATTCGCTCTTGCGCACCATCGTGAGCAGGATCAGCCGGAGCCCGAGCCGAATGGTCGGCAAGGTCGGGACGTGCACCAGCTGCTGGAGCATGATGCGGATTTCGGTCGGCGACAGAGCACGGTCCTTCGGCACGAAGGTCGCGATCGAAGCCGGTCCGACCTCGTCGGCCGGATTGGCCACTTTCTCACCGTGCAGGATCGCGAACCCGTAGATCTGCTTGACGATGTCGCGGACGTGGATGGCGGTCGCTGGCGCGCCGCGATCCTTCACCTTGCCGCATAGCGCGCGCAGGTCATCGGGTGAGATCTCGGTCAGCAGCCTGTTCTTCCATACGGCCACGATGTCGCGATCGAAGATCGCGCGGCGCATGGCGCACGTGCTGTCCGCCATCGGAGCCTCTTTGAACCAGCGCTCCCCGAATTCGCCGAAGCTCTTCGCCTCCTTGAGGCGGCGCTTCTCCCGCTGCTTCTCTTGCGCCGGCGATCGCCCCTCGGCCACCGCGCGGCGCGCCTCCAGGCACTTCTCTCGCGCGCGAGCCAGGGTAATTCCGTCCTCGCCATAGCGTCCGATGGTCAGCGTCTCCCGGCGGCCGTTCAGACGGTAGTCGTAGCGAAAGATGATCGTGCCGGACGGCTTCGCGACCGCATACATGCTGTCGCGGTCGAAGACCTTGTAGTCCTTCTCCATTGGTTTCAAGCGCTTAAGTGCCGTGTCGGTAAGCATGCGCGCCTCCGCGTTGAGCGAAAAATACCGTCAGCCGAAAAGGAGCCTCGTTGCGTTTATTTTTGTCGCTTCCTCAACGACTTAGCTCTCCAAAAAATACCGTCAAAGAGCTTCCGCGTCTGACGGTATCTTGGAAAACGCCTGCACGCAAGCATGAGCGTGCCGTCAGGTATACCGACAGATCGATCCGCTTGCCAGTGATAGATCGCGATAGCTTGTGAAGGGTATTTATCTGTCTTATCAGCTAGTTACGATGATCTAGCGATGCTTCTCGATAGTGGCTGAACGACCTTGGATCATTCCCACTCGATCGTGCCCGGCGGCTTCGACGTGATGTCGTACGTCACCCGGTTGATGCCGCGCACCTCGTTGATGATCCGCGTGGCCACCCGCCCCAGGAATTCATGCGGGAACGGGTAGTAGTCGGCCGTCATGCCGTCGGTCGAGGTCACGGCGCGCAGCGCACAGGCCTGGTCGTAGGTGCGGCCGTCGCCCATGACGCCCACGGTGCGCACCGGCAGCAGCACGGCGAAGGCCTGCCAGATCTCGTCATACAGGCCTGATTTGCGGATCTCGTCGAGGTAGACGGCGTCGACCTGGCGCAGGAGGTCGAGCTTCTCGCGCGTGATGTCGCCGGGGATGCGGATCGCCAGCCCGGGTCCGGGGAACGGGTGGCGGTTCACCATGTCGGCCGGCATGCCGAGCTCGCGGCCCAACACGCGCACCTCGTCCTTGAACAGCTCGCGCAGCGGCTCGACCAGCTTCAGGCTCATGCGCGCGGGCAAGCCGCCGACATTGTGGTGGCTCTTGATGGTGACCGACGGTCCACCGGTGAAAGAGACCGATTCGATCACGTCGGGATAGAGCGTGCCCTGGGCCAGGAACGCGGCATCGCCGACTTTCTTGGCCTCTTCTTCGAAGACATCGATGAACAGGCGGCCGATGGTCTTGCGCTTCTGCTCGGGATCGGTGACGCCGGCCAGCTCCTTCAGGAACAGATCGGACGCATCGCGGTGGATCAGCGGAATGTTGTAGTGGTCACGGAACATCCGCACCACCTGCTCGGCCTCGCCCAGCCGCAACAAGCCGTGGTCGACGAACACGCACTGCAGCTGCTCGCCGATCGCCTCATGCAGCAGCACGGCGACCACGCTCGAGTCGACGCCGCCCGACAGGCCGCAGATCACGCGCCCCTTGCCCACCTTCTGGCGGATCTCGGCGATGGCGCGTTGCTTGAAGGCACCCATGGTCCAGGTGCCGGTGCAGCCGGCGATGTTGAGCGCAAAGTTGCGCAACAGCTTGGCGCCATCGGGCGTGTGCATGACCTCGGGATGGAACTGCACGCCATAGAATTTGCGCGCCTCGTCGGCGACGGCGGCGAACGGTGCGTTCTCGCTGGTCGCTACGACCCGGAAGCCTGGCGGCAGGCGGGTCACGCGATCGCCGTGGCTCATCCACACCGGCCTGCGGTCGCCCGGCTTCCACACGCCGTCGAACAGCGCGGTCGGTTCCTTGACCTCGACCTCGGCGCGACCGAACTCGCGGTGGTGGCCACTTTCCACCGCGCCGCCGAGCTGCGCCGCCATCGCCTGCTCGCCGTAGCAGATGCCCAGCACCGGCACGCCCTGGGTGAAGGCGATCTGCGGCACGCGCGGCGTGCCGATCTCGGTGACCGAGGCCGGCCCGCCCGACAGGATGATGCCCTTGGGGTCGAAGGCCTTGAGCTTGCCGTCGTCGAGCGCGTTGAATGGGTGGATCTCGCAATAGACGCCCGCCTCGCGCACCCGACGCGCGATCAGCTGGGTCACCTGCGAGCCGAAATCGACGATCAGGATGCGGTCGGTCATGCGGAGGGGCTCCTTGTTGTTTGAACCGCGCGCGTCACCGCGCCGCCAGCTTGTCGAGCGCGGCCACGAGGTCGGTCCAGCCATAGGCGACCTCGCGGACCTTGGTACCGCCCACCGTATCGGTCTTCTCGCCCAGCCGCGTGCCGCCCATCGCCTCGTAGAAGAAGCGCGCCGGGTTCTCGGCCAGCACCCAGACGATCACGGCGTCGACCTCGCGTGAGATCAGCCAATCGAGGCTCGCCATCAACAGCGCCTTGCCGATACCCTCGTTTTGCCGTTCGGGCGCGACATAGAGGCGATAGATCTCGCCACCCTCGAGTTGCGAGCGCGAGACGCGCCGGGCCGGCCCGACCGTCACCAGGCCCAGCACCTCATCGTCATCCTCGGCGACCAGCGTGTCGCTGTGCCGGTCGCGCGTTGCCAGTTCCTGCTGCCAGGCCGCGGCGTGGCGCACGTCGGACATGCCGACCAGCATGGAGTCCGGCAGGATGCCGGCGTAGGTGTCCCGCCATGCCGCGACGTAGATGCGCGCCAGGATCGCGGCATCGTCGGGTCGGGCGGGGCGCACGCGCATGATCAGGCCTTGCGCTCGAGCACGGCGACGAAAAAGCCGTCGGTATGGTGCCGCGCCGGGCTTAGCCGCAGGCTGGTCCCTGATTCGGCGCCTGATGGAAACGGTGTCGCGATCGTCTCTTGCCACGCCTCGGTGATCGGCACCGCGGCGAAGTCGGCGTTGTCGGCGAGGAAAGTGGCCACCAGCTCCTCGTTCTCGACCGGCAGCAGCGAGCAGGTCGCATAGACCAGGCGTCCACCCGGCTTCACCAGCTTGGCCGCGGACACCAGGATCTCGGCCTGCTTGGGCGGCAGCTCGGCGATATCCTCCGGCTTCAGGGTCCAGCGCGCGTCGGGATTGCGGCGCCAGGTGCCGATGCCGGTACAGGGCGCGTCAACCAGGACGCGGTCGAACTTGCCGGCATGGCGCTTCAGCCACTTGCGGCCCTCGGCGTCGAGCTCGCGGCGCTCGACATTGTGCACGCCGGCCCGCCGCAACCGCTGGGCCGAGCGTTCGAGGCGGAACGCCGACACATCACAGGCCACGACCCGGCCCTTGTTTTCCATGGTGGCCGCGATTGCCAGCGTCTTGCCGCCGGCGCCGGCACAGAAATCGACCACCTGCATGCCGGGCCGGGCACCGACCAGCAGGCCGACCAGCTGCGAGCCCTCGTCCTGGATCTCGACCAGCCCGTCGCGGAACGCCTGTGTCGCCACAACCGATGCCCGCGCTTTCAGCCGCAGGCCCAGCGGTGACAGTTTCGTCGGATAAGCGTCGATGCCGTCCTCGGACAACGCCGCACGCGCCGCCTCACGCTCGCCCTTCAGCGGATTGGCGCGCAGATCGACCGGGGCCGGCTCAGCCAAAGCTGCCACCTCGCGCTCGAACGCCGCACCAAACGCCGCATCGAGATGCGGCTCGACCCATTGCGGAATGTTGAGCCGGGTCGCCCGCGACTGATCGGGGTGATCGAGCGTATGGCCTTCGAGCCGCTTCAGGGTGGCGCGTTCGGTATCGGTCAGCGACGCCGGCCGATAGCGTCCGGCATCGATGGTCTTTTCCATGCGGTCGACGACCAGGCCGTCGTTCAGCACGCCATCGGCAAACACCCGCATGCGCGGCGAGACCTCGCCGCTGTGGCGGGCACGCTCGAGCCACCATTCGATCTGCGCCCGGCGCCGCAGCACCCCATAGACCCGCTCGGTAATGGCCCGGCGATCGCCGCCGCCGATGAATTTGCGCTGCCGCAGGTAGTCGCCGACAACCGCATCCGCCGGGCGGTTCGCGTGCGCCAGCACTTCACCCAGGATCTCGATGGCCGTTGCGAGTCGTGCACCGGGAGTCATGGCCGATCCCGATCCAGGTCGATCCGACCGGACCGCGCGGACCGGCGGAAGCTTGCTTCCGCCGAACCTGCCGCGCTCTTTTTTTCGTTGTCTGGTTTCACGTGCATTTGCATGAGCGCGCCTGATGGCGCGCAGTCCCGTCGTGCCGTTGTCACCTTATCCTAGCCGTTCTGCCTGTAGTTCGGTGCTTCACGCATGATCTCGACGTCGTGTACGTGGCTTTCGCGCAGGCCGGAGCCGCTGATGCGCACGAACGTGCAACCCTTCTGCATGGTCGCGATCGTGCCGTTGCCGGTATAGCCCATCGCGGCGCGCAGCCCACCCACGAGCTGGTGCAGGATGTTGCCGACCGGGCCCTTGTATGGCACGCGGCCCTCGATACCCTCGGGCACCAGCTTCAGGGAGCTCGCCACCTCCTGCTGGAAATAGCGGTCGGCCGAGCCGCGCGCCATGGCGCCGATCGAGCCCATGCCGCGGTAGGATTTGTACGAGCGGCCCTGGTAGAGCAGCACCTCGCCCGGCGCCTCGTCGGTACCGGCCAGCAGCGAGCCGATCATGGCGCAGTCGGCGCCGGCCGCGATCGCCTTGGCAAGGTCGCCCGAGTATTTGATGCCGCCATCGGCGATCGCCGGCACGCCGGCGGCATGGCACGCCTCGGCAGCCTCGAGGATAGCGGTGAGCTGCGGCATGCCGACACCGGCCACCACGCGCGTCGTGCAGATCGAGCCGGGTCCGATGCCGATCTTCACCGCATCGGCGCCGGCGTCGATCAGCGCCTTGGCGCCCTCGCCCGTGGCGATGTTACCGGCGATGACCTGGGCGTAATTGCTGAGCTTCTTGATGCGGCTCACGGAGTCGAGCACGCCGCGGGAATGGCCATGGGCGGTGTCGACCACGATCACGTCGACATCGGCCGCCAGCAGCGCCTCGGCGCGGCGGTAGCCGTCGTCACCGACGCCCGTGGCGGCGGCGACGCGCAGCCGGCCCTTCTCGTCCTTGCTGGCGCCCGGGAACTTGTTGGCCTTCTCGATATCCTTGACGGTGATCAGGCCGATGCATGTGTGGGCGTCGTCGACCACCACCAGCTTCTCGATGCGATGCTGATGCAACAGCCGCTTGGCCTCGTCGGGACCGACGCCTTCGCGCACCGTCACGACCTTTTGCGTCATCAGCGTGTGCACCGGCGCCATCACGTCGGTGGCGAAGCGCACATCGCGGTTGGTGATGATGCCGACCAGCCTGCCGGTGCCCCGCTCGACCACCGGAATGCCGGAAATCTGGTGATCGGCCATGAGCTTGAGCGCGTCGGCCAGCGGCGCCTCGGGCGCGACGGTCAGCGGATTGACCACCATGCCGCTTTCGAACTTCTTGACCTTGCGCACCTCGTCGGCCTGGGCGGACGCATCGAGGTTCTTGTGGATCACGCCGATACCGCCCGACTGCGCCATGGCGATTGCCATGGGCGCCTCGGTGACGGTGTCCATCGCCGCCGACATCAGGGGGATGCGGAGATCAATGGTGCGCGTGAGCCGCGAGTACGTCTCGACTTGTCCGGGCAGAACCGATGAAGCGGCGGGCTTCAGAAGCACGTCGTCAAAGGTCAGTGCTTCCTGGAACATTGGCCACCTCCGCATCGCGGATGGCGGCTGGCGCCATCCCGGGCTTCCCTTTGGATGGCGCGCCATCATACACATCGCGGCCCTGATGCCAAGCGGCGACAAGATATAGAGGCTATGCGTCGCACTCCGGGGCGCCGGCGCTTTGTTGCGCTACCGGCCAGCCCGCCGCAACTTTCCCTCCCCCGACGCAGCCGGGGAGGTAAGGCAGCTCAAACCAGCTGGTTCTGAAGCACTTCGGTCTCCGCCCGCAGCGCCGCGAGGTATTTCTCGGTCACGAAACCGATCGTCGCGTCCTCGATCCAGGCTGCCACACAGAGGGTGGCCACCGTCTTGCCGTCGTAGCGCTTCAGCGGCACGGCGACGGCGCGATACCCCCGACGCATCTCCTGTTCCGTGACGCAGTAGCCCTGCTCGCGAACCCGCAAGACTTCCCGGCGCAGTTCCGCCTTGTCGGTCATGGTGTGCGCGGTCAGCGCCTTGGGCTCGAGCTTGTCGAGCCAGGAATCGAGGGCTTCGTCGGTCAGCCCGCCCAGGATGGCGCGGCCGGCCGCTGTACAGAAAGCCGGCCGCCGCAGGCCGATGGTCGGCGCCAGCACGAAGGGATCGCCATGGAACGAATGGGCGATCATGACGATGTCGTAGCCGTCCAGCACCGCGGCAAAGCATGACTGCTCGGTGCGATCGCTGATCCGCTCACAGGCCGGCTGCACGATCGTCGAGATCATGTTGGATCCGAGATACGCCGACGCCAGGGACATGACCTTTGGCGTCAGGTGAAAGGCACGGCCGTCGCTGGCCACCAGCCCCAGGCATGAGAGTGTATAGAGGGCCCGGCGCACGCTCGGCTTGGGCAGGTCGGTCGCCCGGGCGACGTCGCTGAGGGTCATATGGCTGCGCTCGCGGCCGAAAGCGCCGATCACCCGCAGCCCCCGCGCCAGGGCCTCGAGGAAATCCGGCCCATAGCCGCTTGCCGCCCGTCTCTCGGCGTCTGCTGCCCTCAGTCGCGCCATCCCGCCCTATCTCCTTTGGTCTCTAAGTATAAACTGCCGACCCGGGAAGCCAACTGCAACCATCTTTATACAAATGTCCAAAAATTGGCGCCCACACGACCTGCAAACCTGTCGTGCCGGACCGATTTCGAGCCGGACCAATCGCCTGGCGAACCCGCTGGGGTTGTCAGCTGCGAAGCGGCGGTGCGCGCACATGTCGACGTATCACTGGCAGAACGCGCCGGGTCGACGACCCGCGCAGCCGCATCCCGATCGATCAGATCTGGCGGTCGGGCACGCGGACCGTGAGGCCATCGAGGTCGGCCGTGATGGTGATCTGGCATCCCAGCCGGCTGGTCGGCCGCCGTTCGGCGGCCGTGCCGCTCAGCATGTCGTCCTCCATGGCGTCGGGTGCCGGCAGGCGCGCCGCGAAGGCATCCTCGACGTAGACATGGCACGTGGCGCAGGAGCAGCACCCGCCACAATCGGCGTCGATGCCGCGCACATTGTTGTGCACGGCGGCCTGCATGACACTGGTGCCGACCGACGCCTCGACCTCGACCGACTGACCATCAGGTTGGACAAAAACGATACGCGGCATAGCCTCACAGATCCTGTTTCAAGCCGTACTGTCGAGCGTAGCGAGGGATCTCCAGGAAATGGAGTCTCCTTTCGCGGGAGATCCGGCTTCGCGGATCGTCTGCTGGCGCTCTTCTCGCTTGGCGATTACTCCGCTGCCTGCGCGATGAGCATGCCCAGCGGGCTGTAGGCCTCGCGCAGGTTGCGGGCGTAGGCCTCGCGCCAGTCGAGGTCGATCGGCGCGAGGAACGCGCCGCCGCGCGCCCCGCGATAGATGTGCGCGCCGTCGACCGTGGCCGGCGCCTTCTTGTCGTTCTGCAGGTCGCGAGCCGCGTTCAGCAGACGCCGGCGCGTCACCATGATCATGCGGTCGCTCGGCGCCAGGTGCTCCAGCGAGCGGTCGACGATCTCCCCCATGCATTCGATCATGGCCTGATCCTGCCGGCCGATGCCCTGGATGCCCGAATAGGTCGAATGCCGCTGCATGTCGCGGTCGATGAAATAGTCGTTGTCGCGGTTGGCGGCGAGGCGCCAGCGGCCGTACCAGTCGTTGGTGCGCGGCAGGTACGTCATGTCGGGCGGCAGACCGGGAATCGGCTCACCCGACTTCAGCGTCTGCAGCGGCGGCGTGCGCCTGGTCCAGCCGGCGTTGTAGGTCATGGTGTGCGTGTCATCCATCGGCACATTGATGGTGCACTGGATCTGGTCGTGGAACGAACCGTTGGGCGTGTAGGTGAAGAACGGCAGCAGGAAGTGCGCAAACCGGTAGTAGTACGTGCCCGGTTCGGCTTCGCGATAGGCCGTGTACATTGTCCCCCACTCGGTTTCGCGCGAATGATAGTCCGGCGCCCGATCGACGATGCTCCAGCGGTGCATGGTGGTGGGATCGACGTCATCGGCATCGACGCTGCCGATATGCAGGAAGCCGAAATGCGAGGTGTCGATGTCGCCTTCCAGCGACTGCAGCCAGTTGCACTCGCGCTGGTGGACACGCAGGCTGCATTCATCTTCCGGCAGCATCAGCGCTTCGATCTCGGGCAGCAGCGGCGCCTCGGCGCGTGGCCCCATGTAGGTCCACACCAAACCGGCGCGTTCGACGACCTTGTAGGCCTTGGTCTTGACCTTGCTCTTGAAATCCTGCGACGCCGGCACGTTGGGCATGTCGAGGCAGTTACCCGCCACGTCGAACTTCCAGCCGTGGTAAACACAGCGCAGGCCGTCCTGTTCATTGCGTCCAAAGAAGAGCGAGGCGCAGCGATGCGGGCAGCGATGCTCCATGATGCCGACCCGCCCGCTGCTGTCGCGGAATGCAATCAGCTGCTCGCCCAGCAGCAGCAGCCGCATCGGCTCGCCGTCCGCCTCGAGTTCCGAGGACAGACAGGCCGGAATCCAATACTGCCGCATCAACTCGCCCATCGGCGTACCGGGGCCAACGCGCGTCAGCGCATCGTTATCACGCGCAGATAGCATGGTTTCCTCCGATTTCGTCCGTTGATCGGACATTTGTTCGATTTTAACAAAAACACGCCTAACGAGCAATGAAACCCACGCATTGCTGGGCCCCAGCGCTGTCCGTCAGAGCGATCGGTACGCGCAGCAGCCGATCAGGCCACCGCAATGAAGCGCGCACCGCCTAAGGCGCCCGAGGCGACCAGGGCGACGAAGCGCTCGTAGAAGCGCACGTAGTCGGCGTGCGGATCGCCGCCACCCGTGGCGCGTTGCGCCTCTTCGCGCAGGCGGCGATACATCTGCAATCGCACTTCGAGAATCGGCCGCCACGCTGCCGAGAGATCATCGCGGCTGATATCGGAGAACCCCGCCGCCGCGAGAAGCTGCGCGTATTCGTGCGAACTGTGGATCGCCTTGGCGGCGATGCCCTCATCCATCAATTGACGGTCCATCGCCGTCAGCGCCGGGCCTGCAATCCAGTCGGTGAACGCAATCCGCCCGCCCGGCTTGAGCACACGCCGGGCGCTCGCCAGAAGGCGCTGCTTGTCGGCGATATGCAGGAAGGCTTCCTGGCTCCACACGACGTCGAACACATCGTCGCCGAACGGCGGGGCGGTCGCGTCGCCCTGGACCACGGTGATGCGATCATCCAGGCCGACCAGCGTGTTGAGCTGGCGGGCGCCCGCGGCGCGGTGCGCGTTCAACTCCAATGCCACGACGCGGCAGCCGCGCGTCGCAACATTGTACCGCGCCGGCCCGCAGAGCCCGGCGCAAAGATCCAGCACGCGCGTGCCGGCGCCGACACCGGCGCGTGCCGCCAGCGCGTCGTTGGCATCCAGTCCGCCGTAGTGATCCTGGTCATGCGGCCACAGATCGGCAGCCGTCAGCCCGTCGGACGGCCGCCCCGCGAGACGCAGCTTGTCGAGGATCTGTTGGGCGCTGATCGGATGGCGGTCGTAGAACGTGATGACCTGCGTATCGACCATGCGACGGCCGGCCGCTGCGCTCACAGGCCGCCGATGAAGTCGCGCTTGCCGATCTCGACGCCGCACTGGCGCAGAATGTCGTAGGCGGTGGTGACGTGGAAATAGAAGTTGGGCATGGCGAAGTGCAGCAGAAAGACCTCGCCCTTGAACGTCATCGGGTTGTTGGGAATCGGGATCGTGATCTCGCGCCCTTCGCTGCCCTCGAACTTGGCCGGCGTGTAGGTCGCGACATAGGCCAACGTCTTGTCGATGCGCGCTTTCAGCTCGGCCAGCGACGTTTCGTTGTCGTCGTACTTGGGAAACTCGCTGCCCGTCAGCCGTGCCGGCGTGCTCTTGGCGAAGTCGGCCGCGATCTGCACCTGGCGCGCGAACGGCAGCATGTCGGGATAGAGCCGGGTCTGCAGCAGCACAGCGTCCTGGATCTTCTTCGCAGCAGCGTGGCTGGCCGCCTTGTCGATCACCTTGCCTAACGCGCCGAGCTGACGCTGGAACACCGGCACAGAGGCCGAATACATCGAAATCGTCATGTCGTTTCCTCGCCGTAACCGCGCGGCGTTCCGCCGCTTTTCGTGGCGCGCAGCGAACGCCGAAACGACGGCGCCGTCAATCGCTGCCGCGGAAACCGGTAGCGATGACGAACATCTCCGCCGAGTCGGCACGGCTGGCCGGCGGCTTGACATGCTTCACGATCTTGAAGTCGCGCTTCAGCCGCTCCAGCAACGCCCGCTCGGTGCCGCCGCGCAGCACCTTGGCGACGAAGACGCCGTCGGGCTTCAGTATCTCGCGCGCGAAGTCGTGCGCCGCCTCAGCGAGTGCCATGATACGCAGATGGTCGGTCTGCGTATGACCGGTGGCGGGCGCTGCCATGTCGCTCAGCACCGTATCGGCCGGTCCACCCAGCGCCGCTTTCAGGCGCTCGGGCGCATCGTCGTCCATGAAATCCTGGTGCAGGATCGTCGTGCCGGCGATCGGCTCGACCGGCGTCACGTCGATGCCCACGATGCGGCCGCCGGTTTCGAGCGGACGCACACGCTGTACCGCCACCTGGCACCAGCCGCCAGGCGCACAGCCGAGATCGACCACGGCGATACCCGGCTTCAGGAAACGGAACTGGTCGTCGATCTCGCTGAGCTTGAAGGCAGCGCGCGAGCGATAGCCCAGGCGCTTGGCCTCGTGCACGTAGGGATCGTTGAGCTGCCGCTCCAGCCAGCGTGCCGATGACACGCTGCGCCCGCGCGCCGTCTTGACTCGCACGGCCTGGCGGCGCCCACCGACGCCACCACCGCTTCCGCCTCGCGTGGAGCGGCCACCGTCCTTTGCCTTGGCCATGATTGTCAGCCACTCACGCGGTGGAGGTTTCTTCCGCACGCCGCGTCAGGGGATCGCAGTCGCGGTCCGCCTCGCGCATGAGGTCGACCAGGACCCCTTCGCGCAGGCCGCGGTCGGCCACGACGACACGATTGACCGGCCATTGCCGGCAGACCGCCTCGAGGATCGCGCCGCCGGCCAGGGCCAGCTCGGCACGCTCCCAGCCGATGCAGGGCAGTTCCGCCAGCTCGGTCACCGACATGCGTGCCAGATGCGCCCCGATGCGCAGGATGGTGTCGCGCTCGATGCTGGTGCCGTCGACGGTCGCCCGGTGGTAGCGCTTCAGGCCCATGCCGTACGCCGCCATGGTGGTAACCGTGCCGGAGGCACCGATCATCTGCACCTCGCCGCCGGCGACGCGCGAGCCCACCGCGTTGCGGCGGCAGAACGGCGCCAGGGCGTCCATGATCTGCGCCACCATCTGTTCGTAGACGCCGGCCGCCAGCGGCTCGGCGCGCGATATGCCACCCAGCCGCGCCTCGGTCAGCGTGACGACGCCCCAGGGGATCGACATCGTGTCGAGGATCGTAAGATCCAGGCCGCACCGCCCCTCCTCGCGCGGGCACGCCGCCACCCAGACGATCTCCGTCGAGCCGCCGCCGATATCGACCAGCAGCACATGGGTCGAGCGCTGGTCGACCAGCGATTCGCAGCTGGCCAGAGCCAGGCGCGCTTCCTCGTGTGGCGAGATGACCTGGAAGGCAAGGCCGGTGCGCTGCTGAACCCGGGCCAGGAAATCGGCGCTGTTGAGCGCCCGCCGGCAGGCCTCGGTGGCGATATGGCGCGACCTTGTGACGCCGGCCTTCTGGATCTTGTTGGCGCAGGCCTCCAGGGCCTCCAGGGTGCGCTCGATCGCCCCGCTGCACAGCACTTGCTGGGAGGCGACGCCCTCGCCCAGGCGGACCGGCCGGGAATAGGAGTCCAACACGTCGAAACCAGTGGCCGACGCGCGTGCCACCAGCAAACGGCAGTTATTCGTGCCGAGGTCGATGGACGCGAACGTGTGCGCAAACCGCCCACACCGCCAACCGCCAACTCCGGTACCCGCCTCCGACATCTTCAAGCCTCTCCCACTT
>Ga0187894_10004100_pt1 | contig 15845 bp, 10 predicted proteins | sample GBC1701081metaG_FD_136650 | JGI IMG/M metagenome (GOLD analysis project Ga0187894, IMG submission 136650) | White microbial mat communities from a lava cave in the Kipuka Kanohina Cave System on the Island of Hawaii, USA - GBC170108-1 metaG ... | reverse complement strand
CTTCCGGTTGGTCGTAGATTGACAAGCAGACCGCTAAGGACTACGACGACAGCCAGCAACCAGAAGATCAGAAACTTGAGGTTCGCCAAAAACCCTAAGTTTCGCCGCCGCCAGCTACAACCAACCTGAAGGTTGAACCCTAAACGCCTGTCGCCAAGCGATGCTGTCGCTCCGTGCGTAAGGTGAGTATGTTTGAGTAAACATGGATATAACACAGGACTCCAGACTCCAGACTCCAGACTCCAGACTCGCCGTAGAGATTGCCGGTATCCGTTTCAATAATCCGGTACTCGGCGCGTCGGGGACGTTCGGCTACGGGTTGGAGATGGCAGAGTTGATAGACCTGAACCGGCTCGGCGGCTTCTGCACCAAAGGTTTATCTGCCCGACCACTGCCGGGAAACACGCCCGCCCGCATTGTCGAAACCCATGGCGGAATGCTCAATGCCATCGGGCTGCAAAACATCGGCGCACGCGCTTTTGTCGAGGAGAAATTACCTCTACTCAAACAATACGATACGCGCATCATTGCCAATGTCTTTGGCTATGCGGATGAAGATTATGGTGAAGCGATAGAGATATTGAATGATGGCGATGGCATTGACGCTTACGAATTGAATATCTCCTGCCCGAATGTTAAAGAAGGCGGCATTGTTATTGGCAATTCGCCAATCGCAGCAGCCAAACTGACGGCAAAAGCGAAAAACGCAGCCAATCGCCCGTTGATTGTCAAACTCTCGCCTAATGTTACGGATGTAAAAACGCTGGCGCTTGCTATTGTTGAGGCGGGCGCAGACGCTTTATCGCTGATTAATACGCTGGTTGGCATGGCGATTGATGTAAAGACGCGCCGCCCGCGCCTCAGTTTTGGAACCGGCGGTTTGTCGGGTCCGGCAATTAAACCGATTGCCGTGCGAATGGTTGCCGAAGTGGCAAGCGTTGTTGAGGTGCCGCTTATTGGCATTGGCGGCATCGCTTCATACGCAGACGCGCTGGAATTTATCATCGCCGGCGCAACTGCCATACAGATTGGCACGGCGAACTACTACGACCCGTCTGTGACTATAAAAGTAGCTGATGGTCTTTTCGCCTACTGCCAAGAGCAGCAAATCTCTATGCAATCCCTCGTCGGCTCACTTGTTCGCTAATAATGATAAAATTTTCTGCTCTTTCTATTCCCTACACTCATTTCTGAGTCGCACCAATCCCTACACTCATTTCTGAATCGCACCAAATTCACTTCCGGTTATCAGACGACGGTAGCGGATGGCGGCGCACCGTTTCGATCTCTTGCAGAATTTCCTGTACCAGATATTCGGTTATTTTTTTGCCCTTCTCTTTTGTCGCTAGCGTCGGATTGCCCCAGATGCCGGTTGCTGAATATGTGCCTTCGCCGTCCGGTTTGCGCGTCAGTTTGCCTTTGCCGGGATGATAGTCCTTCACTGCTTTTTTCATATCAACCGTTTCGGGAGCCATATAGAGCATCATTGAGGTTTCAATTTCGTCGGCGTGAGTGCCGCCTTCCTGCTGGCGAATCTCTTTTTCGATTGGCTCGGTAATCTTCAAATCGAGATAGCGCATCAGGATGCCGTCTTTTTCAAGCAACTCGGCGGCTGGCTTCAAGGCTCTGAGCGTCGAAATACCAGTATTCAAGATGTAAAAGCGTCGCACACCAAAAGCCGCGAAACTCTTGCAGATGTCAACAATGAGGTCGCGCCCGGTTTCTAATCGAAGCGTTGTGGAACCGGGATACTCAACGAATGCCGGGTAGAAGTGATAATTGATGGTCGGCGCGATGACCACATCGCTCGCTTGCAAGACGCGCCGTTTCAGATATTCCGCTATCAACCAATCATTTTTCAATTTCAGATGCGGACCGTGTTCTTTCGCCGCCGCGCCAAGCGGAATGATAACAACCGTTTCCGGCGTCAGTATCTTTTCCGCTTCAACCCAAGTCAGGTCTTCCAGCAACACGCCTTTCACTTTCGTCGCCGTAGCAAATGCAGATTTTCTTTCAGCCGCCTTTTGTGCAAAGACGGTTGTTGTGAGTGAAAAAATAAGGAAAAGAAGAAGTGTGTTCATATTCTTCATTATTGGTTCTCTACGATTGAAGGCGTAACCAAAAAGCTAACCAAAGAGGCGCGATAGATAGAAGATGATTCCAGGTGCCGGGTTCAGCAGTTGAATCCGGGTATATATCTTTACTGTCTGAGACATGAACGAACTGAAAACCTAAGTCAATCAAACTGTTGAGCAACTTGCTAAAGGTTTGACGATATTCTCGCGCCTCCCGAATCATAGGTATCGGGTTTTTACTGTTTGCATACACCCAAGCAGGATCAGGAATACTTATCTCTGCTCCATCCACATACGGTGATTTCAAGGTGTAACCGCTACCGTTCCAAGCTGCCTCGCTTAACCCGCAGTAGAAAGGGTTGCTGATAGCAAAAAAATAGATTCCCCCGGGTCGTAAAACTCGCGCTACCTGTGCAAAAACAACCTGGGCATCTGGAACGAAGCCTAGCGAGTGAGGCTGATGAACAATGTCAAACGCGCCTTTATTCAGCGCCGATAAATCACGCATATCGCCTTGAATGGTGCGAATCGTTTTCTGATAATGTTGCGCCGCTTGTCTGTCTCGATCTAGCTGTTGCTCTGATAAATCGAAGACCGTTACCTGTGCGCCAAGAAGGGCGAATGCAGCGGATTGTTGACCGCCTCCCCCCGCAAGACATAGAACATCTTTGCCGATAACATCTCCCAATAAACCTTCGGCATCAATTTTTTCGCGTGCTGATATGGGCGTTAAATCAAATGCTGGACGAGTGAAGAGAGCATCTGCTTCAACAAGTGCTTGCCATCGCTCCAGATTGTAACGTGCGATTTCATCCATAAAACCTTTACGCTAACCATTCAACTTCGTATTCAAACTCTGCTGTTGCAATTCGACGCGCTGTTGCAGGGTGTGGCGTAAGAAATTCGCATCGTCGCGTTCTGGATAATCGGAACGGTAATGCCCACCGCGTGATTCACGTCTGCCTAGCGCCGCTTGAGCTACCAGTTTTGCCAGTGTCACGAAGTTCCATGAACGGGTGTTCATCTGCCGGGAAGCAATCTCTTCGAGTTGGTCGAGCGCCTCTTTCAAACCGCGTTCTTCGCGCACGATGCCGACCTTATCCCACATAATGCGCTTGACTTCGCGGCGCGTTGAATCGCCGATTTTCCAATCCGCCTGTTCGCCAAAATCCCAATCTCGCGGCATTGCCTGTTCGATTTCCGCCGGTGATTCATCCGCCGCCACAGTTCCGGCTCGCGCTCCAAAGACCAACCCTTCAAGCAAGGAATTTGACGCCAGCCGGTTCGCCCCATGGACGCCGGTGCAGGTGACTTCGCCCGCCGCGTACAACCCGTCAATCGAAGTGCGTCCAAAACTATCAGTGCGAATGCCGCCCATGGTGTAATGCGCCGCCGGGCTGACTGGAATTAAATCGCGGGTGATGTCAATATGGTACAATAAACAAGTGCTGTAGATTTGCGGGAATCGTCCGCGTAGGTATTTGCGTTTCAGGTGGCGCATATCGAGCCAGACGTGATCGGAGCCTTCTTTCTGCGTCTCAAAATGAATCGAACGGCTAACGATGTCACGCGGCGCGAGTTCAGCGCGTTCGTCATAGCTCGGCATAAAGCGTTCGCCTTTGCCATTCACCAGATAACCGCCTTCGCCGCGCATCGCTTCCGACAGCAAGAAGCGTGGCGCATTCGGCACGACCAGCGCCGTCGGGTGAAACTGAATAAACTCCATATCCGCCATCACCCCCCCGGCGCGATATGCCATTGCCTGCCCGTCGCCCGTTGCTACATCCGGGTTCGTCGTGTGCAAATAGAGTTGCCCCGCGCCGCCCGTCGCCAGCGCCACAGCGCGGGCATAGAGCGCCCGCACTTTATTCGTCTGCGGCTCAACATAGGTGACGCCGACGCAGCGATTGTCCTTAACGATAAGTGATTGAGTGCAGGCGTGTGGCAGGTATTCGATGTTAGAAAATTTCTTTGACCACGCCACCAGTGAACGGACGATTTCGCGCCCGGTGGCGTCGCCGCTGGCGTGCAGAATGCGCGAACGCGAATGGGCGGCTTCGCGGGTAAAGGTCAACTGCCCGTCTTCGCTGTCAAACTGCGCCCCGTGTTCGATTAACTCGGTGATATAGCGCGGACCTTCTTCAATCAGCACATTAACCGCTTCTTCGTCGCACAGTCCCGCGCCCGCGATAAGCGTATCCTGAACGTGCAGTTCAATCTTGTCATCATCGCTCAAGACGACAGCGATGCCGCCTTGAGCATATTCGGTGTTCGATTCGGTAAGCTGGTCTTTCGTTAGAATCGCCACGCGCCCTGCTTGCGCCAGAGCGACCGCCGCCCGCAGACCCGCAACACCGCTGCCAACCACTATAAAATCTATCTTATCGTTCATAGTTGTTGGCAATTTTAGCAATGTCGCAAGCGCAACCCAAACCAAACCGGAAGAAAACCGTTTTTCAAACTATCCAGCCTTTGCTTTGATACTCCATATAAGTCGCGGTTGCCTGCGCCATATCACGCCCGAAATAGCGTTCAACGACACGCAGAGCCAGATCAATTCCTGAAGTCAGCCCGCCCGCCGTGGAGATTTTTTCGCCTTCGACAAAACGCAAGCCGCGCTTCACATCAATATCGGGATACTGTTTTGCAAGGCGGTCAAAAAAGTCATGATGCGTCGTCGCCGCTTTGCCTTTTAACAAACCCGTTTTCGCCAGATGAAACGCCCCGGTACAAACCGACATCATCACATCGGTAGACGGCAGAATTTTTACCAGCCATTGGTGCAACGCTGCGGAGCCTAACTGCGCCGGGATGACAACCACTTTGGGAGGGGGAGCGGTCTCGAAGGTATAATCAGGGATGAGTTGCAAACCCGCCGAGCCTTTTAGCGGCTCAATCTTTTCAGCAACCGTATACAAGCGAAAAGCAAAATGCTCTTTGCCTGGTACGCCATGAAACATCACGTCCTGAAAGACTTCCCAAGGTCCGGCAAAATCAATCACTGTCGCACCGGCGGAGATGGCAAATGCCACCGGGATTCGCCCTTTTTCCGGCGGCGTCAATTTGTTCGCAGCCGATAGCTTTTTATCTTCCGCCACCAAGTTCCCCGCCGCCGCGCCATTTGTCATCATCATTACTGCGCCCATTGCCGTTGTATTCAAGACAAATTCTCTTCTTTTCATCTTCTATCACCCCTTTCACAAAACAATTTCTGGTAGTCGTAACAACTAATGCCGAACTATGGTCGAGAGATTTTTTTCACCGCAGAGGCACAGAGAACACTGAGGTTACGCAGAGAGTATTCGCCAATTACGGCTTTCTCTCTATGTTCCTCGCGGTGGCTTTCGCCTTATCTCTGCGCTGTCTCTGAGTTCTCTGCGCCTCTGCGGTGCATCTTTTCTTGCCTCTTCACTCGCTTTTCAGCGCCAACATCGGGTCAATGCGCGTCACTCGTCGCGCCGGCACAAAACAGGCAACGGCGGCGATACCGGCAAGCAATAGCGATACCAACAAAAACGTCGCCGGGTCAGTCGGCTGCACGGCAAACAGTAACGTAGACATAAAGTGTGACATCTGAAAGGCGCAGATAACGCCAATCAACAGACCAATCACCACTAACGTCATGCCTTGCCGCACGATCATCAATAAAACCTGTGAAGGTGACGCGCCAAGCGCCAGCCGGATGCCCAGTTCATGGGTTCGTTGCGTTACCGATAAGCTCATCACTCCGGCAATCCCCGCCGTAATCAGCACGGCAACGAGGGCAAAGATTATCAATAGCAACGTCGTCAAACGCGGCGATGCGAGGGCTTCGCTACGGGCTTCTTCAAGGGTCTGCACGCGGTCAATCGCCGTCTCACCATCCAGTTCATAAATCGTGTTTTGCAGTTGGCGAATCAGGCTTTGTGGTTCCGAAACGGTACGCACCAGAAGAAACCCCGCCCCGAAGGCTTGCGGAATCGGGCGGTAAATCTCATCCGCCACCTCCCGGTTCAAGCCGTATTGCTTGGCATCGGCGACAACTCCGACAACCGTTATCCACTTTTCGCCCCGATTAAAACTCAGACGTTTCTCCAACGGATTGTCTTCCCCGAAATAGTGACGGGCGAAAGACTGATTGATAACCGCCACCGCCGGCGCTTTCTCATCATCACCGGCGGTAAAACTGCGTCCCTGAATCATCGGTATTTTCAAGGTCTGAAAATAGTCAGGACTGACTACCCGGTTATCCGCTTGCGGCAACAATTTATCGTCCGCTACGGGCTGCCCTTCGATGATGAAATTGGATTGCGACGGACCGCGGCTCAGTCCCTGCGGGTTGAGCGGGTAACTATTCGACATCGCTGCCGAAATGACGCCCGGTTGCGCCTGCACCCTCTCAAGCACCCGCTTTGAGAAATCTATAAACATCTGATTGGTGTTGTACTTCGACCAGTTGGCGCTGACCCGCATCGCCAACGCCTTCTCAGGGTTGAATCCCGGATTGACTCGTTGCAACTCGTAAAAACTTCTGAGCATCAAGCCCGCGCCAATCAAGAGGATGAAAGAGACCGCTACCTGAGCCACGACCAACAAGCCGCGCAGGCGATGCCGTATCCCACCGGCAGTTGTTTGGGCATTGCCTTCTTTCATGGATGCCGAAAGATTTGGTCTCGTAGACAGCGCCGGAATCAAGCCAAAGAGCAGCCCCGTCAGAACGGAAATGCCGACAGTAAATAGCAGCACATAGATATTGAGATTGATCTCTCCGGCGCGTGGCGTAAAGCGGGCGGCAAAATCAGCTAATACCCGGACGCTGATTGCCGCCAGCAAAACGCCTAAGGCTCCGCCCACCAACGCCAGCATCACGCTTTCCGTTAGTAATTGCCTGATGATGCGTCGTCGCCCTGCGCCAAGCGCCACACGCAACGCCAATTCGCGTTCGCGCTGCATCACTCGCGCCAGCGTCAGGTTTGCAACATTGGCGCAGGCAATCAGCAACACCAATCCGGCAATGCCGAGCAGCAACAGGAAGGTGGGTCGCGCCTCTCGCGTCAACTCCTCTTTCAACTGAATCGTCGTTGCCGCAAACTTGCTGTTCTTCGGGTAATCGTTCGGGTATTGCTCTTGTAGATGATTGGCAATTCCGGCAATCTCAGATTCCGCTTGAGCGACGGATGCATCCGGTTTCATGCGCCCGAAAACGCTCATCATTCTGGCATTGCGATTCTCTTTGAAGCCCGTGGAGGAACGAGCCGGGCAGGCGGATGTCGGCATATAGACATCATTTTCATTCGGGTATTGCGGAATCGGCGGCAGAATGCCAATAACCGTATGCGGGCGGTTATTCATGCGAAAGACTCTGCCGACAATCGAGGGATCGCCGCCCTGACTGCGCTTCCAGTAATTATAACTGAGCGCCAAAACGGCATCGGCCCCCGGTTTGTCATCTTCATCAATAAAGGTTCTGCCGTGAAGCGGTTTGACGCCGAGCATATCGAAGAAATTTGCTGACACCACGCCGGTTTGAATCAACTCCGGTTCCTCGCCGCCAAGCAAGGTAAAACTCATCGAATGATGTTCTACCAGTTGATTGAGCGTCTGACTCTGCTCACGATAATCGTCAATCTCTTTCACTGAAAAGCCGATGCCATTGCTGTTCGCCGTCGCCGCCTGTTGTCGCAGAATGACAAGCTGATTATCGTTCTGATAGGGCAACGGGCGAATCAAAACGCCATAGATGACGCTGAAAATCGCCGTGTTTGCGCCGATACCCAGTGTCAAGGTGAGAATCGCCAGCACCGTGAACGCCGGTCTACGTCGCCACAATCGCAAACTGTACCGCGCATCCTGCAAAAAATCTTCGAGCCAGCGATTGCGCCGCACATCGCGGCATTCTTCTTTGTACTGTTCAACGCCGCCGAAACTGCGCTGCGCCGCGAAATATGCCTCTTCCGGTTTCATGCCGCGCCGGATGTTCTCTTCCATCTCACGTTCGAGATGAAAGCGAATCTCCTTATCCATTTCGCTTTCTACCTTATCTTTGTGAATCAGCCCGAATAAACGACTCAACCCAATACCCATTCTCAAACTCCAATCCGGCTAGGTGGTTTGTAAAATCTGATTGATGGCAGTCGAAAGGCGCTGCCAGTTTGCGGTTTCGGCAATCAATCGCTGCCGTCCGGTCTTGGTCAGGCGGTAATACTTCGCCTGCCGGTTATTTTCGGAAGCGCCCCATTCCGCCTCAATCCAGCCCTGTTGTTCGAGCCGGTAGAGCGCCGGATAGAGCGACCCCTGATTGACATTCAACACGCCTTCGGAAGTCTGCTGAAGGCGCTGCGATATTCCCCATCCATGCATCGCACCGAGAGCCAGCGTCTTCAGGATTAACATATCGAGCGTGCCTTGCAACAATTCTGAGCGTGTTTTTTCTATGGTAGTTTTCTTCACGTTACTCTTCCCCTAGACAATCTACAAAAGGGAGGATAAACCCTCTCTTGTAGATTGTCAAGGGGAAAGATAATTTGAGAGAGTGAGGGAAGAGTTAGGATAGGTTATTATGATTTATTGACCTCTTTTGTCCCGTAGGGACAGCCAAAAATAGCCTGCCCGATTTATCGGCGGGAACCGTTGGCAACATAGATTCTAGTCCCGTAGGGACGGCTGAATTTATCAATCTCAGTCCCAAATATATTGTTCATCATAGTCAATCTCATGCTTTTTGAGAAAGGCGATAAATTCCGTTTTGAAATCTCTTTTGGCATGATGTTTCGCTTGATTCTGGATGTAAGCAAGGGTTTCGGGAACGTGGGAAATGCTAATGGTGAACGCCCCGTAGCCTTCCTGCCAGGCAAATTCTCGTCGCTTGAAATAATTATCATTCAGCCATTTGGAAGAGCCGCCTTTAATGAGTTGTGCGGCTTTCGCTACATCAAGCGTTGCCGGTAACGATAAGAGGATATGAACATGGTCTTCGATGCCGCCAACTGCCAATGCCTTCATACGATTTTGCCGAGCAATGCCGCCGAGGTAGGGAAAGAGTTGTGTTTGGATTTCAGGTGAAAGGAGTTTGCGGCGTTCTTTGGCGCTAAAGACATAATGCACGAGATTGCTGATGTAGGTGTGCGGCATTGGATTCTCCTTTCGTCTCAATAAGAAATTCGGGCATCGTGATTATCGTCCCGATAACGAAGTTGAACAATCAAGATTTTTGTGCCGATGAATAATCAAAATGTGATTTGCGTCCCGATGAGAAAATCCAACATCGTATTTTTTGTTCCGACGAGGAATCAGAGCATCGCGTCTTTTGTCCCGTAGGGACAGCCGATACTAGCCCGCCAATCAATTGGCGGGTAAGAGTCAGGCATATGTTCGCCAGTCCCGTAGGGACGAATGAATTTGGCGTGACCATTCAGCCGTCCCTACAGGACTAACGGGCTTGGGGCATTCGCGTACCCGCCGATAAATCGGGCGGGCTATTTTTGGCTGTCCCTACGGGACAAAAAGACAATCTCCCTTGCTACGGAACAAAAGAAAATACCCTACCAGACAAAAACAATATCCCTATGAGACAGAAGATTCTTTTCCTTGCTCTGGAATGCCTCATCATACATCTTTTCCAGCAATGCGGGTCTGCATTCAGAATGCGCCATCATCGCCGCACCGATAAGGCTTTTGGAGTGTGGTGACTTGTCACCGCTTTGGGATGGAAAACAGCAGTCGCTTGAATATCAAAAAGTGGCGACCAGAATCACGCGAGTGTAGCAGAGTAATTCTTTTCCGCTTCGGTAAGGTATAGAAAGCAAAAGCGGCGACAAGGTACCGCACTCCAAAATTCGCTCCGTTCGCTTACGCTCACTCCGAAAAGAGCAAAGGGTAAAGCGTACATAATCACGTTCGCACAACGGCAACAACACGGAACCCGATATAGTTGTAGCGGTAGTCCGCCGAATGCCTGCCGCGGTTGGCAGAACGGCAGCCCCTACCGTAGGCGTTCCACGAGCCGCCACGAAGCAGACGGTAATTTTTACCATCACTTCGCGGCGTTAGCCACACATTACCATCTACCGGCGCTCCGGTATAGTCGTCGTGGTAGACATCTTCGCACCACTCCCACACATTCCCATGCATATCGTACAACCCAAACCCATTTGCTCTCCCCAAACTGCCCACCGCTACTGTCTTTTCCCGATAGACGCCTTTTGCCGCATTGCCATACGCATAGTTGCCATCGTAATTAACGATGTCAGGCGTTATCGTCGCCCCGAAAGCAAACGGCGTGGTCGTTCCGGCGCGACAGGCATATTCCCATTCCGCTTCACTCGGCAAGCGATAGCTCTTACCCGTTGCTCGCGTCAGTCGGGCGCAAAATTCTTTGGCTTCCTCCCAACTCACCTGCTCCACCGGCAGAGTATCGCCTTTGAATCTTGACGGGTCAGCATCCAAGTCTCGATTCACCTTTGGCAAACTCGCCACCGCCCGCCACTGCTCCTGTGTCACCACATAGATGCCCATAAAAAACGAACTGACGTTGACTTTGTGGTGTGGCATCTCCCAACTTACATATCCTTCAGCTTCTTCTTTAGAAACGCCGCGCCTGACGTATTCCGCTTTTACTTTTGCTGCCTCACTCGCCGAGGTTCCCATCCAAAACGCACCTGCCGGAATCTCTGCCAGATGCAACAACACACCATTGCCTAAATCTTCCGTGATATAACGATTCCTGCCTTTGTATTGTTCTTTGATATTGCCTTTGTCATCCAGCGTCACCACCTCAAACTCAAACCATTGCACTTTTTGTTTTTCTTCCCACGCCTCGCGCCAAGCCTGTCGCATCTCCGCCGCGCTCGCATAACGCTCTTCCCGATAGACCGCCATCGCTTTTTGCAAAACTTCTGCTACAGCTTTCGGCGCTTTCGCATTCATTTCATTAACGGGTCTGAGTGAATCACCTTTGCCTTGCGCTACATCTACTAACCGGAATGTAGAAACATCAGGCGGTTCGCCTGCTAACGTGTGATAGAGCGTTGCCGCCAGCGCGTACAAATCGCTTCGGGCATCGGTCCCCTGTGCGGCGATGCGGTCAAGTTCTCCTTGCGGTACGGAACGTCTTGCCACATCGTACCACACTCCGAATTGCGCCCGTAAAATCTGTTCAATCGGCGCATACCACGCCGAATACCCATGCAGGATGGTGCTGGCTATGGTCATCTCACCAACCGCGCCTTTCGCCAAGCCGAAATCGAGCAGTTTCACCTGTCCGTCTTTCGTGATAGAAATGTTTAGCGGTTTAATGTCGTTATGAATAACCGGCGTGCTTTGGCTGTGCAATTTTTCAAGAGCGGCTAATAACTTATCCGCCCACTCGCGCACCAATTCAACGGCAAGGGCAAAGCCATTGCCGGAATTATCTTTTATCTCCATCAAATCCCAGAGGGTCTTGCCTTCGATAAAATCCATCACCAGAAACCAGTTGCCGTCTTCCTGAAAATAGTCAGTCACACGCGGCAACGCATCATCGCGCAACAACGCCAACAATCCGGCTTCGCGTTCAAAAGCGCGATTTAAGTTCTGTTGACTGACAAACGATTCTTTGATAGCAACCGTCAAATTTTGCAGCCGCATATCTCTGGCTTCATAAACCGCACCCTGCCCGCCGCTGCCTAAGACTCTTTCAATTTGATAGCGATGCTGGAGAACTTCATCTTTTAGTATTCTGCCTTCATTGTCACGCTTTGGCATAAATGAAACCTCACGGAATGAATAATGCAGGCGTAGTATAAATTGACTTCGAGAAAAAGCAAACCTTCAACGCATCTGCCTTATTAACCAATTCTGTTAGCGAAGAAAAATTGAATAGCGGGTGTTAGAGTACAAACTTCAGTTTGGTTGTAGCTTCATAGGCAGACCGATGGCGGATACGGCAAGCCTTGAAAAACGACTGGCAACCGGAGCCTGATGAGGTTTGCAAAGAACGGAAGATTTTTGCTCCGCCATCTACTGCCAAACTGAAGTTTGTACTCTAACACCTGCCGTTAAATCATTCCATTGCTTTATTTAACAGGCGACTACCGGACATCGGAAGAGGTTATAATTTGCCGACTTTGGAACGGCGCGAGAAGGTAAAGGCTTTGCGCGGTTTGCCAGTCTCCACTGGTTCTGCCAGTTGGGTGGTCGGGCGCGATAGTGTCCCCGTATCGCGTTTCAAGCGACTTTGACATTGCACAAGTCCCAGCCGCGCCCGTGCGGAAAACGAGCTTTGCCCCTGCAAGTCAATTTTACTGAAAAGCATCATTGCCAGTAGCATATCGTTGGTTGCCAATGCCGCTTCGCCGCCTTGAGCGCAGGCACGCGGAACCAATACATCATCGGGGCAACAATTGGCAAAACGCAGATACTCAACTGCCGCTTCGTGGCGCATATCCACATCTTCAAGGAACAGGCACAGCGTCATCCAATCATCGGGCGGGATGCGCGGCTCGATGCGGTCATCGGGAAAGGACAACAGCAGATTATCAAAAGCATAGAGCGCCGCTTCTTTGTCATCTTTGTCGAGATGCTGGCGAATCAAGGCGCTATAGATTTCATTCAGTTTCCTGAAATTGAAGGTGCGTTCATAAACCTGTGCCAGCGCCATCATTACTTCCGGGTTATGCGGATGCGTTTCCAATAAGGTTTGCAAGCGTTTCTCGGCTTCCTTAATGTCGCCTTTATCTAATAGCTCAATCGCTGCGGCTATTTTGGGTGAGATGTGAAAGGCAATCTTCTTTTCGATCTTCGGGTGAATTACTTTCTCTTCCAAACCGGATAGTTTCAGCCCGAAAGCGAATAAAACGCCGAAAATGAAACCGGCAATATGACAGCGATAACTGACGCCATCGCCGCCGCCGACTTTATAAGTGAAGAACCACCACAGCAATAGTTGATTGAGAAAGAAGAAGGCGAGGTAGTAATAACTCTTAACCAGCGTCACCCCGTAAGGCTTTTTGCCAAACGCCAGCATTGGCAATGCCAACGGAATCGAAGCCCAGCCCAGTTTTATCCGCGTATGCGGCAGCCGTACCAGAAATGCGCCCATCACTGCCGAAACCGCCCCCGATGCGCCGATAATGCCTGTACCGTTGACCGCATCGGGAAGGCTCGCCACGATTGCCGACAGCAGATAGAATCCCAGAAAGAGACCACGCCCCCATAAATCTTCTATGGTGAAGGCAACCGCAAAGAGGGTTAGCAGATTGAAGAAGAGATGCAAGGGAAAGATGAGTCCGAAAATGCGGCTGTTGGCGTGAATAAAAGAATAGGTTAGCAGTTGATAGACCTTCCATTTGCCATCGCGCACCACGCCATACTGATTGTAGATATGCGCTTCGTCTACATTGTCAAACTCGTTCAATAGCGGCGTTATGTCGTGCCGCAGTTGCGTCGCCGTCGCGCTTCTCAGCCATTGGCGGTACTCTGCTTCTTTTTCAGGGCGTTTTTCAATTTCGCGCTCGATTGATTCAATCTCTTTGCGGAAAAAGCCGGTCTCGCGGACGCGCTCTCTCACCTGTTCATCGGCAAGAATGTCGCGGTTATCTTCGATAAATAATTTAATGCGTTTCGCCGCTTTGTCGCGTTCGTGATCCTGTTGAATGGTTAGCGGCAGGCTGAAGAAGTAGATGGCAGTATTGACAATCAGAATGGCGAAGGTGATGAGCGGCAACCGCCGTACCAGCGACTTTTCATTGCCCATCGGCACAAAGAAGAACAGTAGCTCGAAAAGCCAGACGATAACTAACAGACTGAATAGAATCGTATCCAGCATACTGCCCCTTGCGGCGACCTAGACGAACCGGGAAGGTGATTGCTGCGGAGGCAAAAATTCCGATAACACGGCGATAATAAGCCAGATAGACCGCCGGTTCAATAGTTTTCCCCGTCCGGCTGATGGTTGCCGGAAAAACTCTTTCAATTTCAGTACAGATGTGGTACTTTGAAAAGTAGGGGAGTGAGGGCGTAAGGGAGTAGGGGTGAAGGGATGAACGGGGGAGGAGTTGGCAATCGGGTTGTCGTTGCCATGAAAAAAATGCGCCAATGCAAAGATGAAAAATGGCAGCGATGCGATCCATTAGGCAGATGCAACGGTAAATCGCTTGAAAGTAGTGATAGCAAAGCGTTTAACAAAAAAACGCGCAGATACGGCAGGGGAAAATGGCAGTGATGCAGAAACTGTTGCAGAAACCGGAATGCAGAGGCGGGTACAGATATTGTGCGAATTTGGTGCAGAAGTAGAGGCGGAGCAACACGCATAGGGCGGCTTGGCACGGCTAATCCGCACGAATCTGCTTAATCCGCCCAATCCGCGTTCTATATCGCAGATGGCGGCAGACAGCAGCAAAAAAAAGCGCCAATGCAGAAATGAGTTGCAGAAATGAAAATGGCACAGATGTAGTTGATGGCTCAAATTTTTGCGCCAATACAATCGGTTTTGCGGCTCACTTTGCAAAAAATGGCACAGATGCGCTTCCTTTGCTGTTTATGCAAAGCAAATCACTCGTATCTTGAAACCAGCATCAAAAATTTTTGACAATTTATAAACAAAAAACTTGACAATAAGAGACTCAGATTTTTATACTATCTGTGACCTTAAAACTTTGGAGGCATTTACGTAATGAGCAAGATTATAGGAATTGATTTAGGCACAACCAACTCGGTTGTGGCAGTAATGGAGGGCGGTGAGCCGACCGTCATCACCAACGCCGAAGGCGCACGCACGACGCCCTCGGTTGTCGCTTTTACCAAAGACGGCAATCGGCTGGTCGGACAGGTGGCGAAACGGCAGGCGGTCACCAACCCGGAAAATACGGTTTATTCAATCAAGCGTTTTATGGGGCGACGGTTTAACGAAGTCAATGAAGAGATGCGAATGGTTCCCTACAAGGTCATCGCTTCCGGCAATGATGTCCGCATCGAAGCGGGCGGCAAAGACTGGTCGCCGCCGGAGATTTCCGCGATGATTTTACAAAAATTGAAACAGGCGGCGGAAGACCACCTCGGCGCTAAAGTCGTACAGGCGGTGATCACCGTTCCCGCTTACTTCAATGACGCGCAACGTCAGGCAACCAAAGACGCCGGTAAAATTGCCGGTCTGGAAGTTCTCCGCATCGTCAACGAACCGACGGCGGCGGCGCTGGCTTACGGACTGGACAAGAAGAAAGACCAGACCATCGCCGTATTCGACTTTGGCGGCGGCACGTTCGACATCTCGATTCTCGAAGTCGGCGAAGGCGTTGTCGAAGTGAAATCCACCAATGGCGACACCCATCTGGGCGGCGACAACATTGACCAGAAACTGATTGACTGGATTATTGACGAATTCAAAAAAGATCAGGGCATTGACCTGTCAAACGACAAGATGGCATTGCAACGTCTGAAAGAAGCCTCTGAAAAGGCGAAGATTGAACTCTCATCCACAATGGAAACCGAAATCAATCTGCCATTCATCACCGCCGATCAAGCGGGACCGAAGCATCTGGTGATGAAACTGACGCGGGCGCGATTCGAGCAACTGGTTGACGAACTGCTGCGCCGGACGATTGAACCGTGCAAATCGGCTCTCTCGGATGCCGGATTGAAAGGCAGCCAGATTGATGAAGTGGTGCTGGTTGGCGGTTCGACCCGTATTCCGAAAGTTCAACAGATGGTCAAAGATTTCTTCGGGCGGGAACCGCACAAAGGCGTAAACCCTGACGAAGTGGTTGCCGTCGGCGCGGCGATTCAGGCGGGCGTTCTCGGCGGCGAAGTCAAAGACTT
>Ga0187894_10004099_pt1 | contig 15850 bp, 17 predicted proteins | sample GBC1701081metaG_FD_136650 | JGI IMG/M metagenome (GOLD analysis project Ga0187894, IMG submission 136650) | White microbial mat communities from a lava cave in the Kipuka Kanohina Cave System on the Island of Hawaii, USA - GBC170108-1 metaG ... | reverse complement strand
TGCGCATCGGAGAGATCGCCTCGTCGCATCGCGTCGGCCTCCTTGCCCGGGGCCGCAGTGTCGCGGACCGTCAGACAAGGCGCCACCTGACACGCGCCGAACATCGCGCCGAACGAGCGCCAAGCAAACGATCCGTCAGACAGAGCCTAGTACCGATGCCCGGACAACCACTTGCGGCCACACAAGAGTTTCCCCTTGGGAGCCTCTCTGCCGTGCGTCGTCCGAACGCGATCCCGTGCCCTCGGTGAGTCAGGCCCAACGCGAACCCGTTCACGCCTTCTCGACCCTCCCCGACGCCTTCTGCTGCTCGCGCTCGGCCAGCAGGCGCTTGGCCTCGCCCACGAGATAGAACGAGCCCGTGATGCACACGAGGTCGTCGCGACCCGCCGCCTTCACGGCCGTGGCCAGTGCATCCTCCAGCGTCTCGCACACCTGCGACATCTTGCCCGCCAGGTCCACGAAACGCCGGTGCAGGTCGCGCGGGTCCGCCGCGCGCGGATTGTTCTTGACGCGCGTGAAGAGCACCTTGTCCGCCCCCAGCGAGAGGCGGCGCAGCATCTCATCGACATCCTTGTCCGCCGCGCAGCCGAAGATCACGATCAGCGAGTCATACGGCACGTGGGCCCCGATGGTCTTCATCAGGGCGGTCATGGCGGGCGGGTTGTGGGCGCCGTCGAGCAGGACGCGCGGGCTCTTCCACGCCATCTCCATCCGACCGGGCACGACCGTCTCCTCGAGCCCGGCCATCACCTTGCTCTCCGGCAGTTCGAAGCCTCGCTCGACGAGGCTGTCGATGATCGCCAGCACGAGGCCGCAGTTGAACGCCTGGTGCTCGCCCGGCAGCGGCACGGGCAGGTGCTCGAACGAGCAGCGCTCGGTCGAGAGGCCCACGCGCGTGTGCGGGCCGAGCTGCTGGCTCGCCTCGAAGCGGTACGAGAACTCGATGTCCTGCCCGACGACCTGGAGCGGCGCCCCCACTTCCGCGGCGACGGTGCGCATCGCTTCGAGCACCTTCGATTCCTGCTGGAACGTGAGCGCGGGGACGCCCTTCTTGAAGATGCCGGCCTTCTGGGCCGCGATCTTCTCGACCGTGTCGCCGAGGATCTGCGTGTGATCGAGCCCGATGGAGCCGACGGCGGCGACCTCCGGGATGATCACGTTCGTGCTGTCGAGACGGCCGCCGAGGCCGACTTCGATCACGGCGACGTCCACGGCCTGATCGGCGAAGTGCGCGAAGGCGGCGGCGGTGATGACCTCGAAGAACGTCGGCTCGCCGAGGCGCGGCGGGAGCGAGGCGGCGGCCGTGGCCACCTGACCCATCACATCGCGAAACGCGTGATAAGAGATCAACTGGCCGTTGATGGCGATGCGCTCGCGCACATCCGTCAGGTGCGGGCTGGTGTAGGCGCCGACGGTGTAGCCGCACTTGCGCAGGCACGAGGTGGTCATGGCCACGATCGAGCCCTTGCCGTTCGTGCCCGCCACGTGGACGCAGCGGAGGCTCTCGTGGGGGTTGCCCATAGCCTCGAGCATGTAGCGCATGCGGTCGAGTTTGAAGACCTTGGGGTCGATGCGGCTGGGGCGGGTCCGCTCGATGTCCACCCGTTCGGTGAGGTACTTCAGGGCCGAGTGGTAGTCGGGGAACGTGATCCGGCGGCGGCGGGGCTTCTTGACCTCCGATGCCTTGGACACCCGGACCTTGGGCCCGGATTTGTGTGCTGTCGCTGTCTTGGGCATTGGGGGGAGCAGTATACGCGATGCGGCGTTTTCTTCGCAGATTGCAGGTCTCATCACGCGCGTAAACGCTTTAATTGCAGGCGTTTGCGCGTGATTAGTGTTCGCTTACTTGTGTGCCTCAGCGCGGCGCTTTGCCCGCGGCTTCGACCACCAGCCGCTTCATCTCGGCGACGGCCTGGCGCAGGCCCACGAAGACGGCGTGGGAGACGATCGCGTGCCCGATGTGGAGTTCGACGACTCCCGGCAGGGCCGCGATGGGCTGGACGTTTTTGTAGTTCAACGCGTGCCCGGCGTTGAACCGCATGCCGGCAGCCCGGATCAGTTCGCCGGCCCGGCGCACGGCCTCCAGTTCCCTGGCGAGAGTGGCGTTCCTGGCGTCGCCGTGGGCGACGGCGTGGGCATGGGCGTACGGCCCGGTGTGCACCTCGCAGATGTCAAAGCCCGCTTCCTTCGCGGCGGCGATCTGTCTCTCGTCGGCGTCGATGAACGCCGAGGCGAGCATGCCGCCATCGCGCAGGGCTTTGACGACTTCGCGCAGGCGCGCCTTGTTGCCCGCCACATCGAGCCCGCCTTCGGTGGTCACTTCCATGCGTCCCTCGGGCACGAGCATGGAGGTGGCGGGCTTGATGCGCCGGGCGATCTTGACCATCTCGTCGGTCGCGGCCATTTCGAGATTCAGTCTCACTTTGACCGCCGCGCGCAGGCGCTCGACATCGTGATCCTGGATGTGGCGCCGATCCTCGCGCAGATGCACGGTGATGCCGTCGGCCCCGCCCGCCTCGGCCTCGCGGGCGGCATCGAGCGAATCAGGCTCGGCGAAGGGCGTGGGGACGCGCGGGTCGCCGCCGCGGTACCGCGCCTGGCGGACGGTGACAACGTGGTCGATGTTGACGCCGAGGCCGATCACAGCCAAATCCTACAGACCGGATTCACCACAGAGGACACAGAGGACACAGAGGAATGCGAATGGACTGATCGATGGAGAGCGGAACGGATTCGAAAAACACGCTCATTCCCAGCAGAAGCCACTCGAGGTCTGCGATCCAAGCACTTGAGTCCTGTCTTGCTCAGTGCTCTCTGTGCCTCTGTGGTGAGATCTTCTTCTAATTCACGGGCCCCCACCACGCCGCCCAGCCCGCGAGGAGGCCGAGCGCGCGAGCATCCTATGATTCGAGTGCGCATTGCGAGCATCGGGCGGGCCGATCGCGCGAGACCTGCCCCGCTGCAACGCCGTAAGTGGCTCGGGAGGATCCATCATGGAATTCATGACCGACATGCCGGCTTCTCCGGGGTGGGTTGTGTTGTTTGCGGTTGTCGCCAGCATCGCTTGCACCGCGAGTGGGTACTTCGCCGGGCTTTGGGCGAGCGGGGCTCGCGAGTATGGCTGGGTGGATTTCTTGGCGGCATGCGCGGCCGGCGCGATGCTCGTGGTCGCCGCAGCAATGCTGCTGGCGGGGATGGAATGGAGCCACCTTTTTCTTGTGTATGCCCTGCTTCTCATGATGCCGTGGAACTTTGCTAAGAGTCGCGTCGATTTCATCCGCGGCCCCTAGCAGCTCAGGCCGAGATTGGGTCGCACGTGCGATCGCTACGGCATCCACGCGACCCAACCGACGAGGAGACCAATTGCGGTCATGAGCGCGCCGCCGACTTGGAACTTGCGCGGCGTGAGAAAACCCGGTCGGGCCCAGATCTCGACGACGCGCGGGTAGAGCGCGTAGATCGAGCCCTTGAGGAGCCAGGCCCAACCGAAAAGGGTGACGATGAGCGGGATGCCCCATCGCCAGTCGTTGTGCCCGAGGCCGAAGACCACGCCGAAGGGCAGCGTCCACATTGAGATGATGAGGGCCGCCCCGGGGCGCCTGGACATCTCTGTGAAGAACGCGACCCACTCGCGCGGCTGCACGAGGTGAGAGAGCCCGACGACCACACAGAAAACAGCGAACGCCTGTTCGAGATACGTCTGCATGAGGCACCTTGATCGAGGCCCATCATCGGGCCATCGGAAATGTAGCATAGGCTACACTTTGACCCCGGTCAAACCGTGCCGCCGATGACGGCGGACCGTCTTCGGTGCTGTCCGTTCCTGCACCGATTCCCCGGAGCAGGAATCGGTGGCACGCCTATGACCGGTAAACGAGGACAAACGAGTGGAGGATCGCCAGCAGGCCGACGAGCGTCGCGAACGCGCCGCCGAAGAAGACCAGCGGCATGCCCACCGGGAAGCGGCGCATGACCGCCGCCGCCCAGTCCGGCGCGACGAGGAAGAGGAAGCCCTTGATCAACGCCAGCCAGCCTATGAGGGTGATGAGGCCTGGGATGCTCAGGCCCCAGACGTTGTGGCCGGCGACCAGCAGCGCGCCCATCGCGAGCGGAATGGCGCCCAGCACCATCGCCAGGTCGGGCTTCTCCAATGCGCGCCTGTAGATCGCCACCCAGCGGGGGGCCCAGGTGAGGTAGGAGAGCCCGAGCACCAGGTACGTCACGCCGAAGAACCGCTCCAGGAGCAGCTGAACGCTCATATCCACGGTTGGACCTCCGCGCCCGCGATGGCACGACGGAATGGAGGCGGGCTACCCCTTGAGTGATCGGCGTATCTCGCGACGCAGCCGCAAATGAGGCTATCTAGGGGCGGGAAACTGCGGCTTCTCGCCGCTGAGCACAAGCCAGACATCGCGCACCACCCAGGACATGTTCCGATGGGCGGCGGCGGTGGCGGCCCCGATGTGAGGCGTGAGGCGCGCGTTGGGCAGGTCCAGCAACGGGTAGCCCGCGGGGATGGGCTCGGGTTCGTGCACGTCGACAAAGGCCTGGGCGGAGGGGTCGCGGCGCAGCCAAGCGCCGAGCGCAGGCGTGTCCACGACGAAGCCGCGGCTGGTGTTGATGAGAATCGCATCGGGCTTGAGCAGGCCGATGAGTTCAGCGCTCACGAAACCGCGGTTACCCGGGCGATCGTCGATGTGAACGCTGAGCACGTCGGCGCTGGAGAAGAGTTCCTTCTGCGCGACCGGCGCAGCGCCCGCGCGCTTCTCGGGCGCGATCTCGATCACATCGTTGTAGATGACGCGCATGCCGATCGCACCGGCCACGCGAGCCACGCCCTTGCCGACGCGCCCTAGGCCGAGGATGCCCAGCGAAAGTTCGGAGAGTTGTCGCGGCGCGACGAGGCCCGCGCGCTCGCGCCGCCATGCGCCCGAGTCCAGCGGTTCGGTCAGCAACCGGCGCGGGCGCAGGGCATCGAGCATGAACGCGGTCACGAGTTCGACGACGGCCTGCGTGTTCGCATCGGGCGTGTGGACGACCTCGATGCCGCGGGCTCGGCAGGCCGCGACGTCGATGTTGTCGATGCCGACACCCGCCCGCCCCACCACTTTCAGACGCGGCGCGCGGTCGAGCAGACCTCGATTGACTTTCGTGTAGGTCCGCACAACCAGCCCCGCCGCCTCGCCCAGCAGCCCATTCAGGCGCGGATCATCGGGGGCACACTCAACGACGCGGCAGCGCTCGGAGAGCCAGTCGCGGCAGACACCATCGAGTTCCTCGGTCTGGATGACGATGGGAGCGCTGCGCCCGGAGGCTCCCGCGGGCCCGGGGTTCGCGGCGCTACCGGGCGCGGTCATGGTCTTCGGGCGAGTCGTCGCCGCCGAGTTCGGCCGGCTCGATGATCGCCGACATGGAGCCCTTGCAGCCCGCGATGAGGACATCGGCTCCGAAGCCGTGGATCTGCTCGACCTTGAGTTCGGCGTGCTCCTTGTGGGTCGTCAGGCAGATGGCGCGCCCGTCGCTGTCCACCGTCTTGGCGATCTGGAAGGCCCGCGTCAGCTGCACGCCGAAGACCTTCTGCGCGAGCTCGATCACGTAGTCGTACGTGTGCTGGTCATCGTCGAGGAGCACGACGTTCCACAGGCGCGGTTGCTTCGTGCGCGGCTGGGGCCGCGTCCGCGGCATCGGCAAAGTCCCTAGAGCGGGCTGCTCCATGCACAAACAATACACACCTTGACCGCCCCTGTCCCGGCGCGGCCGGTGACACCCACCTGAGTAGAGGGGGGGGCGTTGACGCGCCGCACATCTGTGCCGAGGATGCGGGCATTCCAAGGGTGCGGCAGCGGGCGGAGCGGTGGTGGGCGTGCCTGTGCCGCGTGCGGAACGGCCTTGACGGCCGGGCCGCGGCCTTTCCTCGCCCACTCAGCGAGGGCCGAGGGAATGACCAAAGCCGAACTGATCGAGGCCGTGGCGCTGCGCCTGGGCGGCACACGGAATGAGGCCTCGCGCGCCGTGACCGCGGTGGTGGATGCAATCGTCCACGGCGTGAGCAAGGAGGAGAAGGTCTCGATCGCCGGCTTCGGGACGTTTCGCAAGAAGAAGCGCAAGGCGCGGACGACGAGAAACCCCCGCACACGCGAACTGATCGAGGTGAAGCCCTCGACGACGCTTGGGTTCACGCCGAGCGAATCGCTGAGGAATGGGGTCTAGCGGGTCCGACGGCAAACCACATCTAGGCGAGCGATTCCACCGTCGGCGACGCTGGCTTTGACGGTTGCTCCTGCCCCGCGAACGCGGATTCAGCGACGTCGATGGCGCGCTGAAGGGCCGCGGCCTTGTTCACCGTCTCCTGGTACTCGGCCGGGGCCTGCGAGTCGGCGACGATGCCGCCCGCCGCCTGGATGTGATAGGTCCATCGCCCGTTCTGGCGCAGTGCGGTGGGCACGACCATGGTGCGCAGCGTGAGCGCAAAGTCCATGTCGCCCGCGAGGGAGACGCAGCCAAAGCCGCCGCCGTAGGGACCGCGGCGCACCGGCTCCAATTCGTCGATGATCTGCATGGCGCGGACCTTGGGCGCCCCCGAGATCGTGCCCGCGGGCAGGGCCGCGCGCATCGCATCCCAGCACGAAAGCCCGTCGCGCAGCTCGCCCTCGACGGTCGAGGAGATGTGCATGACGTGGCTGTACCGCTCGACTTCCATGAGCGCGGGCGTGCGCACGGACCCGGGCCAGGCCACGCGCCCGACATCGTTGCGTCCCAGGTCCACGAGCATCACGTGCTCGGCGCGCTCCTTGGCATCGGCCAGCAGTTCGCGCTCGAGGGCGAGATCGTCCTCGTGGGTGGCGCCGCGCCGGCGAGTCCCGGCCAGCGGGCGGTTCGTCACAATGAGCCGGCCGCGAGGATCGCGGCGCACGCGGCAGAGAATCTCAGGGCTCGACGCGACGAGGATGCAGCCGCTGGACTGCAGGTAGCCCATGTACGGGCTGGGATTGATGGCGCGAAGGGCGCGGTAGACGTCGAACGGATCGGCCGTGCTGGTGCGCTCGAAGCGCTGCCCGAGCACGACCTGGAAGATGTCGCCGGCGCGGATGTAGGCCTTGGCCCGCTCGACGATCGAGGCGTGCTGCGCGGGAGTCATGTTCGAGCGGGGCGCGCTGGCGCCCAGCGTGGTCGCACCAAGACCACCGTCATCGAGTTCGCCGCTGGGCAAAGGCTTGCTGTGCATCTGAAGGGCGCGAGAGGTGGCGCGCAGGCCCGCCGCGGCCTTGTCGTAGACGGCGCCTGGGTCATCGCCGGGCCCCACCATCGCCAGGCACACGGCGTGCACGATGGTCTCGACGTGATCGAAGACGACGATTCGGTCGTAGAAGCCCAGCGCCAGGTCCGGCAGGTTCCGGTCATCCGGCGGCGCACTGGCGAGCCGGAGTTTTTCCGGCTCGACGTAGCGAACGGTGTCGTAACCCGCGAAGCCGACCCAGCCGCCAAGGAACGAGGCGGGCAGGCGCCCGCGCGGCCCCTGCGCCGGCGTGATCAGCCGCATCGTGGCGGTAATGCGCTGCGCGGTCGCCAGCGGGTCGGCGTGCCGCCCGGCGAGCGCCTGGGCGGGCGCACCGGGGCGTCGATCACGGATCGCCACGTCATCGGCGCGCGCAACGAGCTCGATCAGCGGCTGCGCGCCCATGAGCGAATAGCGCCCGACGCGCTGCCCGCCCTCGACCGACTCAAGCAAGAATGAGGGGTCGGTCCGCTCATCGTGCACGACGAGACGCCGGTAGACAAGCACGGGCGTGAGCTGGTCGCCCATGAGGCGCAGGCCCAGCGGAATAGCGAGAACGTCATCCGGCCCGCGCGCCGAATCGCGCCCAAGCCGGACAATCTCGAGGAACTCATCGCGCTGCGGCCAGATCGACATGGGGGAGAGTCTAGGGACCGGTGACGGGGGATCGGGCAGCAGTAGGATTGGTGCATGCACCGCGTCCGCCGCTCGCCCTTCGAAGCACGCATGGAGCTCACGCCGCTGCTGGACATGATGTTCCTGCTGCTTGTGTTCTTCATCTTCGCGTTCGCGCTGATCGTGCGGGTGAAGGTGACGGACATCCACCTTCCTGCGACGAAGGCCGGGGGGCCGATGGAGCAGGCTCCGGCGATCTCGGTCGCGCTCCTGGCCGATGGCAGCCTGCGCATCAACGATGAGGCCGTGAGCGCCGAGAACCTCATCCCGCGACTTCGGGCGTTGCGCGAGCAGCAGGAGAGTGCGCTGGTCTACGTCGCAGCGGATGAGAAAGCCCCCAGCGGCGAGCTGTTCCGGCTGATCGATTCGCTCCAGGGCGCGGGGGTGAGCGACCTGCGTTTCCTGCGGCTGCCCAGCGTCCTCATGCCGCCCTCATCCGGCGATGCCCCGGCGCCCACCGCTCCCGGAAACTGAAACGGGAGCGCATACGATTGAGCCCCGTGACCGAGAGCCCCGGACCAAGGCGCCTGGCGATCTGTCTTGGCATGAGCATCCTGCTGCACATCGCGGCGGGAGTGCTGCTGACTGTGCGCGCCCTGGGCGGCTCAGCCGATCGACCGGCCATCAGTCCGGATGAGCCGCTTGAAGAAATGGCTTCCGCGCTCGAGGAGTTGGTCCGGCTGGGATCGCAGACCTCTACCGCGACATCGATCACGTGGATCGGCTTCGACGAGTACAAGCAGCACACAGCGCGGCCGGGCAAGGTCGATCAGGCCGCGTTCACGATGGCCGAACCCGGAGCGCCGACGGCTTCGGTGGCGTCGGCCTCGCCGGGGTCACCTGTGTCGCCGATCGCCGCACCGGCGCCGCCCGCCGGTGCCGAGGCCGCGAAAGCGCCGGCGGCCCAGCCACCGAATCCCGAGCAGACGCTCAGGCCGAATGTCGCCGCAACCGGACCATCGGAAGTTGAGAAGCCAACGGCGGCGAAGCCATCCGCGCCCGCGGTGTTGACGGGGAGTCAGCAGCCTGAGGATGACAAGCGGACTGTGCAGCCGGCCGAAGCACCGACCCGTGCCGCGACCTCGAAGCCAGATGAGGCGGCACCGAAGGCGGCGACCGTTGCGGAGCCCGGCCCGCCCAAGCCTCAAAGCGATCAAACCAAGACCGCTCAAGTTGAACCTGCCGCGCCGAGCCACACACAACCTCCCGGCGCTGACCCAAGGCCCGACGACACGCCGGCGCCGGTGCGCGGCGAGGGCGTCGGGCGTAAGAGCGACCGGGAGTCCGACCCTACGAGCATCGACAGGGAGATCAAGCAGGAGGAATTGGGTCCGCCGCTCTCGGCCAAGGGTCTGGAGATCAAGACGGTCCGCCCCCGATTCACGCACTACACGCGGCTCACAGCGCGCCCGATCGACCCGACTGTGCGGCTGAGGTTTGACCGGTCTGGCAAGGTGGCCGAGGTGACGATGACGCGCTCGTCCGGGATCGCCGATGTAGACCGGCCGCTGCTCGACGCCCTCTATCAATGGCGGGCCGCCGGAGTTGAACTCGAGCGAATCCCCGAGGGCGACCCGACGGCGGGGATCATTGTGAGTTTCAAGATCCTGCTTTGACGGGCGAGAATCGGTGCTGCCTTTTGGCAGAGGCGGCTTCGCGCCTGAACGGCGGAACCCCTGTCGTGCATAGGCGTAGGGTGAATAGGCGGCGGAGCCGGAATCGGCACCCCGCCGAACAGGGTCCACGAATCGACAGGCTGTCCTTGGGAAACCCCGATCGTGGGCGGGGGTATGGAGAGAGCGCGCCGCGCGCCAGACGGGGGTGCCATGCGACTGAGCAAACGCTGTGAGTACGGGATCAAAGCGGCGGTGGGCCTGTGCCGCGGGCCCAACGGCGGGTTCGTGCGCTCTCGTGAACTTGCCTCGGCCGAGGGCCTGCCCGCCAAGTTCCTCGAATCGGTGCTGCTCTCGATGAAGACGGCGAACATCCTCGAATCTCGGGTTGGGGCCAGCGGCGGATACCGGCTGGCGCGCAGCCCGGGCGAAATCCGTGTGCTGGACCTCATCGCCGCCCTCGACGACCGCGCTGCGGACAACGGATTCCAATCGCGAGCGCCCTCACCGACACCAGACAAGCCCGGGCAGGCCGCCCTCGATCGCGTCGTGACCCGTCTGAGCGAGGCCCTGCATTCGGCCGTGGGCGACATGACGCTGGCCGACCTTTCGGGGGCGGGCGATCGGCGTTCACGCTGAGCCGGCGCGTGCATGCAGCCGCGCTTCCGCCGCCGGGGGCTTGGGGGCCAGGCCGGTTTGACCGATAATGCGTGCGGGGATCGGCTGCGCCGATTCCTCAACGCCGCGTGAACTATCAACTCAAGATCCTCGGCTTGCTTGGCATCGCGACCTGTGGCGCCGCTGACGCGCTTGCACAGGCGCCGCGCCTGACGGGCACACCGGTCCGGCTCCAGGCCGTCGATCCGCGGTATGAAGACGTCGGACCGCTCTCGTCGAGCCTGCGCGCGATCACGGCGGACCTCAAGCCGCCGGTGAACTTCGAAGGCGTGTTCCGCGTTCAGGGACATCCGGGGATGCTGGCACGCCGCGATGGCGGGCTGACCGCGTACTTCCCGCGCTCGGTGTACTGGTACACGCCGGAGGGGCAGCCCTTTGCGCAGATCGCGCCGGGGACCGTGTTCGTGATCGGCGAGCCGGCGCCGGAAACGCTCGCCGTGCCGGGCCAGATGCCCGGTGCGGGAGCCGAGCCGCGCGCGGGCATGGTTGAGACCGGCGCTTCGCCGCAGCCGCTGGCTTCGGCGCTGGGCGTGCCGGTCGAGGCGCAGCTCTCCGCGGCCGCGCCGCTGGAGTTCGCGCAGTCGAAGAGCGCGGTGCGCATCGGGACGCCGAATCAACAGGCCGCGCCCGCGCAATCGAGATCGGAAATCAATCAACGGGCGAGCGCGGACGGTGCGTCCAGAGCGTCGGCCCCGAAACTGATGGAAGGGGAGCACGTCACGACGCTCGACCTCTCGGATGAGGCCTACCGCGGGCGCAGGCTGCGGTACCTCGCACGGAAACTCGGGCCGACGCGCGAAGAGTAAACATCGTGCCACCGATTTCCGCCGCGCGGAATCGGTGTTTCGTTCATAAGCACCGATGACGGAAGACCGTGATCGGTGGCACGGAATCAGGACTTGCCGGGCTCGCCGCCGCCGATCGCGTTGCGCATCGACGTATCCGCCACGACGTTCTTCATGCGGTAGTAGTCCATGATGCCGAGATTGCCTTTGCGGAAGGCATCGGCCATGGCCTTGGGCACTTCGGCTTCCGCGAGCACCACCATCGCCCTGTTTTTCTGTGCCTCAGCGGTGTATTCCTGCTCCTGGGCGACGGCCAGGGCGCGACGCTTCTCGGCCTCGGCCTGGAAGCGCTTCTTGTCGGCCTCGGCCTGGTCGTTCTGGAGTTTGGCGCCGATGTTCTCGCCGACATCCACATCCGCGATGTCGATCGAGAGGATCTCGAACGCCGTGCCGGAATCGAGCCCCTTGCCCAGCACGGTCTTGGAGATGCGGTCCGGATTCTCCAGCACGTCCTTGTGATTGTCGGCCGAGCCGATCGAGGAAATGATGCCCTCGCCGACGCGGGCGATGATCGTTTCTTCGGTAGCGCCGCCGATGAGGCGCGCGATGTTCGTTCGCACGGTCACGCGGGCACGGGCCTTGAGCTGGATGCCGTCTTTGGCGACGGCGTCGATGGTCGGCCGCCCGAGCTTGGGGTTGGGCACATCGATGACCTTGGGGTTCACGCTGGTCTGGATGGCGTCGAGGATGTCGCGCCCAGCGAGGTCGATGGCGCACGCCGTGTCGAAGGGCAGGTTGATGCGGGCGCGGTTGGCGGCGATAAGGGCGTTGATGACGCTGGGGACGCGCCCGCCCGCGAGGTAGTGGGTCTCGAGTTGGTTGGTCGAGATGTCGAGCCCGGCCTTCACCGCACGGATGCGGCTGAGGACGATCGTGCGCGGATCGACCTTCCGCAGTTTCATGCCGATGAGCGCGAAGATCGAGACCTTGGCGCCGCTCAGCAGGGCCTGGATGTAGAGGTTGACGAAATTGATCAGGACGATCGAGATGATGAGGAAAAAGAAGAGGCCGACAAGGACGATCGCGATGACCCAGAATTGTCCGCCGGGCATATGAGGGACCCCATGCGCCGCGGATGAAGGCCCGCAGCAGGCCCGATCCTACCAGCGCGAAGCGGCAGATTCAGAAACTGGCAATCCGGCGCCTCGCCGAGGCTGAGGTTCCTGCCGGTCGGCACTGACCTGTCGGAACAGGTCGGTGGCACGAACGGTTGAATCGCAATCGTCACGACACCGCGCGGACGCGGACCTGCGAGCCCTCGACCGAGGTCACTCGGACTCGCGTGCCGGAGCGGATCATGCCGCCTTCTGCGAGGGCCTCGATGCGCGTGCCTTCGATCTCGACCGTGCCCACTGGGCGAAGATCGGTCAGGGCCGCGCCCGAAGCGCCGACCAGCGCCTGCGCCTGCTCGGCGGTGCGCTTGGCTTCCTGGGCGTGTCGGCGCGCAATATCTCCCTCATCGTCGAGGATGAGCTGTCTGCCCACCGGCGTGTGCGGCATGACGCGGAGCATGAAGTTCACGGCGACGGGCGCCAGCACCAGTTCCAGGAGCAGGCTCGTCACGCCCCACACCCAAGAAACGCGCCAGAACGCGACCACCGCCGCGATCGCCAGCAGGCACGCCGTGACGCCGATGATGCCGCCGGAGGGAATGAAGATCTCGGCCACGAGAAGCAGCAGCGCCGCGCCCAGCAGCCCGAAACCCCAGAGGACCAGTGTGTTCTCGATCACGCTTGCTTTCCCGCTGCCGCGCCCGAGGCGCCCCCACCCTCGCCCCGGACCGCCTCGACGCCAACACGGTATTCCGTGACCGAGGTCACGCGGACGCGCTGCCCGGCCTCGATAAACCCGAACTCCGATACCACATCGACCAGTTTGTCTCCGAACTCCGCCGTGCCGGAGGGGCGCAGGGTCGTCGTCGCCGTGCCAACCGCCCCCACCGATACCGGCGCACCCTTGACCCCGGATGCGGGGGACATGGCCATCAGGAGCGAATCGCTGGCGTCATCGTCCGCCGAAGCCCGGCTCGCGAGGACCAGGCGGCCCGCGATCGGGAACTTGTTCGTGTACCTCGAGAACAGGTACATGCCCGCACCGGCCACGAAGATCGAGAGCAGCACGATGCTCATCGCCCAGGCGAGGTCGGTGCCGCGCCCCGAGCCCGCGCCCGGGAAGAGCTCGCCCGCATCGGCGAACGTGCCGACCAGGCCGCCGAAGAGCATGAGCAGCCCCGCGATCCCCGGCAGGCCGAAGCCGGGGATGATGAAGATCTCAAGGAGGATGAGGGCGACGCCCAGCACGACCATGGCGGCGGACCACCACGTGGCCGCGCCGATGAGCATGGGCGGCACGACGAGGCCCGCCAGCGCGAGGATCGCGATGACGCCCGGGAGCGTGACGCCCGGCACAGACATCTCGATGAACAAAGCCATCAGGAAGACGACGATGAGCAGGCCGCGCACCACGAGGCCGCTGAGGCCCTGCGTCATGAACTCGACGAGGTCTTCGGACCACGATTGATTCAGGCGGCGGAGATTGGTCGCACCAAAGTACGCCTTGAGTTCATCGTCATTCTTGATGGTGACGTTGGGGTCGGCGAAGCCCAGACGCTTCATCTCGGCTTCTTTGAGCGTGAGGATGGTGCGACCGTCGGTGACATATTCGAGCAGTTCGTAGCGCCCGGCTTCGGCCTCGGTAAACTCGGGACGCCGGCGAACCGAGCCCTTGAGATCGAGGAGTTCGGTCACGGCCTGCGCGGCGGCGGGGTCGAGCGCGGGCGCGGCCGAGCGGAACGCCGTCGGGCTCTCGGAGCCCTCGTGCGGCCCGGCCTCTTCGAGCGACTCGATGGCGGTCTGATCGCGGTCGGGCGCGCCGCCGGCGACGACGGTCGGGCGGCCTCGGGGCGGCTCGGCGCGGAAGACGCGCCGGTACTCGGCGGGGCCGATGAAGTACATCTGCCCGGTTGTCTTGTCGCGCACGAGCCAGAGCTCGACGCCGAGGGTGACCAGCGCCTGCACGGCCATCTCGTCGTAGCCGTTGGTGCGCGCGGAATCGACGAGCTCGGCCATGAGCGGCGCGAGCATTTTCTGTCGCTCGGTCTCTGGTAGCGGCGTGATGCCGGTGAACGGGTTGATCGCGATCGGGGCGGCATCGCCGAACGTGGCCTGCGGGGCTACCACGATCGCGTCGCAGGCCAGCGCGATGATGGCGCCGCCGGAATACGCGGTGGGATTGATCCATGCGACGGTGCGCGAGACCGATGAGCGCTTGATCCGCGAGCAGATCTGGAGGACAGCACCGACTTCGCCGCCGGGGGTGTCGATGTCGAAGACGATGGCGTCGGCGCCGCCGCGCTCGGCGGCCTCGATTCGGCGCTCGAGGCTGCGCGTAGTGACGGCCGTGATGGGCCCTTTGACAGTGAGGATCGCGACATTGCGCGCGGCTCTGGAGGCGGGCACGATCGGCGTCGCGGCCTGGGGCTGATTGGCGGGCGAAGACGGGGCGTCATCGGGCGTGGCCGGCGCGGGACCGGCCCACACCACAAGGGCGGCCAGCGCGAGGGTCGCGCGCCGGAACCACCGGCGGATCGTCCGTGCCCCGGGCCCTGAATCGATTGAACTCTGACTCACGGCGTTGCTCCCAGCGGTGCAATCATAGAACCCACCGGCAGCGAAAGAGGGCACGCAAAACACAGCACTATGCGGGCGAGGGTCACGCTCATCGTGCCGGGTACGACCGCTCGAGCGTGGACTTGAAGTCCGTGCCTGTGCACTCGATGTGAACGGCAAAGAAGCCTCCCTCGTGGGCGAGGACGAGCGGCCAGATAATCTCGCGGTCGGTCCGGGGCAGCGGGAGGCGCTTGAGGTCTTCGAGCGAGTGCCACTCCAAGGACCCTTCGCGCATCGGACCGGCGCGGACCTCCACGGGACCGATCGCCCGGTACCAGAACATGAGCCAGTTCGTGTTCCCCTCGTAGCCGTGCTCGCTGATGATCCCGCCCAGGTGGAGCCGCTCGAATGGGAGGTCGAGCCCGGCCTCCTCGCGGATCTCGCGCCGGGCGCACATGCCGGGGCTCTCGCCGCTGGGCATGTCGAGTTTGCCGCCGATGGGCGAGTAGAGGCCCAGGTTGGGGTTCTGGGCGCGTCGGATGAGCAGGACCCTGCCGTCGCGGTCCCGCAGGTCGCACAGAACGGCGATCTTGTAGGGGTAGCCGCCGGGATTCGGCCGTCCGGGAGCCAACTCCTGGGTCATGCCGCCCACGATACCGCCCGTGCGGCGAGTTCGTGCTCGGCAAAGCGCGATGTTTAACACTTGCGCCGGCGACACACTTTTCTCGCCGCGGAGCCTCACCCGGGCCGATCTTGCGTGCGATGATTCTTGCAAACACGCCGTCCGTGGCGGGAGCGCCGAACGCGCCCCCGTCCCGGGATTCCCAGCCGGAAGCGCCCGCGAGCCCGCAAGCCACCATGCCCCGTCCCACTCGTCAGACCTCCTTCGAAGTGCGCGGCAAGAGCGCGTACCTCATTGGGATCGGCGGGTGCGGCATGTCGGGGCTGGCCCGGATGCTCCGGGCCCGGGGCGCGATCGTGCGCGGCTCGGACAAGGAATGCTCCGGAGTCACCGACTCGCTCACGCAGGAACAGATCGACGTCACGCTCGATCAGAGCGGAGCGGCGATCCCCGAAGCGTGCGACCTCGTGATTGCTTCGGCCGCCATCCGGCCGGACCATCCCGAGATGCTCGCGGCGGTGAAGCGCGGGCTG
>Ga0187894_10004098_pt1 | contig 15860 bp, 13 predicted proteins | sample GBC1701081metaG_FD_136650 | JGI IMG/M metagenome (GOLD analysis project Ga0187894, IMG submission 136650) | White microbial mat communities from a lava cave in the Kipuka Kanohina Cave System on the Island of Hawaii, USA - GBC170108-1 metaG ... | reverse complement strand
GCCCGCGGCAGCATCACCGAAGCAAATGCACGCGCGCTCGTCCTCGGCATCTTCCGCAGCGTGGAGCCGGGTGGCGCGGCAGCGGCGATCGATCAGCGCCTCAACGGCGCGATCAAGGAGTTCACCACGCGCCGCATGTTCTCGGGCGACGCGGGCGAGGTGTTCGCGATGCCGACCGGCCGGCACCTGCTGCGCGCCGACACCATCCTGTTCGCGGGCCTCGGTGCGTTCGACCGCTTCAGCGACGATCTGCAGCAGTTCGTCGCGGAGAACGTGGTGCGCACGTTCGTGCGGACCCAGGTCGAGGACTTCGCGACCGTGCTGTGGGGCACGAACTCCGGTGTCACGACCTCGCAGGCACTGACCAACCAGTTGCGCGGCTACTTCAAAGGCATTCTCGAAGCCGACTCGGATCACAGCCTCAGGCGCATCACGATCTGCGAGTTCGACCGGGTGCGTTTCGACGAGATGAAGGCCGAGATCTACCGGCTGTCGGCGACCGGCCTGTTCTCCGAAGTCCAGGTGACGTTCGACGAGGTGGAACTGCCCGAGGTGAGCATGGGCGTCAGCGCAGCGCACCAGCGTGCGCAGGTGACGCCGGTGCCGAAGTTCGGCTACCTCATCGTCAACCAGGAGCTCGCCTCGAACGAACGTCTCACACTGCGCAGCTCGGTGCTCACGCCCGGATCGCGGGCCAGCGTGATCAGCGAGTCGCAGGTCGTATCGCGACAGGCATTGGACCGGCATCTGCGTCAGATCGAGTCGCCGCAATTCACCAAGTCGCGTCTGCGCAAATACGGCAGCGACCTTGCGGAGCTGGCGCTGCACCCGAGCGTGCTGCAGGCGCTCGCCGGAATGAAGGACAACCACCTGATCGTCGTGCACGATGCCGCGGCCTCGCGCGTCCCGTGGGAGACGATCTGCATCGCCGGCTGGTTCCCCGCCGGCGAGTGCGGCCTCAGCCGCCGCTTCGCGAGTGAGGGCATCTCCGTCGCCAAGTGGAGCGAAACGCGGCGCCTCGGCACGACGCTCGACGTCCTGCTCGTCGTCAATCCGACCGGCGACCTGCCGGGCGCGGAGCTCGAAGGGGAAAAGCTCGAAGCGATCCTGCGGCGCGACCACGCCGTGCGACTGAAAGTGCTGCGACGTCGCGACGCGACACGCGCCAGCGTAACGCAGGAGCTGCGCAGCGGCACCCACGACGTACTGCACTATGCCGGCCATGCCCACTTCGACCCGGTCGTGCATTCGCGCAGCGGCATCGCACTCAGCGACGGACTGTTGAACGGCGCGCACTTCGCGAGCCTGGGCGACCTGCCGGCCCTGATGTTCTTCAACGCCTGCGAATCCGCCCGGGTGCGTGACGGCCGCCGGCCGCGCAAGCCCAATCCGCGTCGCAACGTTACCCGGCGCATCGAGGAGAACGTCGGCCTGGCGGAAGCATTCCTGCGCGGCGGTGCGGCCAACTACATCGGGACGTACTGGCCGGTGGGCGATGAGGCCGCGGAAGCTTTCTCCACGACCATGTATCGCGCGCTGATCGAAGGGCGGCCGGTCGGGGACGCGCTGAAGCTGGGCCGCAAGGCGGTCGAGGCCGTCGGTTCGGTCGACTGGGCCGACTACATCCACTACGGAAGTTACGACTTCGCGATCAAGATCCCGGGACCGCGGTAGTACGGCGCGTCAGGTATTTGCAGCCGGCAGCAACCGCGGTTCGCCTCGTGGCCGAGCCGCGGCCACGAGCGTTGCGACGAAATTGCGATGCCACGCCGTCACGTCGTTGCGGCGGATGGTTGCCATCATCGCCGCGTGCCGCTCGCGCCGTTCCGCCAGCGGCATGGACAGCGCCGCCTGCATTGCATGCGCGAGGCCGCGCGCGTCGTAGGGATTTACCTGGATCGCGGCGCTGAGCTCGCGCGCCGCCCCGGCCAGCGGGGAAAGTATCAGCACGCCGGGATCGCCGGGATCCTGCGCGGCGACGAACTCCTTGGCCACGAGGTTCATGCCGTCGCGCGCCGGCGTGACCAGTGCGACCTGCGCGGCGCGCAGGTAACCCATCAGCGCCGCGTGCGGAATGTTCTTGTTGAGATAGCGGATGGGTGTCCAGTCCGCATCGGCGAAGCGGCCGTTGATACGCCCCGAGGCCTGCTCGAGCGCAGCGCGGATCTCGGCGTAGGCTCGCACGTTCGTGCGCGAGAGCGGCGCGATCTGCATGAAGGTGATCTTTCCCAGGTTCTCGGGATAGCTCTCGAGGAAACGCTGGTACGCCGCGATGCGCTCGATCAACCCCTTGCTGTAGTCGAGCCGGTCGACGCCGATCATCAGCTTGCGGCCGAGCAGGCTCTCGGTGAGCCGGCGCACCGCCTCGCTCTCCGCACCCTGCGCAGCAGCGGTTTCCACGTCCTCGACGTCGATGCCGATCGGAAACACGCCCGTCTGCACCGCGCGCGCGCCGATACGCAGCCGGCCGTCCCGCCCGATCGCGTCCGCGCCCCACACGTACTCGACGCCGGAATGAAACGCGCGCATGTCGTTCTCGGTCTGGAAGCCGACGAGGTCGTAGCTGGTGAGCTCGCGCAGGAGTTCGGCGTGCGTCGGCAGCGTGCGCAACATCTCTATGTGCGGGAACGGAATGTGGAGGAAGAAGCCGAGCGGGCTGGTGAACCCGCGCTCGCGCAGGCGCTCGGCCAGCGGGATGAGATGGTAGTCGTGAACCCACACGACATCGTCGGGCTGCAGCAAGGGCATCAGGCGCTGCGCGAACAGTCGGTTGACGCGCTGGTACGCGTCGTGCTGATCGTCGCTGTAGTGAAAGCCGCTCAGCAGGTAGTGGCACAACGGCCAGAGCGTTCCGTTGGCGTAGCCGTTGTAGTAGAGCTCGAAATCCCGACGGCGCAGGTCGATGGTCGCGTAGCTGACGCCCTCGCGCGTCAGCACGTCAGCATCGCCGGGCTCGTCGGCGGTGAGGTCGCCGCCCCACCCGAACCACAGGCCGCCGGTCTGGCGCATCGCGGCCAGGAGACCGACTGCCAGACCGCCGGGCGCGGCTCCGCGCTTCGGCAGCGAAACGCGGTTCGACACGCAGACGAGCCTGCTCACAGCGCGTCCTCCCACGGCCGGCTGAGGCGCATCGCCGAGTTGATGATCCCGACCATGCTGTAGGTCTGCGGGTAGTTGCCCCACAGTTCGCCGGTGGCCGGATCGAGATCCTCGGACATCAGCCCCTGCGGCGTCCGTCGCGTCAGCATGTGCTCGAACAGCTCGCGCGCCTCGTCCCGGCGGCCCACCACCGCCAGCGCGTTGACGAACCAGAAACTGCAGAAATTGAAGGTGTTCTCCGGGACCCCGAAGTCGTCCGCGCCGTGATAGCGCACCAGGTAGCGTCCGCGCTTGAGCGCTTTCTCGATCGCGGCGACCGTGGACAGGAAGCGCGGATCGTCGCCGCGCAGGAATCCAAGCTCCTGCAGGAGCAGCAGGCTCGCGTCGAGCTGCGGGTTGCCGAAGCTCTCGGTGAAGGACTTCTGGCTCGCGTCCCAACCGCGCTGCGAAATCTTCCCGTGCATCGCGTCCGCGCGCGCGCGCCAGTGCGTGGCGCGCTCGCTGCGGCCGAGGCGGCCGGCGATGTGCGCGAGGCGGTCGCACGCCGCCCAGCACATCACCGCGGAGAACGTGTGCACTTGCTCGCGCCCGCGGTACTCCCACAAGCCCGCGTCGGGCTGATCGTAGAGCGAAGCGGCGCGCTCGCCGAGGCCCTCGAGACGCTCGAACAGCCACTGATCGCCGGGCGCCTCGAGTCGCTCGTCGTAGAACGACTGCGTGGACGACAGCACCACCGCGCCGTACACATCGTTCTGCGCCTGCGTGTACGCGGCATTGCCGATGCGCACCGGACCCATGCCGCGGTATCCCTTGAGCGTCGTCACCGCGTGCTCCGAGAGCTGCGCTTCGCCCGAGATGCCATAGAGCGGCTGCAGCGTACCGTCACCCGCGCCCTCGATGATGTTCGTGATGTAGCGCAGGAACGCTTCCATCGTGCGCGTGGCGCCGAGGCGGTTCAGCGCCTGCACCGTGAAATAGCTGTCGCGCAGCCAGCAGTAGCGGTAATCCCAGTTGCGGCCGCTGCTCGCGGCCTCCGGGATCGAGGTGGTCATCGCGGCGATGACCGCTCCGGTGTCTTCGAACGTGCACAGCTTGAGCGTGATAGCGGCCCGGATGACAGCCTCCTGCCATTCGAACGGTACCGCCAGGCTGCGCACCCAGTCGAGCCAGTAGCGCGTGGTGGCTTCGAGCATCGAATGCGCGGTGGTAGCCGGCGCCTGCGTGAGCGTCTCGTCCGGCCCGAACACCATGGCAATCGCGCTGCTCAGCGCAAACTGGCGCTCTTCCAGCAACTGCGTCAGCGGCGCGTCGGTCGTCAGCCGCAGCGTCATCGTCGAAGTCTCGAAGCGCACGTGGTTGCTGCCCACGGTCGTGCGCGGCTTGCGTGCTCCGTACTCGTGCAGCGGCCGCACCCGCAGACGGATGACCGGCCGTCCGGCAAGCGGCTCGACCAGGCGCACGAAACCGACCGGGCGGAACATGCGGCCGAAACGCCGGAAGCGCGGACAGAAGTCGACGAGGCGCAGCGCGCCGCCGGTGGAGTCGCGCAGCACCGTCTCGACGATCGGCGTGTTGCGAAGGTAGCGCTGCTCGCTGCTCGCGAAGTTCGCGAGCTCGACGTCCATGTAGCCGTCGTCGACCGTGTCGTTGTTGAGGGAACAGAAAATCGGGTCGCCGTCGTGCCGGGGCAGGCAGGTCCAGACGAAACGGCCACGCGTGTCGATCAGCGCGCTGATCTGGCAATTGCCGATCGCCGCCAGGTTCAGGTCGGCAGTCACGAGTCGCTCCGGGAAGGACGCGGGCGAGCCGGCAGCAGCGATTCCAGCCAGTCGAGCACGGCCGCAACGTTGGGCAGGCGCCAGGTGGCGCCGCTGTCCGCGTGCGCCGGGCCGACGTGGATTGCCAGCCCGCCGAGATTCTCCACGTAGGCGAGGCCGGCCTCGTCGGTGCGATCGTCGCCGACGAAGATCGGCGAGCGGCGTACGAACGGCGGCTCGCGCATGAATGCCGCGATCGCCGTCGATTTCGAGAAACCGTCGGGTTTGAGCTCGAAGACCATCTTGCCTTCGAGCACGCAGTAGTTGCTGCCGAGAATCTCGAGCGCCTGGCTCACGAGGCGCCGCGCGATCGGGCCGAGCTGCGGCGCCTGGCGGTAGTGCAGGGCCAGCGTCGAATGCTTGTTTTCCAGCAGCAGGCCGGGATTGACCTGCACCATTGCCGCCAGGAAGCTGCGCGCGCGACCGAGCTTCTCGTCGTTGATGACCGGCCGATGCATGACGCCGAGCACGTCGCGCCGCTCGAGGCCGTGCAGGCCGGAACACGCCAGCACCATTGGGCGGAACAGCGCGTCGAGCTGCGCGATGGTGCGCCCGCTCACCAGAGCCAGCGCGCCGCCGGTGGCGCGCGTCAATTCTGGAACCAGGTTACGGAGGCGGTCGGGAACGATGACGCTATCGGGCTGCGGCGCGAACTCCAGCAGCGTGCCGTCCACGTCCAGAAACAGCGCGCGTGTGCGCAGGTCGACGGTGGGCAGGCGATATTCGGAAGGCTGACTCACGGCGGGCCGGATTCCTTTCACTATTGCACCTCGGAGCAGGCCTCATCTCGCAAGACAGCGCGCAGCTGCCGCGGTTCGGCGTGGAACGGCGGGTTGCACGACGACCGCAGCGGGTGCGAGCAGCACCCGGAGCGCGGCTATGGCTTGCGCAGGGCTTCGAACTCGGCGCGGCTGAGATAACCATCCTGGTTCTTGTCAGCCGCAGCGAACCGCGCCGCGATCGCTGGATCCGCGCGCGCTTCGGAAGCCGTGATGACGCCATCCTTGTCCTTGTCGAGCGCTTCGAAACCTGCCGCATCGGCAGCCCAGGCACTCGCGCTGATGAGTGCGGCGACGAACGTCGTGAATCGGATCATCCGGTGCCTCCTGTGCCGCAGCGTGTCGTGACGATTGTGCCACGGCGGCGCGTCCGGCGGCATCCTGCGGGAGGCCGGCGCAAATCGCAGACAACAGCCAACGCCGGCGCGCACAACGCGCGCACGCGTCGGCACGCGGCGTCCTTTACCGACGCTGCGCGGCCGATCAGATCTTGGACAACGCCGCGAATTCGTCGCGGTCGAGGTAGCCGTCGTGATTGGCGTCGGCGCGCTCGAATGCCTGCGCCACCGCCCAGTCTGCCTTGGCTTCGGCCGGCGCGATGCGCGCATCCTTGTCGGTATCGAGGTAACCGAAACTGGTTACCGGGCGCATCGCCACCTTGAGATCGCCCGCCGCAGCTGTGCCGCCGGCAAGCACTGTAAGCGTTACAACGCCCCAGGCAGCAACCCGGGAAATCGATCTGAGCATTTGCCTCGTCCCCATCCACGCCCGTCGCGAGCGGCGCGCAAAATCTGACACTGCGCGGCGCGGATAAGTTGCGCGATGCAAAGCAGGCTAGCACCGGATGGAAACGAACAACAGCTGCCGCGGCGTCTTCACGCCGCGACAGCTACATCCTCGCAACAATTGCACAACAAGCACGTTGCAACTCACGTTGCGTCGCCTTCCGTTGCAATCGTTGCAACGGCGCGTGCCAATTCGTGTGTCAACGAATCATCGACGCGCTGAGGCGAACGTCGGAGTGGGCCCAGGCCTTGTCGAAGCGTTGCTTGACGCCCGCAGCCTCTTCGCTGCGGCCCTGCGCCTGCAGGCTCTGCCGCAGGCCGTAGAGCGACCAGCCGTTCTCCGTGTGCTTCGCGAGCTCCTGGCGATAGACCTTCTCCGCCTCGGCGGCCTTGCCGGCGTCGAGCAGCACGGTGCCGAGCAGGTGACGCACCGGGAAGTGCCAGTCCTCCGGCTCGTTGTAGTGCAGCTTGTCCTCGAGCGCGACGGCGTGCTCGAGGCTCGCGATCGCGCGCGGATAGTTGCGCGCGCGGGATCCGATCTCGCCCTCGAGCACCGCCACGGCGATCTCGGCGAGCTGACGCGCGTTGTTGCGCACGGAGATCGTGATCGTGGGCAGCGCAGCGTCGCCGGCGAGCGTGCGCAGTTGTTCGAGGCTGCGCCGTGCACCCGTCGCGTCGCCCTTGGCCGAATGCGCCATGCCCTGCGCGTAGTGCCAGATGGCGCGCGTGTAGGGCGAATCGGTGGGCTCCTTGCCGGCGAGAATCTCGTCCCAGCGTCCGAAGCGCACGGCGTCGTACACCGGCGCGAGCCAGAAATGCTGAATCACCGGCCCGAATGCCGGATCGTCGTGGCGATGCGTGCCCATCAGCTCGCGGGTCTTGTCCGCGCCCTGGCGCGCCCGCCCGCTGTGCCCTTCGAAACTGGCCGCGAACCACAGGAAGTGCCAGTTGTGCGGGTGATAGAGCAGCGGATACACGCCCTGCGCCTGGCACTGGGCGATATAGGACATGTCGGCTTCGCCGGCTTTGATGTTGACGAGCGAAGCGTCGTGATAGCGGCCGACGCGGATATAGATGTGTCCCGGCATGTGCACGAGATGGCCCGCGCCGGGTGCGAACGGCAGCAAGCGGTCGGCGGCGCCTTCGGCCCTGCCGGGTTCGGGCGAAGCCTCGAGCGCGTGAATGTACAGATGGTTCGCACCGGGGTGCTGCGGGTTCGCCGCGAGCACGCGCTCGAGCGCCTGGACGATCTCGCGCGTCGCCGGCTTGGGCTCGCCTTTGTTCCAGTAGTCCCACGGCGAGAGATCCATGAGCGACTCGGCGAAGAGGGTCTGGATCTCGGCGTCGTCGGGAAAGCGGCTCGCCGCCGAGCGCATCGCATCCGCGAACGCCTGATCGAGCGGGGCACGGTTCTCGGGCGCCTTCTCGGCGTAGCGCGTGGCCAGGGCCTCGACGAGCGCGCGCTCGCGCGGTGTCGCGTTGCCGGCGAGCTCGAGCGCCTTGCGCGAAGCCGACCACGCTTCCTCGAACCCCGCCATCATCGGGATGTTGATGTTCGGTCCGAGCACGAACGCGACGCCCCAATAGCACATGGCACAGGTCGGATCGAGCCGCGCAGCTTCGCGGAAAGACCGCGCGGCTTCGGCGTGATTGAAACCGAACGTGAGGATCAGGCCCTGGTCGAAGAAACGCTGCGCGAGCGGTTCGCGCGTGGTGATCCTGACGCTGTAGTTGCCCAGGTCATTGAATAGCGGCGCCTGCAGCTTGGGCGGTTGCGGGGCGGGCGCTTGAGGGGCCGGCGGCGATGCGCTCGAACAGCCGAGGACCAGCGTGCTGACGAATGCGAGAATGGCGATGCGGTGCGACATCAGGGCTCCCCATGGCACGGACGTGCGACAGTCCGCGCGAATTGCGCATTCTGAATGGATTCGACCCGTCCCCGACCCTGCGCCGGTCAGTATGCCGACCTGACTGAAGACAGGGCGCCCGTTGCCGAGCCGTCCGCCGTGAAACGGCCCGGCGCCCGGATCCGGCTCAACACCGCGAGGTGCTCATGCGATTCAAGCTGCGACTGCTCCTGCCGCGCTCCTTCCAGGCCTCGCTCGCGGTAATGCTCTGTACGACCGGCTCGGTCGCACAGGCGGTCGAACTCGATCTGACGCCCTGGGCTGGTTATCGCTTCGGCGGCCAGTTCGCGGAGCCTGTCGGCGAAGATGACGTGGATGTGGAAGAGAGTGCGACCTTCGGGGTCGCCTTCGACGTGGGTTACGCGCCGGGGCAGGCGATCGAGGTGTTCTACAGCCGGCAGAGCACGGACGTGGAGGGTGCGGCGCCGTTCGATCTCGAGATCGAGTACTTCCAGGTGGGAGGTATGGCGACGTTCGAGAGCGACACTCCGTTCGAGCCGTTCGCCGTCGGCACCGTCGGTGCGGCGCGGCTCACGCCGGGACCGGGCGGCGTCGAAGATGAAACGCGTTTCGCCGCGACGCTCGGCGGGGGCATCCGCTATCCCCTCGGCGAGCGCCTCGCGCTGCGCTTCGAGATACGCGGCTATTTCACGTTCTTCGACTCGGACGCCGCGCTGTTCTGCGTCAGCGACGAGGAGGGAGCGACCTGCCGCGTGCGCGCGAAGAGCAGCGTGGTCTGGCAGGCCGAGGCCCAGGCTGGAGTCTCGTTCCGATTCTGAGCCGGCGCGCGATCCGCCGGTGCGGCGTCGCTCCTTGCCAGGACGCTGCTAGACGACGCTGCTAGACGCTGCTACCTGGGCTATTCCGGCCCTGCTACCTGGGTTTTTCCGGCGCGTCCTTGTCGGCGCCGTCCTCAGCCTTGTCGCCAGCCTTCTCGCCGTCGTCCTTCGCCTTGTCTGACTTCATGTCGGACTGCTCGGGGAGCGCCGCGCTCGCCTTGGCCTTCGGCTTTTGCGCCTGCGCCAGCAGCAGCTTGACCTCCTGCTCGTCGACGCGACGCACCTTCGAGACCGACACGCGCTCGGGCACCGGACCGCCGATCACGATGGAATCGCCGCCGTAGTCGCAGAAACGGCCGTCGGAGTTGCGATCCTCGAAACCGAGCGTGTGCTCGAACTTCAGTCCGCTGGCTGGCGCGAACAGCTCGACGACGTACGGCGTCTTGCGCGTCGGCGCCCAGACGACGACCGTGTGGTTGTCGACGACCTGCCAGTCCGTGATGTTGCGCGAGAACACGCAGCCGTCGCCGCGCGCGCTCTCCTGCTTGGCGGGTTGCGCGTCCTGCCTGTCCTGGCCGGCCAGCGCGGCGTTTGCGCTCAGGGCCACCAGCGCCAGCGCGGTGGCAGTAGTTGAGAGAGCATTCGTGGCGAGAGTCTTCATAACAGCCTCCGATGGCGATTTGGAACGCCGGCGGGCACCGCGGTTCCCATGACCGAAGTCGTGCGTACCGTTCAGGCGCTGTTCATTCTGCCCGTGGCGTCCCTTCCGCCTGAGGTAACGCAGCCAGGAAGCGGCGCAGCAGATCCGTGAGCGCGACCCCGCTGGCGAGAAAGCCCGAGTTGTGATCGCCGACGAGTTCCACGAACTGCTTCCTGCCGCGCGCGCGCTCGAACACCTGGCGCCCGTGCGAGAAAGGCACGATCTCGTCGTCGCGACTGTGCATCACCAGCGTCGGCGCTTCGACCTCGGCGACGTAGTCTGCCGTGCGGTAGTCGAAACGCGAGAGCAGGCGCACCGGCAGATACCAGTAGAAGCGCGCAGCGAGATCCGGAACCGAGGTGAAGGTCGAGGCGAGGATGAGCGCTGCCGGCCGTACGTCTTTCGCGAGATGCGCGGCGATGGCGCCGCCGAGCGATTCTCCCATCACGACCACGCGCTGCGGCTGGATGCCGCGCTGTTGCGTCAGGAATCGCCACGCCGCGGCGGCGTCCTCGTAGGTGCCGGCCTCGTCTGGTGTGCCGGTGCTGCGACCGTAGCCGCGATAGTCGAACAGCAGAACGCCGACACCGAGGCCGTGCAGGATGTCCAGCCATTCCAGCCGGTGTGAGATGTTGCCGGCGTTGCCGTGGCAGAACAGGACGACTGGAGCACCTGCGTGCGCCGCAGCGACGAGCCAACCGTGCAGCTGCACGCCGTCAGCGGTCGCGAACGTGACATCTTCGTATACCAGGCCGATGTCCGCGGGAGTCGCGGTCAGCTCGCGCCCGGGCACGTTCGGAAAGTAGAGCAGGCGCGCCTGCATGAGCCAGACGAACGCCAGCAGCAGCACGTAAAACGCCGCGAGCGTGAGCACCACCGACAGCAGGGTTCGCACTGGGCCTAACCCGGCGCCGCGCGGACGCGGCGCCGGGCCTGCAACTACCAGGTATAGCGCACGCGATAGCGCACGACAGCCTCGCCGTCCTTCTCGATGCGCACCGGCACGTGAATCGTGCGGGCATCTTCCTTGTCGTACTTGTGTGAGCTGCGCACGATCGACCAGTTGGTCCAGCGATAGAGATTCTCGCGGACGATGACCTCGACCGGTTCCTTCTTGCGGTTGCGCACCTTGACCTCGATCTCCTCCTCCATCCACTTGCCGGAGGTGTTCACCGTGAAGTCCACCTGGCGCCGCTCGCCGACGACGTCGAACGCCGAGCCGAGCCTGACGCGCACGTCCTCGTTGCGCGGCGTGTGGTCGATGACGTCCTCGCCGATGAACTCGAGGGTCCCGTCAGCCTTGTCCTGCTGCGCGACGCGCATTCGACCGGCAGGCAACGGAATGCCCAGGCCCGCTTTCTCTTCGTTGGCGAACTCCAGATAGACGTCCACCTTGGTGTTGGACTGGCCGCCGAGATTGCGGTCGACGGCCGGCTCCGGGAAGAACCAACCGATGGTGCTCAGACCGTAGTACACGAGCACCTTGCGCGCCGGCACGCGTTTCGCCGCCTCGAACAGCTCGATCTGCTTGGTGGAGTTGTTCGGCAGCGTGGTGGCGCGTCCCAGCGTGTAGAGGTGGAACTCGAAGAATTCCTTTTCCTGGAAACCGCCGGCATCGGCTGCCTCCATGGCCTTGGACGCGCGCTGCATCATCATCACCTGCGGCGGTTCCGGCGCACGCTGCACGTCGCCGGCAATGAGCTTGAGCTTCGCATCCGGATAGGTGGCTCCGGACTGGTTGATGATGCTGACCCAGGCGCCGACGTCGAGGAACCCCGAGTTGGCGTTCGCGCCTTCGCTGAAGATCAGATTGTAGTCCGCCCACCAGGTGATTCCGGAGGTCTGGTACGAAACGCGCGTTCGATGTTCGCCTCCCTTGGCCGCGCTCACGTCCCAGACGAGGGTCGGCCGCGTGATGAGTCCGCCGGGCAGCTCGCCGAAGCGCACGCTGCTGTAGTCGCGCACAGCGTGGATCTGACCGTCGCGACTGCGCAGCACCAGGCCGTCGATCGAGCTGAGCAGGGTGCCTTCGATCGTGCTCGCCTGGTTGCCGACGGCGCGCTCGATCGCGACCTGGCGGTCGACATACTTCGACAGCAGTTTCTCCGTGCTGACGAGATCGAACTGAAAGTTCTGCTCCAGCACCCGCGTGTTCGCCGGGTCCGTGAGCGAGCTGAACTGCACCGTCGTCGGATCGATGAGCGCGGCGACGTCCGTGAACCGAAGCGTCGCGCGCCCCGCGGTCAGATTCACCGGCCGCTCGTGGCGCACCATTGCATACCCGGGCACGGCCATTCCGTTCGGCATGCCCTGGCCGGCCACCGGCCGGTAGAGCTCCGGCGGCACCGCGCCGGGCCGGGCGGAGCTGTAGATGGTAATCGCCGTGCTTTCGTTGCCGGCGGCCGGCGCGCCGGTGCTCAGCCCGAAAGCGCCGACGGCGGTGAGGCCGGCGAGCAACTGCGTTGCATTCCGGCGTGATGCGGATCTCGACATGAAGTGAACTCCTGGCGGAACGACGCAGGTTATCAACGCGCGTCGTGCGGACGACGGGTTAGGGAAGATACCAGAGCGCGCAGTCAGCTCCCATTCAGGTCGGCTCTGGATTCAGCGGCCGAGTGTGAGCAAACTGCGCGCATGGACAGAGCGTTCATCGAAAAGAACCAGATCGTCGAGCGCTATCTGGCGGGCAAGCTGCCGTTCAAGGGCGCGCAGGACTTCGAGCGTTTCTGCCGGGAGAATCCCGAGACCCTCGACGAGATCGGTTTCGCGGACGCGATCAACAAGGGCATGCGACTGCTCGAGGCGAGCGCGCGGACCGGTGTCCACAGAGTCGAGCGCCCGGTCTGGTGGCGCAGGCCGGAGCTCGCCTACGGGCTGCTCGCAGCGCTCCTGGTCGCGGTGACGATCGCGTGGCTGCAGTTCGACCGCAAGCGCGAGCTCGAAGCCGAGGTGGCGGAGCTGCAGGAGCGCCTGGAAACAGGACCGCTGCGTCCGCCCGCCGGCACTCGCGCACTGCGCGTGGTTCCGGATCGCTCGCCCAGCAAGCGCATTCACCTCACGCTCGCGCGCCAGGAGCGGCCGGAACTGCTCGAGCTGCGTGTCGACCTCGCGTTCGCGCGCCTCAACACGTTTCGCGTCACCGTGGACAAGGGCGACCAGGCGCGCGTCGGCACCATCTTCTACGTGCTGCGCGACTCGAACGGCCAGCTGCGCGTCAGCTTGAACACGTCGAGCCTGCATCGCGGCGACTACCGAATCAGGATCGAGGGCGTGACACGGCGCGGGCAACTCGTGCCCACCGCCTGGCTCAACGTGCGAGTCGTCGGCTAGTGTGCAGTTTCCCGGGCTGGCCCGTACGTTCAGGTCGCCCGAAGCGGCCGAGTCCAACAACATGCCTTCGTTGTCGTCATCGCTCGTCCGCGAGCGCCTCCAGCGCTTTGCGACTCGCTCCGTGGCTCGAATCTTGCGCAAGGGCCTTCTCGTAATACGACTTCGCGCGAGTCAGCAGATCACGATCGCGTCGTTGATTCGCCTGAACGTGATAGCAACGCCCAATGTTGTAGTTGAGAGCGGCCTGCCTCCGTGCTGTCCACTCCAGCGCAGCCTCGAAATAGCCGATCGCACTATCGCAGTCGCTATCGCGTGCAAGCGTGATGCCGGTTCGCTCGTACGTCGTCGCAACGCGCTCGCGCACTTCCTCAGCGAACCTGTCTGGTGGCCACTGGCCGTCCTTCCTGAACGGAGAGACGCTGACGGGCGGCGCGTCCTCGGCCGGGAAGGCAATGAAGAAGCCGGGATAACCGCCGCCGCCAAACTGCTCGAAGAGGCGGCACTCCTGATCGCCACCTTCCGGATTCACAGGGACCTTGACGAAGTTGTCGAAGACCGTCCGCACGCGAAAGTGCGGACGATACTTCTCGTTGAACCGGCGGCACCACGGGCACCACGTGGTATTGAAATAGACGATCATCGGCTGAACGTTACGCCGCGCGTCCACGCTACCTTACTGACGAGGACGGGCGCCTTTCAACACTTTGCGAAGGCGTCTGCGATCAAGGGGCCGGGTGCGACTCCTGGGCATCCGCCAGATACGGCGCCACGTTCCTGGCGATTTTCTCACACTCGGCGAAAGTCGGCGGAATGTTCTTGCCGAACGCCGCCCACGATCCCTGCGGATCCGGGTGATTCCCGAACGCGGCGTCGGAGCCATAGAAGATGCGTTCCAGCCCGATCTGGCGCATGCGCTCGGCCATGATCTGTCCGAGCTCCGGCGTGGTGGCCACCAGCCCTGCGTCGGCCACGTCGAAGTACAGGCGGCGTGTACCCGGGCGCCTGGCCGCGACGGATTCCGCGTAGACCTGCAATGCCTCCGGCGAGAAGGCCGCTCCTCCCCATAGGTGAGCGATCGTCACCGATACATCGGGCGCCGCGGCGACGAGCTCTTCCAGCAACACGCGTGCATGTCCGGCTCCGTACTCCCCGCCGCCGCCGGTGCGGGCGTGCACGACGATCGGGAGCTTCGCGCGGTTGGCGCCGGCGAACACTTCGCGCACGCGACGCACGTGCTCGGCGTTCAGCAGATCGACGCGCGAGTTACCGAAGTGAAGCTTCAGCCCCTTGAAGCGCTTGTCGGCCGCGCAGTCGCGCAGCACGCCCGCCGCCAGATCGCTCACGGGGTTGAGGCTGCAGAAAGCGATCAGGCGATCGGGAAAGCGTGCCGCCTGCTCGGCCGTCCAGACATTCTCCGCGCGCAGGGCGTCCGCGGATATCGACAGCGAGCGCGTCGGCGAGTCGAACCAGTACCCGACCGACAGGACGACTGCGCGCTCGATGTGCGCGGCGTCGAGCAACGCAACCAGGCGCGCGGCATCGAGGGGCTCCTGCGCTGTCGGTCCCGGGAACGTCGGATGCTCGAGCGCGATCCGCCACTCGCCGTCCTCGCGCACCAGGTCGATGCGCGTGTGCCCGATGTGACGGCGCTCGGTGCCCTCCCCGCGCGAGTAGTACGCGGCGAGATGGCCGCTGTCCTCGTCACCGGTGTAGGCAATCGGCGTGATCTTGTATGGCCGCGCGAACCGCGTGCCAAGGAACTTCGCCACCTCGTCACGGCCACGCAGCCATTCCTCATCGTCCACGTCCATCGCGACCGCGTCGGCGCTGTAGATGCGAGCAAGCCGCTCGGGTTCGTTCCATGCCTCCTCGTGTTGCCGGAGCAACTGTGCGATACCCGCCGGCAGCTGGATCGCGTGTCGCGGGTTGTTGAGCAGGGCCGCGGCTTGCGGGCTGAGGAGATGTTGATGGTGGTCAACCGCCGGTGCGTTCAGGCCGGCTGTAGCCGGTTCCGCCGCCTGCCCCTGCGGCTCCGCTCGTGCGGCCCCGCCACCGTACAGCATGAGCCCCGCCAGCAGGGCCGTCGCGATGTACCCGGACATGTCAGGCAGCATGCGTCCTCCTTCGGTGACCGGTGGTATCGAGCCGGCGTCGGCGGGGCCGGTCAGGAGCAAACCCGGTCGAGTTGAGAGGCGCAAGCAGGCAAAATGGTTTAGCTGCGGGGCCCTTGTCTTGCGGCGCACCCCATCGGCCGCCAGGTTCCCGAGCACCACGCCGGAGACAGCCATGCCTCATTACACCAGTGGATGCTTGTGCGGGGCGGTGCGGATCGAGGTAAATGCCGCGCCCTATCGCGTCGGCATCTGCCATTGCCTGGATTGCCGCAAGCGCCACGGCGCGATCTTCCACGAACGAATTTGCGTTGCGCCAAGGCCCACCCATCAGAGGTGGCCTCGCGCGACCAGGGGTTCAGCGCGCCGGCGAGAATCCGGCGGGCGCGAATAATCGGCGTCCCGCACCGTCGCCAGGGTAGACGCGACGGTTCGCGCCGGGGCTCGCGTAACCGTTGATCAGGACGCGGCGATATCGGTTCGAGGTGTTCTCGAAGCTCGCATGCGCCGTATAGGGCCCGAAGAAGAGCGTGTCACCGGGCTGCGCCGTGAT
>Ga0187894_10004097_pt1 | contig 15863 bp, 16 predicted proteins | sample GBC1701081metaG_FD_136650 | JGI IMG/M metagenome (GOLD analysis project Ga0187894, IMG submission 136650) | White microbial mat communities from a lava cave in the Kipuka Kanohina Cave System on the Island of Hawaii, USA - GBC170108-1 metaG ... | reverse complement strand
GCCCCGCACAGGCCGCAAGGCATAGAATTAAACTAGGAATAACGATGCCCTGAAACTTCCTCAATCCCTCACCCTCCTTTTTTCTCACCGGGATGGTACTCTCTTCATTGCGAGATGGTGGGGTTGGGATCTACTGCGCACCCCCTTCTCACTCCTCCACTCCTTCTCCTATCGCGTGACGGAGTGGCGGGACGAGCGGATCAGCTTCTACTGCGCGCATCGACCGAGCACATTCTGATCGTGCGCGGTCTGCGAGCAAAGAAGCTGGCCGCCCGTCTCGCCTTACTGCCACCCCGTCACCTCATACCCCTTTTCTTGCAGACACCGATTCACGAAGTTCGTATAGGCCTGATTCGGCTGCGACGATCCCGACGCCCTAAACAACCCCATGAGCAATCCCCACACAGCCCCGGTTGCGGCCCCGATCATGGAACCGCGGCCGACTGAACCTGAGATGGCTCCGCCCACCGCTCCCGCTGCCGCGCCCGCTCCGGCGCCAACCGCAGTGCTGGTCGCCACACGGCCGGATTTCCCGGTACCTCCCTCAGCTCCTGCCGATTCAGCCAGTTTCCGGCAAGCTTCAATATCCTGCGCTGCAACCTCCTTCCCCACCGACTGCAGATGCGGATTGGGGTATAAAATAGGTTGCGCCGTCGAACAGGCTGCCAGCATCAGCGACCCCCAGACGAGTGACAGTCCTCTGTGCCTCATGGCTTCGCCGATCCCTTTCGATTTCCAAGGTTAAAACGAACCAGTACGAGCTGCGCAGTAGCCCCTTTCACGAGAACATGTTTGTGCCGTCCGCTCGCACCGGAATGAATCCGCACCGACGAAGTGGGAATCGATAATTGGCCTGCGAGAAACCGAATCAATTCATCATTGGCTGCACCATCGACCGGTGGGGCGGCCACTCTGATTTTAATCGCATCGCCGTGAATGCCCACACACTCTGTGGTGGAAGCTTTAGGCTGGATATGAACGGAGAGGACCGCTCCGGCTTTGGTGTCCTGCACAATCAGCGAGTTCATCCGTGATGGGGGCCTAGGAGTCTGTCCGACATCGCCGTTCGTGACGAGGCGAAGGAGGTGCGGCCAGATGCGAGGCCGCAGGCTCGGAAAAACCGGAGGTGTATTCGCTGGAATACATTGAGGATTTTTTCGGGCCGAGAACGACGCAGATGGCCGCGGATCGTTCGCCGCAGTAGAAAGGTCAATGTCGGACAGGCTCCTTGAGCCATGGGATCAGAAAATGGCCTTCACCAATTCCAGAATGCTGCGCTGCATATCGGGATCGTCGGTGATCGGGCGCGCAATCGCGACATCGCAGGCTCGATCGGTTGCCACGCCTTGCCGAATGAGTGTCCCGGCATAGATCAGTAATCTGGTGCTGACCCCTTCTTCCAAGCCGTGATTTTTGAGGTTCCGCACCTTTCCACCGAGTTTGACCAAGCTGGCCGCAAGATCACGGCTAACCCCCGCTTCCCTCTCAACCACAGTGGTTTCCACGTCGGGCGCCGGATAGTCGAACTCAATCGCCATGAAGCGCTGCTTCGTGCTTTGCTTCAAATCCTTGAGCACACTCTGGTACCCGGGGTTATAGGAAATCACCAGGAGGAAGTCGTCGGCCGCTTCGAGAATCTGGCCTTTCTTTTCGATCGGCAGGAAGCGGCGATCGTCGCTCAGGGGGTGGATGATGACCGTCGTGTCCTTCCGCGCCTCGACGACTTCGTCCAAATAGACGATCGCGCCATGCTTCACGCCGAGCGTCAACGGCCCATCGACCCAGACCGTCTCTTGGCCCTTGAGTAGATACCGCCCCACCAAATCGGAGGCGGTGAGATCTTCGTGGCAGGCCACCGTGATCAAGGGACGACCAAGTCGGTAGGCCATATGCTGGACGAATCGGGTCTTGCCGCAACCGGTTGGCCCCTTGAGCATGACCGGCATCTTGCTGTTCGCTGCGACTGTAAACAACCCAATCTCGCCACGGACCTCCGCGTAGAATGGCTCTCGCTCAATCCGATACCGTCCGACGTCGACTTCGCGTCCTTGTTTTGTCATCTCACGCTCAACCAGTCAGGCGTCCTTCGTTTCTCGTTTTACGTCAAACGTTTTACACATGTTGGGAGCACGATAAACGGAACCGAGGCTGAAGATCAAGCGATCTAGCAGGGATATCAGAACACTGACAAGCAGGCGGCCTTCCGATTTCTCATAACTATCTTTTGTAGGGAGTGGCCAAAGCTGCCCTTTACTGCGCGCATCGAACAATATACCTGCTTCCTCCAAGCTCGCTCGCTTCTCTCTCTAGGAATGGCACCCGTGTTGGTCCCACTGCGGCCGTCGAGCGAGCACATTCTGATCGCGCGCGTTCCGGGAGCAAAGGGATGCCCTGGCTGTGAGACCGCCCCCTGCTAGGTGGCTTTCACGTCGTCCAGAACTTCGCGCACTTTTTGCGCCAGCACGTGGGGTGAGAAGGGCTTCGGCAGGAACCCGGTCTGGCGGCTCACGCCGCCTTGGTCAAACAGCGGATGGTCCGGATATCCCGACATGTAGAGCACTTTGATCTCTGGTCGAATGGTCAGGATCTTTTCCGCGACTTCAGGCCCGCTCATCTGTGGCATGACGACATCCGTCAACAACAGATGAATTGGCTCCATGTATTTTGCGCTGGTGAGGAGGGCTTCGATGCCATGGCGAGCCTCCAGCACCCTATAGCCATGGAGCCGCAACGTCTCGTGCACGAGACCACGAACCGCCGGCTCGTCCTCAACTAAGAGGATCGTTTCGCGGCCACGTGCCGGCTCAATCGCTTCGACCGCCCCCGTCGGCCCCGGTACCTCTTGTTCGATCCGTGGGAAGTAGATCCGGAACGTTGTGCCTCGATCAGGTGCACTCTCCACGAAGATGCTTCCACCGCTCTGCTTGACGATGCCATAGACGGTCGAGAGTCCCAATCCCGTCCCTTTCCCTTTTTCCTTTGTCGTGAAGAACGGCTCGAACAGGTGTGACCGGGTCTCCGCATCCATCCCATGGCCGTTATCACGAACCGCCAGCATCACATACGATCCCGGCGCCACTCCTACGGCGTCCAAGCTTGCCTCTTTCCCAATCGTCACATTCGTGGTTTCGATCGTCAGGCGCCCGCCCTTGGGCATCGCATCGCGCGCATTGACTACCAGGTTCATGATAACCTGTTCAACCTGTCCGGGATCCGCCTTGATGGCGCCGGTCGAAGCATCGAGTTCGGCATTGAGTTCGACGAGGTCTTCCCCGATGAGACGCCGCAACATGCCGTCCATATTGGCCACAAGGGCATTGAGATCGAGAACTTTCGCCGCGATGAACTGACGACGGCTGAACGCCAGCAATTGACGGGTCAGTCCGGAGGCTCGGTCCGCCGCCTTCTTCACCTCCTCCATGTCCTTTCGCATGTCATCGGTGGTCCCCAGGCGGCCCAGGAGCAGCTCGCTGTACCCTCGAATCACCGTGAGGAGATTATTGAAATCGTGCGCCATGCCGCCGGCCAATCTCCCCACCGCCTCCATCTTCTGCGCCTGTCGCAATTGCGCCTCGGTTTCCCGTAACACAACTTCCGTTCGAGCCCGCTCCCCAAATTGGCCGATCTTGAGACCGATGTCTTCCACCATCCTCAACAACTCGTCATCAGGCTGCCGCACCTGGCGGCTGAAAAATTCGATGACGCCTTCAATCTCACTCCCTACCAGAAGAGGCAATCCAAACGCCCCGTGAAACCCGACTTGTCGCGCCTGCGCTCCACGAGTGAAGCTAGCATCCATCGTGACGTCCGTCACCCAGACCGACTTACCGCTGGCCCAAATACGTCCAGGCAAACCCTCGCCGCGTGTAAACGCACGCTGCCAGGAGTCCAGAATAAACGGATCGGCCTGCACGGACGGCGCCTTCCACTGATCAAGACAGCGCAGCACCCCTGTCGCCTTATCCACCCGCCAGAACACGCCCAGATCCCATTCCAAGCTCTCCCCGATTGCCTGGATGATTTTCGGAACAGCCTCTTCCAGGGTCGTCGCCTCGGAGAGGACTCGGGTCACCGCATACTGAGATGCGAGACGCCATTCAGCCCGACGGCGGTTGGTGATGTCCCTGATAAAGGCGCTGAAGATGTACGTATCCCCAATTTTTGCCGGTGACACCGCAAGCTCAACGGGAAGCTCTCGCCCATCCCTGTGTCGGGCGACAATTTCAATCCGGCGGTTCAAGATCGGCCCAGCCCCTGTTCGAAGAAATTCACGGATGCCGTGTTCGTGCGCCTCACGATCCCGCTCAGGAATGATGGTCTCGGAAAGGGCCCGTCCAAGCGCTTCCTCTCGGGACCATCCGAAAATCGCCGTGGCCTGCGCATTCCAATCGGTCACAAGCCCGGTCGAATCGATGGTAATCACCCCGTCAAGCGCGGTATCGACCACGGCCCGATTTCGTTCCTGACTCTGGAGTAACGCGGCTTCAGCGGCTTTCGCCCAGGCACTTTCCTGCTGTGCCTGTCGATGCTCCGTGCGCAATCGTGCCGTGGCCCAGAACAACAACCCTAATATGGGAATCCAGACCACCCCACCTACGATCCCGACTTTCCAAAAGTAGGCATGGATAGGCGCCAGGATCTCCTGTCGCTCCATCCGCACCAGGACCGACCAGCCCAGCCCGGGAAATTTTCCAAAGCCTCTGGTCTGCGCGTAGCCAGTCACCATCTGGACATGCCGGCGCAGATGCTCTTCCTCGATAAACCCCGGTACACCGGCCTCGCTCAGCATCGCCGAAGGGAGCCCGAGCTCTTTGAGGTTGATGGCCCCCTTGTGGGGCAGATTCGAGTCGATAAACACCCTGCCCTGACGCGTCAACATTTGGTACTCGACTCGGCCACGTACTCCTGGCCGAGCTTCAAGCGAGCGAATGGTTCCGGTGACGACTTCCTCCAAAAATGGGACCCCCACCCGTGAAGTCACGACGCCCAGGAACGTGCCTTGTGAGTCGAGAATCGGGGCCGTAAATGCGATCGTACCGACGCCACTCTCCGCCTCCTGCCCCGTGACGTCGGCAATGTCGAGTCTTCGCGTCGCACGCGCAGCGATAAACGATGCGGCACGGCTATCGTCGCGTCCTACCAGCGAGGGTTCCGTCGCCGCCACGACCATACCCTGAACATCTGTGACTGCTAACGACAAGTAGACAGGGGAATGCTCCTTCTTCATCCACATCAGATACTCGGAGAGATATCCCGGATTGGAAGTCCGCGCTCCCAAAGCTCGGGCCATCATGAGGGAGTCGTCTTGGCGTTCGAACAACATCCGATCGAGTTTCTCGGCAACTTCTTCCGCAGCCAGCATAAGTTCTCTTCCCCTCGCCTCCACGAAGCGATTTTCGACGAACCGAATCAGAGCAATACCGACTAGGACCGCGAATATGGTCATGGCGATAAGGAGATAGGGCAACCATCGATAGCGGCGAAGATCTAGGAATGATAAGGCTATTGAGGTCTTCATGGTTCACGCGCCGGAGAGGCAACGAAGTTGGGAATCAGCATGGCGGGATGATAGGCCTGTTTCGATGCGCGCAATCCTGGGAGACCTGCATCATCCATTGCATTGATGTATTCGGCCCCTTCCGCCACGGCCGTCCGACAGGTCTCCCGAAATAGATACTGCGCCAGACCTGGAAGAGTCCGATCTGTCACCTCTAAGAGGACACAGAATGTTGCGCTCGTCAACCAATAGCCGAAGGTATATGCGCACAGCCGACCGTGAGTCCTAACGATCCTCCCCGTGACTCGAAGGGCCGACGCCTGCGACCAGATGACTTCGTGAGCCGGCGCCGCATCAGTCAACAGCATGACCCCGAATGTCTCGAGTCCTTCCGCTTGCTTCTGCCGTGACCAATCTCCTAGGAGGGCACGACAGTCCTGACGGTCGCTGACTTGATAGGAGTTCATCTCAAAAGACTGCTCTCGTTCGAATCGATTGCACAGTGCGCGTTGAGATTTATACCGGTCGCCCGCCAAGGCTGCGAGGTCAGCCGCGTGATACAGATAGTCGGGTTCTTTGGGCGTCAAACGATATCCCAGCCGCTCCAGCTCTGGTACCAACTGGGAGGGCACGTTCTCTACTCGGCTGACCGGCGAGTCACCGTTCCAGCGCCGCAGCAGCCTCATCGCGTCCGATAGGGGCGCGTCGATCGAGCCGGCCCCGATCGGAGGCAGGGGCATGAACCAGCCGTCCGGCGATTGCGCGAACAGGCAAAAGAACCCCTGAAGTTCCATCCACCAATAGGCCAGTAATCCATTCCACATGTAGTGATAGACCGGCGAATAGGCCGCGAGCGACTGATCGAGGCACCACCCAGACCGATTCAACGCCGTCGTCATGCGCGGAATATCGTCCAGCGTGAGGCGATGCAGCGGCGAAGGCCCCCACTGATCAGCCACGGCTTCAGTGATGCGCGGGAGGCGGGCGAGCACGACCACGTCCTCTTGAAACCGCCCGATAAGGGAAGGATTCGCAACTATTTGGCCATGGATGCCCGATTGATCAAGCAAGGCTATCACCCGATCAGCATGACGCTGAATCTCCCCCGGAATCTCCTCTCGCATGAACGGGCATTTCGTATCCCACCCCAACAGTACCTGGTCGTGCGGCTCATCCCACATCAGCGCCAGTGGATAGAGCTGACAATCGAGCGGACGCTGCTCATAGATACGACAGGTTGAAGTCGCTACATCGAATGCCGGGCAGAGATACCCGTCTCCCTGGGAAGCGTGAACCAGAACCACTTGTGACCCTCGCCGATTGGGAAAGGCCGCTTCCTCAACGCCCCCAGCCAAGGCCCGGGCGATTTCGCTTTCGGTAAAATATGGACGGAGGGCACTATCGGAGTCCGGGAATCGACAACAGACATCGCACTGGAGACAGGTGCGACTCGGCACGAGTTGTGGCAGCACGATCGGTGATGTCACAAAAGCACCCACCAGTTCATCGGTGTATGCGGACATGGAAGGATTCCAATCGGTGTGCGGCCCATACTAGCACCATTCTGCAGGAGTGCCCAAGGGGATGTCACTTTTTTCACCGGTTCCCTTCTCAGTCCATGCGTCCGTTCCGCCGGATCTCATGGTCGCCGCCGATGCGGCGGTCTACGTCGCTACTTCCCTCACCGCTCTCCTCGCCCCTTGTACGGTCCTAAAGCCCGTGTTACAGTTCTCAACCCGCATTATTCATGACGATTCGTCGCGAAATCGCTCAATGGCGCGTTTCTCGTGAAGCGTATGTCGGATCTCGCATGCAACGATACAGACGTGCTCCTTCCGTCCTGCGATTCACGCTTCACGAACGACTCTTCGCGCGCAAGAGCAGCGGATCGGCGAATGCATCAGAAGCATTCATGAATAATGATGGTTAGGCCTCGTATGAGGGGCTCTCATTGACACGGAAACTGCCTCTGTCTGACTTGGCTACCTCCGACCTCCTTCATCGCTGCGCTATCATCTGTGACCGGCTGAGCCAAGCTGGTCTCTTTCCATCTCTGCCCGGGCAGGCTTCTACTCTCGGAATAGTCACCGCCACGACGACCTGGCGAATTGCCACCACACCGTTCCCTCTCATGAAAGACCAGCTAGACTTTTTCCACCAACTAGGACCGCAGCTCTTATCCTTTTATCGAGCCCTGAACCGCCTCTATATCGATAGTGTACGCGGCCTCCAACCAGCTTGGGTAGCGGGATACCTCGACCAAGGAAAACCGGATGGATTAATCACATACAGCCGGATGAAACGGTTTCGTGACCAGCTTCCCGCGGTCATCCGACCGGACATCATCCCCACCCAGGACGGCATGGTGATCACCGAACTCGACTCAGTACCCGGAGGAATCGGTATAACCGGAGCGTTAACTGAGATATACAGTCAATGGTCATTGGTCAATGGTCACGTAAGCGAAAACAAAGCCGCCTCTCCAACCCCTTACTCTTTGGAGATTGTGGGAGGCCCCGAGGGGATCGTACGGGGATTTGCGGCCATGGCGCAAACCCAGCTCGCCCAGCATACAGGATGCGTCGCGATTCTGATATCCGAGGAAGCCAAAGACTATCAGCCTGAAATGAAGTGGCTCGCGGCCAAGCTTCGAACTATCGGTCTCGACGCCTACTGCGTGCAACCTCGTCACATTCGATTCACCGAAGAAGGTCTCCGAATCGCCAATGAGGACATGGACCAGCCCATCGGCTTGATTTATCGCTTCTATGAATTATTCGATCTCCTGAACATTCCCAAATCCGAACTCGTCCAATATGCGATCAAGAAGGACTGGGTCGCCGTCACGCCTCCGTACAAGCCGGCGCTGGAAGAAAAGCTCGCCTTTGCCCTCCTCCATCACCCAGCCTTGCGACTCTTCTGGGAGCAGGCATTAGACCGCGAGGTCTTCCTGCACCTGACCACCATCATGCCTCGTACGTGGATTCTCGATCCTGCGCCGATCCCTCCGTCTGCTACAATTCCAGGTTTGGCGATCGGCGGACGGGCCGTGATGAACTGGCACGATCTGGCCACGGCAACTCAGAAAGAACGGCACTTCGTGATCAAGCCATCGGGATTTTCTGAACTCGCATGGGGCAGCCGTGGCGTATCGGTCGGACACGATATACCGCAGAGCGAATGGGCCGGTGCCATCGACAAGGCCTTGGGCGCCTTTCCTCGAACCCCTTATATCCTGCAGGAATTTCACAAGGGCCGCCTGTATGAACTCGACTACTTCGATCCAGTGACCGGTGAAATGAACCGGATGTCCGGTCGCGCCAGGCTCTCTCCCTATTATTTCGTGAGTGGCGAAAAGACCGAGCTGGCTGGTATCCTGGCTACCATCTGCCCGGCAGATAAGAAAGTGATCCACGGGATGAAGGACGCCGTCATGGTGCCGTGCGCAATTGCAGGGGCGCAAGTATTGAGTGCTAAGTTCTGATTCTCAGACTCGGAAGGCTTAATTCAGAATTCAATACTCAGCACTCAATACTCAGCACTATGTCGTTAACTCTCTATTACGTGACCTGGTGTCCCGACTGTGAGGAGGTGCGCCAGAAACTGGAGGACCTCCACGTCGAATACGAGCACGTCGTCGTGCCCGACGTTCGCCCGATGCGCAAAGTCGTCCAAGAAGTCTCAGGCCAGTACTATGTTCCTGTCCTCAAGGATGGGGATATGGTGTTGACCGAAACCGACGATATCCTCAATCATCTGGACAGGACGTACGGTCAGGAACGGAGCGCCGGCAGCTAATCGCGCCGACAGGCCCGTTGATCCACTCGACAGTAAAGGAGACCGCATGGAAGCATGGAGACGCATACTCGCTGACAGCATTGTAAAACCAAAAGACTTGGCGGACCGGCTCGGTGTCGACGCGAAAGAAATCGAAGCCATTGTGGGCCACTATCCGATGCGCATTACCCCCACGGTGATGGCGACGATGAAAGAAAAGGGCAACGCCATTTGGAAACAGGTGGTCCCGGACATCGCCGAAATGGACGACTTCGAAGCGGAAGATGATCCGCTCGAGGAAGACCTCATGAGTCCGGTCCCACATCTTGTCCATCGTTATCCAGACCGCGTCCTGTTGATGGTGACAAACCAGTGCCCGATTTACTGTCGGTTTTGCACGAGAAAACGGTTGGTCGGGAAACCTGGATTCCTCAAGAAGGGCGAGCTCGATCAGGCCATCGCCTACTTGCGCGAGCATACCGAAGTGCGCGACGTTATTCTCTCCGGCGGCGACCCCTTGCTCCTTCCGGATCATGTATTAGAACGAATCCTCAAGGCCCTGCGTACCATCCCGCATCTGGAACTGATTCGCCTCGGCTCCCGGGTGCCCGGCACGTTACCGGAACGGATCACGCCGGAATTCTGCGCGATTGTGAAGAAGTACCACCCTGTGTATATGAACCTGCATTTCAATCACCCGGACGAGTTGACGTCTGAAGTCAAAACGGCCTGCGGGATGTTGGCCGATGCCGGCGTGCCGCTCGGCGCGCAGACTGTGCTGCTCAAAGGCGTCAACGACGATCCGGACATCATGAAACGGTTGATGCATCAGCTTCTGCTCGCACGCATCAAACCCTACTATCTCTACCAGGCGGACCTGACCAAGGGCACGAACCACTTCCGCACCACAGTCGAAACGGGGCTGAATATCATTAAGTCGTTGCAGGGCCACACAAGCGGGATGGCGGTCCCGCACTTCGTGATCGATGCGCCAGGCGGGGGCGGCAAGATTCCCTTGCTCCCCGGCGACTACATGGTACACATGGACGCCGCGGGGGTCCTCTTGAAGAACTATGAGGACAAAACCTTCCGCTACCCGCAGCCGAAGGAGACACCAGGTCGTGAGCTTCCCATGGTCGGCGCGCGAACCTCCTATGACAGTTCGGCTGAAGCGTTCGCCTCCTGCGGCGACAGTTATCCCGACCGCGACGGTTATGCCTCCTGGGGCAACAGTTGCGGCGGAGAAACGGATGACCTGTGACGACAGGATCTCGACAGTCAGGCATTCTTCCCTACCAGCAAATAAGGGAACTTATCGGTTTGGGAGTAATTGGAGCCGATACTGCTATTGAAGACCGCCAAATACAGCCAGCTAGTCTCGACCTTCGACTTGGGATTAAGGCTTACCGTCTCTTAAGCAGTTTCTTGCCTGAACGTTCAGAGGTAGGTCATAGGCTTGGCGTAATGGATGCCTTTCAAGAAGACCTTGTAATGTACGAGATCGATCTCCGGCAAGGAGGAATATTGGAGAAAGGACATGTTTATTTAATACCACTACTAGAGAATCTACGCCTAAACAAGGACCTCCGGGCTCGTGCCAATCCCAAAAGCACAACAGGTCGTTTAGATATATTCACAAGAGTGATAACAGATCTTTCAGCTAGCTTTGATGATATTGAAGCAGGTTACAAGGGTCCCCTTTACTTAGAGATTGTTCCTCGATCATTTGCGATTCGGTTACAAACAGGAATGTGCCTCAACCAAATAAGGTTTATTACGGGCCAGGCAGCAGTTAGTGATTCATCGATCAAGAGATTGCATGCCACTGACTGTTTGTTATTCCGCAATACTTTGGCGGATGAGGCTGTGGCAGCACGAGAAATTAGGATCGATAAAGGTCTATTTTTAAGGATTGATTTACAGGGTTCTGAGTCTGATCGAAACATAGTTGGATACAGGGCAAAAAAGAACAGCCATATAATCGATCTTTCGAAGGTGGGCTGGCACGCTGCACTGGATTTCTGGGAACCAATATATAGACGTAAAGATGACAGCCTTTTACTGGAACCTGAGGAATTTTATATTCTCGCGTCCAAAGAGCGAATTCGTGTTCCTCCTGGCTATGCGGCTGAGATGGTTGCTTATGAAGCGGCATGCGGCGAAGTAAGGACCCACTATGCCGGATTCTTTGACCCAGGATTCGGTCACGGAGCAAGAGGGGAGATTAAGGGCACACAAGTCGTGCTGGAGGTCCGCCCCCACGACGTACCCTTCCTGATCCATGATGGACAAACATTTTTTAAGGTTGTATACGACAGGATGCTCGCACGGCCCAGTCAGCTCTATGGCACGGCCCTCGGATCCTCGTATCAGCGCCAAGGTCTTACCCTGAGCAAACATTTTAAGGTTTAGCCCGCCGCGGAACTCCCTTTTAGGAACCAGCTGATCATGCCGCCAGAACCGACCAACGAGCCGGAGCACCGCGAGCCAGAAGAGGATTCCGGGGGCGACAACCAGATGCGTGTCGCCGGGATGATCGTGGGCACCGCCCTCATTTTCATTGGCTTCCTCGACATATTTCTCTCGATCAGTGGGGGATTCGAGATCGACGTCATTCCCCTCTTGATTTACTTCGGTGGGGTTGCGGTATGGGCGAATGCCGTCGTCCAAAACACGACCCTCCGCTACAGCCTCATCGGCGGCGCCCTCCTGCTCGCAGCCGTCTTCTTCCACTATGGGGAAGTCCTGTTCTGGCACAAGCAAGTGTTGTTTTGGACCACTGTCGTCGTTGTCATGTATTTCATGTTCAACGAACCAAAGAAACGCAAGTGACAAGAGCCCGGTTTGTCTGGTTATCTGGTCTGTCTGGTCTATCTGGTGAGTCTCGTGCAATCAAACGAACCAGACAGACCGAACAGACCAAATGAACAAGTCGTCGGATGCGTCATGACGATGACGATTTCCGTCATCATTCCCACGCTGAACGAAGAACGGACGATCATTGCCACACTCGCGCACACCGCCGAGCTCGGCTTCGATGAACTCATCGTGGCGGATGGAGGGAGCCTCGATCAGACCCGCACGCTTGTCGAGTCGTACAGACAAAGACCTCGGTCCACGGCCCAGAGCCCCGTCTGGCTGGTGACCTCTCCTCCCGGACGCGCCCTGCAGATGAACGAAGGGGCAAAAGCTAGTCGTGGAGAGATCCTCCTTTTTCTCCATGCCGACACGCAACTTCCAGGCGATGCCAAAACGACGATCGCCACGACACTAGCGGATCCACGAATGGTGGGCGGGCGGTTCGCTGTCCGATTCGATCGCCCATCGATGTGGGGAGCCATCATCAGTGGAATGATGAACTGGCGATCGAGAATGAGCGGCCTCGCCACCGGCGATCAAGCCCTGTTCGTACGTCGCTCTATCTTCGAACAGATAGGAGGCTTCACCGACATGCCGTTGATGGAGGATATCGAGTTTTCCCGCAGACTCAAACGGACAGGAATGATCGCGGCCCTGACTGCGACCGTGACCACATCTTTTCGCCGCTGGGAACAACATGGACCTCTGCGGACAATTCTCTTGATGTGGACATTGCGGTTCCTGTATTGGATCGGTATCAGTCCTGCACATTTGGTCAAATGGTATAAATCGGTCCGATAAATCGTGCGGGGTACGGGTTGGCGAACGCAAAAGAAAGACCATCCCATGTCGCAGGACCGGCATTTCCTCCATCATCTCACGACCCACGCCTGGCGACTCATGCGGCTCTCGTGATCTTCGCCAAGGCTCCGATCCCGGGCAAGGTGAAGACAAGACTCTGCCCGCCGCTGACGCCCGACGAAGCGGCGAGCCTGCACGGCAGCTTCGTTCTCGATATGCTGGAACGGACCAAACTCGCTGTCGCGAGACTTCAACTCCTGTGTCATCGGTACCTGGCCTGTGCTCCTTCCTCTAATCTCGTGTTCTTCAAAATTATGGAGGAACGGCAAGGCGTCCACCTGTTGGATCAAGTAGGAGAAGACCTGGGCCAGCGGATGCACCAGACCTTTCTCGACTTGTTCGCCAAAGGCTACGAGCAGGTCATTCTCGTGGGGACCGATGTCCCGACCTTGCCTCTGTCGGTGTATCAAGAGGCGTTTGCGATGCTGGGTCGCTCGGACGTGGTCTTGGGGCCAGCCCTGGATGGCGGGTACTACCTCATCGGCCTCAAGCAGCCGACGGAAAAACTCTTTACCGGGGTGCCCTGGTCCACCGATCAAGTCCTTGCCGTCACACAACAGTGGGCCAAGACACTGGGTTTATCCGTCGGGCTCACCACCGCATGGCGCGACGTGGATACGATCACGGACCTTCAGGCGTTGATTGCAGAATGCCGAGAGGACAACAAGAAGCCCAAACAAGGCCGGACCTTCTCCATGCGAACAGCCGGCGCGTTGCAGCTTCTCGCAACCAGACTCAAGAATCGGTAAGTTACAGGATCGGCCACACCGACCACGGAAGGGATCAACTATGGCAGAACGAGTGGCACTCATCACAGGCGGGGCCAAAGGCATTGGACGGGGAATCGCGCTCGACCTGGCCGCGCAACAGTGGTCGGTCGCCATCTGCTATCGCACGAGCGAAGTAGAGGCAACAGCCACTGCTGACGCGATTACCAGTCGTGGAGGTCGTGCGCTCCCCATTCGCTGCGACGTATCAGACCCCCAGGCGGCCCGGGACCTCGCGGCCCAAGTCGAGCAACAATGGGGACGTATTGACGCGCTCATCAACGGTGCCGGCCCTTATCATCGTGTGAATCTGTTCGACGAAACAGTCGAAGGCTGGAACGAGATGTTCGACGGCAACCTCCATTCCATTTTCTATCTCGCCCAGGCAGTCGCACCAGGCATGAAAGCGCGCAAATCAGGTCGAATCATCAGCTTCAGTATGGCCAACGCCGATCAGATGATTTCTCAACCGGATGTCACAGCCCATTACATCGCCAAGGCCGGCGTGTTGATTCTGACTCGGACGCTGGCCAGATTGCTTGCGCCCCATGGCGTTACCGTGAATGCCATCTCGCCAGGCTTCATCGATTCAGGCAGTGCGCCGCCGGAAGAACTCGCCGGTATGACCAAACGCATCCCAGCCGGATACATCGGAACAATAGACGATACCGTGGCTGCCGTACGATATCTGCTCTCCGATGATGCACGGTATGTGAATGGAGCAAACATCCAAGTCAGCGGGGCATGGGGGATATGAAGGGTAGCCTGAGTGCCCTTTTTGCTCGCAGAACGCGCACACTCAGAAGTATGCTCGTTCGATGCGCGCAGTCAAAGGGGCACTTCAGGCCACCCTCTGAGAGGAGTACGCAGAAGTGACGAAAAGAAAGATTTGAAGGAGGAATCATGAAGTCAGAGCAAGAACGCATAGCGCACGGTCGATTTGTGCAGGCCTTGCAGCATGAACACCTGATCTGTGCCAAGCCCGGATGCGGCGGAGCAATGGATGTCACCGATCACACCCCTCATCTTGCCCGTATCAAGACTTACGAAGCCGAATGCAAACAGTGTCATACGAAGGAGCAAATTACCGGCAAAGAACAGCCAACCCCACCGTGGGACGGCGCTTCGATTACGATGATGGCGGAGGTGCATCTCCTTCACGATCAACCCACCTGTCCCTTCGACGACACCCCCATCACCTTTACGTCCATGCCGAATCCTAGACGCAAAGCCCGTTACCGCCTCTCCTGTTTCTACTGCGGCCGCCACGCTGAGCTGAATTGGCCGCCGCCGGAAGCGAAGAGGTAGGAACGACACCCATGTTGGTTCTTTGCTCCCGGAACGCGCGCCCTGAGAAGGGCCTCGTTCGACGGCCGCAGTAGAACCAAGCATGGGTGTCGTTCCAAGAGGGAGAAACAAGCGAGCTTGGAAGGAGTATTGTAGATAAGCAGTCGGTGGAGAACGACGGAACGGAGAAATGTTGCATGGCCGCGTCTAAAACTAGAAAGAACGTGAAGGTCCGAACCGCTGAAGATCTCGGACACGCCCTGGGGTTGTCCAGGGCCGACACCGCCGAAATAGAGTTTCGCTCGGAACTCACCGTGGCGCTCGCGAAGATCATTCAAACAGGACGGCTCACCCATGCCTATATCGCGAAAGGCGCCGGAACGTCAAGAACGCGAGTGACCGCGATTGCAAAAGGCAACACCCATGGCGTGTCGACCGATATACTCATCCGGGTACTTGCCGCGACAGGGTATCGCGCTGAAGTTCGGGTGAAGAAGGCCGCAGCCTAATCTGTCCTGGATTCTCAGTATCCAGCGTGTCGAACGAGCACATTCTGATCGTGCGCGTTCCGCGAGCAAGAATGGCATCTGGCTGCTCTTTCCCATCCTTCAGAGGCCGTGCGTTGCGCGAGCAGAGTGTCTCCTCTACTTTCTTTTCCCTCACCGCTCCTGAGATCTAGAGGAACGGCTGACGGGCGGAACTCCGCCGCCATCGCCGAAGAGGGCGGGACACAACTTGCTGCAGGTCGCGACCGTTGCTCTTCGTGAGCAACGGCGAAGCGCGTACTGTTCGAGTCGCTTGGGACGAGTTTACGG
>Ga0187894_10004096_pt1 | contig 15865 bp, 15 predicted proteins | sample GBC1701081metaG_FD_136650 | JGI IMG/M metagenome (GOLD analysis project Ga0187894, IMG submission 136650) | White microbial mat communities from a lava cave in the Kipuka Kanohina Cave System on the Island of Hawaii, USA - GBC170108-1 metaG ... | reverse complement strand
GACGTGGTTGACCTTCATCGGTCCTCCTCGCGAGACGGGACGGCGGGTGGTCAGGCGCCCGGGAAGGCCCGGTCGAGCGCCTGGGAGAGGTCGGCGATCAAGTCCTCGGTGTCCTCGATGCCGACCGAGTACCGGATGAGCGTGTCCTTGATGCCGATCTCGAGCCGCTCCTCCGTCGTGAGCTCGTAGAAGCTCATCACGGCGGGCTGCTCGATCAAGCTCTCGACGCCGCCGAGCGACGCCGCGATGTACGGGATGCGGCACGCGTCGACCACGCGCGAGGCCGCGTCGAGATCGCCCTCGACCTCGAACGAGACCACGCCGCCGAACCCGCGCATCTGTTTCGCGGCCACGTCGTACTCCGGGTGCGTGGGCAGGCCGGCGTAGTGGACGGCCGTGACGCGCCGGTGGGCGGCGAGGAATTCCGCGATCGCCTGCGCGTTCGTGTTCTGCCGCTCCATGCGAAGGGCGAAGGTCTTGAGCCCGCGCACGAGCAGGTACGCCGCGAACGGATCGACGATCGCGCCCGTCACGCCCTGCAGTCCGCGGATGCCGTCGACGAGATCGCGCGAGGCGAGGATGGCGCCCGCCATCAGGTCGTTGTGCCCGCCCAGGTACTTCGTCGCCGAGTGGATCACGACGTCGACGCCGAACTCGAGCGGCCGCTGGTTGTACGGCGTGGCGAACGTCGCGTCGACCACCGTCTTCACACGGTGGCGCCGCGCGATGGCGGTGAATCGCTCGAGGTCGAGAATGCGGTTGTACGGATTCGTCGGCGACTCGCTCACGAGCACGCGCGTGGTCGGCCGGATGGCGTCCTCGAGCGCGTCGTAGTCCCCGGCGGGCACGGTCGACACCTCGATGCCATAGCGATGCAGCGTCTGGTTCAGGAACTGCCGTGTGCGGCGATAGCTGTCGTCGGTCACGACGACGTGCGTGCCGCGCGACAGCATCGCGAACAGCGTGGTCGTCACCGCGGCCATGCCGCTCGCGAACAGGAGGCATCCGCCGGCGCCCTCGAGCGCCGCGAGCTTCTCCTCGGCGATGCGCTGGGTCGGGTTCCCGTAGCGGCCGTACTCGACGCGATCGATCTTGCCATCGAAGTGGTCGCGCACTTCCTGCGTGTCGGCGAACGTGTAGGTCGCCGTCTGCATGATCGGCGTCGCCAGCGCCCAGCCCGGCTTCGGGCGAGGCTCGCCGCCGTGGACGGCCATCGTGCTCGGGCCGAGCGGCCGCGCGGGCGCATCCGCCCCCGGCGCCGGCTTCGGCGCGTCACGCCGCGGCTCGTCGTTCCGTCGGCGCGGCGCCATCAGGACACCAGCAGCCGTGCCCGGTCGACGTGGCGCGCGATGGCCCGGGCGACCTGCGCCGGATCCGCCGGCAGCTCGACGGGCATGTTGCGGTGCGCGGGGCGGAGGCCCTCGATCGCGCCCATGTGATAGCTGGCCTTCTGATCGGCGAACTTCAGCCCGTTCGCCGTCGAGATCACGACGACGCGCTCGTTGGAGCGGATCACCTTGCGCTCGACGAGCTTGCGGAGCGCGGCCAGCGCCACGCCGGTGTGCGGGCAGTTGAACATGCCGGTGCGGTCGGCGCGCGCGGCCTCGTCAGCCAGCTCCTGCTCCGAGGCCTGCTCGACGACCCCGTTGAACCGCTGGAGCGTGCGAATCGCGCGCTTGATGCTGACCGGATTGCCGATCTGGATGGCCATCGCGAGCGTGGGCTGGGCAGCCATGGGCTCGAAGCGCCACCCGTCCTGATAGGCGCGGTAGAGCGGATTGGCCCGCTGCGCCTGGGCCAGGCAGATGCGGGGCAGGCGCTGGATCAGCCCCAGGTCGTGCATCATCGCGAACCCCTGTCCGAGCGCATGCACGTTGCCGAGGTTGCCGCCCGGGATCACGACCCAGTCGGGGACTTCCCAGTCGAACTGCTGGACGATCTCGATGGCCACAGTCTTCTGGCCCTCGATGCGCAGGCTGTTCATCGAGTTGGCGAGGTAGATGCGCCGCTCCTTCGTGATCTCCTGCACGACGGCCATGCAGCCGTCGAAGTCCGTGTCGAGCGAGAGGACGAGCGCGCCGTTGGCGAGCGGCTGCACGAGCTGGGCGACCGAGACCTTGTTCTTCGGCAGGAGCACGACCGAGGGAATCCCCGCCGCGGCGCAATAGGCGCCGAGCGCCGCCGACGTGTCCCCCGTCGACGCGCACGCCACGGCGTCGATCGGCACGCCGTCCGTCATCATCTGCTTCACGACGGACACCAGCACGGTCATCCCGAGGTCCTTGAAGGAGCCCGTGTGGGAGTTGCCGCACTGCTTGACCCAGAGGTCCTCGACGTGGAGTTGCTTGCCGTACCGGTCCGCCCACAGGAGATTCGAGTTGCCCTCGTAGGTCGACACGATGTTCTCGTTGTCGATGAAGGGCACCACCCATTCCTTCTTGCCCCATACCCCGGAGCCGTACGGATACGTGTTGCGGCGATACCGCTCGTCGAAGAGCTGCATCCACGCCGCGGCCGAGCGGGCGCGCAGCGCCTCCATGTCGTGCTGGACCTCGAGCAGGTCACCGCACGAGGGACAGCGGTAGATGACCTCGCACAGGCTGTACTGTCCGAAGCATCCGTTGATGCAGGAAAACCACGCGTTGTAGCCCATCAGGCCTCCCAGTATAGCCGCTCCTGTCCGCGATTGCCTCCGAGCTTGCCGGGCGCGGCCCCTGGTGGTATGAACTCTGCGCGGGCAGCTCTCACCAACCACCCGACGAGGAGGAACGCGACCATGCTGGCGATCTGGGTGAAGGCGCGCATCAAGCCGGAGATGCGGGACAAGTTCCTGAAGGCCATCGAGGTCGACGCGCTCGGCTCGGAGCGGGACGAGGCCGGCTGCCTCAGGTTCAACGTGCTCCAGGACGCGAAGGACGAGAACGTCTACTACTTCTACGAGGTGTACAAGGACGAGGCCGCGCTCGAGGCGCACCGCGCGGCGCCGCACTACGCGGTGTGGCGCGCGGCCGCCGACGCCGTCGACGGTCCCACCGAGGCCATCCGCTGCCAGACCGTGTTCCCGACGGAGCGCCCGTACTGGGGCAAGATGTAGGGCCATGCTCAACGGGCGCATCGCGATCGTCACCGGCGCGGGCCACGGCATCGGCAAGGCCACCGCGCTCGCGCTGGCCCGGGCGGGCGCGGAGGTCGCGGCCGTCGACATCGACGGCGCGGCGGCGCAGGCGACGGCCGGCGCGGTCGCGGCGCTCGGCAAGAAGCGCGTCGCGGTCGAGACGGACATCGGCAACCTCGACGCCATCGACCAGATGGTCCGGCGCGTCGGCGAGACGCTTGGTCACGTCGACATCCTCGTGAACAACGCAGGCGTCACACGCCGCGCCGACATCATGGATCTCACCGAGGGCGACTGGGACCGCATCATGCGCGTCAACGGCAAGGGCGTGTTCTTCTGCCTGCAGCGCGTGGCGCGCGAGATGATCCCGCGGAAGAGCGGCGTGATCGTGAACATCGCCTCGATCGCCGGCAAGGGCTACGCGGGCACGTCGAACGCGATCTACGCGGCGAGCAAGGGCGCGGTGATCTCGATGACGCGCATCGCGGCGCTCCAGCTCGCGCGGCACAACATCAATGTCAACGCCGTCTGCCCCGGCACCACGGTCACCGCGCTCTCCGACGACAACCTGGCCACGCGCGCCCGCACCGAGGGCATCCCCGTCGAGGAGATGGCGCGCCGCCGCAATGCCGCCATCCCGCTCGGGCGGCCCAACGAGCCTGAGGACGTCGCCGCGCTCATCGCGTTCCTGGCATCGCCGGGGGCGAGGAACATCACGGGACAGTCGTTCAACGTCGACGGCGGCGTGATCTTGGATTAACCCGCGGGTTCCCGCGGTCAACTGGAGACACGTGCCATGAACGGTCGGGCGTTCGTCTTCACCGGCGTGCAGCAGCCGTTCGAGACGCGCGAGTTCCCCTTGCCCGAGGTCGAGCCCGACGGCATCCTCGTCCGCGTCACCGTGGCCAACATCTGCGGGTCGGATCTCCATGGCTGGCACGGCCGGACGCCGCGGAGCGGCCCGACCATCATGGGCCACGAGATGACCGGCCGCGTCGCGAAGCTCGGCGCCCGTGTGACCGCCGACTCCGCGGGGACGCCGCTTCGCGAAGGCGATCGGATCGTCTACTCGTACTTCTACCCGTGCCGGCGCTGCGAGGCGTGCCGCGCCGGCGACCTGCACCACTGCACGGCGCGCCGCATCGGCGCCGGGCGCTCGCGGAGCGATGCGCCGCCTCACTTCACCGGCGCGTTCGCCGACTACTACTATCTCCAGCCGGGCCATTACGTGTTGAAGACGCCTGACGCGCTCGACGATCTGACGGTGGCGCCGCTCAACTGCGCGCTCGCCCAGGTGACCTACGGTCTCCATCAGGCCGGCTTCGTGCCCGGCGAGACCGTTGTGGTCCAGGGCGCCGGCGGACTCGGCCTCTTCGCGGCCGTCGTCGCTCGCGAGCGCGGCGCCGCGCGCGTGGTCGTCGTCGATCGAGTGGCCGAGCGGCTCGAGCTGGCGCGCGTCTTCGGCGCCGACGACGTCGTGAACGTGAGCGACTTCGCCACGTCGGAAGAGCGCGCCAAGGCGGTCCGCGAGATGACCGGCGGCGGCGGGCACGTGGTGATGGAGCTGGTCGGGCATCCCGGCGCGCTCTCGGAAGGCCTCGCGATGGCGCGCGCGGAAGGCCGATACGTGGTCATCGGCAACATCGCCGGCGATCAGACGATCCCGTTCAACCCGGCGTGGCTGGTCCACGCCAACCGGCGCATGATCGGCGTCGGCGGCTACCAGGCATGGGCGCTGCGCCGCGGCCTCGAGCTGCTCACTCGCACGCGCGAGCGCTACCCGTATCGCGCGATCATGTCGCACAGCTATCCGCTCGAGGACATCAACGAGGCGTTCGCCAACGCGGACCAGGGGAAGGCCATCAGGACCGCGCTGATCTGCGCACCCGACCTCGTCACCGGCTGAGCGTCGATCGACACGGAGGAGCCCGTGGACTTTCAGTACACCCCTGAGCAGGAGGCATTTCGGCAGGAATTGCGCCAGTGGCTCGCGGCGAACTTGCCCGAGGACCTCAAGGTCGACGATCCCACCGACGAGCGCGTGGCGCCGGACCGCGCGACCTTCGAGCGCCGGGTCGAGTGGCAGCGCACCATGCACCGGGCGGGCTGGGTCGGGATCGCGTGGCCCCGCGAGTACGGCGGGCGCGGCGCGACGTTGATGGAGCAGATCATCTATGACGAGGAGTGCTTCCGCGCGCGCGCACCGGTGCTGCCGGGCTACTCGGGAACCGGCATGCTCGGCCAGACGCTGATCGAGTGGGGCACCGAGGCGCAGAAGAAGCGATTCATCCCGCGCATCCTCACGGCCGAGGACATCTGGTGCCAGGGCTTCTCCGAGCCGGGCGCGGGATCGGACCTGGCCGGCCTCCGCACGCGCGCGGAGGACAAGGGCGATCACTTCCTCGTGAACGGGCAGAAGGTGTGGACCTCGGGCGCCCAGTACGCCGACTGGATCTACCTGCTGGTGCGCACCGATCCCGCGGCGCCGCGCCACCAGGGCATCAGCTTGCTGCTGGTCGACATGAACTCGCCGGGCGTCACCGTGCGGCCACTCGTCTTGATGAACGGGCACCAGCATTTCAACGAGGTCTTCTTCGTCGACGTGAAGGTTCCGAAGGAGAACCTGGTCGGCAAGGTCGGCCAGGGCTGGAAGGTCGCGATGACCATCCTGATGTACGAGCGCAAGGGCGGTGGCGGGCGCGGCCACGACGGCCAGCTCGCGCGGCTCTTCCAGCTGGCCCGTCAGGTGAAGACCGACGGCGGCCCGGCGTGGGAGAACCCGATCGTCCGCCAGCGGCTGGCCCAGCTCGCCATCGAGGCCACCGCGTTCAAGTACACGCGCCTGCGCAACCTCACGCGGCAGCTCCGCGGCGAGCCACCCGGACCCGAGGGCTCGATCCTGAAGCTCTTCGGCTCGGAGCTCGGCGTGCGCATCGCCGACGTCGCGGGCGAGCTGCTCGGCCCGCGCGTGCTCGTCAACGAGCCGAGCGACGACGTGCCGGATGCGCCGCGCTGGTACAACCGCGTGGTGAGTGCCCGGCAGTACACGATCGCCGGCGGCACCAGCGAGATCCAGCGCAACATCATCGGCGAGCGCGTCCTCGGCCTGCCGAAGGACTGACCCGAGCGACGATGGACCCTCCTCGTCGCTCGGGCCGCGTGCCACTCCGACGCGCGTCGGGGCGGTGATGCGCGTCGGCGTCCTCATTCCGACCCGCGGCGCCGTGATGCGGTCCGCACGGCGCCCGCCCGTCGACGAATGCTGGACGATGGCCCGCCGGGCCGACGAGGCGGGCTACGACGCGGTCTGGGTCGGCGACTCCGTGGTGGCCAAACCACGGCTCGAGCCGATGACCACCCTCGCGTATCTCGCCGGCATCACGAGCCGCGTGCGGCTCGGCACGGCGGTGCTGCTCCCCGCGCTGCGGCATCCCGTGGTCCTCGCGCACGAGATCGCCAACGTCGATCAGATCTCGCACGGCCGATTGATCCTCGGCCTCGGCGTGGGCTGGAGCCTGCCCTCCGCGGAGCTGGAATGGGCGGCGTGCGGCGCCGATCACAGACGCCGCGTGCGCCGCCTCGAGGAGCACATCGCGGTCTGGCGACTGCTGTGGCAGGGCAAGCCCGTCACGTACACCGGCGACGACGTGCGGCTGGTCGATCACACGATCGGGCCGCTGCCCTGGACCGAGGCCGGACCGCCAGTGCTCATCACCGCCGGCAACCGCGGCGAGATGCTGCCGGCGCAGTTCGAGCGCTTCGCGCGGCTGGGCGACGGGATCATCACCACGTACCTCGACGCCGACGAATGCCGTGTCGTGCGCGAGCGCGCGAGCGAGGCTCTCGCCGCGCGTGGACGCGCCCTGCCGGACTTCCCTCTCTGCGTCTACACCACGGTGCGCATGGAGAACGACGTCGCGACCGCCGAGCGTGTCACGACCGAATTCCTCGCTGCCTACTACGGCGGCGGCGTGCACGAGCGCGGCCTGATGGGCCTGGGTCCCGCGGACGTCGTCATCGCCGCGCTTCGGCGCTACGCCGATGCGGCGGTCACCGACCTCTGCATCCGGTTCATCGGCGACGACCAGCTCGCCCAGCTCGAGCGATTCACGTCGGAAGTGCTGCCGGCCCTTGCGCCGGGTCGCTGACCGAGCCGAGCGTGACCGCGCCGGCGCGCGTCCTGTGCCGATGCTGCGCGAAGCGCGCTGAGCGCGCGCCGCAGGCCCCGGAGCCTGCTACCATGACGGGGCACCGCCTAGAGCGGCCGCGGATGACAGACCAAGGACCGTCGGCGGCCGTGGCGTCACCCAACGTCGCCGGGAAGGAGAACAGGCAGGCATGGCTCCGTCGCTGATTCTCTCGTCCGACTCCCACGTCTTCGAGCCGCCCGATCTCTGGATGAACCGGATCGACCGCGCGCTCCGCCATCGAGCGCCGCGCATGGTGCGCGTCGACGGCGCCGACCGGCTCGTGGTGGAGGACGAGCAGGTCGTCTCGGGCATCGGTCTCATCTCCAACGCCGGCGCCCGCTTCGAGGCGCCCGAGACGATCTCGGGTGACGGGCGCTTCGAGGACGTGCATCGCGGCGGATACGATCCTGGGCAGCATCTGGCCGACATGCGGCTCGACGGCGTCGCCGGCGAGGTGCTGTACCCGTCGCAGGGGCTCTTCTACTTCAAGGTCGCCGATTCCGCGCTGATGTCGGCGATCTTCCGCGCCTACAACGACTGGCTCGCCGAGTTCTGCCAGGCGGACCCCGCGCGGCTCAAGGGCATCGCGATGATCAACGTCGACCACGTCGGCGATGCGATCCGCGAGCTCGAGCGCACGGCCCGGATGGGCTTCGCCGGCGCGATGATCACCGAGTACCCGCCCGAGGAGCGCCGCTACGATCAGCCCGAGTACGAGCCGTTCTGGGCGGCGGCGCAGGTCCTCGACATGCCGCTGTCGCTCCACACCGCCACGCGCCGCGTGGGCAAGATCCGCGGCGCCGGACCGAAGACGCTGCGCGACGCGTCGAGCCGCGCGACGAAGGCGTTCTCCCCCGCCACGTCGATGTGCGACCTGATTTTCTCCGGCGTGTTCGAGCGCTACCCGAAGCTCCAGCTCGCCATCGTCGAGTTCGAGCTGTCGTGGGCCCCGCATCTCCTGTCCACGATGGACTACACGTATCGCGAGCGCCACGAGGAGGCGCTCTACCGGTTCAAGGGCGACCGGCGCCCGAGCGACGTCTTCCACGACAACGTCTGCTTGAGCTTCCAGGAAGATGCGATCGGTATCCGCCTGCGCGACGTGATCGGCGTGGACAACATGATGTGGGGCTCGGACTACCCGCACAGCGAGTCGACGTTCCCGCGGTCGCGCCAGATCCTCGACGAGATCCTGGCCGGCGTCCCCGACGACGAGCAGGCGAAAATCACTGGCTTGAACGCGGCGCGCCTCTACAAGTTCGACGTGGCCCGGCTCACACCTGACCGGTCGTCGGAGACGTCGACGTCAGGGACCGACAGGGGCGCGGCGACGGCCACACCGCGCGCTCGCTAGGACGACATCAGGAGGCTTGTCACATGCGTGTTCACTTCGATCCCGCGGGCCCGTACGACGTCGAGGAGGCGGACACACCGTTTGCCCGGCCCAGCGGCGCTGAGTTGCTCGCCCGCATCTATCGGCCGCGCGGCGTTCCCGCCAGCCCGCTCGCGGCGTTGGTCGACGTGCACGGCGGCGCCTGGACGCGACTCGACCGCACGACCGGCGCGCCTCACGATCGGGCCCTGGCCGCCTGTGGGCTCGTGGTGATCTCGCTCGATTTCCGCCAGGGCCCCGACCACAAGCACCCGGCCGCGGCGGCGGACGTGTCCGCCGGCGTCCGCTACGCGCGCGCCCACGCCGCCCAGCTCGGGGTCGATCCTGGGCGCATCGGGCTGCTGGGCAGCTCGAGCGGCGGCCATCTCGCCATGCTGGTCGCGGTCACGCCCGGGGCGCCTGAGCACGCGGGCACGCCGATCGTCATGCCGGACAGCTCGATCGGCGCCTCGACGGGAGACGACGGCGTCGCGTTCGCCCTCGCCCTCTACCCGGTGGCCGATCCCCTCGCCCGCTACCGCTACGTGCTCGGGCGCGAGCACGAGCCCCCGCCGCCGTCGGGCTTCAACGCCAAGGGGTTGATCGCGTCCCATCGCGGCTATTTCACCGACGAGGCGGCGATGGCCCGCGCGAGCGTGACGCGTCTGATCGAGTCGGGCGAAGCGCGCGCGCTGCCGCCGGCCTGGGTCGCCCAGCCCGAGCTGGACGACAACGTGCCCGCCGCGATTACCGACGCGCTCGTCGCCGCCTACGAGAAGGCGGGCGGCCGGATCGAGCGCACCCGCTTCCCCGGCGCGCGCCACAGCTTCATCCAGCAGCCGAGCGCGGACACAGAGAAGGCGATCGCGCTGATGCGCGAGTTCCTGGGACGCCAGCTCGCCGCCGGGTAACCGCGCCGCGCCCAGTGTCCGCATTCGGATACGCTTGCGCCGGCCATCCGGCTGCGGTACTCCTCATGCGTGGCCCCTGAGGAATACGCACAGCTCGCCGCTCTCCTCGAGCGGAAGTTCTCCGAGATCGACCGCCGCTTCGGCACGATCGATGGCCACTTCGCCACGATCGATGGCCACTTCGCCGCGATCGATGGCCACTTCGCCGCGATCGATGGCCACTTCGCTGCGATCGATGGCCACTTCGCTGCGATCGACCGCCGCTTCGCTGCGATCGACCGCCGCTTCGCAGAGATGGACGGCCGCTTCGTCGCGATCGATGGCCGCTTCGCCGCGATGGATGGTCGCTTCGAGACCATCGACTCTCGGCTCGCTGCGGTCGCGGTTCGCTTCGATCAGGTCGACCGGCGCTTCGATCGCGTCGACGAGCACATCGCCGATCTCAGAAGCGAGATGCTTGGCCACTTCGACGAGGTCTACCGTCGACTCGAGCGGCTCGAGCAGGAGTACCAGGCCATCACGCAGGGTCTGCGCCGCATCGAAGCGGCCCTCGCAGACGAGGGAGGCCGCCGTGAGATTCTCGCGCGAGACCTCGCCGCGTTGAAGCAGCAGATGTCCGCGCTCCAGTCGCGCATCGACGCCATCGAGGAACGTCTCGGCCACTAGCCGGCGTTCTCCATCGTCGACGACAGGATCACGAAAATGCGTCCCTGCGATCGTCCATCGCCGCCCGACCGGTCGCCGCGTGCTCCATGCGAACGGCTGGCCGGGCGGCCGTTCAGCTACGGCACGGGCACTGCCTGCGCCGCGTTCCGCAGGTTGATCGCGCCCGTCGTGAAGTATGGCGAGTAGAGCTTCAGGTTCTCGGGCGGGTTGGGCCCGGTGTACCGGTAGCTGTTGTTGCCGTTGAGCAGGTTCGTGGCGCCGGACGCCGAGCTGAAGTCGATCACCCAGGGACCGCCGCTCGTTCCCCCGGTCTTGTCGCAGCCGACGCCGACGGTCGGCGGATCGAGCGCTCCGCCCGGCTGATCGTCGGTTGCCCACGCGGCCGCGCAGATCTCGTGGTGGACGCCGTCGAACTGCGCGCCGGGAGGCGTCTGCGCGAGGTTGCGGGGGCCCTGCGGGTAGCCGTGCAGGTGCCAGTGCTGCAGCCGCGAGACGTTGGCGACGAAGCCGAGGAATCCCACCTTGGTGCCGATCTTGACCCCGGCGTTCTTCTTCATGACGAGCGCGCCGTGGTCGTAGTTGAACAGTCCGCCTTGCCACCCCGCGAGCGTCCACACGCCGTTCACGGGGACCGGCGTCCACAAGCCATACGGGTTGTTCGCGAGCCGGCGCGCCGGCGCGAACGAGAAGTTCGTGTGAAAGCCGATCCCCTGGCTGTAGACGCAGTGACCCGCCGTCCAGACCACGGCCAGGTTGGCGGAGTTCACGCTCGCTGCTGAGCAGACGAAGTTGCCCTGGCCCGGGATCGTGAAGAACAGCTTTCCGGTCGCCCGGTACGGGAACGTCTTGTACGTCGAGACAAGGTCCGGGAAGAGCCGATAGCGCGTGTAGGAGAACGGAAACGCGCCAAAGAGCGGGGCCGGGCCTTGGAGCAGCCGCTCGACCTCGTCCCCGACGACCTCTTGCGGCGTCTCTCCGGGCGCCCCGGAGGACCCCATCACGGGCAGTCCCGCAGGAGCGGGCGCTCCGCCGAACAGGCTGGCCGCCTGATTCTGGGGCAGCTCCGGCACCGGCATCGGCCGCGCGTCCCGCATCCGCTCGTCGGTCCAGTACGTCTCGGCGCGGGCCGCGGCGGCGAGCGAGACGGCGCCGATCGTCACCGGCGTGTCCGGCGACTGCGCGAGCGCCGCCGGCACGACCATCGCCGCGACGGCCAGAAACACGAGCGCGGCGGCGAAAGCGGCCCGGCCGTACCGCCGTGCTCGCCGTGACGAGGGCGCGGCCGCCTCGCTGGCCAGTCGCGGGAGCGAGATCACATCGAACGCTGTCGATCGCATAACCGCCTCCTTGTCAATCAACGTGGGCACTGGGACAACCGTGGACGTCGTCTGTGGCCAGACTGTGGCTGATTCTAACAATCGTCAACAACATTCTGCCTTTACAGTGACGACTGTCCCTATTGCGATGCCGGTGACACTATGGGCACTGGAACTGTCGCTACTGTGCCCAGTCACAGACGACGACTGGCCTTCGAGCGTGGCGAGGTCGCCTGGCCCGTTCTGCTCGGGTCGCGCCGGCACGATCGCGACCGTCGACGGGCTGCTCGCGTCGCGCTGCGACGTAGACGGCGAGATTCGCGCCGCGGCGGCCGCGGAGCGATCGCGGGTCAGGCCGTGGTGCGGCCAGCCGTCGCGGTGGAGCTGGCGAACTCGGCGGCGCCGCCGTGGCATGCGCCGAGGTTCGCGTTGCTCGCGCCGATCACCGCGGCGGTGCGGGCGACCGCCGTCCAGTCGCCGCGCTCCCACGCGAGCACGACGTCGTGCACGGCTCGCAGGGTGCCCGGCTTGCCGAGCAGCGCCGCCCGAACGTCGTCCGCGAGCGGCAGCCGATCGACGGCCTCGGCGAGCGGCAGGCCGAGGAGCGCGTCGATCATCGAGAAGAGGCCGACCAGGAAGCCCTCGTGCGCGTGATCGGCCAGGCCGATCTCGACCAGCAGGCGCTCGCAAAAGCTCGCCCGCATGACCGAGGCGGCGACCAGCTCGTTCGGCCGGTCGCTGCCGAGCATGGCGATGGCCACCACCGAGGCCCACGTGCGCAGCCCCTCGTCGCCCAGCAACAGGATGGCCTGGTCGACGGACTCGACCGGGCGCTTCAGGCCCCAGTTCGCCGTGGCGAGGTGCCTCAGGAGCTTGAGCGCGAGCGCCACCTCGCGCTTGATCGCGTTCGCGACCTGCGCGTGGTCCGGGTCGGGGCGATGGACCTCGCGGAGCAGTTGCAGCACGTTGACCTTGGACGCCGGGATGTCCCGTCCGCTCACCAGCGTGGGCCGCGCGAAGAAATAGCCCTGGAAGTACTCGAAGCCGGCGGCGTGCGCCTCGGCGAAGTCGACCTCCGTCTCGACCTTCTCGGCGAGGAGCTTCACGCCGCGATGACGCTTCAGCTCGCGCGCGATCCAGCTCCGCTCAGCGGGCGCGACCTGGCCGAAGTCCACCTTGACGATGTCGGCGAGGGCGAGGAGCGCCTCGGGCGGAGCGCTCGTGGCGACATCGTCGAGCGCGATCGCATACCCCGCGCCCTTGAGGGCGCGGCAGGCCTTCAGCACGTCGGCGTCGGCGGGGACGCTCTCGAGGATCTCGACGACGAGGTGCGTGGTGGGCAGGGCCGACGCGTAGCCGTGCACGATGGCGTCGCGAGCGAAGTTGACGAAGGCCCGCCGCCCGCCGGTGAGCGAGTCGATGCCGAGCACGAAGAACGAGGTGTCGATGACCTTGGCCGTGGCCACGTCCGGATCGGCACCGCGGAAGGCGTTGACGGGACCGTCGCGGAACAGGAGCTCATAGCCATACGTGCGCTGGCACCGATCCAGGATCGGCTGCCGGGCCACGTAGAGGTCCAGGGCGTGTCCCATGTCCGGTGTTGTCCACCGTACACTGAGCACGCCGCGCAACGGTCAAATCAGAGGGGAGCCGGGCGCCTCAGTTGCCTGCGTTCGGCCCGTGCCAGCGCCCGCGGTTCAAGTCGTAGCGGTACCCCACGGCCGTGAACGGAACCCGGATGTTGTCGAACACGACGTGCAGGCCATAGCCCCACCACGTGCTCCGGCCGACATTGAGGTCGTCGAGGATCTGCTTGAAGTCGAGGCCCACCTCGAACCCGACGCGGCGCTGCGTCCCCGTGTCACTCGGATACCCACGCGTCCCGTAGGTCACCGAGAGCAGGAGATACTTGAGCGGGCCGATGTTCAACCCGAGCCGGCGCGCCGCTCCGGCCAGGCGGAAGTCCGCGGTGTAGATCTCGTTCGAGTAGTTGCAGCAGTCGTCGAAGCTGGCGTAGCCGCGCCGGAAGCCGACGAGATCTCCGACCGCGAAGTAGTCGATCACCGCGGCGCTGAGTGCCCCCCCGATGTCCATGGTGAGGTCCTCGGGCGAGAACCCGTGCCGCGTCGTCCCGTCGCCGAGCTCGTTGACGAGACCGGTGAGCCCGGCGACCCCGGCGGCCATCCAGCGCGCTCGTTCGCGCGGGTGGCCGAGGCGGACGAAGAGGTTCGCGAACTCCTTGGAGACGATGTAGTAGTCGACGAAGTGCGCGGCCTTGTCGGCGCCGCCGTACGTGGTGTTCTGTCCGAACCATCCCTCGTTGTCCACGTGGTAGCTCTCCCACGGGAACTCGAGGAGTGAGTTGAGCGAGGCGCCGGCCACGGCGCCCGCGGCGACCAGCGAGGTCAAGACCCAGTTGGGCCTTCCCCCCGGTCCTGCCAGCGACCAGCCCTGATCCTCGGGACGGGCGCTCGGCGGGCCAGCCGAATCCGCGGCCAGCGCGCTGCCGGAGTCCTGGAACGCGAGGCGCTCGCCCGGAGGCAGCAGCCAGAAGTCCGGACCAGTCCCGTTGCTGTCACCGGCTGGCCAGGCCGCGGGTGCCCAGACGAGGACGAGGGCGGTGACGAGCAGCCCCGCCCAGAGTTTCGCACTGAGCCCGCGGGTCGCTGGTCCTGCTGGTCTGAGCGCCCGCGGGCGCGATCGATCGACGGTCTCGATCTGCCGCCCTCCGAAACGGTACGAGAGTCCGACGTTAGCACGGGGCCGACGATCCGGCCTAGCGGAACAGTCCACGGCGATCGGGCGTCCGGAGGGGGCCGGCGAGCCCCCTCCGGGACTGTGCAGGCTACTGGACGGGCGAGAACGACGACGGCAGGCAGATCTTGTTGTTCTGCGTCACGATCGAGTCGCCGCCGCCCGGCGGCGGCCAGATGCCCTTCTGGCGCGCCTCGGCGCGGATCGCCGCGCGCTGCTCCATGCTCTCGTAGGCCCACACGTGGTAGTAGCGATTGGCCTGGCCGAACTCCACGTGGCCGGCGAGCGCGAGCGGCGACAGCTTGGTGCGGGCGCCGATCGCCCCTTCCCACCGCTTCATGATGTCGGGCAGCGTGCCCGCCTTGATCGAGTAGTACCGCACCTCGAAGATCGGCCCGATCTTGCCGGGGAGCAATTCCGCGGTGAACGGGAACGGCACCACGATCTCCGACTGCATGTTGACGATGAACTCCTGGATCTTGGGCGGCCAGTTCGAGTCCTTGGCGGCCTCCGCGCGGATGCGGGCACGCTCGGCCAGATCCTTGTATCCCCAGATGTGGATGATCTCGTTGAGCGGGCCGACCTCGGTGTGAAAGAACGCGGTCAGCGGCGAGTACTTCTTCCGGTACTCGTACGCTTCGCCGTAGCGCTTCTCGACCTCGGGAACGCTGCCGACCTTCACCTGGTACGTGCGGATCTCGTAGATCATGGGCACCTCCGGTTAAGGGGTTGACAGGAGGAGACGCGACAGCTCCTCGGGCTGACTCAGCATCGGATAGTGGCCGGTGTCCAGCTCGTGCCAGGCGGCCTTGAGTCGCTCGGCGGTGCGCCGCTGGTGCGTCTCCGGCGGATTCGCCGCTCGCCGGCAGCGGATGACCGTGGCGGGCCACGCGTGCTCCCAGAAGCGCGTCGGCTCCATGGGAGCCTCGAGCGCCGCCACGGGATGCGGCGTGTAGCGGGCCAGCGCCCACGCGCGAAGATCGGGCGCGAGGTCGCCGAACAGACGCGACTCGACGTCCGCCTTGCTCGGCCCGATCGTGAGCGGTGTGACCTCCGGCCCCGAGGCCCGCTTCACGATCTGACCCACTTGCTCTCCCGGCGAGAGCGCGAGGGCGTCGACGAACGCGAGGTGCGCGATGCGCTCGCGCGCCTCTGCCGCGGCCATCGCGATCACCATGCCCCCCGAGCTGGTGCCGACGAGCACGACCTTGTCCAGGTCCTCGTAGAACAGGAATTGCGAGATCTCGCGCGCGTGCGTGCCGACCGTGATGCCGGGGCGGATGTTGTGATAGCGCTCCGCGCAGCCGTCGAGCGTCGGCGCGTGGACGACGTGACCGGCCGCGCGCAGCCGGTCGGCAACGAGCTTCCAGATCCAGCCGCCCTGATAGGCGCCGTGAACCAGTACGTACGTGGCCATGGCGGGCGGACCCGCCAGCTCAGTTGCGATACGACGGGTCGGTGCGATCGAGTCGGCGCAACAGGCCCGGCCAAGGGAGGGCACCGCGGCCGCCGCGCATCCCGCGGCTCTGCCCGTAGGCGTG
>Ga0187894_10004095_pt1 | contig 15866 bp, 16 predicted proteins | sample GBC1701081metaG_FD_136650 | JGI IMG/M metagenome (GOLD analysis project Ga0187894, IMG submission 136650) | White microbial mat communities from a lava cave in the Kipuka Kanohina Cave System on the Island of Hawaii, USA - GBC170108-1 metaG ... | reverse complement strand
TATGGCGGCGTATCGTGGCAGAGCAGCCCTAGGCCCTGAGCAGCGCCACGTCCGGCGTTGCACCACCGCACCAGCGAGGCCCGGGACCTTCCACTCGTCCTCATCGCGAGCTGGTGCAGGCGCCTCAGTTGTCGGCGGGCGCGAAAGCGAGCAGCACGTTGCCCGGCTTGCCGCCCCGCAGGCCGTATCCCGACACGACATACAGCATGCCGTCCGCGATCGTGGGCCCCGGCCCGTCGATGGCGCCACCTCGCGCCCGCACGCCGTTGACGGTGACGTAGTCCCGCGCCGTGTCGGCCTCCCACAGCAGGCGTCCGTCGGCAGACGCGTACGCCCGCAGGAAACCGCTCACGCCGCCCGCGAACACCACACCGGGAATGACGGTCACGGCGGCGGAGAGGGCCGGGCTGCACTGCGGGCGCTGGCCGCAGGGCACCGGCGGGACGGACCATGCGATCCGGCCGGTCTCGAGGTCGATGCCGAACAGGCCGCCGCCGGCGCGAGGGTCGAGCTGCATGGCGATGCTCAGGTGGCGTACGTCCGAAATCGCGACGTAAACGCGAGCGCCGTCGACGGCCGATCCCCACTGGCTGCCGCCCATCGGACCGCCCTTGCCGACCCGCACCTGCCAGAGGATCCGCCCCTCCCGGTCCGGGTCCAGCGCGTGCACGACGCCGGATTTCTGGCCGATGATCAGCATGCGCCGCCCGTTCGCCAGGGTCGTCAGGATGGGCGACTGGGCGAAATCGTGGTCCGGCCCGGGGTCGTCGGGACAGTTGATCGGGATACCGGTGACGCAGCCCACGACGAAAACATCGTCGGGAGTCATCTGGCGCTGCCAGCGCCTGCGGCCGGTTCGCATGTCGAGCGCGATCACGGCGTCGGAGGTGTCCGCCGCGGGACGGGAATAGGCGTTGCCGGTGGCGATGTAGACCATGCCGCGCGCGGGATCGATGGTGGGCGCCGACCAGATTGCCGCGCCCGAGGGCCCGAACAGCTGGGTGCCGACGGCGTTCCTCCTGGTCGGCTTCGGCTCGTCCGGGATCGTATGGGTCTTCCAGCGCCGCGCGCCGGTTTCGGCGTCGAGTGCCACCACGCTGCCGCGGAAGGTGCAGCATTCGTAGTTGGATTCCGTGCCCAACGCCTCCTCCAGGGAGGCGACGGGAACGTAGACGACGCCGTCATGGAGCGTCGGCGCGCCGGTCACGCGCGCGGCACGATGCTCGTCGACCTTGACCTTCCACAGCAACGCGCCCGTGGCGGCGTCGAGGGCGTAGGCATGGGCGGCAACATCGCCGAAATAGACCACGAAGCCCGCGGCGCCACGGCGTGGACCGACCGAGATCGCGGTGCGCACGAGGTCATCCGTGGCGAAGGACCAGTGGATGCAGCCGGTCTTCGCGTCGAGCGCATGGACCTTCCGATCGCCGCCGCCGACGAAGACGCGGCCGCCGACGACGCTGGGTTGCGCGCTGGGAGAGACAGCGCCCGCGAAGCCGAAGGCCCATTTCAGGCGCAATCGCCCGACCGTCTCTGTCGACACGCCGGCCGCGATGCTCGTCTGGAAGCGCGTATTGGCGATGTTCGCCCCCCAACCGTTCCAGGCCGGTCCTTCCATCGGCCGAACGAGCTCCCGCGCGCCGCCTGCGCAATTCACCTGCTTCTGCTGCGCAAGGGCTGGCGCCGCGGAAAGCGCCAACATCAGGAAGACAAAGTACCCGAATCTAGTCGAAACGCCAGTCATGCACGCTTTCACCTCTGTTGGCGCGCGGACATGATCACCAGAGCGTGGTCTCGGAGGCAAGGTCCCGGCGACTCTCAAACACCGAGATAGCGTTCCCGCAACGAAACGTCGGCGCGCAGCTCGGCGGCGTTGCCGGTCCAGACGATGCGGCCCTTCTCGATGATGTAGTGGCGGTCGGCCAAGCGCAGCAGCGGCCCGAGGTGCCGGTCGATGACCAGGATCGAGAGGCCATCGCCTTTCAGCGCCGCCAGGCAGGACCAGATCTCCTTGCGCACCAGCGGTGCCAGGCCCTCGGCCGCCTCGTCGAGGATCAGCAGGCGCGGGTTGGTCAGCAGCGCACGGCCGATCGCGAGCATCTGCTGCTCGCCGCCGGAGAGCCGGCTGCCGGGGTGCAGATGCCGCTCTCCCAGCCGCGGGAACAAGGCCAGCACCCGGTCTATCGTCCACGGCCCCGGGCGGGCGGTGGCCACAAGATTTTCCACGACCGTGAGGTTCGGAAACACCTGCCGGCCCTCGGGCACCAGCCCCAGGCCCAGGCGCGCGATGCGATGCGGGGGCAGCCCACGCAGCTGGACGTCATCGAAGGCGATCGAGCCGGCGCGGAGATCGGTCAGGCCCATGATCGAATTCACGGTCGTGGTCTTGCCCATGCCGTTGCGCCCGAGAAGGGCCACGACCTCGCCGGTGTCGATCCGGAGATCGACGCCGAACAGCGCTTGCGCCGGACCGTACCACGCGGCGATGCGTTCAAGCCGCAACATCGTCGTCATCGCCAAGATAGGCCGCGCGCACGGCAGGGTCGTTGCGGATGGCGGACGGATCGCCGGTCGCCAGCACGCGCCCCGACGCCAGCACGGTGATGCGGTCAGCCAGCGCGAACACCGTTTCCATGTCGTGCTCCACCAGCAGCACGCCGAACCGGCCGCGCAACGCCTTCAAGCGCGCGATCATCTGTTGCGACTCTTCCGGACCCATGCCCGCCGTGGGTTCGTCCAGCAGCAGCAGCTTGGGCTGCGACGCCAGCGCCACAGCCAGCTCCAGCTGCCGCCGCTCGCCGTGGCTGAGAGCGCCCGCGAGCGCGCTGCTGCGGGCGTCGAGATGGTGCGCCTGCAACAGGGTTTCACCGCGCCCGTTCAGGCGCGGATCACGCGAGGCGTCGGCCCAGAAGCGGAACGAATGGCCATCGTGCGCCTGGATCGCCAGCGTCACGTTGTCGAGCACGCTGAAATCGGCGAACACGGACGTGATCTGGAACGAGCGCGCCAGGCCGAGATGGGAGCGACGGTGCGGCGGCAGGTGCGTGACGTCGCGGCCGTCCAGCAGGATGCGCCCACCGTCCGGCCGCAGCTCGCCGGAGACTTGGCCGATGAGCGTGGTCTTGCCGGCGCCGTTGGGACCGATCAGCGCGTGCACCTCGCCCGGCATGATGTCCAGGTCGACCCCGTCGGTGGCCACGAGGCCGCCGAAGCGCTTGGTGAGGCGTTCGACCCGCAGCAGCGGCTCAATGGCGGCCATCCGCGGCCCCCCGGCCCGCCAGCAGGCTGTTGATGCCGGCCGGCGAACCCAGCACCAGCGCGATCAGGATGGGCGCGAAGATCAGCCGCCAGTACTCTGTCCACGGCATGAGCAGCTCTTCCAGGCCGAGGATGGCAACAGCACCATAGACCGGCCCGTACAGGGTGCCGACGCCACCGATGATGACCATGGCGAAGAGGTCGCCGGAGCGGATCCAGCTCATCATGGACGGGCTGACGAACAGGATGTCGTTGGCGAACAGCGCGCCGCACAGCCCGGCCATGGTGCCGGAAATCACGAAGGCAGTCAGGCGATAGCGGAAGGTCGGGAAGCCGATCGCCTGCATGCGCCGGTCGTTCGACGCGGCGCCGCGCAGCACGCGGCCGAAGCGTGACCGCGCGATCCGCTCGGTCATGAACAGCGCCGCCAGCAGCAGGGCGAAGCAGAGGTAGTAGAACTGCGGCCGGTCCGCGAGGTTGATCCAGCCGCCGAAGCGGCTGTGGCGTGCCACCGTCATGCCGTCGTCGCCGCCATAGGTGTAGGCGCTCTGCGCCAGGTAGTAGAGCAGCTGCGCGAAGGCGAGCGTGACCATGATGAAGTAGAAGCCGCGGCTGCGCAGGCTCAGCGCGCCGATGACCAGCGCGACCACGGCCGAGACGGCGATCGCCACCGACCACTGGATGAGGCCGCTGTCGATGCCGTGGTGGCTCATGACGCCGACGGCATAGGCGCCGATACCGAAGAAAGCCGCATGACCGAAGCTCGGCATGCCGCCGTAGCCCAGGATCAGGTTCAGGCTGACGGCCGCGATGGCCCAGATCAGCATGCGGGTGGCGAAGCTCAGCACATAGCTGTCGCCGCTCAGCGCCGCGTAGACCGGCAGCAGGCCGAGCATGGCCAGCACGATCGGGCCGGCGAAGCGCACCGCCGGCATCCGGCGGACGCCACGCCCGAGCTGCCCCAGGACGTCCGTGACCGTCATCGCCCGGGTGCGGGGAAGAGGCCGCTGGGACGCAGCACCAGCACAGCCGCCATCATGACGTAGAGCAGGATCGACGCCAGCGCCGGCGTGATGCCGCTGGCCATCGCCGGCGGCAGGAAACCGTGCAGCCCGGCCGCGATCAGCGTGCGACCCACGGTGTCGATCAGGCCCAGCGCCAGCGCCGCGACCAGCGCGCCGCGGATCGAGCCGATGCCGCCGACGACGACGATCACGAAGGCCGGGATCAGCACGCTGTTGCTCATGCCGGGCTCGACCGAGGTCAGCGGACCGATGACGGCGCCGGCCAGCCCGGCCAGCGCCGCGCCCACCGCGAAGACCAGGGTGAACAACAGGCCGATGTTGACGCCCAGCGCCGAGACCATCCGCCGGTTGCTGGCGCCGGCACGGATCAGCATGCCCAGCCGCGTGCGCTGCACCAGCAGGTAGAGCGCAACCACCACCGCGACACCCAGGACGATGATGGCGAGCCGGTAGATCGGGTAGACGACACCGGGCAGCAGCTCGACCTGGCCCTGCAGCAGGTCGGGCATGGCCAGCCGCTGGCTGGTGTTGCCCCAGATCAGCCGCACCAGGTCCTCGAAGAAGACCAGCACGCCGAAGGTGACCATCACCTGGTCGAGATGATTGCGGCGGTAGGTGTAGCGCAGCAACAGCACTTCCAGCGCCACGCCCAGCAGGAAGGACAACGGGACGGCGGCCGCCGCGGCGAGCCAGAACGAGCCGGTGGCCTGGAACACCGTCGCGGCGAAGTAGCCGCCCATCATGTAGAGCGTGCCGTGGCTGAGATTGATCAGGTCCATGATGCCGAACACGAGCGTCAGCCCGGCCGCCAGCAGGAACAGCAGCATCGCCAGTTGCAGGCCGTTCAGCGTCTGCGCCAGAAGGACGGTGGCGCTCATGCTTGGCTGGGAAGCATCGCGACGATCGCTACCATGGCGGTTACTCTTTCACGTCGTCCTGAGCGCAGCGAAGGACCTTGCGGTATGGCGGTCAGTCTCGTCATGTCGAGCGCAGCGAGAGATTTCGCAGGAGTGGAGTCCCCATTCGCTGAAGATCCCTCGCTACGCTCGGGATGACGGACTGGTCGAACCACCGCAAGGTCCTTCGCTTCGCTCAGGACGACGGGAATGTCGCCGCAACCCCGCATCCGAGCCCTACCATGTCATCTTGCAATCCTGGTGGAAGCGGTCGACGAGGTTCTCGAACACCTTCGCCTTGTTCACGATGCGCAGGTTGCCGTCTGCCCCCTTCTCCACGACGCGCATGTACCAGTCCTGGATCGGGAAGTGGTTGTGGTTGAACTTGAAGGCGCCGCGCGGCGAGGCGAACGTGGCCTTGCGCATCTCGGCGATCAGGGCGTCGCGATCGAGCTTGCCACCGGTGGCCTTGACAGCACTGTCGATGAGCTGTGCGACGTCGTAGGCCTGCATGGCGCCGAGGCTGGGGATACGGCCGTATTTCGCCTTGAAGGCGGCGACGAATTTGGCGTTTGCCGGGTTGTCGAGCTCGGGGCTCCACGGGTACGGCGACAGGGCGCCCAGCGCGGCCTCGCCGACCGCGGGCAGGCTGAGCTCGTCCACCGTGAAGGACGAATAGAACGGCACCGCAAGCTTCGCCTCCGACGCCTGCTTGACCAGCGCGACACCCAGGCCGCCGGGCATGAAGGCCCAGAAGGCGTCCGGCTTGGCGTTGCGGATCGTGGTCAGCTCGGTGGTGAAGTCCAGCTGCTGCAAGGACGTGTAGAGTTCCTGGATGACCTCGCCCTTGAAGGTGCTCTTGAAGCCGGCAACGGCATCCTTGCCGGCCTGGTAGTTGGGCACCATGGTGATGACCCGCTTCGCGCCCTGCCGGTTCAGGTACTCGCCGACCGCACTGTGCGCCTGGCCGTTCTCGTAGCTGATGACGAACAGGCCGGGATTGCACTGGGCGCCGGCGTAGGGTGACGGCCCCGCGTTCGAGCTGATCAGGATCTTGCCGGCTTCCAGCACCGGCGCGGCCACGGTCAGCAGGATGTTGGAGAAGGTGATGCCGACGACGATGTCGATCTTGTCGCGCTTCACCAGCCGGTCGACCAGCTGACGGGCGATGTCCGGCTTGAGCTGGTCATCGACCTTGACGACCTCGGTCTGGCGGCCGCCGAGCTTGCCGCCGGCCATCTCGATTCCCAGCATGAAGCCGTCATACTGCTCGGTGCCGAGCACGCCGCCCGGGCCCGAGAAGGTGTTCATGAAACCGATCTTCAGCGGATCTGCCACAGCCGGCCCGGACCCGAGCCCGATCGCGACGGCGCCTGCCAGACACATCTCGCGGATTCGCATTGTCGTCCCCCGTCACCCCGGCCCTTCGCGATCGCCCTGCAGGACAGCGCGGACCGTTCCGGCCTGTCAAACAAGCGGCCGGAACATCTCTCACAGACTGAGAAACCGGGACTCAGCGACGCAACGTCTCCGACGGCAGCTCGCCGAAGCGCTCCGCATAGTCCTTCGCGAAGCGACCGAGATGGCCGAAGCCCCAGCGGAGCGCGATGTCGGTGACGCTGTCCGTTTCCGGCATCGACCGCCGGAGATCCTGCCGCGCGCCCTCCAGCCGGATGGCGCGCAGCTGGGCCAAGGGCGTCGCGCCGCGATAGCGGCGGAAGCCCCAGGAGAGTGTGCGTGCCCCGACCCCGACGGCGGCCACGATGTCGGTGATCGCGATCGGTTCATGGGCGTGGGCCCGCATGTATTCCTCCGCCCGCCGCACATAGCGGGGCGCGGCGGCCGCGCCGGGGTGGGCGATCGCATCGCTGTAATTGTGGTGATGGCTGACGAGCAGCGTCGCCATCAGGGCATTCTCGATCTGGTCGGCGATCAGCGACCGGCTCAGCGCGGTTTCCGGCTGGTTGATCTCCGAGAGTACATGGTGGACCAGGCGGAACATGGTTCCGCCCGCGGCGCGGTCGGCAGGCATGCCGAGGTCGAAGCGGAGCGGCTCGCGCAGCGGCTCTCCGACCAGGCTCTCCGCGAACCTTTCCAGCCGTTCGCGGGACAGCCGCAAGGTGATGTGCGCGGTGTCCGCCGGCCGAAACATGCGGACCGGCTGGTCGGGGGACAGCACGACAAAGGTCCCCGGGCGCGAGGTGATGGCCTGGTCGCCGCAGCGGATGTCGATAGACCCCCGGGTCGGGAACTGCACCAGCACGCAGGGCAGGGTGCCCTGATCGAGGATGACGGAGCTGCCATACTCGACACAGCTCAGCGCCATGTTGCCGGCCTTGACGCTGTCGATCCGCGCCTTCATCCGGCCGGCGTGGCCAACCACGCGCTGACGGTGCGGGCTGTCGAACAGACCGACGACATAGGCGCGCGTTTCCTCCGGATCGGAGGAGTTGAAGACGCGATGCGGCGCAAGCCCCTGCCGCGCCGCGTGCACGGAAAGTGTGGTCTCCGGCGCTGACGTGCGCCGCGACGGCATGGCGGCCACATCCTTGATCATGGGCGGTGTGCTTCCGTGTCCGCGCTTGCGTTCAGCTGCAAGCAGTATGCCATCGCCGGGACAGCCGCGGAAAGCAACGAATTCGTGCCGGTTTTGCCGTGCGCGGACAACGCTTGCCCGCCGCGGATAGCGCCCTGCGGCGGGATGCTCCTAGCCTCCTGACAGGCACTGCTTCAGCGCCGCGGGAGGATGCGGCATGGCAACACCCACGAACGGCTCGGTCCAGCTCGGTTTCAGCATCCTGCGCCAGTTCGCGACGCCGCCGGGCCAGGACTGCACCCTGACCGAGGTCGCGCGGGCCATGGACCTGCCGGTGCCCACGGTGCACCGTTTCCTGAAGACGCTGGTCGCCGTCGGCGCGTTGGCGCCTTTGCCGGGTGGCCGCTATACGCTCGGCGCCCAGCTGGCCGATCTCGGCGGCCTGGTGCGCTACGAGACCTTGCTGGGCCGCTCGGCACAGGCGGTGATCGCGGCGCTGGCACAGCAGCTGGGGGCGACGGTTCATCTCTCCGTGCTGGAAGCGGGCATGGCGAAGTTCATCGCCAAGGAGACCGGCGATCCGGCATTCCGGGTCAGCACCCGCGTCGGTGCACGCTTCGAGCCCTACTGCACCGCCAGCGGCAAGGTCCTGCTGGCCGCGCTATCGGTCATCGAACTCGACGACTACCTGCACACCGGCGCGCTGGTGCCGTTGACGTCGCGGACCGTGACCGACCCGGACGTGCTGATCGCGATGGTGGCCGACGTGCGCCGTCGCGGGCTGGCGAGCGACCGCGAGGAGTTCCAGGACGGCGTTGCCTGCCTGGCGGTGCCCGTGAGGAACAGCGTCGGGCGGCCGGTCGCGGCGCTGTCGGCGTCCTTCGCGGCGGGCCGCGACGATCTCGAGGCCGTCGAGGCGGCGCTCGCGGAGGCTTCGCGCGCCATCACCGCGACGCTCGCCGCCCGCGCGCCGGCGGGCTAAGGCTCGCTGAGGCATTCTTTCGGACCGCGCGCGTCCACGCGCGCATCGGCGCGCCAGCGCCGACTATTTTCGCTCTTCGCTTCGCTACGAGCGAATGCGCGCGTGGACGCGCGCGGTCCGAAAGCTGGCCCTCCTAGCCGTCCGAGGGCAGCAGGACGATGATGTCGCCGTCGCGGATCTCGACGGGGTAGCTGTGCAGCGGCTGTTGACAGGGTGCGGTGAGCGCATGGCCGTCGCGCACGTCGAAGGTACCGCGATGCCAGCCACATTCGATCACGTGGCCTTCCAGGGTGCCTTCGTCGGTCAGTGACGAGTGACCGTGCGTGCAGAGGTCATCGGTGGCGTAGACGACGCCGGCGACGTTGAACAATGCGATCGGAGCGCCGCCCTCGCGCTCGACCCGGCGCATCTCGCCGCGCGCCAGCTCGGCAAGCCGGCAGACCCTGAGCTCGCGCGGCATCAGGCTGCGATCTCGATCGCCCCTACCGCGCCCATGCGCGCGGTCGGCTGGCCACCCCAACAGTCGAGGATCTCCAGCTTCGGCTCCAGCCGGCGTGGGGCTCGCGCATCGTGCTCGGGGAATTCCTCCATGCCGAAGCTGTACTCGATCGTGAGGCCGTCGGGATCGAGGAAGTAGAGGAAGATACTCTCCGATGGCACGTGGCGGCCCGGGCCGAACACGATCGGCACGCCGGCGGCCTTCATGCGGTAGATCGCGCGGCCGACGTCATCGATGTCGCTGACCATGAAGTTGACGTGGTTGAGGCGGTTGGCGTCGGATCGCGCCACCGCCAGAGAATGATGGAAGGGGTTGGGGAAGCAGCGCATGAACGCCACCATGTCGGCGATCCGGTCGGAGACCACGAACCCGAAGTCGCCGGTCAGCGAGGCCAAGGCCTGGTCGAAACGCTGGACGTTCAGGACCACGTGGCCCAGGCGCTGGATCTTCGCGACCGTGGGCGTCCAGGCCGCCGCCGGCTGGCGCTGCGCCGCGTAGTACTCGAACGTCACGCCCGTCGCCGGCTCGGTGAGCCGGAAGCTCTCGCCCTGGCAGAGTGCCTCGCAGTCGCCCGCAGCGACCGGCCTGGGCGCGAACCCGGCGTCGGCGAATCGTGCCCGCGCGGCCGCCAGCTCGGCGTCGCCTTGCATCTCCCACCCGATGCGCTTCAGGCCGGGCATATCGGCGCGGTAGAGCAGCACGTCATGATGATTGGTGCTGCACCTGAAGGCCCGGGCGGCACCAACCTCGCCCGCGGGTTCCAACCCCAGCAAGCCGCCGTAGAACGCGGCCGACCGGTCCAGGTCCGTGACGTTCAGTGCCACATAGCCGAGCTTTCGATAGCGCATGCGCCAGCCCTTCCTCACGCGGAGGCAACGGTGTCCGTGGTTGCGGCCGCGCGTGCCCATCGGCGAGTCCATGCCGGCAAAACCTCGGGATTGCGCACATAGACGGGCGGCTCGCCGGCGAGCACGCGCCGGACATTCTCCACCGAGGCGATCGGCAGTGCGGCGGCGATGTCCTCGGTGTGGCCGACCATGTGCGGCGTCAGGATCGCGTTCGGCAGCGCGCGCAACGGGCTGTCGCCCGGCAGCGGCTCCTTTTCGAACACGTCGAGCGCGATCATTGCCAGATGCCCGCTCGCCGCCAGCTCGGCCAGCGCCGTCTCATCGACCAGTCCGCCACGCGCGGTGTTGATGAAGATGGCACCGCGCTTCATCAGGCGCAGGGATGCCGCGTCGATCAGTCCGCGCGTCGCGGGTGTGAGCGCCGTGAGGACGCAGACGATGTCGCTGCTCCGCATCAGTGCCTCGAGCTCGATCTGCCGCACACCCGGCGGCAGCTCCAGCCCGGCGCGCGCGCTCGCCACCTGCAGCACGGCGCCCCAGCCCTGCAGCCGTGCAATCATGGCGCGAGTGATCTGGCCGTAGCCGATCAGGCCGATCGTGCGGCCCTTGAGCATGCGCGCATGGACCTTGGGCGGGCGCGGCGCCTGCGCGCGCAGCAGAGCCTCGCTGCGCCGCAGGTTGTAGGTGCAGGCGAGCATCAACATGATGGTCGCCTCGGCCAGGCTTTCGGCATTCTCCGGGATCGGTGCGTTGCCGACGACGATGCCGAACTCGGTCGCCGCCGCCTCGTCGAAGCCGTCGGTGCCGGTGATGCAGGACAGCACCGCCCGCAGGCGCGGCGTGCGCTCGAGCAGAGGCCGGCGGACGGCCAGCGTGCTCGCGGCCACCAGCACATCAGTTCCCGCCGCCGCCTGCGGATCGCCGAGGAACGCCTCGTTGCTGGGGTAGATCACCGGCGTGCAGGCATGCGGCCGCAGCCCGTCGGCGATGTCCTCCATCAGCATGCCGATGAGCGGCGACTTGACCAGCGCGACGATCGGCAGCGCAGCCACGGCGGGCAATCAGGCGTCGTACTTCTGGCCGAGCCGATCGAGCATGCGCACGAACGCCCGCCAGTCGTTCTGCGGCGCCTCGGGATGCTCCTCGAAGATCCGCGCCGTGGTCTCGACCGCCTGGATCGGCGCGTGATGCAGCGCGATGCCGCCCGCCAGCGCCGCGACCTGTGCCTGGCAGGCGCGCTCCAACCAGATCATGCTGACGAACGCCTCGGCGACGGTGCGGCCGCAGGTCAACAGGCCGTGGTTGCGCAGGATCATCGTGTTGTGCCGGCCGAGGTCGCGCACCAGCCGCTCGCGCTCGCCGACATCGAGAGTGATGCCCTCGCACTCGTGATAGGCGAGGCGGTTGTGGAAGCGCATGGCGTGCAAGGTGAGCGGCAGCAGACCGCAGGACTGCGCCGCCACCGCAAGGCCGGCGACCGTGTGGGTGTGCAGCACGCAGTTGACGTCGGGCCGCGCCGCGTGGATGGCGCTGTGGATGACAAAGCCCGGCGGATTGATGCCGAGCCCGGTGTCGTCGCGGATCACGTTGCCCTCGACATCGACCATCACCAGGTTCGAGGCCGTCACCTCGTCGAACATCAGGCCGAAGCCGTTGATCAGGAAGCGCTCCTCCGCGCCCGGGACGCGCGCCGAGATGTGGGTGTAGATGCTGTCGGTCATCCGGTAGTGGGCGATCAGCCGATAGCTGGCCGCGAGGTCGCAGCGGATCTGCCACTCCTCCGGCGGAACGGTGACGCGCAGCGAGCGCGCGGGCGCCGACGTGGACGCGGTTGCAGTTGCCATTCAACCTCTCCCTGGCAGCAGCGATTCTCGGGCAAGACGTACGCTAGACGATCATGCTGATGCGGCCGTGCGGGCGCAGGCCATCCAGGGCCAGCACCGAGCGCTTCTCGCGGATGCGGATCGCCCCCTCTTCGAACGTCAGGCGATAGCGGTGCTGGCCGATGTAGGTGTCCGTGACGCTGCGGTTCGTGCGGTAGGTCGCGAAGTTGCAGGTGGCCAGCGTCTCGCCGTCCTCCTGGCCGCGGATGCGGACGTTGCTGATCATGTGCAAGGTCCGCGAACGCGGGTACTCGGCATGCGCGGTCTTCTTCATCAGGCGGATGACACGCTGCTCCAGCCGGTGCCGGTCATCGGCGACATAGAACAGGGTTTGCTCCGGCGCCGAGTCCGCCGGCACGTCGGTGGACGGCACGAGATAGCGGCACTCCTTCGCGAACAGCTTGACCCAGTCGTCGAGCCGCCAGTCGTCCAGCAGGTCGGCTTCGCCGAACAGGAATTCCTCGACGCTGCGCTGCGTGATCGGTTCGGACATGACGACCGTTCCCTATTGAGCCGGCGCCGTCAGGCGCCGGTTCCATTCGGTCCAGAAGGCGCGGATCGGGCCCTCGTCCATCCAGCCCTGCTGCGGCAGCGGCATCCCCTTGGAGACGTCGTTCCATCCGGCCTCGCTGTACGAGGCGTAGGAGTTCTGCGCCGTCTCGATCGCCTCGATATCGTCGGGCGTGGCGAAGCCGGCGGGGCCGAGGAACTCGATGAAATTGTTGATCCGCCGCTCCAGGAATGAGCCGCTTTCCTCGCTCGGCCCGATGCAGTGCGCGGTCAGCGTCATGTAGCCGGGTGTCACGGGCTGGAAGGTGCGGATGGTGATCGACATGATGTCGTTGATCACCAGGTTGGGGAAGATCAGCATGTTGAAGCTGTTCTCGGACAGCCGCTTCGCCCGCTCGGGCCCGAAGCGTTCCGTCAGCCGGGCTCGGATGCCGTCGATCTCCTGCTTGCCGCTCTCGCCCCAGGCGGGAATCCAGCGCGCCACCGGCCGGCCCCAGGGCCCACGGTACTCGACCACGCCGTGGCCGTTGCCGAGATCGTAGGCATGGCCGCCGGTGCCATCCATCGGCGCGACGCTGCCGGTCGTGCTTTGCAGGTAGTCGATGTAGGTCGGGTGCAGGTTGGGGCCGTGGTAGATGTCGATGCTGTTTTCGGCCATCAGCTTCCAGTTGCCGCGGATCGAGTATTCCTGCGTGCCGCCGATGACCCGCATGCCAGCCTCGGACTGGTCGACGACCTTGTCGATGTAGTCCTTGGCGCCGGCGAGATAGTCGGCCAGCGGCGGCGCCTGGGCGTCGAGGTTGAAGAACCAGAAGCCGCGATACTGGTCGAGCTGCGGCACCGGCACGAGATTGGCCGATCCGTCCTGGTTGAAATTCGGCGCGAAGCATTCCTTGCCGGGCTGGTCCAGCAAGCGGCCGTCGGCGCCGAACACCCAGCCGTGGTAGATGCACTGGAATGACTTGGCGCTGCCGCGCTTCTCGCGACACACCGTGGCGCCACGGTGCGGGCAGATGTTGAGATAAGCGTGGGCCGCGCCCTCGCGATCGCGCAGGAACAGGATCGGCCGGCCGGCGACCGTGCGGGTCACGAAGTCGTTCGCCTTCGGCACCTCCGATTCGTGCGCGATGTAGAGCCAGCAATGGCCGAAGATGCGCTCCATCTCCAGGTCGCGGATCTCCGGCTCCACGAAGGCGCGGCGCGCGACCTTGAAATGCCCCCGTGACGGGTCGATCCGCAGCAGGGGCGGTCGGTTGGACAGGGCAACAACGGACATCGCCGCCTCCTCTCTTCGCCGCCGCTGTCGCGACCGGCGCCGGCCATCGTTCGATGGGGCGAAAAGATGCCAAGCACCGGAACCGGTCAAGTTGCGGGGGCGGCGAGTTCTCGGATACTGAGATGCGCGCCCGGAAAGCAGGAAGCGCCTCATGGTTCGATCCGGCCAGACGCGAAGCGTCTGCCTGTGCTCACCATGAAGGCTACGAGGACGCGGCCGAAGCCTGGTCAATCAGCTCCTTCGTGACCTTCGTGAGCAATCCGTCGGGTTCGACCAGACTTTCGACCGCGACGAAATGATTGGCGTCGGGCTGCTCGACAAAGCTGCCGGGCAAACCCCGCGCCTGCCACGCCGCGAGATAGTCCTTGCTCTGACGGTGGAACTCAGGCGATTCGGTGCCGCCACAGGTGAGGACAAGGGGCGGCCCGCGGTCGGGGATGTGGAGCAGCGGGCTCTGACGCTCGATGATGCCGGCGTCGAGCTGGATCTTCGGCTGCAGCCAGCTGTGGCGCAGCGGGCGCAGGTCGAAGAGGCCGCTGACGGCGATGGCGCCTTTCACGATGTCCGGTGGCAGGTCGTACTGGCCCGGCCAGTCCGTCGCCAAGAGCATGCCGACCTGCTGGCCGCCGGCCGAGTGCCCGGCGATCACGATCCGGTTGCGATCGATGCCGAGCGTGTCGGCATTGTGCCAGAGCCAGGCGACGGCGGCGCGGCTCTGGCGCGTGATCTCGTCGATGGTGACGGCCGGGCACAAGGCGTAGTCGGTGAGCGCCACGGCGATGCCGTGCGCCAAGGGACCGCGCGCCAGCATGCTGACGTCGCGGGCCGAGCCGAGGCGCCAGTAGCCGCCGTGCACGAACACCAGGACCGGCGCGCCGGGCGCGGCGGGGAAGAAATCGAGCGTCTCGGCGCGGGTGGGTCCGTAGGACAGCCCCAGCCGGCACGGCAGTTCCTCGCGCGTGCGGGCGCCGAGGGCGGCGTAGCGGCGCAGAAGGGCAGGCAGGTCGATGCCGTGGTCGGTGCGGTAGGCGGCGTCGATCTCCTCCTGGGTACTGAAGTCACGGTAGAGAGGCATGCTGGCTCCGGTCGCCGGCAACAGACGCCGGACCCGCGGGACTCTTGCATTTGGCTCACTACGAGGTTCAAGCCTTCGGTTCGGTGGATTCTCAACTGCCGAGAAACCGGATTAATGCCTCTTGCCGCGGTGGCATCTACTTCAAGACCAGAGCAATACCCGAGACGATCAAGGCGATATTGATGAGCTTCTGGAATTGCATATCGCTGAGCTTCCGGAACACCTGCAGGCCGAGCCAGGCGCCCGCGAGGCCGGGCAGCGCATAGGCGATGACGTCCGCATCGATGATGCTGCGGCCGCTGATCACGCCCAATGCGCCGAGCGTCAGGACCTGCAGGATGAGGATGTACGGCTGGTAGACAGAGCGCTGGGCGACCTTGTCCCACCCGCGCATGCCGCACCAGATGGTGACGAACGCGCCGGGGAATGCCGCCAGGGGACCGGTGATGCCGCCCAGCGCGCCGATGGCGACGTCCAGGAAAAAGCCGCCCTTCCTGATCGATGGTGGCCGCCTGAACAGCATGTACGCACCATAGAGGGCGAGCGCCACTCCCATGGCGAGGATGTAGCCCTGCGGGTGAAAGCACAGGAGCAGGCAGACCCCCGCCGGCACCGTCGCCACTCCGCCGATCAGGAAGGGCATGCAGGCGCGCATGGAAATGGTGCGCCACATGCCCGCCACGCTGTAGGCCTGGATCGCAATCGAGGCCACCATCATGATCTGCACGGCCTGGATCGTGTCAGGCACGAGGTGGAAAATCATCGCGGCGGCGATGGCTGAAAAGGCAAAGCCGACAATGCTCGACAGACTGGCTGCCGCGAAGATCACGATCGACACCGCGACCCAGGACGGGGCCTGGCGCGACAGATCGGCGAGGTCGTATCGGGGCCAGCCGAGATGCCAGGCAACAACGCCCGCGATCGTGACGACCAGCAAGCCCAGCGTGGCAAGGCTGATCCGTCGGCCAAGCGGCGACGCAGCCAACGTAGACATGGAGTCCCCTCCCTCTCGCCTCAGGCCTAACCGGCAAGCATCTTCAAGCCAGCGCTCAGGAAAATGCCGACGACAACAGTACAG
>Ga0187894_10004094_pt1 | contig 15871 bp, 14 predicted proteins | sample GBC1701081metaG_FD_136650 | JGI IMG/M metagenome (GOLD analysis project Ga0187894, IMG submission 136650) | White microbial mat communities from a lava cave in the Kipuka Kanohina Cave System on the Island of Hawaii, USA - GBC170108-1 metaG ... | reverse complement strand
ATCTGGAGGGATTTTATAATCGGTCCCGCCGCCATTCCACGTTGGGCTATCTCAGCCCCGTGGAGTTCGAACAGCGGGCCGCTCAGTCAACCAGCGGTGTCCACTAAACCGGGGAAAGATCAGTTTAGTAAACGGCTTAGATTTCGTTCTGTCTTAGAGTGGATTGACTATGAGTCGGAAGACCAGCTCGCTGGAAGCCTATTCGAGATTCCTTTTCTATGGGTGATGGAGATATGTCAGTGGCAAAGCGTAGGCCCAAAACTGCACGTGCACTCGATTGAATATATTGATGAATTTTCTCACGTGTGGCTGCAAGTGGACTTGGACGGACAGGATGTTTCGAGTGAAAACTGGCACCGCTTCCATAATTCAGAAGCAGCTGTTATAGAAAGCGCATGAGAGAGGAATTGATTGCCGAATACAATTTGCGATAGGAGTATCCCGCGCTAGAGTTGCTGACCGTACTTCTGTGCATGGAGTTTCTTGGCTTCGGCGATCCAGTTGTCTCGCTTGATCCGATCGGGAGCGGTATAGAGTTTCTTCGCGACCTTGTCGATATCCTCCGGCTTCCAGCGCGCGATCTGCACAAAGGTATGCAACCCCATCTTGTTTAGGGTTCGGGCAAAGACAGGGCCGATCCCGTGAATCTGACTCAGGTCGTCTTTCGGTCTGTCTTTTGCTGCGTTCGCCTGTTCCGCTAATAGGCTTAGTTGACTTGCACTCTGACGGGTTTTCTGGCGAGGCGGTTCGGCGCCGCCATCAGCCTTGATACGGAGTGCGGCCTGTGCCTCGATCCGTCGTTTGCGGAGGCGGTCGATCTCTACTTGTTTTTCTCTCGTCGTGCTCACTCGATCTGCCGGGCGGTGTTGAGTCGCTTCGAATTCACGAATCCTGCGCTGCAGACCATTGATCTGTTTGGCTCGTTCATGGAGGAGTTGTTTATCGAGCAGGGCTTGGGCTTGGAGTTGCTCCTGCGCCGCAAGCTGCTGCCGCAACGCGGTGATTTGCGCATCGTGTTGTATGGCTATGTGCGTATAGTTTGTTTCCCACTGTTTCAACGCCGCTCGTTGTTCATGAAGTTGTTGTGTAAGCGGTTCCAGCTCACCGATGCGCCGGTCTCGTTCAGCAAGCTGGGTATTGAGTTGGTGCAGCACAGATCGATGTTCAGTGTCTCGATCGCTAAGCTGCACTTCTAGCCAATGTACCCGCCCCTGAGCTGCTTCGAGTTCCTCTACGCGCGCGCGTAACTGATCTGTTGCAGGGGCGGCGGTTTCTAACTCAGCGATGCGCCGTTGAAGATGATGCCGTTCTTGCTCGCTCGCCTCCAGGGCTTGTTGGGCCGTCTGGCTGATAAGTTGGAGTTGTCGGATTTCGTCCACGGCTGTGGTCTCATGCTCATTCGCGCGCCGGCGGACTGAGAGGCCTTCTGCCTCCAAAGCCGTCATTAGCTGTGTGCGAAGGACCAATTCCGCTTGAAGCGCCTCGATGCGTTCGTGTCGTGCTGAAAGTTCCCGCGCGGCGGAATGGTTGATCTCCTCCGATTCGATGATCTTGTTTTTAAGCGTCTTTGTCTCAGCGGCTTGGACCTGTAACTGATACTGTGCCTTCTCCAGCACCTGTTCTCTAAGGCGCACCATGGCGGTGACGTCGGTGAGCAGTTGTGCGCTCTTACCGGCTAAAACATGCCGCACAAGCCATCCGATCACGCCTCCGATTCCGGCTGCGACGATGAGACATCCCAGCATTTGGCCGATGAGCAGGATCATAGGTCACTCCCTCCTTTCACGCGCAATTCGATGCGGCGGTTGTGCTGGAGACCGGTTCGTGTCTGCGCCGTCGACAGCGGCCGTGAGGCGCCGTAGCCGACGGCGGTGAACTGGTTGGTCAGGCCATGATGGATGAAGTATTGCCGCACGGCTTCCGCGCGGTGGCGACTGAGTTGAAGGTTATAGTCCGGCTCGCCGTACTTGTCCGTATGACCACCGATCTCGATCGTCGCGCGAGGGGCATGGCGCAATTGAGTAATCAACTGGTCCAGTGTGGCGCGGCTACGAGGGGTCATTGTGGTGGTATTCGAATCGAATTCGATGGAGGCATGCGACAGAATCTCATTCAATTTCTTTTGGAGCGAAGGGAACTGCGCCGAAGAGGGAGCCGCTAAAATATGTTCTTCCAGTTCGAGTCCTGTGTGCGCGAGCGGAGCAACTTCTCTTAGGACAACCGCTTTGGTATGATCGTTGTCGACTCGGCCACTGAGGACGATCGTGCGGCCATCGACGATGATGGAGCCGCGCTCCATCATGTGCCCAAAAACGGGAAGAATTTGTAGAAGATTGTCGGCCCAGGCGGCAGGTCCCACTCTCGGATCCACCACCAATTCATCGACGACGCGGCCCGGCACGCTCCCATAGAGTTCTCGAGCGCGTTGAACGATCGCAGCCTTGCTGGTTTCACTGGGAAGCGAGCCACGAAGAGTCAGAATGCCCTGTTCGACATGCGCATGAAAGTTTGCAGGTGTGAGAGGATTCGATGCGGCCGATGTCGGAAGATGGCGCGGAATGCAGACCGCGGCAAGAAGAGTAAGTGCGACAGCGCCTGCGCCTAGAATCGCTTTGCGCATCATGAACCAGTGCTCGGGAGAAGGTGGCTGATCGGCCACTGTGACCCTACCATACTGCGCAGGCTCATGCCAGATAGGATTTCTGGATCGCCTCAGGCGCCCATATCTGTTTACCCACAGACCTGGGAGATTTATCCCTCTTGTAAGGCTGGTATTCATTTGTTATTCTTCGCCGCGCCTTCCAACTGACGTAACATCAATCGAACGTTTTCCAAGGAGTCACCTTATGGCCGGCATCAAGCGGGCATTAATCAGCGTGTCAGAGAAGTCCGGGGTGGTGGATATGGCGAAAGGGCTTGAAGCTCTGGGGGCCGAGATCCTTTCAACCGGAGGAACAGCGAAAGCCTTGAGAGAGGCCGGTGTGAAGGTGACTGATGTCGCCGCCTACACAGGTTCACCGGAAATTCTCGACGGCCGCGTCAAAACACTGCATCCCAAGATTCATGGCGGCTTGCTTGGACGCCGTTCGGTTCCGGCCCACGTCGAGCAGATGAAGCAGCAGGGGATTGGGCCCATCGACGTGGTCGTGGTCAATCTCTATCCGTTCGAGGCGACGATCGCAAAGCCTCATTGTTCCTTTGAAGAGGCTATCGAGAATATCGATATCGGTGGTCCGTCGATGCTGCGTTCCGCAGCCAAAAATCACGACGATGTCTTGGTGGTCGTGGATCCAGCCGACTATCAGCGCGTGCTCGATGCGGCGAAGGCAGGAGCAGTATCTCGCGAGTTACGTCGTGAGCTGGCGATGAAGGTGTTTCAGCATACTGCGCGCTACGACAGTCTGATTGCCGGATATCTCGAACAGCAGACGCAGGGCGGCGAGGTCAAATTTCCTGCCATGTTGTCGTTGCAATTCGAACGGGCAGAGATGCTTCGCTATGGAGAAAATCCGCATCAGCAGGGGGCCTTCTATCGAGAGCTCTATTCGGTGGAGCCTTCGGTGTCCCGAGGAAAGATTCTTCATGGCAAGGCGATGTCGTATAACAATTTCCTCGATGCCAATTCGGCGCTTGAGCTGGCAAAAGAATATGATGAGATCGCTGTCGCCATTATCAAACACAATAATCCCTGCGGTGTGGCATTGGGCGCCACACCGGTCGAAGCTTATGTAAAGGCTCGGGAGACCGATCCCATCTCGGCGTTCGGCGGCGTCATTGCGTTCAATCGTGTCGTGGAACTGGCTGCGGCGAAAGAAATTACCTCTACGTTTGTCGAAGTCGTCATCGCGCCGGGCTTTGCGGACGACGCGCTGGCCGAATTGAAACGTAAGAAGGATCTGCGATTACTGGATGTCGGGCCCCTCACGAAGGTGAAGCAGACGGGTTTCGATCTCAAGAAATTGGTAGGCGGCTTGATTGTGCAAGATCGGGATCTCGGTGTCTTAACCGATCTGAGAGCGCTCAACGTCCCGACCTTGCGCAAACCGACGGACGAAGAATATGCCGCCTGCGCCTTTGCCTGGAAGGTCTGCAAACATGTGAAGTCGAACGCCATTATTTATGCAAAACCTGGGCAAACTGTGGGAATCGGCGCAGGCCAGATGAGCCGCGTCGACTCCGTGAAGCTTGCGGCGATGAAAGCCCAGATGCCGATCAAGGGCTGTGTGATGGCATCTGATGCATTCTTTCCGTTCCGGGATGGATTGGATGCCGCCGTGCAGGCGGGAATTACCACAGTCATTCAACCTGGTGGATCGATTCGCGATGCCGAAATCATCAAAGCTGCGGACGAACAGGGAGTGGCAATGATTCTTACGGGCATGCGCCACTTCCGCCACTAAGCGGCTGCTGAAAATGGCCTCTCGCGTCGTTCTCGGTCGCCCGGCTACGCTCAACATACCGAAGCGTACGCCTCGGTGACCGGGCTTCCTGCGGCCTTGCGAGAAACCATTTTGAACAGCCGCTTTTTCTTCATGCAGTACACGCACACATGAAAATACTTGTCGTTGGCAGTGGGGGGCGCGAGCATGCCATGGTATGGAAACTCGCGCAGAGTCCTCGCAAGCCGATAATTTATTGCGCTCCGGGCAATGCAGGCATCGAATCGCTCGCGACCTGTGTTCCGATCAAAGCCGACGATATTGCAGGGCTCAAAACATTTGCGCAGACGGAAAAAATCGATTTAACGATCGTCGGGCCTGAGGCCCCGCTGGCGCTGGGCATTGTCGATGAGTTCCGCATGTCGAAACTCAAAATTTTTGGACCGACGAAGGGAGCTGCCCGTATCGAAGCCAGCAAAGTTTTTTCCAAAGAAATCATGAGCCGTGCGAAGATTCTCACAGCGAACGCCCAAAGCTTCGACAGCGTAGAGCCAGCTCTGGCCTATCTTGAACACCATGCGCTTCCGGTCGTGATCAAGGCGGACGGACTGGCGCAGGGAAAGGGTGTGGTGGTCGCAACGACCCGCGAGGAAGCGAAACAGGCCATCCGGGCTTCAATGGAACATGCGGTGTTCGGCCAGGCAGGTCAGCGTGTCTTGATCGAAGAATTTTTAGACGGCGAGGAGCTGACCATCATGGCCTTTACGGACGGCCTGACGGTGGCGCCGATGCTGCCGGCTCAAGATCATAAACGAGTCGGAGATGGGGATACGGGGCCGAACACCGGAGGCATGGGGGCCTACTGCCCTGCGCCGATCGGTACCATGGCTTTACGCGAGCAAGTCACCAAGCAGGTCCTCTATCCTGCCATTGAAGCGTTGTCTCGCATGGGCTGCCCGTTTCAGGGCGTCTTGTACGCCGGACTCATGATTGTAAAAGGAACGCCCTACGTTTTGGAGTTCAATGCGAGGATGGGGGATCCGGAAACGCAGGTTGTCCTCCCGTTGCTCAAGACCGATTTGCTGGATGTTGTGGAGGCGGTGGTCGAACATCGGCTCGACCAATTGACCGTGGACTGGCACGATGAAGTCGCTGTCTGTGTCGTCATGACATCGGGCGGCTATCCCGCAACCTATGAGACTGGCCGCGCAATTCATGGTTTGCCGACCTCTACCGACGCGGTGACGCTGGTGTTTCATGCCGGCACGACACGAACCGGCACCGATGTGGTGACAGCCGGGGGGCGGGTGTTGGGAATTACGGGACGCGGAAAGACGCTGGAGGTTGCGCAAGCAGAAGCGTATCGTGTGACTCAGTCGATTGCGTTTCAAGGCGCGCACTATCGAAAGGATATTGCGCATCGTGTGTTCTCTCGCCATACATCGCGCTGAAGGGAGCTGATGACTTCCGCCATGGCAACGATCGAGCGCTATACGGCTTCCACCGTTTCGGTGGTTGCTGATCTGGCACGTCGTGTCCTGGGATCGCACGGGGTGATCGCCTTGCCGACCGAAAGTTTCTACGGCCTTGGCGTGAGTCCGTTCGACGAGCAGGCCCTCGCCAAGCTATGGCAGATCAAAGGGCGGTCGGAGGGAAAACCGGTTCTCATATTGATTGGAGACGCGTCTCAGTTGGGGTTGTTCGTTCAACGCATCCCACCTGCGGCCACTGCGCTCATGGACGCGTTCTGGCCCGGGCCTCTCACCATCGTGTTCCCGGCAGTCGCTGGGCTTTCCACTGCGGTGACTGCGGGAACTGGCTCTGTCGGCATCCGTCTCAGTGCCTGGCCGCCACTGCATGATCTCTTGCGTCGAGTCGGGCCGGTGACCGGCACCAGCGCAAATCGTGAAGACATGCCACCGTCCACGACGGCCGAAGAAGTCCGGCACAGCTTCGGCAACGAGATTGATCTCATCGTTGACGCTGGACCGACTCCCGGCGGAAGGCCATCCACCGTGATCGACGTACAGGGTCCTATCCGAATCGTTCGCGATGGAGCGATTGAACGGGGCGCCATCGTGGCACAGTTGGCCGCTCACAGCCTGTATCTCGATGCAGATAGTCGATGAAGCCGATCCTGTCGTTTACACTGAAAGGAGAATACCGATGACTCGAACAGTGATGGTGCGTAACGTTATCGCGGCGGCGGCCATAACGCTCGTCTCTGTGGGTCTGTCCGGGTGCGATTACTGGCCCCCGGCGCTTCAAACGCAAATTGAACAACTCCGCTCCGAGCTCCAGAGCGCGACATTAGAAAAGACTCAGTTGCAAAATCAGCTTGCTTCCATTGCAAAAGTGAAAGACGATTTGCAGACGCAAGTGAATGATCTCTCCAGAGCAAATCAAGATAAGTCGACGATGATTGCTAGCTTGCAAAATGGTCTGGCGGCTGCGCAGGGGCGATTGGCGAAGTCGGCGAAAGTCGCCACCCCGAAGGCCAGCGCCGTTAAGCCGCCCGCAAAGGTTGCGCAGAAGGCTCCGGCTAAGAAAAAAGCACCGGCTAAGACCGCAGTCAAACGCTAGCGCGCCTGGTCGCCGCTATCTACTTGGCGGCGGGAGACGATGGTGGAGTCGTCGCAGTATTTGAGGTGCTGGAGGTCGTGCTCGACGGAGGGCTTGCCGGCACGGACGTGGGAGGAGACACTGGAGTAGAGGGAGCCGTGGACGCCGTCTGGTCTGATATACTTGGCACCGACTCTTTCTTCTCAGTAGTCGCGGGTGTGGGTGCGTCATTGTCCGATGAAGGTTTCATTTTGTCGGAGTAGTCCGTCACATACCACCCGCTACCTTTAAACATGATCGCGGGAGATGAAATAAGGCGCTGCACGCGTTTCCCGCATCGCGGGCAGGCGGTGAGGGGATCGTCCTTCATGCTTTGCTTGATTTCAAACCTATCTGTGCAACTTTCACACTGATATTCGTAGATCGGCACAATTCATTTCCTCCCACTCACAAACCGCGGGCTGTACGGTCTTCTTTTGCTAGATAAGCTGTTTGAACGCCTTGTCGAGGCGATCCATTCCACGAACAATCGTCTCCATGCTGGTCGCATAGGATAGCCGAATATGCTGGGTACTCCCGAATGGCTCACCCGGAACCACGGCGACCTGAAACTCCTGCAACAAATAGTTCGCGAGATCGGCCGGGGTTGCGAGTTGCCCCTGTGGGCTTTGTCGCCCAAGCAGCCCACTCACATTGGGGAACGCATAAAATGCCCCGGTAGGTGTTCGACAATGCACGCCGGGCATCGCATTTAACCGCTCGACCATGAAATGCCGCCGCCGATCGAACTCTGTCACCATCTTTTCGGTAAACGTGCCACCTTCGCGCAGGGCCGCGACAGCGGCCTTTTGTGAAATCGAACAAGGATTGGACGTGCTTTGGCTTTGAATGTTCGCCATGGCAGTCAACAAATCTTTGGGACCCGCCGCATAGCCAATTCTCCAGCCGGTCATCGCATACGCCTTAGACACACCGTTGATGATCACTGTACGGGCGGCAACCTCCGGCCCCAATGACGCAATGCTCGTGTGGATTCCCCCGTCGTAGAGAATTTTTTCATAAATTTCGTCTGAAATTAGAAGGAGATCTCGGCGGAGAGCCAGCTCGGCAAGGCGTTCGAGGGTCCCTCGATCATAGGTTGCTCCAGTTGGATTGCCGGGACTGTTGACGATAATCGCCTTGGTGCGCGGGGTGACAAGCCGTTCCAATTCGTGGGCATTGATGGCATACCCCTCCTCTTCGCGGGTCGGTAGGAGCACGGGTGTGGCGTCATTCAGCAGCGTTTGGTCGGCATAGGAGACCCAAAAGGGAACGGGAATGATGACTTCGTCACCCGCTTCAAGGAGCGCTTCTGCCAGGTTGTAGAGTGAATGTTTCGCGCCGCATGAGACCAGCACTTGGGACTTTTCGTACCGGAGCCCTTGATCCGCTCGCAGCTTATCTATAATCGCCTGGCGCAATTCATCAATGCCGGATGATGGCGTATATTTTGTAAAGCCCGCACGAATGGCGGCTTCTGCGGCGGCTTTGACCGGCTCGGGGGTATCGAAGTCCGGTTCTCCAGAAGAGAAGTCGGCGACATCGATTCCACGTGCCGCCATCGCCTTTGCCGTTGCAGCCATGGCCAAGGTGGGGGAGGGGGCGATTCGCCCGGCTCGCACAGCAAGCTTCATGTTTTCAAACTCCTGATTCGTTCTTGCAGTTGGCGCGCGACTTCAGGGTGCAAAAACTCCGTCAGTGCGCCACCGTGGGTCGCCACGTCTTTAATAATGGTGGAGGATAAATACGAATATTCTTCGCTGGGCATCAGGAACACTGTTTCAACCTGTTTGGCGATCTTGCGATTCATAAGGGCCATCTGAAATTCATGTTCGAAATCCGAGATCGCACGTAGGCCGCGGATAATCGCGTCGCCGCCGTATCGCTGGACATAATCCACGAGTAAGCCGTCGAAGTGGGTTACTTCGACCTGTTTCATCTCGTTCATCACGATTCGAATCATCGCCAGCCGTTCGGCCAGGGTGAAGAGCGGATGTTTGGATGGATTCGGCGCAACGGCGACGACCACTTTATCGAATACACGCAAACTTCGGGTGATGATGTCGGTGTGTCCGTGGGTAATGGGATCGAAGGTTCCTGGGTAGATACCGATTTTCATGGTGTGGTTGATGCTGAGTTGGACACACCGTACAGATAGAGCGCTGTATCGCCATACTGATATCGCCGCACCAGCATGGCATGGTCGATAGATGCCGGCAATTCGGTGCGCGAGTCGTGTTCGATAATCACAGCAGCATGCTCCGACAACAGACCGGGCCTCCAGACGTGGATCAAGACATCTACTTCATCCAACGCGGCATACGGCGGATCCGCAAACAGGATGTCGTAGGGAGCGCCCCACCGGTCTTTTCGCTCGAGGAAGCTGGCTGCCTGTCCCACATGAACCTGCGCGCGGTCGAGCAGCCGGCAGGCCCGTATATTCTTTTGTAAGAGCTGCACGGCCATGGGGTCCGATTCGACAAAGGTGACGGCTGAGGCTCCTCGGCTCAGCGCTTCGATTCCAACGGCTCCCGTACCTGCATACAAATCGAGAAAGCGACATCCTGCCACTTGGGTTCCGAGAATTGAAAAAAGAGCCTCGCGAACCTTATCGGATGTAGGACGCAGCGCAGTCCCTTGAGGCCCACTCAATCGGCGACCTCGGTGGGATCCGGCGATAACACGCATACATTCAGGGGAGAGACATGTTCAAAGCATTTGACTCTAACACAGCGTTTTTGAAGGGGTCAAGGCGAGCCCGTCTGAAGTGAACCGTGGAGTCGAAGGCAGTGAGAAGATGGACTGATAGGAAAGGAAGTATTTTGACGACCTTGGAGCCTGGGACTATAATGGTGTCCGATGTTCCGGGGTTATACGATGCGAGCGACGGAGGATCAGTGCAGTCATACCAACGATCTGTGGCGATTGAGAAGATCAACCACGATGGGGACAGAATCGCAGTTGATCTAAGGAGTCGCCACAGTTTGAGTCTTGCGTGCCGCCAAACTCTTTTGCCGATTATTTGAGATGGTACGGTCGATAATGGCGCCGCAATTGATGCATTTCCAGGCGTAGAAAATTAAGAAGAAGTCGGAGAATCGCTCGAGCATCATGAGGCCTTTACACTTCGGACATTCCATCGAATCCTCCAAGGTTATTGTGCACTGCTGCAGTCGGTCCAAAGCAATTACTGCACCAATTTGTCGCCATACGTAATTTCAACAGTTTAGGCGATACGTATTTGTTACCAAGTGGGCGCTGACGGGGTTACCGCTAGCACAAAAACGTTCAGAGTGGCACTTTTTGTCCGAGGATGATGAATGGGGCGTAAGAACGGAGGGCAGAGCATCGCTCAATGGCCTGAAACAGAACGGCCGCGCGAACGGCTACTGACTCAAGGCTCACAGGCACTCACCGATGCTCAGCTCCTCGCCATTCTGCTTCAAGTCGGCCGTCATGGGTCTTCAGCGGTGCAGGTCGGAATGGATATCTTGGATCGACTCGGAGGTGTGGCGGGACTGGCCCAATGTGGAATCGAAGAGCTCTGCGCAGTCCCAGGCGTGGGAGAAGCGAAAGCGGCCCAATTAAAAGCGGCCATTGAATTAGGAAAGCGCGCCCTTGCTGGTCCGCTGACTAAAGGGACAAAAATCACATCCAGTCGTGATCTCTTCACCCATTACCATCCAACCCTGCGTGGTCTGCGTCACGAAGTCTTCAAAGTCGTGTTACTAGACGCTAAGCACGCCATCATGCGTGATTCAACGGTATCTGAAGGCAGCTTGACGCTCAGCATCGTCCATCCGCGCGAAGTCTTCACACTCGCGGTAAAAGAATCGGCGGCGGCAGTCATCTTTTTGCACAACCATCCTAGTGGCGATCCTACACCCAGCCAGGAAGATCGTGTCCTGACGGCGCGATTGGTGTCGGCAGGGGAGCTGCTGGGTATTCGTGTTCTTGACCATCTTGTCGTGGGCGATGGGCGTTATGTCAGTTTTGCCGATCAAGGCTGGTTGGCAAACCATGGGCTGACGCATGAGTGAAAGGGGAGTTGCCGCGATGTAACCGTATTACCGCAGGACACTCAAAAGGCTGTTCAGCAAGGCTTCAACGAGCGAAGAGGCAAGACGTATGCGTCGATGCGTTGAGTTTCTGAGCGATGTGAGTATGCCGCTGGCGGACTTTTCAGCGTCTTGCTAGAGGAGGGCCCCATGAGCGAGCTGCACAGGGAGTCACTTAGAAATGTGATTGTGATCTCCAGTACCGGCGCTGGAAAGACCTCACTGGCTGAAGCGATGCTCTTTGCCGCCGGCGCTGCTCCCCACCTCGGGTCAATCGCGCAAGGCACCACCGTTTCAGACTTCGAGCCGGAAGAATTACACCGGCGCAGTTCCGTCAGTACCAGCCTCCTCCGGTATTCTTGGAACCACACCACCATTAATCTTGTCGATCCCCCGGGCGCATTGAGCCTGATCGGGGAGACGATGATGGCGATGAGCGCGGTAGACGCCGTGATTCTTGTGGTGGGTGCTTCGGCGGGAATCCGGAGCGAACTCGCCAGAGTCTGGTCCCGCGCCACCACGCTTGGGTTGCCCTGTTTGCTCTTTCTCAACGAGCTGGATAAAGGCGGCACACCCGTTGATGAGGTCATCGCGATGTGCCAGCGCGAGCTCGGCATCATGCCCTTGCCAATGTCATTGCCGTATCGAACCGGCGCCCAGCTCAACGGTGTGTTGGACCTTGCTCAACAATGCCTCCTCGCTTCGCGCAAGGAGAGCCCGACGATTCAGCAGTTGCCGATTCCAGAACATGAACAGGCAGTGGTGGGCGAGGCGCGGAAATGCGTTCAAGAAGGGGTAGCCGAACATGACGATCGATTGTTGGAGCAGTATCTTGCTGTGGGTGAACTGACGCAGGAAGATCTGATGAATGGTTTGCGGCTTGGTGTCCAAGCCAAGACAATTATTCCGCTTTACAGTGGGTCTGCGACTGAAAATATCGGAATCGTTCCGCTCCTCAACGCGATCGTCGATCTGTTGCCATCACCGATGGAGCGGGCGACGACAGCTCCCTCGACAGGGCTGCATCCCGATACAGGTGAACGCATAACGCGCCGTGCCCTTCATGAAGACCCATTTTCAGGGTTTGTCTTCAAGACGCTCATCGATCCATTTGTCGGGCGGTTGTCCTTTCTGCGAATCGTGTCGGGGGTTCTGCACGCGGACTCGACAGTGTTCAACAGTTCTCATGGCACCAAAGAGAAGAGCGGACATCTGTATGCCGTACTGGGGAAAAAACATACGCCCCTGTCTTCGGCCGGAGCCGGGGATATCGTCGCAATTGGGAGACTCAAAGATACTCAAACAGGCGACACGCTTTGCGATGAACAGACGCCCATCCGTTATCCAAAGCCTGCGCTTCCTCGGCCTGTGCTGTCCTTTGCGATCGAGCCAAAATCCAACGCCGATATTGAAAAAATCAGTCTCGGGCTGCATAAGTTGATTGAGGAAGATCCGACTCTCGAGTTTTCGCGGCATGCCGATACGAAAGAAATGGTCTTAAGCGGAATGAGCCAGTGGCATATCGATCTCGCGCTTGAAAAATTGCGCCGTAAGTATGGCGCCGAAGTGGTGCTGCATATGCCGAAGATTCCCTACCGTGAAACCATTCGCGCCACGTCACAGGCACAGGGAAAATATAAGAAGCAAACCGGCGGACATGGCCAGTATGGAGATTGTTGGCTGGAACTCGCCCCTCTACCGCGCGGAGAGGGATTCCACTTCGAGAACAAGGTGGTCGGCGGCGCGATTCCACGCAACTTTATTCCTGCTGTGGAGAAAGGAGTCGTCGAAGCCATGCATCATGGCAGCTTGGCGGGATTTCCTGTCGTCGATTGTCGGGTTGCCGTGTACGATGGGTCGTACCACTCAGTCGATTCGTCTGAGATGGCCTTCAAGGTCGCGGCGTCGATGGGATTCAAAAAAGCTTTGGAAACGGCTCATCCCGTCCTATTGGAGCCGATCATGACGGTAGAGGTCGATGCGCCGGCGGATCATATCGGAGGTGTCATCGGGGACCTGAATGCGCGCAGAGGGCGGATTCTCCATGTGGAAGCGAAAGATCACACGGAACAGATTACGGTGCTTGTGCCATTGGCGGAGCTACTGACCTATGCCACGACGCTGAACTCACTTACTGCAGGACGCGGAAGTTATACGATGGAATTTGCGCGATACGATGAGGTGCCGCGCGAGCTGGCGGTTCGAATCATCGACACGCATAAGGTGGAGACTCATGCGGCGGTGCATTGATCAATGAGCTGGTTTGTCTAGTTGATTTGGTTCATCTGGTTGGTTTCGTTCAACCCAAAAACCAGACAAACCAAACAAATCAGATAGACCAAATGAACCGGGCTAGTCAGTCGGTTTGAGCACCACGTAGAATGCGCGGCTTTCTCTGAGCACACGGAGCAGCACGGTTTCTCCTCGCCGGACCTTGGAGAGAGCGCTGTTGAATGTTCCGACCGATCCTACCTCGACTCGGTTCACTTCCTTGATAAGATCGCCCTCGTGAAGTCCTTCTGCTTGAGCAAGGCTGCCAGATTCCACTTTGCTGATAAGTACACCCTGATTTTCACGAAGTTTGAATTTATCGGCCAGACTCTGTGTCAGTTCCTGCACCTCGATGCCGAGCTTGACTTCAGTGCGTGTAGTCTGAGGTGGAATGGACGCGATGACGGCGGCTTGGTCTCGACGTTCAGTGAGGTCAACGTTCAATACCAGCCGCTGTTGATCGCGGACGATTTCAACCTGTGTTCTGGCTCCTGGAAGCAACCCGGCTACGACGCGAGAAAGCCGATTCGGTGTATCGATCACAGTCCCGTCGATACGGGTCAGAATGTCTCCAGGTTTGATGCCGGCAGCGGCAGCTGGGTCCTTTTCAAATACTTCGTTGACCAGCACCCCGTCACCCTCATTGACTCCGAACTTGCGTGCCAATTCCACAGTGAGCGGCTGAATCCCGACACCCAGCCAGCCTCTGGTCACTCGCCCCTGCGTCAACAATTGCTGAATCACCTGTTTAGCCATATTGGAGGGAATGGCGAACCCTATTCCTTGGGCAAAGTTAATAATGGCAGTATTGATACCGATGACTTCACCGCGCAGGTTGAAAAGCGGCCCTCCAGAGTTGCCAGGATTGATCGACGCATCCGTCTGAATAAAATTTTCGTACCGAGAGAGATTGATGTTCTCCCGACCGATCCCGCTCACGACGCCGAGCGTGACTGTCCGATCGAGTCCGAACGGACTCCCTACGGCGAGTACCCATTGGCCGACGCGCACAGAGGAGGAATCCCCAAACTTTGCGCTCGGGAACGGACGGTCAGCAGTGACCTTGAGGACCGCTAAGTCTGTGTCCAGATCCTTGCCGACAACCTGCGCAATCAACTTGGATTTATCGGAAAAGCGGACTTCCATTTCCATGGCATCGCCGATGACATGGTTGTTTGTGATGATGTATCCGTCGGGATCGATGATGACACCGGATCCTGATCCTAAGACGTTGGGAGTTCGCTCTTGCGACGGTTCACGCCCTCTCCCTGGACTGGATAGAGGAATCAGATTCACGACGGAGGGTTTCGCCGATTCGGCCAGATCGGTGATGACCGTTTGAATCTCTTCCAGCAACCGAAGTCCCGGCGAGTCATTGGATTGTGGAGCAGTGGACTCGGCCCCGGCGAACGAGTGGATGCCGAACAAGACCACGAGTACAAGGCAGATCAAGACGTATCGCAGGCGAGTCATCCTATGCCCCCTTGCATGATTGTACATCGTGGAAAGTGGAGAAGCCTAGTTTCTGGAGTGTTACTTTCGCAAGATATACAGGAAAAGCGGGGCGAGCGAGACAGAAAAGAGTTCGAGGTATTTGGAACTTCGACCTGTTGGCCACGACTCACGCCGACTTGACGTTCCGAGATTGTGTGAACACTGAGGCAACCTGCGCAAGATCGGCCTGTAGCCCGATCATGACCAGGATATCGTCCAGGCGCAACACCAAACCATCGTCGGGTGGCACAAGAAATGGACCGCGAAGAACCGTAATGAGACGAACCGAGGCAGGCAACACTACCTCAGCGAGTCTCCTTCCAATAACCGGCGATCCCTGAGCAACCGGGAGCCGTTCGATAGCCGCTGCCCGGAGACTCAGTTCCTGTTGCAGGGTCAAGAGTTCGTGATGAATTGTTTCCATCTTGAGCTCACGGATTTGACTGTCAACGTTGAGCAGCGTCTGTTTCAGCTGCTGAATGCGGTCGCTGGCTTGACGGAGGAGATCTTCTAATTGGTCGGATGGCAAAATTGACTGATGACTGAAGGGTGGGCGCTTGGCACAGAGCGAAGAAATGTGACGCCCGATGTCGCCATGTCCTTGTTCAATCTGACTCAATAAGTCCGAGGCCTGACCATGCAACCGTAGAACCTGAACCTTGCGGTTGGCCCGTTCGGCAAGGGCGAGAACAGTTTCGTAGACCGCGCTGCCGGTAATCGAGAGCTCCTGCTGGATACGACCGAGTAGTTCAAGCGACATACATCAAATCCCTTGCGTCTGATAAGAATGATTATGTAAACTTGTGAACCTGCGTTGCTGAGCGCAACATCCTTGATCTCACAGCCCACATGTCTACATTCCCACCCTACCTCTTCTCCCGTATAGGGTCAACTCGAAGCAATGAATAGCCGAACAATCAAACTGTGTTCTCGGTTCTATATAAGCTGATCTTTCCCCGGTTTAGTGGACACCGCTGGTTGACTGAGCGGCCCGCTGTTCGAACTCCACGGGGCTGAGATAGCCCAACGTGGAATGGCGGCGGGACCGATTATAAAATCCCTCCAGAT
>Ga0187894_10004093_pt1 | contig 15873 bp, 10 predicted proteins | sample GBC1701081metaG_FD_136650 | JGI IMG/M metagenome (GOLD analysis project Ga0187894, IMG submission 136650) | White microbial mat communities from a lava cave in the Kipuka Kanohina Cave System on the Island of Hawaii, USA - GBC170108-1 metaG ... | reverse complement strand
CATGTTTCATAGACCGCCAAAAGTAGATAACAGTTTTTTCAACACAAAGGGTCAAAGGATCAAAGGGTCAAAGGCTTGAAAGGAGCCAAGTCCTTTGTCCCTTTTGAAACCTTTGACCCTTTGATCCTTTGACCCTTTGTGTTGGAAAGTCTTCTCATCTCAAAACTGTTATCTGGACTGTGAAACTTGCCAAATCTTTGGCCTTTTTGCCCTTTTTGCCTTTTTTGCTTCCTTTCGCTTCATCCTCTAACCAGCAACGTATTTGTGGCACGCCGCACTAAGCGCGTTTAAGCTTGATCACCAGGGTGCGCCGGGGAAGTTTGTTCGGATCCACGTTGGCGATGCGCGTGATCTTGCGGCCTGCTTTGGTCATCGCCGTCACTTCGACATCAACGCGTCCATCCTTGGGGAGTCCGAAATGCGCCGGCAGGACGCTCTGGGAGCAATACCCGCTACCGGTATCCACGATGCGGCTGCCCCAGACCGTGCGCGTTCCCGGCGCGTAGATCCGCACCTCCGAACCCGCCTTAGTGTAATGTCCCCGGTCGTCGAGCGCCAACACTTGCAGGGAGCGGCGCGCCCGCTCGGGCGGCAGCAGGTTGCGATACAGATAATGTGTTCCGCCCGGATTGTTGTTGGTGATGGCCAGATCCAAAGCGCCATCGCCATCGAAGTCGGCCCATTGCACGCCGTGCGTGGCGCCGTGCTTGAGGAATTCCGGCGGCGTCACGTTGGTGAACCGATTTCCGTCGTTATGGAAAAAGTAGTCCTTCTCATTGACCACCCGGTCAATGTATGACGACACGTAGAGGTCCGGGCGTCCATCATTGTCGTAATCGCCCCAGTTAGAGGGCGTGGCTCGTTCTCCGCCGGCCACGCCCATCTCGGCTGCGACGTTGGTGAACCTCCCGCGGCCGTCGTTGCGGTAGAGGAAATTCGCGCCGTAACCTGCGACGAACAGATCGAGATACCCGTCGTTGTCGAAGTCAATGACGCTCGGGCCGTTGCTGCCAAAATTCGCCGGGCGGCCCGCCGCGTCCATCCCCAGTTCCGCGGCGACATCAACGAAACGGGCGCCGTCGTTACGGAACAAGCCGTTGAGCGTCCCATCCTGGTTGGCGACGAACAGATCCAGGCGGCCATCCTGATTGTAATCGAACCAGACCGCGCCCACGGTCTTGCGCGCGTCGTCCACGCCCATCTCCTTGGCCACATCAACGAAGCGATTCCCTTCGTTGCGGAAGAGCATGTTCGGAGCGTCGCGAAAGGCGATGAAGAGATCCACTTTCCCATCGTTGTCGAAGTCAATCCAACAGACTTGACGGGTTTCTCCCTTCGCCGCGACACCCATCTCCTGCGCCACGTCAGTGAACTTCCCGCGACCATCGTTGCGGTAGAGTTTGTTAGGCGCCCCCGATCTTCTGGTGAAGCCCACGTAGAGGTCAAGATTGCCGTCGGCGTTGAAATCGCCCCAGGCCGCCGCCCGCGTATCGGTCAGATCGGCGAGCCTGAGATCGGCGGCCACCTCGACGAACTTGCCCCCGTCGTTGCGATAGAGCCGATTGGGCAGATCCGCCTTGAACCCGACAAACAAATCCGGATCGCCGTCATTGTCGAAATCGCCCCAACAGTTCGGCTGGCCGCCCGCCGCGGCAAACAGCTCCGGCTGCACGGGCGCGAAACGCGGCAATGACGGATTCGGGTTGTTTGACTGGCCGGCCAGCGAGCGCCACGCGGAACCCAACGGCGCGGCCAACCCAGCCAATGCGAGCATCAGAAAAACGCGGCGACTGAATTTCATTTGCCTCCCTCCGCCATCGTGGCGTAAGGCCCGGCCTTCCGAGGCAGTTTCTCAGCGCGCATGGCGGTGTTATAGGCGAAGGTCGCCACCACGATCGCCATCTGAACCAGATCATCCCGCTGGACGCGATCAACCGTGTCCATGTTGGAATGGTGGGTGCGCGAGCGGTATTCCAGGCGGTCTTGCATAAACTGGAACGCCGGAATGCCGACCGCGTCGAACGAGCCATAATCCGATCCGCTTACCGACCGTGGCGCGATGGTTCCGACGACTTCGAGATCGCGGAGCGGCTGGAACCAGGCCCTGAAGATCGGGGCCACGGCCAGATTACCCTGGAGCCAAACGCCCCGGATGCGGCCCGTGCCATTGTCGAGATTGTAATAGGCCGAAAGTTTCTGATGCTCGGGTTTGACCGTCTTGGTAGCGGTATCAGCCAAGTGTTGTTGCACGTAGGCCCGCGAACCCAGCAACCCCTGCTCTTCTCCTCCCCAGAGCGCGACGCGGATGGTGCGGCGCGGTTTGGCGCCCACCGCTTTGAGAATCCGCAGCGCCTCCATCATCACCGCGCAGCCGGCCGCATTGTCAGTAGCGCCCGTCCCACTCTGGTGACTATCAAGGTGCGCGCCGACCATGACGATCTCACTCGACAGATCGCCGCCCGGAAGATCGGCGATCACGTTGGATCCGTTCGGCTCGGTCTCGTCGTGAAACTGCGTCTGGATGTCAAGTTCCACTTTCACCGGAATCTTTTTATCGAGGATCCGAATCATCCGGTTGTAATGCTCTACCGCCAGCGTGACGGTGGGAACCAGGTTCTTGCCCGCGCGCTCGTTGTCGTGCGGCCCTCCGCTGGTGACAAAGACCGTGCCGCCGTCGGTGCGTTGCGCGCGCCAGGACATTTGATTATCGCCGGCCACGCTATAAGTGTCGTCGCCGCGATCGAGAGCCGCCACCACTCCTTCCGTGGCGAAGAACTCCTGAGTTCTCGTGGTCAGGTTGGGCCTGCCCGAATCCCTGGCAGGCGGCGGGGCCAGCGGCGACAGCGGAGTCGTCTCGGCTTCCTTCAGCAGCGCGTCGTTCCAACGCTGGACGACGATGCCCTCCAGCATCCTGACCTCGCGGGCGGGTTGAGTGAGCGCGATCTTTCCGGCCAGCTTGCCGCGATACTTCTCGAAGTCGGCCTCTGAGGCGATCTCCACCCGGACGACTTCGGCGGTCACGCTGCCTTTGGTGCCCGGCGTCCATGACTTCGGGAAGCCGATGAGTGGCTGGACCTGCGGCTCCACCAGATGAGCGTTGAAGCGCGTCAGCGACCAGCCCTTGCCGAACCGCCAGTTTTCCTGATGGACGTTGACCAGGCCCCATTCGCGAAACTTTTTCTCCGCCCAACTGGCCGCCTGTTTGAAGCCCGGCGATCCGGTCACGCGGGGACCATACACATCGGCGAGCCAACTGACGTGATCCATGGCTTGCGAGTGAGCCAGTCCCTCGTCCCGGACGGCCGAAATCATGGCCTCGTCCACCTGTTCTCTGGCGCGCTCCTGGGACTGGACGGCAGAGGCCATCCAACCGGTCCCGACTATCCCAATGAACCCGATGATAATGACTGCTCCGATCTTCCTTTTCATGCTTTTCATGAATTGCTCCCTGAGTATGCGCGTTCAGTAGATCGCGAAATGGGCGAAGATTTTCCATTTTCCATTTGAGATCTGACATTTGTCATTGCCGGAGAATAATTCCCTCAAAACCCCATCAACATTGGGCGATTTCTCTGGCAATGACAAATGTCAGATCTCAAATGGAAAATGGAAAATGCTCTTCCCCCTGATTTCGCGGTCTACTGGCGTTCGATTTTGGCAGCGCCGTCAAGCGTCATTGGCGTGCCCAGTCCTTTGGCCCGCGCCTGCTCGAAAACGTAGGCGGCGGCGGCGATGTCTTCGACTGCGACACCGACCGATTTGAAGAGAGTGATTTCTCGGTCGTTGGATCGGCCGGGCTTCCTGCCAGTGATGATCTCGCCGAGTTCGGCATGCAGATCGGCGAGGGTGATCGCGCCGGTTCGCAGCGCCTCGCGCAGGTCGCCGGCTTCTTCGAGAGCCTGTTCCTTGAAGTCCACCACGATCTTGCTGCGGCGAAACGTGGCGCCATCCAATTCCCGTTTGGCCGGAGTATTCGCTCCAATCCCGCTCACGTGGGCGCCCTCTTCCAGCCAGTCTCCGCAAAAGACCGGCTCGCGCGCCGTGGTCGCCGTCACCACCAGATCGCTCCCGGCCACGGTTTCACGCTCGCTTTCCGCCAGGCGAGCCTCGATGTTGAATTCCTGGCCGAGTTGCGCCGCCATCGCCGCGGCTTTGGCCCGATCCAGGTCGAACACCTTGATGAGCTTCACTGGCCGCACCACCATAAGCGCCGCCACCTGCTGTTTGGCTTGCACGCCGGCGCCGAAGATTCCCAGCGTCGCGGCGTCGGCGCGCGCCAGGTATTTCGCCGCGACCCCGGTGGCGGCGCCCGTCCGAATGCCTGTTAGACGCCCGGCAGCCATGACAGCCTGCAACGCTCCGGTGGTTGCGCTGAAAAGCAGCAGCGCGAAATAGGTCTCGCCCGGCAGCCGCTTGCCGGGATAACCGGTCAGCGTTTTCAACCCGAATGCCCCCAATGCGGGCATCGTCGCCGACATGACCCGAAAAGCTCCCCCGTCGCCAGGCAGGTCGAGGCTGACACGCGGCAGCAGCGTGGCTTGTCCTTGCGTGTACTGCTCGATGGACTGTTCGACCAGGCGTATGCCGTCGGCCATCGAGATGGCCTCGGCCACATCCGCTTCCGATAAGATCAAAATGCCCATGCGAGCGATCATAAGAACCGCGCCGGAGCGGGTCAAATTCGTTTTTCTAATAGGGCAATCAGCGATTCGTCAGGCGGGGGCGCCTTATCGGGCCATTAGTTTTTCCCTCGCGCCGTCTCAATCGGGCGATGATAGAATCCGCCGCACACCGAAGATTTCCACTCAAACTTCAAGGAGGAATTTATGCGACACCTGAGAGCGGCTATCTGCGCGCTCGCCTTACTGGCTGGCGCCGCTTACGCCCAAAACCAAACCGCGCCGAAAGCGCCCACGAAAGCCGGCGCCTCGCCGAAGGCCCCGCGCAATTCGCTCGTCGAATTCGAGATGATGACTTGGGCCGAGGTCAGGCAAGCGATCCACGAGCATGGCAAGACGACCGCGCTGATTTACAACGGCGGCACCGAGCAGCGCGGGCCGCAGAACGTCAACGGCGGTCACAACCTCATGGGCCGCGAGACCGTGCGGGAGATTGCGCTCAAGTTGGGGAACGCCATCGCCGCGCCGGTGCTCCCCTTCTCTCCCAACAATGCAAGCGCCGAGTTGCCCGGCACCATCGGCCTCACCCCTCCGCTCTTCGCGCAGATCAATGAGCAGATCGCCGAACAATTGATCAAAAGTGGCTTTAAGAATGTCGTGCTGATGGGCGACCACGGCGGCGGCCAGAAGGAGTTGAAGGAAGTGGCTGAGAAGCTCAATCAGAAATATGCGCCGCAGGGCGTCCGCGTCGTCTACTGCGACGAGGTCTATCAGAAGGCTCAGGACGATTTCGACCGGTGGTTGGTCGAACACAACTATCCGTCGGGCGGGCACGCCAGCGTCTCCGACACCTCAGAGATGTTGTATCTCGGCGGCGACAAGGGCTGGGTCCGAAAGCAGTTGCTCGCAACCGCCGTCGGTGATCCGGTTCCGCCGCCCGGCCAGCGCGCCGAACGCAAGATCAACAACGGGATCACCGGTGACGCCCGGCCCTCGACCGCGGCCCTAGGCAAGAGATTCTTCGATCTCAAAGTCGCCTACGCGGTCAAGCAGATTCGCCAGTTGCTCGGCCCGAACAGCGGCCAATGAGCAAGTCATCTGACCGCACGACTCGGAAAGTTGTCCCATTGGCTATTGTCAATTGGCTATTGGCCATTGTCATCCCAGGAGAAAACGCTTCCTTTCCTGCTTCCAATGACCAATTTTCAATAGCCAATACTCAATGGTCTCGCGCCGCGAGCGCATCGAATCCCGCCCCCAGCGCTTTTGATTGCCGATTGGCGGGAGCGCGCCCTCAGACCTTCAGAGCCTTCAGAAAGGCGACGCCCTCCTTCGTCATTTCCATGTTCTGCTCAATGAAGTAACTCTTGACCCCGCCGGTCTTGGCCGCGCTAAAGACTCTCTTCCAATCAATGCCGCCCTTCCCTACCGCCGCGGCGGTCTTGGTTTCCGCGTTCCAGTCTTGCAGGTGCATCGAGTTGAAACGCCCGGGGTACCTAATGAAGTACTCGGCGGCGTCAAAGCCGTATCTGATCGTAGACATCTGGAACTGGAACTTGACCAGCTTCGGATCGAGCAACTCCATCAAGATGTCGTAGGTCCGCTTGCCTTCGACCGTCGAGACCTCGAAGCCCTCGTTGTGCAAGCCCTGCTGAATACCGGCCTTGGCCGCCACTGCGGCGATCTTGTTATATTCGTCGGCCGCCTTCTTCACATCATCCATGGTCGGGTTGTTCCCCGCGCCCAGGGTCGCCGTCACCATCTGCGTGACGCCGACATCTTTGGCCCAGGCGATGCTCGCCTCTTGAGTTTGCCTGAGCTCTTTCATGCTGAAATGCGCGCTCTCACACTTGAGACCATGATCGGCCAGGATTTTCTTGACCTCGGCCCCTTTGGCCAGCCCGGCGAAGTCGGTGTAACCGAGCGGTGAGCACAGCTCGATTCGCTGAACCCCGAGGTCGGCCAGCAGCTTGAGCAGGCCAGGAAAGTCCTGTTTAAGCAGCGCCCGGTGGGGATACGTCTGACTACCAATGGGCAAGCCAAGCGGCTTGGCGTCGAGTTCTACTACAGCAGAGGCCAGGCAACCGGCCACTGCGGCATCCATCGTCGCTCTCTTGAAGAACTCTCGTCTCGAAATTGCGGCCATACATTCCTCCGAAAATCCCTGGGTACGCATCGCTTCCAGCGTGCGAGGCTTCTTCAATCGGCCATTGATCGAAGCAAGGCACGCTGGAAGCGTTGCGTACCCAGGGGCGATTTTCATCATTTGTTGAAACAGTCCAAAACAGGCTTGAGCAAGTCCGGGCCATATCCTAACGAATTCCCGGAGCGAGCACGAGGCTTTCTTGTTTTTTACAGCAGTTTTCGAATGAGTATGGAGGAAGAATCAACCACGGGGGACACGGGGATCACGGGGTAAAACCCGTTGGCCATCCCCGTGATCCCCGTGTCCCCCGTGGTTGATTCTTCCTTCACATGCAAGTGAAAACCGCTGTAAACCAAAAAACCGCGGCAAGACGTGAAAAGCAAGGCGCCAACCATGCTTATTTTTCCGTATCTTGCCGCGGTTAACTTGATCCCGGCTCAGCCGGAGCGATCCGGCTCAGAAATCGAATCTGAATCCGAACTGCTGTTGCCGCTTCGGAAAGGCGCTTTGCGGCTGGCCGAACCGCGACGACTGTAGACTGCCCTGAAAATTCGTAAAGTTGTTAGTATTGAAGAGATTGAAGACCTCCCAGAAACCCGCCGCCGTGATCCGCTCCCCGAGCTTGAAAGTCTTGCCGACACGCAGGTCCGCGCTATTGTAAGGATCGCCTCGCCGCGAGTTGCGTGGTTCCGGTCTGGCGAAAACGACCAATTGGCTCGACACGCTCCAGGGCAGCGCGCTGGAGTAACGCCAGATGCCTGACAACTGGAAACCGAGTGGCAAGGTGTACAAGCTGTCGAAAGATAAGTTGTGCCGCCGATCCTCGCTCGCGGGTCCGATGTCAATGGACAGATCCAGCGGGTTCGTGGCCACGCCTCCCCCAACGCCAGTGGCGCTCGTATTCGAGGTCGTTTTGGCCAGGGTGTACGAAACGCCCGCGCGCCATCGGTCGCCGCGGTATTCGGCGCGTGTTTGCAACGCGTGGTACTGCGTCCAAGCAAGGTTCTGAAACAGCGTGAAGTTGCTGAAGCGAGGATCTATGTTCACAAAGCTGCCGTTCACTAATTGAACGTTGAGATTGCGCTGAAGGAACTGATCTTTCCCTCTCGCGTAGACATAGTCGGCCTGCGCGAAAAACTTCGCTCCGAAATTGTGCGTCACACCGCCCGTAAGCTGCGCGGTGTAGGGGACTCTGAACTTCGGATCAAATCCATTGATGCTTTGCGGGAGCCGCCCCACCACTGAGAAATCCGGGAAGTTTGGAAAGTTCTGCGCGAGGAACGCTCGCAGCCTCGTCCGGCTGCCCGCCGGGTCAGCCGGATTGAAAAAGGGATTGGCCGTCGAATCGCTCGCGTTGAGAACGTACCTCGCATCGGCCAGGAGAGTCTGGTTGATATAAATGTCGTTGTAGTTGAAGTGATTCTGATCGTAGAAGAGTCCGCCGCTGCCGCGAATCGTGGTGCGACGATCCGCTGAGGGGACCCAAACGAAGCCGAGACGTGGCGCGACGTTGTTCAAATCACGCTTCACTTTGTTCAGAGGCGGCGCGCCGCCGGAGGCCGCCACAAACCGTCGATTGTAGCTGTCAACCAACCCGTTCCCGGTCGTGATGGTGTTGTCAACGTCGTATCGAAGTCCGAGATTGAGTGTCAGGTCGTGACGAATCCGCCAGGCGTCCTGGAAGTACAGGCCGTAATTCCAGTGGGATTCGGTATGCGTCGCCGAGCCAATGGTGACGGTTAAGCTGTTGGGATAACTCAGGGGGTTGTTCAAATCGAAGGCCAGGTCAGTGGTAAAACCGAAACGCCCTTTCTGAGAAGCGTCAATGTCCATCAGGAACGCGACGCGCGCCAGTTGACCGCCGACCTTGAACTGGTGACGCCCTTTGACGAAAGTGAGGTTGTCGCTGAAATAGAGATTCGTTTCACCTTCCAGTCCGCCGGTGTTGCTCGGCCCGAAGGACGCCCCGGGGTAGAGTTTCTCCGAATACAAGCCGCGATTCGCCACATCCCGGAGTAAGGCGATGCCGCCCTTGCCCGCAAGATTCGAGATAATGGACACTTTGTTGACGCCGTAGTGAACCCGCGCCTCGTTGAAGGTGCGATCACTGAGCGTGCTCGTCAAGCTCGCGACCGTGCTCCAGATCGGGCCGCTGAAGGTGGCTCGTTTCTCCAATGTCCAAAGGGGCTGGTTGTTGCAACCGTCGCCCAACTGGCCGCTGCAATTGCGCAACCTCTGATTGGTGGTGTCAAACCGGGCTGACACCCGATGGCGATCATTGACGTTCCAATCACCCTTGATCAGAAATGGCCGATAGGTGTAGCCCGTCGGAATGACCGCCTGCACTCCCCGGTTACGCCAGTATTCGGCGATCGAGAGCGAGGCGGTGGCGCTGTTGTCGAGATTCTCGAATCCGGTGAAGAAGAACAGCTTGTTCTTCACCAGTGGCCCGCCCAGCATGCCGCCGATCCGGTATTGATTGTACTCGGGCGCGGAAGTGAGAAATTCCGGCTTACCGTTGACGAACCGTCCCGCATACGGCGGGCTATTGAGCGCGGCGTTCTGGAAAAATCCATACGCGCGGCCATGGAATTCGTTCGAGCCGCTCCGGGTAACGACGTTCAGGACAGCGCCCGACGCGTTCCCGAATTCGGCGGAGAAGCCGTTGGTCATGACTTGAAATTCCTGGATCCAATCCTGAGGAAACGAATCGGCCTGCGTGCCGTAGAATTGCATGGCGTTAGTGGCGCCATCAACCAATACGTTATTCTGGAACTGATGTTGTCCAGCGGCGGAGAACCCCATTGAGGAGCTACCCGTCGTACTGATGCCCGGAGCGAGCAGGGCGAGGTCGGCAAAACTACGGTTGAAGGTCGGCAGATCATCCACCTTCTTAGCGTCAATGGTTGTGCCGACGACGTGTTGGGTCTCGACCAGAGTTTCCTGGGCCGAGACCGTGACTGTCTCCTGCGCGCTCGCCACCTTGAGGACGAAATCAACCGTCCCCTCCTGACCCACGCGTAAGACCAGATTCGACTGCTTGAGCGGGGCGAACCCCGCGTGCGTGACGGTTAATTCGTAAGCGCCAGGCGGCAGGTTCGGCAGGAAATACTGGCCCAGCGCGTCTGTGACGCTGCTCCTGGTGGTGTTGGTCTCGAGCTGACGGGAAGTGACGGTGGCGCCGGGCAGCACGGCGCCCTGCTCGTCAGTGACCTTGCCTCGCAGTGTGCCCAGACTCGTTTGCGCGAGAGCCGGCGCCGCGATGAGCGCGGCGCCCAAGATCAGAGACGCCGCCCAGATGGAAATCCGATGGGTTGACATGGTATTCCCTCCCTATGCTTATTCGATTTCGATGCGAGTTATAGGTGAGCGTGGATCAAGCCTGTGTCAATCTCACGATCAGAACGCTAATGGGGGGCGATCATAAGAACCCTGGGAGAGCGGGTCAAATTCATTTTTCTAATAGGATAATCAGCCGTAGGTTGCGCAAGCGGCTGAGCTTGCTGGAGTCACAACAATTGTCCAGCGGCCTTATCAGGCCATTAGTTTTTCTTCGCGCCAGCCCGATCCGGGCCCGTGATAGAATGGCGCGCGCATCACGCAATAACCACAACAACGAAATCACCCCTGGGTACGCGTCGCTTCCAGCGCGCTTTGCTCCGATCAAAGACCGCATTGAAGAAACCGAGCGCGCTGGAAGTGACGCGTACCCGGGGATTTTCTGAGGAATCAGTATGGACATTCTCCAGCTCGAACACTTCCTCGCGGTCTGTGAGGAAGGGACCTTTAGCCGTGCGGCGCAGCGCGTGTTCCGCACGCAATCGGCGGTGAGCCAGAGCATCAAGAAACTCGAAGAGGAAGTCGGCGCGCCGCTCTTCACGCGCGACATGCACGAGATCACCCTGACGCAATCGGGCAAGGTCGTGCTCGAATGCGCCCGGCGCATGATGCGACTCCGCGACGAAACCATGCGGCAGATCGAGGCGCTCAAGAATCTCAACACAGGCTCACTCTCGATCGCGGCGCATGAATCGGCGGCGGTTTATCTGCTGCCAGGCCCGCTGCGCTGCTACCTGCAAAAGTTTCCGGAGATCAAAGTCGGGATATATCGCAGCCGCCTGGAGGAGATCCCGCGGCAGGTGTTGGATCGTGAGGTGGACGTGGGCTTCGTCAAGGAAAAGCCGGCCTTCCACGGCCTGGAGTCGGTTGACGTGCATGCGGACGAGATGATCCTGATCGCCTCGCCGCGCCATCCGCTCGCCGCTCGCCGCGAGATCCGGATTCGCGACCTCGGCGGCGAGCCTTTCGTGCTGCATCATCTGTGCAGCAGCACCGAGCAGAAGATCCTCCGGCTGTTCGAGCAACACGCCACGCCCTGTCACATCGTGGCCGAGCTGTGGAGCTTCGAGAACATCAAGAGTTTTGTCCGGGAGGACGTCGGACTCGCCATCGTCCCCCGCATCACCGTGGAGCAAGAACTGCGCGCCGAACTGCTCGTGCAGATTCCCCTGCGGGAGCTGAGCATTCCGCGCCAGACGCTGATGATCTACCGCGACCAGGAGTCTCTCTCCGAATCGGCCCGGGAGTTGATCAAGGTCGTCCGCAACTTCAGTTGGGAACGCCGAATGACCGGAGAGGAGGCGCCAGTCATTTGAGCTTGATCATTTTCCATTTTCCATTTTCCATTTTCCATTTTCCATTTTCCATTTTCCATTTTCCACTTGTCATTTTTCATTTGTCATTGCGTGCAGCGCGCGCAACTCCGGCAATGACAAATGAAAAATGACAAGTGGAAAATGGAAAATGGAAATGCCTCAAAATCTTTGCCTGACTGCCTAATCCTGTTTACTTGCCTTCCAGCGTCTTGAGCAATTTCAGGCCTTCGACCATCGGCGGATATTCGGGCAGCGGCCCGCGCGGACGGCTCCAGAGCGTGAACAGGTGGCCGAGCATCTTCGGCGAATCCTGTTTGTAACTGTATTCGACCAGCATCTTCATCGCATCGGGTTTGCGCCAGCTTGTCGGCAGCACTCTGAAACCTTTCTCGATGAACATCGGGATGGACGGATAACCGCCCTCCATCGGCTCGTAATGCCAGGGGCAGATGATGATGTCCTTCGGAATCATGTCCACCGCCGGAGCCGTGCCGTTCTTTGACGCTTCCCACTCGCCCCAGTTGAATTTGTTCGCGTCAATCAGGCGGTCGCCCCACATCAGCATTTCGACTTTGCGCTTCTTGACGAGGTGGTTGTAGATGTCATTGATCGCCTTCGCGTAGAGCTTCGCCGGATCCTGACCTTTGGTGGAAGGCGATTTGTCCGAACCGAGCTGAAACACTTCGTCCGCGCCGATGTGAAAAGCGTCGGCCTTGAACGCGTCAATGATTTCGTCGAGCAGCTTGAAGACGATTTTGTAAACTTCCGGGTTGTTGACATCCCACTCGCGGCAGTAGAGACCTTCGTTATTCGGGAAAGCTCCGGGCGTCAGATCGAACTGCGGATACTTGGTCAACAGTGGAAAGGTCTCCTTCGCCCAGGACTGATGCCCGATGCACTGGAACTCAGGAATCACGCGAACGCCGAGCTTGCGGCAAGCGTCGGCGAATTTTCGCGCGCCGGCTTTGGTAATCTGTTTGTCTCCCTGGCGAAGCTCCGGATGGGACTGGAACTCGAAATGGTAATCGACTTCCAGGGCGACGAAGTTGATCCCCATCTCCGCCAGCTTCGGCAGCTCGCCCGCGAGCTTTTCCAGATCGGCGTCATTGTTGTAATTGAGCAGATGAACGCCCTGCCATTTCCGCTTTCCCTGTTCGGAGCTTTTACGCTGCGCCGATCCGGACAGCCCCAGAGCGCATACTACCAGCGCGCCAGCCAACATCATTGAGAAACACAATGAAAACCGCAATCGCAGATATTTGACGATCATAGATTTTTTCCTCCGCAAAGCGGTAAGACAGGTTAATAACCTGTCTTACCGCCACGTTTGTCATTCTGTCATTGCCCGCAACCGCACGCGGCAAGCAATGGCGAATGACGAACGTTATATGGAATATGGAAAATGAAAGACGATTACATCCCAACGGCGACCGCGAGCATATACCACGCGGCATGCGGTAGCCACTGCTCGCCCCAGCGCCAGTCATGATCGGCGCCGGTCGCTGAGATCGGCACCTGGAAATCAATGTCTTCCTCATCCTTGAAGCCAGCCGTGATTCCGTTAACGATACCGCCCGGCGCGTTCTTGTATTCCCACGAATCGAAGAACATATAGTCCGGGTTGTTGCGTCCCACTCCGTGCAGCATCGAAACGTCGAAGGGATTCAAACCGAGAATCCAGTTGAGTTGATTGAGCGCGAAGGTCTGCAATTTGTCATGAAAGGCCGCGTCATCCCGGAAGTATTTCGCGGCCAGCCTAGTGGCCGTCGCCATCGACCCGAGACGAGCGTTTTCCCCCTGCCACCACGGAGCGGTCTCGGCGTCGTGCGGATAAAAGAAACTCGTCCGGCGGGCTCCGGCCTTGTTCTGCACAAACTGGCGGCTGTAACCGAACGGGTTGGTCACCTCGCCGGTAACCTCGATCTCGAAGCCCAATGATTTTTTGACCGCGTCGAGCGTGGCGTTTTTCATCCGGTCGCCGGCGATCTCCGCGTAATAGAGCAGGCTGACGACCGGATAGCCCGCGTCCGCCGCGTGAAAGAACGGGCGGTCGCCGTCATCGGCGCGCCAGTAGTTTTTGTAACCGCCGCTGCTGGTGAGGCGGCTGATCAGGCTGCTTGCGCGCTTGTCCGCGGCGGCTTTGTACCGGTCTTTTTTCGTCGCGCGGTAAAGCTCGGTGGCCGCCAGGAGCGCGCAGTAATCGTCAACGATGTTCTCTTTGCCGTCATTGGTCAGCGACAGGTTATTCTTTTCGAGGTAGTCGAAAGCCTCCTCGGCCACGCGCAGATATTCGGCGTTGCTGAAATCGCCGGAGACTTTGTAGGCGCCGGCCTGCGCGAGCGAGGCAATGGCCACTCCGCCGCCCGCGCGATAACCGACTTCCTCGGTCGCCTCAGCCCGCTCGTTACCGGTCGGCGCGCCATCAATACCCTCGGTATTCTTCTGCTTGATTCTGAAGCCGCGCATCGCGGCTGAGACGCGCCGGTCTTCGGCCTTCTTTTCCGGGCCGGGCGCGCCCACCGAGCGGTAAAACGAGCCTTTCGGATTCTTCGACCGCGTCAGGTAATCCGCGCCGTGCATCGCCTCATCGAGCAGCCTGCGCTTGTACTGCCTGAAATTCGGATCGCCTCTTTTTTCGAGCTGCTCATAAGTCTTGAAGAGGCTCCACACCGTCAGCGTGATCTGCTGCGGGTTGAAATAAGTCGAGAAGGAAAGATGCGAGAGATGCTTGCCATAATCGCCCGACGCGTCATACCAACCGCCATGCAGGTCGGCCCGCAGAGCCGGTTGATCGGCGAATGGCGCGTTCCGGTCGGCCTTGTCAAGCAGGCCGGAGCTGCGCTGCCCCTTGAAGTAAAAGATGACATCCGACAGCGTGTGCCGTTCGAGCAAATTCTTGCGCACCATAAACGGGAACGATCTGATCACGCCCTTGTCAGTGACGCATTCGATAATGTAAACGCCTTCGGCGGTGACGCCATCGAATTCGACGGTCCAGAAACGCCAATCCTTCCACTTCCTGACCGGGCCGATTTTCCTGGCCATGCCGGAAAACACCTCTTTATCAGCCGGATACTCCCTGACTTTAAACGCGGTCACGCTGGCGTCTTCCCTTCCCTGCACGATCGCCTGCTTGGGGCCGGAAGGCTCGTAACCGAGATGATTGGTCAGAACCCTGAGGCTCTGCGCCTGGACGAACTGAACGGCGCCAATCAGGCAGACAAACGCCGCCAGCAGAGCTAGCCTTTTCATGCTGTGGTCCTCCTTCATGTCAAGAGAAAAGTGAGTTTGAGTTATTTTCATTTTCCATTTGTCATATGACGTTTGTCATTTGTCATTGCTGGAACTGCGCGAGGCGCCGCAATGACAAATGACAAACGTCATATGACAAATGGAAAATGAAAATAACTCAAACTCTTTGCCTGACCGCTCTCGACAACTACATGCGATTGATCACAAAGAGGGGAGCGACTCCCCTCTTTGTGATCGGTTTATGTCCTAGAAGTGATACTTCAGGGCGAATTCAATGATGCGCGGCGGGCTGACCACGCCGGTAACCTGCCCAAAAGTGAGCGAGGTCTGGTTAAACGAGGCGGCCGGCGGACTGAAGCTCGGATGGTTCGTGAAGTTGAAGAACTCGGCGCGGAAATCGAACAGATGGCTTTCCGTCACCTTGAACTTCTTGCCTAATCCGAAGTCCCAGTTGAAGAAGCCCGGCGCACGCACTATCCCCACTCCGGCGCTCCCGAACCTCCCCAGCGGTTGGTCTCTGAAAGCGTCCGTGCCGGTAAGCCCGGCGCAGAACGGATTACGCGGGTTGTAGATATAACAGTCCGGAACATCGCTGTTGATCGTCGGCTTGCCCACCAGGTCCGGACGAACCGTCCCTCGCGGGTCTTGTAACGTCCGGCCCGCGATTCCGGTAATCGTGACCGGGAATCCGGTGCGGATGTTGACAATGCTGCTCACGCCCCATCCACCCAGAATCGCGTTCGCAATCGGATGCCAGTCGCCGCCGAATGCGCGGCCTTTGCCGACCGGCAGTTCATAGGTGCCCGCCCACACGAAGTTGTGTGTCGCGTCGAAGAACGCCGGGCCGTAGTTGTATCCGCGGCGATCGTAGTGATTGGCAGAGTACGCGCCCTGCGCATTCACGCCGCCGGAGCCGTAATAACCGAGGTTGTCGGTCATTGTCTTGCTCCAGGTGTAGGAGAGCAGATACTCGAAGCCCTTGCTCAGACGCTGGCGGCTGCTGAGTTGCAGCGCGTTGTAGCGGCTGACCGCCCACGACCCGGTGCCGCTGATCTGCGTCACCGATGGCAGCACGCCCGACAGCGGACGGCGCAGATTGAAATTGACCCACGTCGAAGGATCTCCCGTGCCGGGCAGCGGCTGATTCCAATCGGTCGGCGCTACCAGGTGAGTCGCGTTGTGACCGACATACGCCGCTGAT
>Ga0187894_10004092_pt1 | contig 15875 bp, 18 predicted proteins | sample GBC1701081metaG_FD_136650 | JGI IMG/M metagenome (GOLD analysis project Ga0187894, IMG submission 136650) | White microbial mat communities from a lava cave in the Kipuka Kanohina Cave System on the Island of Hawaii, USA - GBC170108-1 metaG ... | reverse complement strand
TGGCCGGCAGCGGCGCGGCGCTGCGGATCGTCATGCGAATCCGGCCAAGCGCCTCGTCCTCGAGCCGCTGGAAGCCGCGCGCGATCGCGCCCAGCTCCTTGAGCCGATGGTGATCGGCGAGCAGCAGCAGAAACGTGGTGGTCAATTCAGCCAGCGAGAGCTGCTGTGCGAGCGCGTTCACGAGCGCATGACGGCGCTCGACAGAGACGCGCGGGCTGTTGGCGAGCTCGGCGAGGTCGGGGACCGCGAGCTCGGCGGCGGCGGCAAAGAGCTGCTCGCCGACCGTCTCGATCTGGTTCGATTCGCGCGCCAGGGAGAACAGCGCCTTGGCGTAACGGCCCGCGACCGAGCTCACGGCCGTACCTCGCGCATGAACTCATCGACGAAGCGCTTCTGATCGTCCTCGGTGAGCCCCTTGCTGATGAGGCCGCGCGCCAGCGCTGCCGCCTCGCGCGCCACCTGTTCGCGCAGCTCGGCACGCGCCTTACGCACTTCCTGAGCCGCGGCCTTCTCGGCGTCGGCGGCGATTGCGGCGGCGGTCTCTTGCGCCGCTTTGAGGATGCGCTCGCGCTCGCGTTGGGCATCGGCGAGGGCGTGACTGCGGATGTCGGCGAGTTCTTTGTCGAGACGGGCGATGCGGTGCTCCCACTCGGTCTTCAGGGCTTCGGCATCGGCCCTGGCGGCCGCGGCTTTGCGCAGCTCGTCGACGATTCGGTCACGCCGCGTGATCGCCCAGGTGCGCAGGGCCGGGAGGACGAAGCGCGACATCAACGTGATGAAGAGGACGAAGTTCACGGCGGTGAAGAAGAGTGTCCCCCACGGGATACCGTGGTGCTCGGCGTGAGCCCCGTGCCCCTCTTCGGCGAATGCGCTCGCCGCCTGCCCGAGAAGCAGAGCGACGCTGAGTAGGCGCTGCCTCATGGAAGCGGTCTCCCGACCACCTGCTGCACCAGCTGACGCGAGAGCCCGGCGGCATCACGGTGCAACTGGTCTCGCGCCGCCTCGACCTGGCGGCCGATCTCGGCCCGCGCCAAGGTGAGCCGAGCCGCAGCCTGGTCACGCGCCGCGCCGAGGATCGTCCGCTCTTCCGCCGTCGTGAGCTTGCGGCTCTCCTCGAGCTCGCGCAGCGACTGGTCGCGCGCCTCGCGAATGTGCGCCTCGTACTCGCTGCGCATGGCGGCCACATCGGCGTGGATCCTGGACGCCAGCTCGAGGCTGCCGCGAGTGCGCTCCTCCCGCTTGTCGAGCACATCCAACATCGGCTCGAAGAGGAGGCGCTTCAGGACGGCCCACAGAATCAGAAACGAAAAGATCTGAATCGCGAAGGTGCCGTCGACAGAGATTCCCATTGCTCAGAGGTCTGCAGTGAGTAGTGAAAAGAGCCTGTTCGGTAGTGAAACCACGCTCTTTTAGGAAGAATCCACGCGTGGATCAACCGCGGCTGCCGAGAAAGTTCGGCGGTACGACGGATGCAGCGGCGCATCGCCGGCTGCCGACTGCGACCGCGGCCCGATGCGAGGCGCGGGGTGTTACTCGAGGCTCTTACTTGACCGCTTCGACGCGAGTCGCCGACGGCTCGACACGGGTTGGAGCCGGCGTTCTATCGTCCTTCGGGAACAGGGCGACCTTCTTCTCGCGCTCGGCCTTGTCGGCGCCGCGCGCGTCGGCCCCTGCCTCGGCGCCGCGCGCGTCGGCCCCTGCCATCGAGCAGTGGCCCTCGAACACGACACCGTCCTGGATCACCAGGCTGGGGGTGACGATGTTCCCGAGGAGGCGTCCGGGTGTGCGCAACTCGACCCGCTTGCTGGCGGTGAGATCGCCGGTGACGTTGCCTTTGACGATGATGGTGCCGCCCACGATTTGCGCCACGACGGTCGCCGAGTCGCCGACGATCACGGTGTCCTTCGCCTCGATCTTGCCCTCGACTTCGCCGTCGACGCGGACGCTTCCCTGGAAGGAGAGCGTGCCCTCGACGCGGCTGCCGCGGCCGAGGTGCGCCTGCAAATCGGTGGGCTCGCCGCTGCGCGTTTCGGTGCTCGCGGGGATCGCTGGTGCGACCTCGCGCGGCTCATCGATGCGGCCAGTGCGCTCGTCGTTCTTTCCTCCAAACAATGCCATTGCGGCCCTCCAAGGAACGATGTGTGTTCGCGCGCTCGCGCATAGCATCGGAATCCGCGCGCTGTCAAAATTATTGTGGGCGCGCGTGATTGGAAACATGACGCGCGTGATGGAACACCCGTTGTATCACACGCGTTCGGCGAAAGAGCGGGGCGCGCGTCAGCAGCCGAGCCGCTGCAGGATGCCCTGCAATTCGTCGAGCGAAAAGAACTCGATCTCGATCGTTCCGGAGCCGTTGGCGCGCGCGTGCAGTCGCACCTTCGTGCCCAGTGCGCGGCGCAGTCGGTCCTCGACCGCGGCGCGATCGGCATCGGGGCGCTGCGTCTGATTCCGCACTAGCTTCTCGGTCTCGCGCACGCTCAAACGGCGGTGCACGACTTCGCGCGCGACGCGTTCCTGCGCCTCGGCGTCGCTGCCGCCGGCGATCGCGCGCGCGTGTCCGCCGGAGAGACGGCCGGCGCGGATCTCCATCTTGACCGCCTCTGGAAGCGCGAGGAGGCGGAGACTGTTCGCCACCGCGGAGCGACTCTTCGCGACGCGCTCGGCGACGGCTTCCTGCGTGAGTTGGAACTCCTCCATCAAGCGCCGATAGGCCGCCGCCTCGTCGAGCGGGTTGAGGCTCTCGCGCTGAATGTTCTCGACCAGAGCAAGCTCGAGCGCTTCGCGATCGCTCGCTTCACGCACCACCACAGGCACGTGCTGAAGACCGGCGCGTTGCGCCGCGCGCCAGCGGCGCTCACCGGCGATCAACTCGAAGCCGGCGCCCACCGGGCGTACCACGAGCGGTTGGAGAACGCCGTTTTGCTTGATCGAGTTGGCGAGTTGGTCGAGAGGCTCTTCAACGAAGTCACGACGAGGCTGCAGCCGATTGGGCTGTATGGTGGTCACCGGCACCTGTTGCGTCGCCGATGGCGCAGCTACCCTCTCGGGCATCTCCGCGCCGGGGATCAGCGCACCGAGCCCTTTGCCCAGACCTCGTCGACGAGTCGTGTCCATTTGTTACCGTCCCAATGATCGTCAACCAGATGTGCCGGGCCGGGCCCGGTCGAGCATCTCGTTGGCGAGCTGAATGTAGCACTGCGCCCCGCGCGACATGGCGTCGTAGGTCACCGCGGGCAATCCGTGGCTGGGCGATTCGCTCAGCCGGATGTTGCGCGGGATCACGGTGTTGAAGACCTCACGCGGGAAGTGTTGGCGCACCTCCTCGCTGACCTGGTGGCAGAGCGTGGTGCGCGTATCGAACATCGTCAGTAGCAGACCCTCGACCTGGAGCTTCTGGTTGAGGCTCTGTCGGATCAGCTGCACCGTATCGAGGAGCGCGGTCAGCCCTTCGAGCGCGTAATACTCGCACTGGAGTGGAACCAGCACCGAATCCGCCGCACAGAGCCCATTGACGGTCAAAAGGCCCAGCGAGGGTGGGCAGTCGATCAGCAGGTACTGGAACCGGTCGCGAACCGGGGCGAGGGCGTGGGCAAGGCGAAACTCGCGCTCCGGCATGTTCACCAGCTCGATCTCCGCCCCGACGAGATCGCGGCCGGCTGGAAGCAGCTTCACCTTCTCGACGATGGTGGGGAGCAGCGTTTCAGCCGCAGGCAGGCCGCCGAGGACGACGTCGTACGTCGACCGCTCCACCTGGTTCTTGGCGATGCCGAAGCCACTCGTGGCGCTTGCCTGCGGGTCGAGATCGACGAGCAGAACCGACTGCCCGGCCAAACCGAGCGACGCAGCCAGATTGACCGCGGTCGTCGTCTTGCCCACACCACCCTTCTGGTTCGCAATGCAGATGATCCGTCCCACTGCTGCATTCCCCAGAGCGCCCCCTAGCACTTGTCGGAACCGAGGGCGAGTCGGTCGAGTGTTTCACGTGAAACTTCTCGGAGCACAAGCGTAGCCGATGAGCAGGAAACGACCCTCCCCACCTCCGAGTCGATAGGCCCGCGGTTGGATCTCGCCGTATCCGGTCACTTCGGAGGGCACTTCCTGGTGCTCGGCCTTCATCGCGATGGCTATACCTGCAACCCGCAGCAGGGCGCGCGCCTTGGTGAAGAACTCGTCGGCCCCCCACAGAGCGCGGGACACGACCAGATCGAAGCTCCCCTGTTCTCGAGCGGGCAGGTCTTCGACCCGACTTTCGACGACGATTGCATTTCCGGCGCCCGCCCGCCGAATCGCCTCCCGCAGGAAGCTCACTTTGCGGCGGTTCGGCTCGATCAACACCACCTCGGCTGTCGGACACGCCAACGCGACGATGAGCCCAGGGAAGCCGGCGCCCGCGCCGATGTCGGCCAGCCTCGCCTCGGGACGCACCAGCGGGACGAGCGAGAACGAGTCCTCGACGTGTTTGGCCACGACCTCCGGGGCGCTTCGCTGCGACACAAGAGGCATTCTGGCGCGCCAGACGAGGAGCGTCTCGAGGAAGGCGACGAGCTGATCGATCTGTCCTGGGGCGAGATCGACCCGCATTCGCGAAGCGCTCGCCTCTACGAGGCTCGCCAGCTCGGCCGGGGATGGCTTTTCGGTAGAGTCAGGGACGGGCGGCCGCTCACGCCTGGGCATGGCGGCGCAGATGAACGCTCAGCAGCGAGAGAGCGGCGGGGGTGATCCCTGAAACCCGTGCCGCCTGTCCCAGAGAACGCGGCTTGATGGCGCTGAGCTTCTCCCGCACCTCCGCGGAAAGTCCGGGGATCTTGTCGAACTCGAAGGAATCCGGAATCGGCGTAGCTTCCATGCGCTCGAAGCGCTCGACGGCCTGGCGCTGGCGGCGGATGTAGCCCTCGTATTTCACCGAGATCTGCACTTGCTCATCGACGCTCGGGTCGGCGCTCCAGGCGCCCGCGGGGAAGGCCCGGCGCAGATCCGCAAGGGTGATCTCGGGACGCCGCAGGAGCTGCTCCAGCGAAGCTGGCGGGGTGGGCGCCTCTATCGCCAACTCGGTGAGGAGATTCCCATCTCCTGCGCCGATCGTGGTGGAGCGCAGGAACGCGATCGTGGCTTCGACTTCCGCGGCTGCGCGCTCGACGCGGGCGTAGTCGCCATCGGGGAGCGCGCCGATTTCGTGGGCGATCGTCGCGAGACGGAATGAGGCGTTGTCCTCGCGCAGAAGCAATCGATGCTCGGCGCGAGAGGTAAACATCCTGTAGGGCTCTCCGGCGACCCCTTTGGTCACCAAATCATCAATCATGACACCGATATAGGCTTGGTCACGACGCAGTGTGAGAGGCTCTCTTGCGGCCAGGCTCAAGGCCGCGTTGATGCCGGCCATCAATCCCTGTGCGGCCGCTTCCTCGTAGCCCGTCGTGCCGTTGATCTGGCCGGCATGGTAGAGGCCGCGAACGACCTTGGCCTCGAGGCTGGGCCACAGCTGGGTCGCGTCGGCGTAGTCGTACTCGATCGCGTAGCCCGGGCGCATGATCACCGCCTCTTCCAAGCCTTCGATCGAGCGCACCATCTCCTTCTGCACGTCGAGCGGGAGGCTGGTGGAGAGACCGTTGGGGTAGACCTCGACCGTCGTCAGTCCCTCCGGTTCGAGAAAGATCTGATGGCGCGTCTTCTCGGCGAAGCGGACGACCTTGTCCTCCACCGACGGGCAGTAGCGCGGTCCCCGACCTTCGATACGCCCGGCGTACATGGGCGAGCGATCGAGTCCGGCGCGGATGATGTCGTGCGTGCGCGGGTTGGTGTAGGTGATGTGGCAGGCAAGCTGCGGCTGGCAGATGCCCTCGCTCCAGAGCGAGAACGGCCGCGCTGGATCGTCGCCTGGCTGCACCTCGAGTCGGGAGTAGTCGATCGTCCGGCTGTCGAGCCGGGGGCAGGTGCCGGTCTTGAGCCGTCCCACGTGGAAACCGAGCTCCGTAAGGTGCCGGCTCAAGCCGGCGACGGCGAAGTCACCCGCACGCCCGGCTGAGTAGTTGGCGGTGCCGACATGGATCAGTCCGCGCAGGAAGGTGCCGGTGGTCAGGATCACGCGGCGCCCGAGAATGGCTTCGCCGAGTTGCGTTTCTACTCCGACGGCAGCCCCGCCCTCGATGAGCAACCGCTCGGCGCTGGCTTGGTAGATCGCCACGCGTGGCGCGGTTTCGAGGCGCCGCTTCATGTAGGCGCGGTAGAGTTGTTTGTCGGCTTGCGCGCGCGAAGCGCGCACGGCGGGACCCTTGCGGGTGTTGAGCTGGCGGAACTGGATCCCGGTTGCATCGATGGCGCGCCCCATCTCGCCGCCGAGGGCGTCGATCTCCTTGACCAGATGCCCTTTGCCGATGCCGCCGATCGCCGGATTGCACGACATTTGACCGATGTGGTCGAGGTTCAACGTGATCATCAGCGTATCGCAGCCCATGCGCGCGGCCGCGAGCGCCGCTTCGATGCCGGCGTGGCCGGCGCCGACGACGACGACGTCGAATGTTTTGTCGAAGGGACCCACGTGTTTCACGTGAAACCGTGCGGTCACTTGCCGATGCAGAACTCGCGGAAGATGCGGTCGAGAACTTCCTCGGTGGTGACTTCGCCGGTGATGGAGCCGATATGCTCGACCGCCGCTTGAATGTCCACAGCGGTCACGTCGATCGGCGTTCCATCGAGCAGCGCGGTGCGCGCCAGCGAGAGTGAATCGAGCGCGCGTGCGAGCGCGTCGTGATGTCGCGCCAGAGTCAGAAGCGGTGCTTGCAGGTCTATGGCCGCGCCGCCGGCCAAGGTGAGAATTGCGCGCCGGAGTTCGGGCAAGCCCTCGCCGGTCAGCGCCGACGTCTCGACCACTACGCGCCCGGCGAGGAAAGGCGCCTCGGCGATGCGCCACAAAGGTCCGAGATCCGTCTTGTTGAGGGCCACGAGCGCCGGTGTGTCGCCAATGGTCGCGAAGATCGCAGCGTCGTCGGCACCGAGCGGAGCCGAGCGGTCGAGCACGACGAGCAATGCATCGGCGCTCGCGGCTTGCCGATGAGTGCGCTCGATGCCCAGGCGTTCCACCTCGTCGGCGTTCGAGCGCAGTCCGGCCGTGTCGGCGACCACGACCGGCACGCCCTCTATGTCAGTACTGTCAATGACGACATCTCGCGTGGTGCCCGGAGTCGCGGCGACGATGGCGCGGTCGCGACCGAGGAGGCGGTTCAGCAAGCTCGACTTGCCGACGTTCGGCCGCCCGAGAAGAGTGAGATGAATTCCCTCGCGCAGCAGACGGCCGCTGCGGAACGTCGCCAGTAACGCCTCGATCCGCGCTGCCGCGGCGTCGACGTCGGCGGCGAGCAGCGGCGGGCTCATGTCGACTTCCTCCTCTGCGAAGTCGATCAGCACCTCGGCGCGGGCTTTGACCCGCACCAGCATTTCGCGGATGGCCGCCAGCTCCACCGACAGGCTGCCGGAGAGCTGGCGCAGACTCGCGCGCGCCGCTGCCTCTGTGCGCGCGTTGATCAACTCGGCTACGGCTTCCGCCTGCACCAGGTCGATGCAGCCGTTCAGGAACGCGCGCTTGGTGAACTCGCCCGGTTCGGCAGCGCGCGCGCCGCACTGGAGGCAGCGCTGCAACACGCGCCGCAGCACGACGGGGCTGCCATGGCAGTGCAGCTCGACGACGTCCTCACCGGTGTAGCTGTGCGGCGCGAGCATGGCGACGCAGAGGGCCTCGTCGATCGATCCGCCGTGGCTGTCGACGACGTGCCCGCGCCGCATCTCATGGGACGCCGGCGTGCGCCCCGTGCCGTGGGACCTAAAGACCTCGGCCGCGATCGCGACCGCTTGCGCGCCGCTCAGTCGGATGATGCCGATGCCGCCGGCACCAGGGGGCGTGGCGACGGCGGCGATAGTGTCTCTCGTGTACACGCGCGCCTCGCCACGACGAGGATCACCGCCCGCGCGAACGACTTCGCCCGCCTGATCCGCCCTCCGGCGTGATCACCAGCGTGCGGTAGTAGCCTTCCCCCGAGCTGCGCGTGCTCAGCCGCGGATCAGCTTGCAGGGCGAGATGCACGACGCGGCGGTCCCGCGGGCTCATCGGGTCCAGCGCTACAGCCCGTCCCTTGCGCTTCGCTTCGTCGCCCATCTTCTGCGCCAGCAGCTCCAGCGATCGCCGGCGCTTCACGCGGTAGCGCTCGCAGTCGAGGTGGATGCGCGTAGCCACCTCCACTTCGCGCGAGACGACGCGGTTGATGTAGTACTCGAGCGCGTCAAGCGTCTGACCGTGCTTGCCGATCAGGACGTTGGTGTTGTCGCCCGAGATCTCGAGGAGGGGGCCTTCGGCGCCTTTCTCGACTGCGACCTCACTCTGGAAACCCATGCGTTGCAGCAGATCGGCGAGGAGATCGCGCCCGTGCTCGGCGAGCGCGTTTGAGGCGCCGCCGGTGTGTTGGTCGTCGCCGTGGTTCGTCGGCGCGACTCGGCGCTCGGTGGCGCGGCGCGTGACCTTGACTCGCGCCTGACGTCCGCCGAGGCCGAAGAGGCCGCGGCTCGGGCTCGCGAGCACCTCGACGTCGACCTCGTCGCGTGTGGCGCCGAGCGATGCAAGCGCTTCGTCGAGTGCCTCTTCGACGGTCGCGCCTTCGGTTTCGATCGTCTTCTCGCCGCTCATTTGTCAGCGGATCGCCGCAGCATGACGTACTGCTGCGCGATCGTCAGGACGTTGTTCACCAGCCAGTAGAGAACGAGTCCGGAGGGGAAGTTGATGAACATGACGGTGAAGATCAGTGGCATGAACATCATCACGCGCTGTTGCGCCGGGTCGCCGGCAGCGGGCGTCATCCACTGCTGGATCAGCATCGTCGCGCCCATAATGATCGTCAGGCCGGGAATCCCAGGCGAATCGACAAAGGGCAACTGGATGTGACCGAGGCGGTCGGGGCTGGAGAGATCGGTGATCCAGAGCGCAAAGGGCGCGTGCCGCAGCTCGATGGCGTTGGCGAGGGCATTGTAGAGCCCGATGAACACGGGGATCTGCAGCAGCATCGGCAGGCAACCGCTGAGCGGGTTCACCTTATGGCGCCGGTACAGCTCCATGATCTCCTTGTTCATCTGCTCCGGGTTGTCCTTCAGGCGCTCGCGCAGCTTCGCCATCTGTGGCTGCAGCTTCTGCATCTCCCGCATCGACTGAAAGCTCTTTTGCGTCAGGGGTATAAACAGGATCTTGATCGCGAGGGTCAAGAGGATGATCGCCACGCCCCAATTGCCCGTGAGCGCGTGCAGAAAGCGCAACGCCTGCAACAGTGGCACGGCGATGAAGGTGAAGTAGCCGTAGTCGACCGCCTTCTGCAGGCCGTGACCGGCGGCCTCGAGCGCCGACGTCTCCTTCGGCCCGATGTAGAGCTCGTACGGCAGCGCTGCCGTCCCGGACGTGCGCGTCAGAAAGCGGGCTTCGGCAGTATGCTCCTGATAGCGCAACCATAGCCGCTCGTTCTCGGTCATGTCTGGGGCGACGGCTGACAGGAAGTAGGTGCTGCTGAAACCGGCCCAAGCGATTGCGCCGGCCATGGTCTCGGGCTTCTCGAGATCCGGGAAGTTCTTGTGAATCACCTTATTGTTCACCAGCGCCATCAGTCCCTGGAACACACGGGTCTTGGTGTGATCCTCCGCGGGCGGAATTCCTTTGAGCCAGGACAGACCAACCTCGACTGTGCCGGGCGGTGTTTCCTGCGGGACAACGTCGACGAAGAACGGATAGCTGTTGCCGCGGAAGCGGAAGCGCTTCTCGACTGCGACACCGGGCTGCGTCCAGAGCAGAGTGACCGAGCCTTCCTGATCTCCACTCAGATGCACTTCCGAGGGGCCTTGGATCTCGTAGATGGCGGCGCTGTCGCGCACCGCCTCCATGTCCTTCCCGCGCAACTCCAGTCCGAGCGGCAGAGCGCCGCCGGCACCCGCATAGACCATCTCCAGGGGCGGGCTGCCCGGCTCGGATGTGGTCGGATAACGTTTCAGCGTCAGGCTGCGCAGGCGGCCGCCTGCGGCGGTGAAGTGAGCCGTGTAGAGGTCGGTGTCGACGGTGAACTCGGGTGCGTTCGCGGCCGGTTTCTCGTCGACCCCGGGGGCCGGCTCCGCGGTGGTGGGATCGGGGGGTGTAAGCGGCTCGGGCGCGACCGGTTTGGCGCCGAGTTGCTCCGCCAGCGTCTTCGGCTGCGGCGGGTAGAAACGAGGCAGCAGGAGCTCGTAGTAGACCAGCAGGATAGCGATCGAGATCGCGACCGCCAAGAGCGCGTTCCGTTCCATCAGCGCACGGGATCCCAGCCGCCCGGATGAAACGGGTGACAGCGCAACAGACGCTTCGCGCCCAGCCACAGACCGCGGAACGCGCCGTGGCGCTCGATCGCCTGGCGAGCATACTCCGAGCAGGAGGGTTCGAAGCGGCAGCCCGGCCCGAGCGCCGGCGAAACCGCCAGCTGATACACGCGCACCAGCGCTGTCAACAGCGTGATCAGCGCGCGCGACCACAGGCGGGCGATGGCTTGGATCATGGGTCCTTCGCCTCGCGCTTCAGGATCTCGGTGCCGCAGCGCGTTGCCACAGACGGGCTAGCTCGGCCTGGACCTCGCCGTACGCCAAGCCGCCGGCGCCGGTGCGGGCGATCACGACCACGTCGCCCGCCGGCGTGCTACCGCGCCGGAAGACCTCGCGCACGAGGCGCTTGACGCGATTGCGGATCACGGCACCACCGACGCGCCGACTGACCGTGACGCCGAGACGACGCCTGCCGTCGTCGGCGCGGTGAACGAAGACGACGAAGTGGGAACCACTGGCGCGGCCGCCCTGACGCTCGACGAGCTTGAACTCCCTGCGCTCCCGGATTCGGCAAGCGGTAGGGAAGCGCTGCGAGGCGCCATTCAACGGGGCTGTTTCGGAGGAACGGAAACGGTCAGACGCTTGCGGCCTTTGGCGCGCCGCCGCTTCAACACCGCGCGACCGCCCGGCGTCGCCATCCGCTCGCGAAACCCGTGCGTTCTCTTCCGACGCTTGTTGCTGGGCTGGTAGGTTCGTTTCATGGACTCCTCTGCTCGGCGGCGGGCTCACTCGCATCTTCAGACTTGCCGCATGCGGCCGTTTGCGGAAACGCGCATCTCAACACACGCCCCCTGCCAAGTCAATTTTCTCAGGCGCCTTCACGAGCCTATCATGACTGCTGTTGTACAACGGCAGTGATGTCTCCATCATCTCGGATTCGCGACAATTTCGCCGAAGGGCCCAGAGAGCGAACGAGTCCCGCCGAGAGCGCCGCGACGACTCACGCCGCGGGCGGTTCTCCGCCGCTGCTCGCGGCAACGGGGGCGCTCTTCTTGCCGGGGTACTCTTTGGCGAAGTGATCGACACAGAGCCCGCGGCGCGCGCGCGGCTTGCGACAGCCTTCCGCATTGCAGGTGGTGTAGCGGTTCTTCTTCGGCTTCTTCTCGCTCGTCTTCGGCATTGGTTTCCTAGTTCCAGATTTCTGGCTTTGCATGGCGCGACATCAGGTCGCCGACGACTTGTCGCGCGGGCTTGTTCTCGTGGAGCAGCAGGCGGATCTGCTCGGCAATCGGCATCTCGACACCGGCATCAAGCGCGAGAGCGCAGACGGTAGTGCTGTTCTTCACTCCCTCGGCAACCATGCGCATGTCGCGCAGGATGTCAGCGAGCGTCTCTCCCTTGCCGAGGCGGAGGCCGACGCTGCGGTTGCGACTCAGGTCGCCGGTGCAGGTCAAGACCAGATCCCCCACACCCGACAGCCCGGCGACCGTGCGCGCGTCCCCGCCGAGACGGGTGACCAGGCGCGACAGCTCGGCCACCCCGCGGGTGACCACAGCGGCGCGCGTGCTGCTGCCGAAGCCGAGCCCGTCGCTGACCCCGGCGGCGATGGCGATTACGTTCTTCACTGTCCCGCCCAGCTCAACGCCGATCAGATCGGTGCTGCTGTACACGCGGAAGCTCGGGCAGGAGAAGACCTGCTGCACCAGCTCGGCCAGGTCCTGGCGCACCGCGGCGGCGGTTACTGCGGTCGGCATACGCGCCGCAACCTCCCGCGCGAAGCTCGGACCGGAGAGAGATGCGACGTTGCTCAGATCCTCGCGCCCGAGCGCCTCGGCAATCACCTGCGACATCCGCTTGCGCGACTTTTCCTCGACCCCCTTCGAGGCGCTCACGACCGGCACCCCGGCCGGCATGACGGCGCGGGCTGCTGACATGATCTCGCGCGCCACGTGGGAGGGACTCACGTAAACCGCTAGTTCCGCCCGCTCGAGGGCTTCACCGAGGTTGCTGGTGACGCGAAGGTTCGCCGGGAGGGGGAAGCCCGGGAGATAGACCGAGTTTTCTCGACACTCGAGGATCGTGGCGCAGACCTGCGGGTTGTGCACCCACATAGTGGTCTGATGGTCGCTCTCGCTCAGCAGCTTGGCGAGGGCGGTACCCCAACTGCCGCCTCCGAGCACTGCGACGCGCATAGATCCGCCGAATTGTCACAACCACCTGGCTGGCGCAAGAAGCCGGCACCTCGCTGCCGGCACGGTAGCGAGGTCCGGCTTGACCCCCGTTGGCGGTAGCGCGAAACACTCGCTCGATGCTGACCAAGGCACTCACCATCGCCGGTTCGGACAGCGGGGGCGGGGCCGGGATCCAGGCCGATCTCAAGACCTTCACCGCCTTCGGAGTCTACGGCAGTAGCGTCATCACCGCGCTGACGGCACAGAACACCATCGGCGTCGCCGCCGTGCACTCGGTACCACCGGAGTTTGTGCGGGCACAGCTCGTCGCGGTCCTCTCGGACATCGGAGCGGATGCCGCCAAGACCGGGATGCTGTGCAGCGCCGCGACGATCTGCGAGGTGGCGCGGGCCGTGCGAGACTTCGGCATCGACAAGTTGGTGGTCGACCCGGTCATGCTGGCCCAGTCAGGCGCGACCTTGATCGAGGCCGAAGCGATCGCAGCCCTCAACGCCGAGCTGGTTCCTTTGGCGCTGGTCCTCACCCCTAACGTGCCGGAGGCCGAGAGGCTCACCGAGACGCGCATCGCAACCGCCTCGGATCAGCGGATCGCGGCGCGCGCGCTGGTCGAGCGGGGGGCGCGCGCGGTTCTGGTGAAGGGCGGCCATCTCGAAGGGGATGACGCGGTCGACGTGTTCTATGACGGGCGGATTTTCCACGAGCTACGGGCTGCGCGGATCGAGACCCGCCATACCCACGGCACAGGCTGTCAGTTGTCGGCCGCGATCACCGCGCAGCTGGCGCGGGGGCGGCCCCTTGCCGAGGCCGTCGCGCGCGCCAAGCGGTTCATCTCGGTCGCGATCGCGGGCGGCTTGGACGTGGGCCAGGGCGCAGGCCCGGCGAATCCGTCGGCTTGGCGTGAGCCGCCAGACTAGGCGGCGACGACCTCGCGGTGCCGCCGGCGACCAATGCCCGGAATGAAGTAGACCAGCATCAGCGCGGCCAGCGGCGTCATACCGGCGATGAGAAACATGGTGCGGTGGCCGTAGTGATTGGCAACCACGCCGAAGATCAACGCGCTGCAGGTCACGCCGAGGTTGAAGGCGCCGTTGAAGAGCGCTTGCGCCCGGCCGAGATGGGCCTCGGGTGTGATGTCGATCAGATACGCGTGCAGAGTCGGATAGTTGATCCCCTGCGCGACGCCGAAGAGAGCGCTCGTCAGGAGCAGAGACAACCAGCCGTCGACCATCGAGAGCAGCACGATCGAGGTCGCCAGGGCGAGCAGGGTAGGCATGATCACGGCGCGCCGGCCGTAGGAGTCGGAGAGACCGGCGCCGACGATGCGGGTGAGCATCGCGGTGACCGTATACGAGAAGTAGAAGAAGCCGACGCGACCCAACTGCGACGTCTGGACGAAGGTCGGCACGAAGGTAACGACGGCACCGAAACCGAGCCCGGTGAGCGCCATGATCGCACCGAGCAGCCACTGCGCCGGGCCGAAACGCCAGGGATCTCGCTCGACGTGGCCGCGCACCGAGGCATGATCCGCGGGCAGAGTGAGCGCCAGCGAGAAACTGATCGCCGTGCACACCGTCGCCGTCGCAAACAGGGCGTTGAATCCGGCCCGGTGCACGAGTTCCTCGCCCAGGCCCGGCGCGATCGCGTGGGTGAGGAGGGTCGAGACTCCGAAGACACCGAGCGCTTGCGCGCGGCGATCTCGCGGCGCCAGCTCGGCGGCGAAGGTCGTCGTCGCCGTGAACGCCATCGCGAAGCTGGCCCCTTGCAGAATGCGAAGTCCGAAGAGCGCGAGGCCGATATGATCGATCTGAAGATAGAGAAAGGAAGCCAGACTCATGCAGGCGGCGCCGAGGAGGAGAAAGAGGCGTCGGCCGACGCGATCGATGAGCAGGCCGATGGCTGGCAGCGCGGCCAGGGTCGCAATGCCTCCGGTCGCCATGACCGCACCCACCGTGGCCTCGCTTCCACCCATCGCCTTGACCTCGAGCGGCAGCAGGAAAAACGAGGCGAAGTTCAGAAAGAAGAAGAAGTTGGCGACCGTCACGCGCAGGAAGGAGCCGGAGATCAGCGGCGGCCGCTCGGGGGACACGGAGGCTTCGTCTATCGCCCGGATCAGGCTCAAACAAGCACGTACGCCGCGGATGCGCTCGATACGCACCTGGATCGTAGCCGTCGACATCGACGGAGCGCGGGGCTATGCCTCGTCTCCCGACGGAGACCAAGATGAAACTTCACTTCGGCGCCAGCCTGCCCCAGATCAAACGCACCTGGAGCGAGACCAGAGAAGCGGCACAAGAGTTCGAGCGACTCGGCTTCGATTCTGTGTGGGTGAACGATCACCTCTACGGCATTCCCGGACCGCAGCTGCCGATCCTCGAAGCATGGACGGCGCTGACCGCAGTGGGCGCAGTGACGGAGCGGGTTCAGCTCGGCACGCTCGTGTCGCCGGTTGGCTTTCGCAATCCGGCGCTGCTCGCCAAGATCGCCGCGACGCTCGATGCCATCGCCCCCGGGCGCGTCATCGTCGGCCTGGGGTCGGGGTGGTTCCAACAGGAGTTCACCGGCTACGGCTTTCCGTTCCCGCCGCTCAAGGATCGCCTCGAGCAGCTCGATGAGGCGGCGACGCTCATGAAGGAGATGTGGAGCAATGACACTCCCACCTTCAACGGCAAGCATTTCCACACCGAGTCGGTATTCTGCGCCCCACGCCCGGCAACGCCGCCGAAGCTCCTCATCGGCGGCGGCGGCGAGAAGGTGCTGCTGCGTCTGGCGGCGCGCCACGCCGACATCTGGAACAACCTCGCCGTGCACCAGAGCGAACTGGGGCACAAGGTCGAGGTGCTGCGCGGCCACTGCAAGACGATCGGCCGCGACCCCGCGGGTCTCGTCGTCTCGCAGCAGTGCCTCGTGGTGATCGGCGGCGACGAGGATGACGCGCGCAAGAAGGTCGAGCGCGCGCGACAGCTCTACGGCGGGCATCTCGGCGCCGGCGGCTCGCTGAGTATCGCCGGAACGCCGGCTCAATGCGCCGAGAGGATTCGCGCGCACGCAGAACTCGGATGCACGATGTTCGTCATCGAGTTCTTCGGCCGCGATACGCGGCAGCCGGCGAAGCTCTTCGCCGAGAAGGTGATTCCGGAGCTGCGCGCCGCCTGAGGCGCTATTTCAGCTTGGCGAGGAAGTCCCGGATCCGCTTCGCGTTGACGCCGAAGTCGCCCTGACCATCGCGGGACTTGGACCGCATCTGCACGACGCTGCCGGCGACGTCCTGTCGCACCTCGACGACGAAGTCGTCCTTGAAGCGAAAGAGGCGGCTCGAGTCGGTTCCCTCGACCTCCATCTCCGTCGCGTCCTCACGCAGGATCACCCAGTTCG
>Ga0187894_10004091_pt1 | contig 15877 bp, 12 predicted proteins | sample GBC1701081metaG_FD_136650 | JGI IMG/M metagenome (GOLD analysis project Ga0187894, IMG submission 136650) | White microbial mat communities from a lava cave in the Kipuka Kanohina Cave System on the Island of Hawaii, USA - GBC170108-1 metaG ... | reverse complement strand
GGGTTCGGCCCGTCGCGGTGCATCAGGAACACCTCGCCGCCGTCTACCGCGCGATACACGTCCCGCAGAGTGATCGACGTCGCCGGCCGCGCGAGCCGGGCGCCGCCGCCGGTACCGAGCTGGGCGCGCGTCAGCCCCGCCCGCGCGAGCTGCGACAGCAGACGCCGCACGACGGCAGGATTGGTGTTCACGCTATCGGCAATATATTCGGACGTCAGCGGCATTCCATCGTGCTCCTGCAGCAGCGTCAGGATGTGCGTGGCGACGGCGAAGCGCGTGTTCATGGCGGCGGTCCGTGGGAAGGATGGTGCTGGTGGATGAATATGTAACAGAAAGAGTAACACAATCGATGCACGCCGCTGGGCGCGCGCTGGGGACCTGGGAAAAGGACCGCGCTGGCATTCTTGCGGCGACACAGTAGAATCACTCCACCATGTCCGCGGCCAACGTCTCGTCCTCTTCCCCAGGGCCAGCATCCGGGGAGGCTGCCCCCAGGCCCCCCGGATCTCCATCTCGCGCCGTCGGCTTCCGGCGCGAGCTCGGCCTGTTCGACGCGGTCGTCGTCGTCGCCGGCGGCATCATCGGCGTCGGCATCTTCGCCAACCCGTCAAACGTGGCCCGCGTCCTCGATCACCCCGTCGCCATCCTCCTGGCCTGGGGCGTCGGCGGACTCGTCGCGCTGCTCGGCGGCTTCGTCTGGGCCGAGCTCGCGTCCCGCTTTCCTCACGTCGGCGGCCAGTATGTCTACCTCGCGCGCGCCTATCACCCCGTCGTCGGCTTCCTCTATGGCGTCGCGCTGCTGTTCATCATCAACGGCGGCTCGCTCGCGGCCGTGTCGATTCTCTTCGCCAGCTACGTCGATCGCTCCTTTTTCGCCCTCGGCCCGACCGGCATCCGCGCCGCCGCCGCCCTCGCGCTCGTGACGCTGACCGCCGTCAACGCCGTCGGCGTCCGCGCGGGCACGTGGACGAACAACGTGCTGATGACCGCGAAGGTCGCCGGCATGGTCGCGCTCGTCGCCCTGGCCTTCGGCAGCGGACCAACGCCCGCCAGCGATGTCACGATGCCGGCGCTCGCCGTGGACGGCCACGCCGTCCACCTGCTGTTCACCGCGCTCGTGCCGATCCTCTTCGCGTACGGCGGCTGGCAGAACTGCGCGTCGATTGCCGGCGAGATCAAAGAGCCCGCGCGCAACCTGCCGCGCGCCAACGTCCTCGGCGTGATCGTCGTCGTGACCTTGTATCTCTCGCTGAATCTCGCCTATCTGTGGGTGCTGACGCCGGCGGAGATTGCCGCCTCGCCCGCGCTCGCCGCGGACGTGGCCCGCGCCGTCGCCGGACAGGCCGGCGCGCGCTTCGTCGCGCTGCTCATCGTGCTGTCCAGCCTCGGCTTCATCGCCGTCGTCATCCTGACGGGCCCGCGCCTGTGCTACGCGATGGCCGCGGACGGCCTGTTCTTCGAACGCGCGGCCCGCCTGCACCCGAAGTACCAGACACCGGTGTTTGCCCTATGGTTTCAGACCGCTGTGTCGCTGGCGCTGCTGACGACGAACACGTACGATCAACTGCTGTCCTACGTCGTCTTTGCCGACTGGCTGTTCTTCGGCCTGACGGCCGGCGCGCTGCTGATCGTACGGCGTCGGACGCCGCCGACGGCCGACGTCGCACGCACGCCCGGTCATCCGGTGACGACGCTGATCTTCATCGCGGTGGCGGCCGGCATCGTGGTGAACAGCTTCATCGCGTACACGGTGCAATCACTGATCGGCTCCGCGATTCTCCTCATCGCCACGATCGTCTTCTTCACCATCAACCGAGGCACTCGACCCACTCATGCGCGTTCGTGATCTGGCCTTCATCCACTGGATCAAATCGGTCGGCCCGGTCGACATCAGCCTCGTGCGCAGCGCGGTGGCGCGGTGTCCCGTCTCGCTGCTCGGCCTGACGCCTGCCGATCTCGTGACGTCGCTGCCCGGTGAATTCGGCTACCAGCCGCTGCTCGACGCCATCGCGGCACGTTATGAGGTGACGCCGCGACAGGTCATGACGGTGTCCGGCGGCACGACGTTCGCCAACTGGGTCGCGTGCGTCGCGGCGCTCGACGGCGCACCGCGCGACGCCGAGGTGATCGTCGAGCGTCCGACCTACGAGCCGCTGCTGCGCCTGCCCGACGCGCTCGGTTATCGCGTGCGCCGGTTCGACCGACGGCTGGACGAGGACTACGCCATCGACCTCGATCGGTTCGCGTCGGTCGTCAATCGCCGGACGCGGCTGGCCCTGGTCACGAACCTGCACAATCCCAGCGGCGCGCGGATCGATCTGCGAACGCTGCGCGCGATGGCGCGGATCCTCGCGCGCGTGAATGCCCTGCTGCTGGTGGATGACGTCTATCTGGAATGCCTGTCGGCGGAGCGGCCGGTCTCGTCCATCAAGGCGGGACCGAACGTCGTGACGACGAGCAGCCTGACCAAGGCGTACGGATTGGACGGGCTGCGGGCCGGCTGGATCCTGGGCCCGAAGGATCTGATCGCGCGCGCGAACACGCTGCACAATCTCGTGATGAACAACCGCGTCGCGCCGGGCGAGCAGATGATGTTCGCGGCGTTCCGGCGCCTCGACGCGATCCGCGCGCACGGGCACACGTGGCTCGATCCGAACCTGGCCCGCCTGCGCCGCTACTTCGCGCGCGAGACGCGATTCACGACGCTGATGCCGGAAGGCGGCAACGTCTTCTTCCCGCGGCTGCCCCGCGGCCTCGACGGCGACCGGTTCGCCACGCATCTGCTGACGCGCTATTCCACGCTGGTCGTGCCGGGACGCTTCTTCGAGTCACCGCGGCACATCCGGTTCAGTGTCGGGATTCGACCGTCGCTGCTCGAGCGCGGTCTGCGAAACCTGTCGCAGACGCTGGACGACCTCGCGCCCGTCCGCGCGGCTGCGCGGCCACGACCGGCGCGCGCGGCGCTCGGTAAGATTCTCTAGCAGCGTACGCGCTAGGAGCGGCCGCCCCGCACGATCAGCCGCGGCGGCAGGACGAGCTGACGGCTGCTGCCCGGCGTCGCAATCTCGCCGAGGAGCAGGCGGACCGCGTTGCGGCCCAGATCCTCGACCGGCTGCGCGATCGTCGTCACCGGACGCCGCAACAGATCCGCCATGAAGAGATCGTCGAAGCCGACGATCACCACATCCTCGGGGGCGCCGCGCAGCGTGCCGATCGTGAGCCAGAGGTTCGCGGCAATGATCGCGGTCGCGTTCGACGCGCGATCGAACAGCTTCTTCACGGCGGCGCGCGCGGCCTCGGGGTCGGACGTCGTCATCGCGTACGGGCCGGGCCGCAGGCGGTGCGTGGCCATCGCCTGCCGATAGCCTTTCAGCCGGTCGCGGAACGTGGAAATCTCCGTGGGACCGCCGATGTACGCGATGCGGCGATGGCCGCGGCGGACGAGATGATCGACCGCGAGGCGCAGGCCGGCGATGCTGTCGGTCACGACGGACGGCACGTCGAAGTTCTCGATCGTGCGATCGACCAGGACGAACGGCAGGTGCTCGTCGCGCAGCGAGGCCAGATGTCCCGGCTTGTGGTGCGCGGGCGACAGGATGATGCCGTCCACGCGCCGCTCGCGCAGCATGTCGACGACGGCGCGCTCTTTCTCTTCGGCCTCGCCCGTGTGACTGACGACGAGCGTGTAGCCGTGGCGTTCCGCTTCCTGCTGCGCGCCGACGGCGAGGCGCGACCAGAACGGATCCGCCATGTCCCCTACCGCGAGACAGAGCGACCAGGACCGGTGGTTCTTGAAATTCCGCGCCAGCGCGCTGGGACGATAGCCCAGTTCCTGCGCGACCTGATTGATGCGGCTGGCCGTCTCCGGACTGATTCGAAATTCCCCGTCGCGGCCGCGCAATACATGCGAGACCGTGGACTGAGAAACGCCCACGCGATGGGCGATGTCCTTCATCCGTACGGGCAGCGGTCCTCCTCCAGCGTTAAAGAAGGCCACATTATAGAGGATCCCCTCAGAGGAAAACCGCGGAGACAATGTTTCGCAATTCGCGCGTTCCCGTGCGCGGACGCGGACACTCGCTTGCACGGGTCACGACTGGTCAGCGCGGCATGACATCCGACGTGCGCGCGCGGCTTTGTGCGCCGCTAGGACGGGCGGGCCGCGGCGAGCTGGCGATCGAGATCGGCCTGCACGAGCGCGAGGACGCGGTCGAGCGCCGAGTTCAGGAAAAAGTGGTCGCCCTCTACGACGTGGCGCCGGAACTGGCCGGACGAGTACGCGGCCCACGCGTCCACGTGGGCGATCGGAACGTTGGCATCGCGGGACCCGGCCAATGCGGTGATCCCGCAGGACAGCGGCGGCCCGGGCGTGAACTCGTACGTCTGACACAGCTCGAAGTCCGCGCGCAGGAGCGGCAGCATCAGCTCCATCAGCTCGCTGTTGACGAGCGCTTCCTCGGGCGTGCCGTTCAGCCGCTTGAGCTCCTGCATGAACTCGGGCACCGGCAGGTGATAGATGCGCGGCGTTGGATCCGGCAGGTGCGGCGCCCGCCGGGCGGACACGATCAATTGCCGCGGGCCGAGGCCCTGCGCGTCGAGCCGCCGCGCCATCTCGTACGCGAGCAGCGCGCCCATGCTGTGGCCGAACAGCACGTACGGCCGGTCGAGCAGCGGCGCCAGGCCGCAGACCATCTCCTCCGCGAGCGATGCGACGCGCACGTGCGCCGGCTCCTGGATCCGCGACCAGCGTCCGGGCAACTCGATCGGCAGGACTTCGACCGCCTGCGGCAGCAGGCCGATCCAGCGTCGATACACAAGCGCGCTGCCGCCCGCATACGGCAGGCAGAACAGCCGCATCGCCGGATCCGGATGGCCGCGCCGCAACGGCAGCCAGGTGCGCAGGTCGTGCATCGTGTTCGAACCGGCTTCGCGCTAGACGCCGAAGCCGTTGGACGTCATGGCGTCCATCCGCTTGCGCAGACTGAGCGGACGCATGTCGGTCCAGACCTCCTTGATGTAGTCCAGGCACTCGTCCTTCAGCCCGGACTTGCCCACGTCCTTCCACCCGCGCGGGTTCTCACGGTGCGCGGGCCAGATGGAATATTGCTCTTCGTGGTTCTTCACCACTTTATACACGGTCTTGTCTTCGGTCTCATCGTCAAACATGGGTCACCTCCGGCGAGCACATGGATACGAGAAGCGCTATAAGAACGACCGCGAACAATACGCGAGCACAGGAACGGCCTCGACCCCACACGGCGCCGACGCGCCGTCCCTGCAGAAACAGTCGATGTCCCCCGGTGACCGTCGCCTGACGCGTCGCCGCGCCAGGCCTGTTCTTCGCCAGACTTGCGCCTGGCCGACTGGTACCACGCCGCCGAGTCCGGGGGGACGCCGACAGCGCGCGTCACGCCGTCACGACAGCGGCGACCATTCCGCCGTCAGCCGCGGCTCGTCGGACACTTCGTCCTCGCACGAGCGGACCCAGTCGCGATCGACGCCGACCGCCACCGCGCGCTGCAGCAGCCGCACCGTGACGACGAGCTGATGCTGACTGCCGCTGCGGACGAACGTGCCTTCGAGGCCCTGCAGCGGCCCCTGTTCGATGCGGACGCGTTCCCCCTCGCGCAGCGGCGGACAGGGCTCGGCGGGCAGGCCGGATTCGGTGATCCGGCGAATCGCTTCCACCTCTTCGTCGTCGATCCGCGCCGGCGAATTACCGAAGCCGACGATGCGAATGACGCCAGGCGTGGTGACGATACGGCCGCGGGCTTCTGGACCGACGCGGCAGAACAGATAGCCGGGGAAGAGGGGCTTCAGGACTTTCTTGACGCGGTCGGCCCATTGGCGCCGCCGCTCGTACAGAGGTAAGAAAACTTCGTAGGCTTTTCCTTCGAGAATGACGGCGACGGCTCCTTCTTTTCCCGACACGGTCTGCAGGGCGAACCATCCACACGCGTGAGTATCCAGCATGGGTCCCTCCCTCATCGATGAGCCCTGCCGAACCGGGACAGGGCGCCGATCAACCGGCCCAATCCGATCCGCGAGAACCCCCAATCCGCAAGACCCGTTCACGAAGACAGGCTGCCGCCCTGAAGCCACGACGGGACCAGGCCTTGTGGTCCTGTCAAAGGCTGAAGGGGCGTCGGCCAGACGGCTCCAGGGAGCGACCCGACCCGCTGCGACTCACTGGCGGAAGCGGAAACGCGACGCGGGAAGGCGCCGCCATGCTGCTACGACTCGTGGCCTGGGCGTGGCGCACGGGCAGACTGCCGCCACGGACTCCCCAAGGTCTTCTGGTGAGACTAAGAGCGTCCGTCTCTCGGACCGTCGCCGGCCAGCACCATACTGCCTCGATCGTGCATACCTGAATATCACCGAGACGGACGGCGCCGACAAGTTTAGACTCGCGAACGAGCAAGGGTTATATCATCGCCCCTGGAGGTCGTCAAGCCCGAAAGTCCCGAAAGTGGGACGCGCGGACACTCTCGGGCGGCGAGACATCCCTACCTCCAAGTGCTGCGGATGCTTGATATATGTCGAACGCGGCGCGAGAACTTCTTGACACCATTTGCTGGTACGCAGACAAGTGTCCGGAATCGGACGATCCCCAGGGATGGAGCATGGATGAAGCTCGACGAAGGTGGAGCACGCCTCGGCCAGAGTAGCCGCGCGGGTGGATCGCGCGGCGCGGCGCACGCGAAGTTCGCAACCTGAATCAACGCGCGTTCGCTAGCATGGCTGCAGTGACGGACGGAACCTATGCTCAAGTGTTCGACGAATCTGGACTACGCAGAACGGGTCGCCCGGGCGGTCGACTATATCGAGACGCACCTCGATGACGACATCGATCTCGATCGGCTGGCGTCGGTGGCCTGCTTTTCGCCGTTCCACTTCCACCGGATCTATCGCGGCCTCATGCAGGAGACCGTGGCGGAGACGGTGCGGCGTCTGCGTCTGCATCGCGGCGCGGTGGAACTGGTCGAGCGGCGGCACCCGATGACCCGCATCGCGGCGCGTGCCGGCTATGGCAGCGTCGCGGCGTTCAACCGGGCGTTCCGCGCGGCCTACGGCGTGCCGCCGGCGGCGTTCCGCGACCTGCGCGAGTCCGTATGGAGGTCCGTCTCCCAACAGAAGGACGACACGATGTTTCAAGTCACGATTCGGGATATCGCGCCCATGCATCTCGCGGCGCTGGCGCATACAGGCGACTACCAGGCGATCGGATTGAAGTTCGATCGGCTCATGGCGTGGGCGGGGGGACGCGGCCTGATCGGCGCGGACACGCGATCGATCGGCATCTACTACGACGTGCCGGAGGACGTGCCGATCGACAAGCTGCGATCGGACGCGTGCGTGACCGTGCCGGAGGGCTACGTCGTCGACGGCGACATCCGAGTGGTCGATCTGCCCGGCGGACGGCACGCGGTACTGGCGTACGTCGGTCCGTACGCCGATCTCTCACAGGCGTATCACTGGCTCTTCTCGGAATGGCTGCCGAAAAGCGGCGAAGAGACGGCCGACCGCCCATGCTTCGAGGAGTATCTGAACAACCCGCGCGAGCATCCGCCGTCCGAGTGGCGGACGGACATCTGCCTGCCGCTCGCCTCTCGCTGATCTCACGCCAACAGCGGATCACGGCCGGTCGGAGGCGGACCGGCGCGGCGCTCAGGCGTCGCGTCCGGCCTCCGCCACCGGTCTGGCCGCCGGCTCGTCGACCGCACGCGTCATCAGGCGATCGATCTGCGGATCCGTTCCCACCCAGAACGTGTGGCTGCCGACGTCGACGAACCCGTGCCTGGTGTAGAACGCAATCGCGCGCGCGTTTTTTTCCCAGACGCCGAGCCATAGCGTGCGGCGCCCCTGCTGGCGGACGACGTCCAGCACGGCGCTCATCAGCCGCTGCGCGAGACCTTGCCCCTGCCATCGGCCATCGATGTAGAAGCGGCGCAGTTCCAGCGGCAGCGCGCCGCTGACACAATCCGGCGCCGGCCCGTCACATGTCTGCGCGTAACCGGCCAGTTCGCCGGCGCCGTCTTCCACGATCCACGTCGTGAAAGCGGGATCGGTCAGCTCCGACGTCAGACGCGGGACGCTGAACGCGTCGCGCAGGTAGAGATCGAGATCCTCGGGCCGGCTGTCGGCGCCGAACGTGTCGATGAACATGCGCGCGCCGAACGCGGTCAGCGGGGCGGCGTCGGCGATCGTCGCGAGTCGAATGGTGAACGACGCTATCTGAGGGACGTCCCGAAATGTCACCCTCGCAGTGTATCACCCCGCGCGCAGCGAGCTCATCGAGTGGGAATCGTCGCGCGCGGGCTGTCGAGCATGTGCGGTCGAGCATGCGCGGTCGAACGCTCAATCGATCGGCAGCATCGCCGTCGGGTCGCCGAGAATCACGAGGCTCTGGATGTCCCGCGCCACGAGCAGATGGTAGAGCATCGAGCTCTGCGTGTTGCCGCCGGCGTTGAAGTCGCGGCGGGAGTTTTCGTAGCCGACGTAGAGGCCGCCGAGACGATCGTACAGCTCGCGGAACGCGAAGCCGACCGGCGCGGGCCGCATCAGGTTCTCGTACAGCGCCTTCTCCAGCGCGTCGGTCATCACCTGACGATTCGCCGGCTGACGCAGCGTCCAGTCGAACGTCGGCTCGACGTGGCCGACGAATGCGCGCAGCGGACGCCTGGCTCCGAGCAGCGCCTGCGGCAGCGGCGACACGAGCGCGCCGAGCTTCGCGACGCCTTGCAGGACCTTGTCGATCTCGGAGTCCGTCTGGACGACGCCCGTGAAGAGCGATTGCGCGTCGCTGCCCGCGGAGCAGCACGCGTGCGCGTACCAGATCGCGCCGTTCGGCTCCCAGTCGTTCAGCAGATCCTCGGGACGCACCAGTGCGAGGCTCTGATCGACGAGCATCCCGAGCTGCGCGCGCATGACGTCGAGTTGATCGAGCGGCCCCGTCATGCCGTGGCTGGTCGTGACGATGACGCCGGGCTGATGGTGGGCGAGCTCCTGACGCAGTCGCGCGGCGGTCGCGTCCGGCGGGCCGTCGAGGAAGACCGCGTTCGCGTTGATGTCGTTGTCGGCCTTGTAGCGTGCCTGCACCCGCTCGGCGATGACGTCGCGCATCAGGACGGTGATGTCGGTGCCGCCGTGGTTCACGGCCCACACGAGCGTGTGATACGGCTGCGCGCTGGCCTTCCAGCCGGCGCGCAGCGCGCCGACGTAGTTCGCGAGCGCGTCGCCGGTCAGGCTCAGACGGCCGACGCTGCAGGACGCGTTCAGCTCGTACTGCAGCGTCCACGGCACGTCGGCCGGCGATCCGTAGATCAACAGGTAACGCGGCAGATGCCCCGGCTTCGTGCCGGGCGCGGATCCGGCGATCGCGACGTCTTTCCCGTTCTTGTAATCGCGCAGGAAGCGGAAGCGATGCTCCCATCCCGGCCGATACCGGAACACCGTGCCGCTGCGATCCGCCACCAACTGCCGGATCGGCTCCGGCGCATCGTCCGCCCTCGCCAGCGCCGCGGCCGACAGGCCCGGCGTCTCGGCGAGCACGAGTCCCCAGCCGACGCGCTCGTCCTGCCAGTTGCGCGGATCGGCGGGCTCGGGCGCGCGGAGATAAGTCCGCACCGTCGGCGGCGCGTTGCGGAAGATCCAGGTCTCGGCCTGCTCCGCCGCGGGTCCGGACGCGCCGGCCGGCGGACCGCCGGTCCAGGCGTTGATTTGAAACTTCTGCGGTAACAGTTCGTCGACGGGATCGGCACTGACGGGATCGGTCACGGCGTCGTTCCTCCCGCGGCTCTTGCCGCGACGGCCGGATTGAGTTGCGCGTCGATCGCGTCGAGCCGCGCCTGGAACTCGGCCAGGATGCCTTGCTTGGTGGCGTCGGGCAGATCAAGCGCACGCACCTGCTCCGCCTGCTGCCGGATCACTTCCTGCTGCTGCAGCAGCGCGCGCCGCGCCGGCGAGATCGGCGGCTGACGCCGCAGGCGGAACGGCTGCAGGCGGACGTAGACCGCGGGGATCGTCCACTCGCGCACGCCGCGCGCCTGCAGTTCGAGGAGGCCGCCGTTCGCCGTCGCGAGATCGCGCCGCGCTGGCAGCAGGAGGCCCGCCCACTCCACGTCGCTCGAGTCCTGTTCGGGCAGCGCCGCCAGGGCCCGCAGGATTGCCCGGTAGTACTGGCGCGTGAACGCGTGCGCGCTCTTCGTGTCGAGCGGCTCGCGCATACCGAGCGCGGCCGGGAAGCCGACGTGGACGAGGCTGGCCGCGAGGACGCGCGCGTCGGCCGCCTGCGCGGCGCTGTCGCAGCAGTTCAGCGTCACGAGCCAGACCTGCTGCTTCTCCTGACTCGGATCCGGCAGCTCGCTCGCGGCGATGCGGACGCTGCCCTCCTGCTGCAGCAGCCAGTCCTCGCGCGTGCCGATGCGCAGGTGCGGCGCGCCTTCGAGGCTGCCGTGGCAGAAGAAGTGCAGCAGGTGCGGCGCGAACGTCGAGACCGTGTTCAGCACCTTGTCCTTGTTGGTGATGAACTCGCACGTGATCGACACACCGGCCGGCGGCGCCGCGGCGTCGGCGTCGATGCGCGCCTTGAGGTCCGCCTCGCCCACCAGCACGCGGAGGTCGACCGGCAGCGCGTTCGGCTCCGCGCTCGCCTGCGCCAGTTCGTCGATCAGCGCCTGCCACTCGTCCCGCCCCGGCGCGCGCTGCGCATCATTCGCGCCCGCCGCCGACAGCACGCACAGCAGGCGCAGCGGCGGCTCGAGCTGATATTCGATCCGCACTTCGGGCAGATAGGCCTCGCGCAGGCGGAGGATCGGCCAGCGCGCGTCCAGCGCCAGGAAGGACTTCTGATCGTCGTACAGCGTTTCCCACGGCAGCCGGTCCGCGTTCGGCGACTCCGCGAAGATCGCGATCGGCTCACGCCGATCCGCGGTGGCGCCGAGCGCCGCGGTCAGCGCCTTCGCGACCGCCGGATGCTTGCACAGCTCCGCGTACAGCCGCTTGCCCGCGTGCGCGATCGGATCGACCCCTTCGAGCGGTGCAAACGGCGGCTGCTGCGGGTCGCACGTCAGCTCGTGGCCGACGCGCGCGCCGTCGTAGCCGAGCGGCGCTTCGAGGAAGAACCGGTCCGGCCCGTTGGCCGATTCGTGGACGCGTATGATCGTGCGTGCCATTACGCGGCCCCGTCCTTCATCTTCGCCAGATGACGCGCGACGACGTCCGCCGTGAAGCGGAGCGCCTCCTCGGTGCCGCGCCGCACGGCAGCCTCAGCGTCGGCGGCGTCGCGCTCCGAGCCAGGCCCGGCGGAATCCGCGAGCTCGTAGGGCGGCGGCTCGAAGGCTGGCAGCTCGACCGCAGGCTGCTCCGTGTCACCCGGTGAGTTGCGCGGCGAGACGGGCACCTGCACGTACGGCGGTGGGATCGATCGCGGCGGCTGCGATCGCGCCAGCGGCGTCTGACGCGAGAGCTTCGTCGCCACCTGGGCCACCGTCCGCTCGAAGCCGCGCTGCAGGCTGGCCAGAAAATCGGGCGCGCTCCCCTTCCGCTTCGTCCGCAGGTCGTCTTCGAAGCGGCCGGCCAATGTCAGGTCGCGCAGCACCGCGGCCTGATCGGGATCCGCCTGTTCCGCACTGACGTCCCAGTCCGGATGAACGATGAGGCTGACCGCGGACGAGCGCGGCGCGGGATGCGGCTGCGTCGGATACAGGTAGCGGAACGCCTGCAGCAGCGCATCGCCGTCCCGGTCCGCCTGCATGTCGTGCAGCAGAATCGGTCCGCCGCGCAGGTGCGCGATCTGCGTCTGCAGCAGGCGCAGGCCGGCAATCGACACCTGTTCGGGCACGGCGCTGAACGAGACCGACCACGCGCCGACGCGATCGAGGAACCGCGCGAGCGCCGGTGCGCTGATGCGGGCGACGTCTTCGTCCGGCTCGCCGGGCGACGGCGTGAGGACGAGGAAGCCTTGTCCGCGCCCGAGAAAGCCGCGGCCGATGAAGTGGACGACGTCCGCTCCCCCGCCGCCGAGCGTGTTCGCGATCCACGAGAACCAGTCCGTGCCGGCGCCAGATTCGGACTCGGGCGGTTCGTCGCAGACGTGGATCGTGAACGCGCCTCGCAGCGACGGCAGCAGGGACGCGAGGATCGCGCGCGCGCGGCGGTCCGCGAAGACGTGCAGCGTCGTCTCGGAGACGACGTCCGGCGGAAACTGATCGAGGAACGTGAGCAGCGTCCCGCGGACGATCTGCTCGGCCGTCTCGGGCTCCAGCGCGTCGCGGCGTGCGATGGGCAGCGCGACGCAGAGCGCGATGTCGAGCGACTCGCGCGGGCCGACCGGACGCACGGCGACATACGGCAGCCGCAGGATCGGCCGATCGAGCGCGCGGCCGAGCATCGCTTCCCACGGCAGCACGGGCAGATAGCCATATGGCGCGTCGATCGACACCCACAGCGGGCCGTCTGGCGGGAGGACTTCACGCAGCGCCGTGATGAGGTGATCCGGCAGCAGCGCCGCGCGCGCGCCGGCGGGAACGACGGCGTCCGCGGACGCGACCGCCACATGCCCCTCGCGCGCCTGTTCGAGCGTCAGCGGGAGACCGATGTCCTGGGGGAACGCGTCGAGCAGGCCGACGGCTTCGCCGTTCACGTTGATGTCGAACAGGACGCGGCACCCGGCGGCCGCGGTCGGACTGGACGCGGACTGCGAGATCAATTGGGACACGGCCAGCGAGGAGCCCGGCGAGCCGAGCTCCAGCCGCACACGCAGGACACTGAGCGACCGCGGGCCCGTGTCCATCCCGATCATGGCAGGCGATCTCCCGCGACCTGGTTGATCAGCGCCCACCACGTGAACGCGTTGCGCACGTCGCTGTGTCCGGAGATGCCGTCGGTCCCATCCAGCGCGTAGACGCGGACGTTCGCCGCCGGCGCGGGATATTTGAACGGCTTCGGCGCCATCCGCACTTCGCGCATTTCGGCGGCGACGTCGCCGGGACCGAAGCCGCCGAGCGCCGCGAATTTGTTCGGCGCCGTGCCGGCCGCGGCAATCGTCAGGTCGCCGAGATCGGACGACCGCCGCACGGCGAGGTGGAAGACCTTTGTCAGCGGCCGATCGTGCGGACTGAACGTCGTGAAGATCGGCGCCTCGGACCGTTCGAAGGCCTTGCGGTAGCCGCCCGCGCGGCCTTGGCGTTCGACGTCCTTGCTGAAGCAGAGATACGACGTCGCGGGCTGCAGGAGCAGGACCGAATTGACCTTGCGCGGCAACGCGTCGGGGAACGACACCGCGGACAGGACGACGCGTCCGCCGTAGGAGTGGCCGACGAGGTGAACGCGCGCGGTGGCGCTGGCCGCGAGGAGATCGACGAGCAGCGGCCCCACGCCGCGCGAGCCGACGGTGCCGGCGCGATCCTTCATCGACAGGACCGTCGCGATCCGGATCGCCCGGCGCGGATCGAGCCACTTCAGGATGTTCGCGGCGGCCTCGGCCGGCGCGGGCGGCTCGTCTCCCGCGAATCCGTGCTGCGGCGGCGCCACGGTCACTTCGTCCGGCAGCGGCGGCACGAGGCCCCACAGCTCGATCAGCTCTTCCGGCGTCGGCGCGGGGTCGTCCGCCGCGCTGTCGGGATCGCGCAGCGCAAAGATCGGCTGCAGGATGCGCGCGAGGTCGAGCGCCTCCGCCTTCGAGAGCGTCTCCCGCTCCGCCAGCTCGTAGAATCGCGGCACGTCCTCGTCGCGCAATTGCGGCGCGATGATCTCCCGCTCGGCGCGACGCCCCGCCGCGTCCGCGTCCAGGGCCGCGCCGGCCCCGACGCCAAACGCCGCCATGTCCGGACCGTTCTCCCACGGGAAGACCAGCGCCGTGCTCGGCCAGATCACGCCGACGTAGACCGGCCGGTACGCCGCATCGTTCAAGCCGACGCTCTGACGGTCGTTCAGGTATCCCGTCAACAGCTCGTCGTACAGCCGCATCGCATCGTCGAAGGTGTTGTTCCAGCCGTGCGAGAGGATGTAGAGGTCGCTGAAGGTCCCGTTCTTGACGGCGTCGATCAGATGCTGGCGCGTCAGCGGATTCTCGACGCGTCCGTCCTTGTCGAACTCCACGAGGTACAACGGCGCGTTCTGCCCGTTCCCCAACGGCACCTGTTTGAACGGTCCCGGCTGCCTGGCGGCCATACGTGCCTCCTGCGCATCGATCGCGGCGCGCGGCGGCGCACGCGCGCAATCGATGGAATCTCGGGGCCCAGCTTCGATGTCGAAGCTGTCCTCACGTGGTACTAACGCCCGCTTCGACGGAATTGAACATCGCGCGCACGCCGTCTGGACCGCGGTGAACCTGACGCGGGGACGCCATCATCCCAGACGGACGTGACGCCGCCCTTTCAGGACACGGGGCACTTCAGGACGCGTTCAGCATTCGCTGAGGCCGACCGACACCTGCACGACCAGGCCGCCGTCCGACGTCTCTTTGTACTTCGCGCTCATGTCCTGCGCAGTCTGCCACATCGTCTTGACAACGGTGTCGAGCGGGACGCGCGCGTCGGCGGGGTTGCCCTGCAGCGCGAGCTGCGCGGCGGTGATCGCCTTGATGGCGCCCATCGTGTTCCGCTCGATGCAGGGAATCTGCACGAGGCCGCCAATCGGGTCGCAGGTCAGCCCGAGATGGTGCTCCATCGCGATTTCCGCCGCCATGAGCACCTGCCGCGGCGAGCCGCCGCGACATTCGGCCAGCGCGGCCGCCGCCATGGCGGATGAGACGCCAATCTCCGCCTGACACCCGCCCATCGCCGCCGAGATCGTCGCGCCCTTCTTGAAGATGCACCCGATTTCGGACGCCGTCAGCAGGAACCGGTACACGGCGTCTTCGCCGGCCCGGTCGAACGCGACGTGATACTGCAGCACCGCGGGAATGACGCCGGCCGCGCCGTTCGTGGGCGCCGTGACGACGCGTCCGAAGCAGGCATTCTCTTCGTTGACGGCGAGCGCGAAGCCGCTGACCCAGTCGAGGATGTACGAGAACTCGTCGCCGCCCGCGCGGATCGCGTCGAGCCAGGTGTCGTAGTCCGCGTACGGACGTCCGTTCAGCAGGCGCCGGTTCAACGCCGGCGCGCGCCGCGTGACCCGCAAGCCGCCCGGCAGCTCGCCTTCGGTGTGACAACCCCGATACACGCACTCCCGCATCGTCTGCCAGATGCGCGCGAGGCCGTTCCGCGTGTCCGCGTCGGACCGCCAGCAGGCTTCGTTCTTCCAGACGACGTCCGACACGGAGAGCCCGGTCTCATCGCACCAGTGCAGCAGGTCGTTGGCGGTGTCGATGGGACACGGCAGCCGGACGGCCGCCGCGCCGCCCGGCGTTTCGCCTTCGCAGACGATGAAACCGCCGCCGATGGAGTAATACGTGAAGGTCTGCCGCGCACCGGACCGCAGCGCGACGTCGAACGTCAGGCCATTGGGATGGAACGGCAGGCTTTGATCGGAGAGGAACCGCAGATCGCGCGCCGGGTCGAAGTCGATGACATGCGGTCCAGCGAGGCGCAGGCGGTGATCCTGACGCAGCGCGGCGATGGCGGCCCGCACGGCGGCGACGTCGCACGTGACGGGATCCGCGCCCATCAGGCCGGCGAGAATCGCGAAGTCCGTCCCGTGGCCGCGTCCGGTCTTCGCGAGCGAGCCGTACAGCCGGACGTCGAGGCGCCGGACCTCGTCCAGCGGCGCGGTCAGCTCGCGCAGGCACCGCTGGGCCGCGCGCCACGGGCCCAGCGTGTGGGAACTGGACGGCCCCACGCCGATCTTGAACATGTCAAAGACAGAGATCCGTTCGGACGACACGGATGCAGTTGTATCACGGCGTCCCGCCGCGCGCGACACGCCGACGTCAGGC
>Ga0187894_10004090_pt1 | contig 15879 bp, 13 predicted proteins | sample GBC1701081metaG_FD_136650 | JGI IMG/M metagenome (GOLD analysis project Ga0187894, IMG submission 136650) | White microbial mat communities from a lava cave in the Kipuka Kanohina Cave System on the Island of Hawaii, USA - GBC170108-1 metaG ... | reverse complement strand
CATTCAGGTTCAGCTGGAACGACAAGCACGATACGGGAATTTATACGTTTGAATTCCTGCGAGAGCTTTGCAGCTGCGAGGAATGCCGTTCGGGGGACTGACCCTTCACTCTATTTCGAACACTATATTCACAGACGCGCTAACCGATATATCGCCAGGCTCGATGGGCGTAGGCGGCGCTGCAGGCGCTGCTTCCTTGGCGAAGGCATAGTCTCTATATACAGGCACCGGGTAATCGAATGACGGGGAAAGCTGGAGTATCCTGGTTATCTTGACGCCCGCTGCCTTCGCTAAAGTCTCGGCCGTCGTCTTCGCGTCGTTCACGGCCCGGGTGAGCGCCTCCCTCCTGAAATCGTCCCTCTTCGTGGTATCGAACGAGAGGCTTTCGATGTTGTTGAGCCCGGCGTCTGCTGTGGCATCGATGATATTCCCGATTTCTTTCAGGTTATGTGCTTCGACTATGATCCTGTTGCTCGCCCTGTAGCCCTTGAAATCGGTCTTGTTTGTCTGGTTGTTATATTCATGGACGGGAGTAAGGCTGTATCCTGCCGTCGAGACCTTGTCGTTCTTGCCGAGCTTCGATTTTATCGCCTGTATGACCTTATTCGTCGTCTCCGCGTTATCCTTGACCGCCTGGGAAGCGTTCTTCGCGAGAGTCTCGACCGATAGGGTCAGGTACGCGACGTCCGGGGCGGCGTCCGCCTTACCGTTTCCCGTAACGCTCAGCGTGCGCTTTCCGTTCTGGGAGTCCTGAGCATGGGAGTCGTAACCTGCCGTGGTTACTAACAATAAACATACGAATAGAAATGCCGATCTGATGACCATTCTGCACCTCGCAAATATATTACGCCTCTCACAAGCGTATCCTATTATACTCGATATTACGATCGGATTCGGGTTTGGATTTCTCTCGCTAGATATAGTTCCGGGTGAGGACCCACTTCCGGATCCTGCATTGTTTGAACACACCGACGCTTAAAATCACCACCGGAATTGCATATATTATAGAACCGGCCCTGGGGCGGCCGGTTGATTTTAGTCCTTCTTGATGATAATTTTCTAAGTCAATGATCGAAAAGAAGCTCAATTACTACTTCAAGGACCCGCAGCTTCTTAAAACCGCGCTAACCCATAGTTCCTACGCTAACGAGACCTCCGTCGAAAGCAACGAGAGAATGGAGTTCCTGGGCGATGCCGTCCTGGGCTTCATCGTCGCGCGTGTGTTATACGACCTATTCCCCGACGCGTCCGAGGGCAAGCTCTCCAAAATGAGGAGCGCTATCGTAAGCCGTATGAATTTCGCCCATTTCGCGAAAGGGCTCAAAATAGACAAGCAGATGCTCCTCGGGAAGGGGGAGGAGAATACCGGCGGGAGAAAGAGGCAATCGAACCTCGCCGGAGCGTTCGAGGCGGTAATTGGGGCTGTATTCATAGACGGAGGATACAAGAAGGTCTACAGGATAGTTACCAAACTCCTCAAGAACTGTCTAAACGGCGACGAAGAGATTTTCAGGGATTATAAAACCAGGCTTCAGGAAGTCGCTCAGCGGCAGTTCAGGAAGGTGCCGAAGTATAAGGTGGTGCTCGAGGAAGGTCCTCCCCACGATAAATGCTTTCATGTAGAGGTCAAGCTCGGGAGAAAGTGCATGGGCAAGGGGGTCGGCAGGAACAAAAAACAGGCCGAGCAGGCCGCCGCGAAAGAGGGGCTCGATCACATAGAAGGCTTGAATAAGCTTGCCTGAGTGCGGTTAACCTAATCGTTTTCTTTTCCCTCGAGTCCCAGCTCTTCCATCTTTTTTGAAAGCGTGTTCCTGTTGATGCCGAGTATCTGGGCCGCCTTTTTCTTGTTCCCGTTCGTTATCCTGAGCACAGCCTCGATGAGGGGCTTTTCGACCTTTTTAATGATTTTATCGTGTATATTCCCCTGGGAATCGGCGCCGCCGGTCTCGATCAGAAAATTGAGCTCGTCCGTTATTATCTGGTCGAACGATTCCTGCTCTTTCCTGCCCCTCCCTTCGAGATGCGGGGCCGCTTCGATCAGGGTCTCCCTCGTGATTATGCTGTCCGAGGTGAGCACGAGGACTCGTTTTATAATGTTTTCGAGCTCCCTGACGTTGCCGGGCCACCCGTAGGCGAGTACCAGCTCTTTGGCTTCATCGGAGATAGTCCTTTTAGATATGCCGAGCTCTTTCGAGTATTTATTGAGGAAGTGCTCGATAAGCGGCACCACGTCTTCTATTCTTTTTCTGAGCGGCGGTATCTCTATCGTGATCGCGTTCAGTCTGTAGTAGAGGTCTTCCCTGAACCTGCCCTCGGCCACCTCTTTTTCGAGGTTCTTGTTGGTAGACGTTATTATCCTCACGTCGACGGGGGTGGGCTTTTCGCTTCCGAGCCTGTAGAATTTTCTCTCTTCGAGTATTCTGAGCAGCTTCGTCTGGAGCTCGGGCGGCATGTCCCCGATCTCGTCCAGATGGAGCGTGCCGTTATGGGCTTCTTCGAACCTCCCCTGTTTCGAGAGAGAAGCGCCCGTGAAAGCGCCCTTTTCATATGCGAACAGCTCGCTCTCCAGGAGCTCCTTCGGGATGGCCGCTATGTTCACCGCAACCATTTTGCCGTCCCTCCTCATGCTGTTCTGGTGAATGGCCCGCGCTACTAGCTCCTTGCCCGTCCCGCTCTCTCCCACGACGAGGACTGTTATGTCCCGTTCGGCCACCCTGCCTATCATCTTGTATATGTTGAGCATAACCTGGGATTTGCCGACAATGTCCTGGAGGGAATCCGCATCCCCTGACTCCGCCTTGAGCATCTCAAGCTTCTTCGAGTTCTCGTAGCTCTCTATCGCTCTCTGAACGGTAATTTTTACCTCGTCGAGGTCAAACGGCTTGGCTATATAATCGTATGCGCCCTGCTTCATGGCGTCTATTGCGTTCTTTACGGTATTCTGCGCGGTGATAATGATTACGGGAGGGTTAATTCCTCTCGACCTGAATTCCTTAAGCACGTCGAACCCGCTCATATCGGGCATGGTGATATCGAGGATTATCGAGGAGAACCCCTCCGACGATGCCCTCTCTATTGCCTGGGCCCCGTTCTCCGCATAGCGGACCATGTAGCCGGCCTTTTCGAGGCATTTCCCGAGCACCCATCTAATGCTTTCTTCGTCGTCTACGACCAGTACCTTTTTTTTCATGATATATCTTCTATCGCTCAATGCCTCGTGTAGTATTTTAGTTTCAATCCATATCCAAGCACGGTTATTATACGCCCGAAATAGGCAGGAAAACCTTGAAGGTCGTACCGGCCCCGACTTCGCTGTCTACGAAAATCGCACCCCCGTGCTTGGCGATAATCTGATACGCCAGGAATAGCCCCAGGCCTGAGCCTTCCTTCTTGGTAGTATAAAAGGGGCTGAATATTTTCTCCAATGAATCGGGGGGCACCCCGCTCCCGTTATCCCTGATTTCTATGGACATCGAGTTCTGGCCCTTGAGCCTGTGCTCCGTTATCCATCTGCTGGAGACCTCGACCTGGCCTTTGTCGGCGATCGACTCCGCCGCATTCTTTATAAGGTTCAGGAATACCTGCTTCAAGGCGTTCCTGTCGCCGTGTATGGGCGGTATGGTGACGTCGTAGTTCTGCTTGTATTGTATCCGCTCTCCCGCTTTGGACATCGATTCGAGGTAAATGATTTCCATGAGCAGCTCGTGAATGTCTATCAGCTCGAATACCTCTTTGGCGAAGGGCTCGAGCTGTTTAAGGGTGTCGAGCAGGGATCTCAGCCTGTCTGCTTCCTTCGTAATAATCTCGGCGCATTTCAGCGTTTCTTTATTCGGGGCGTCTTCGGCCAGGAGCTGTGCTGCGCCCCTGATGCCGCTGAGAGGGTTTTTGAGCTCATGAGCGAGCCCGAGGACGAGGTTCTCGAACTTTGAGGCGGATATCTCCTGTATGCTCTTGCTGTTTAGAAACATCGTACCCGACATGTCTTTTACCTGAAGTACCGCCCCTTTTAGATTGCCGCTGTTCGTGAAGAGCGGCGATGCAACCGCCTGAATGGATATCCGCTCGCCGGTTCTGAGTGTCGGTTTTATCTCGTCGCCGATTACGGTCCTTCCCTCACCCATCGCCATGAGCGCGACCCGGTCGATTTCTTCGGGCATGAACGCGCTCGATTGCTGCCCCCTGGCCTTCTCCCTCGAAATCCTGAACGTGCTCTCGGCATTGTCGTTCATATCGAGCACTCGGAGGTCCTTGTCTATGATAATGATGGATTCCGGTAACGAATCGAATATCTCCTGGAAATCAATCTTTTTTGTCATGGGATTCGCGTCCGTCCATTTCCGGATATATCGCCGGATTTACCTCCCCCGGCTCCCGGATATATAGCGTTAATAATAACTAGACGGTGACTCCGGCCCGCTCTGTCAAATCTCTTCGATCCTTATGAACGTCGTCTTCGCTCTGATGGTGGAGAACCTGTCTATCTCGCGGAGCGAGGAGAGGAGATTCTTCTCCAGGGCCTCGTGGGTCATTATTACCACGGGGACGTCACCGCCGCCCAGGTGCCTGCCCTTCTGTATGACAGACTCGATGCTGATCCCGTGCTTCCCGAGGCTCCCGGTGATCTTGCCGAGCACTCCGGGCCTGTCCTCGGCCTGGAACCTCAAATAATATTTATTCGTCGTATCGCTCATTTTTATCAAATGTGACGAGCCCTTGCCGGCGTAAAACCTGGGAGGGGAGGAGTGCGTATTACCGAGGGAAAGGTCCTTGGCAATCTGCAGCACGTCGCTCACGACGGCGCTTGCCGTGGGCATCATTCCGGCCCCCTTGCCGTAAAGCATCGCAGGTCCCACTGCGTCTCCGACCAGATATATCGCATTGAAAGCGCCCGATACGTCGGCCAGCTGTGTTTCTTTCTTTACGAGCGCCGGGTAGACCCCGGCTTCGAGCCCATTCTCTCTCGATTTCGCGACCGCAAGGAGTTTTATCTTGTGCCCGAGCTCGTCCGCATACTCTATATCGAGGGGTGTTATACCTCTTATACCTTCCGCGTGGATCTTTCCGAAGCTTATGAATATGCCGAACGAGAGCATGATAAGTATCGAGAGCTTGTGCGCGGCATCGATCCCGTCCACGTCGAACGACGGGTCGGCTTCGGCGTAGCCCTCTTTCTGGGCTTCTTTTAGTACCTGGGCGAACTCCGATCCTTCCTCGGTCATCCTCGAAAGTATGTAATTGGACGTACCGTTGATAATCCCGTGTATGGAGAGGATATTGTTTGCGGCGAAACTCTCCTGGGTCGCCTTGATGATGGGTATTCCTCCCCCTACGCTCGCCTCGAACCCGATATCGACCCCCTTTTCCGCGGCCGCTCCGAAAATCTCTCTCCCGTAGTGCGCGAGCAGCGCTTTATTGGCAGTAACTACGTGTTTCCCGTTCCTGACGGCCCCCATCACGAATTCCTTCGCGATGCCCGTTCCTCCCACGAGCTCGATAATAATCTGAATCGAGCCGTCCTCGAGTAACTCCCTCGCGTCCCTGGTCAGCTTGCTTCTCGGGATTTTTACGGGTCTTTTCCTGTCTGGGTCTATATCCGCTATTTTTTTAAGGTTGATCCTTATTCCGGTCCGCTTTTCGATTATGTCCCTGTTCTTGCGAAGGACCTCTATAACCCCGCATCCGACGGTGCCTGCGCCGATGAGGCCGACGTTGACTACGTTCATCAAAATTCTCCTTTCTACCCGAGGCAAAAGTGAGTATAAGCTAGGAATTATACATTATTTTATTTGACTTTAAACGAACGAGCACTTAAATTAATACCTTCCGTGGGGCCGTAGCTCAGCTGGGAGAGCGCATGAATGGCATTCATGAGGTCGAGGGTTCGATCCCCTTCGGCTCCACCAGTAGTTTCAATAGGTTACGCTATACCATCATTTTTCAATTTCCGCTTGGGTACGGTTTTGGGTACGGTTAGTGTTGAAATTGGCCAGATTTTCGACCGCTTTTCTTAATGACTCATCCCTTGACACTTTCTAGCATAGGGTAGGCGATGTCAAAGAGATAAGCACAATAAGTTTTAATGGATTCCACGCTACTTCCCTTCGAACAAAAATACCGGATGGCTGATAGTCGCACGCTCGAAATCATCGAGCGAAGACACTGCGGTGACGCCAAAGTAATGAGCGAAAGGGTTACCGCGCTTGAAATTTTCCTGCAATACGAGGGCAGCCTCGCTGGGCGGCAACTCTCGCACGTTGACGGTTTCGGAACGTCGCCCACGTGTAAGAGTTGCCTCGCCCGCTGCTCGCAGATTGCGCACCCAATCCACAATTCCATATGGCGAGCTAACGTAGCGTTTCTCGTTCTGCTCGATAAGCGCGATTGGAACGGTACGAGGCTGACCGCTTTTGCGACCACGCACTGTGAGCAGGTACAAGGGGTAGTTCCCAAATCCGACGAGCTTGATGCCTACACGCAGCAAAATCGTTGTCAGAACATTTGCCAACGGTACAAATATGGGGACTTGCGATTGTTTTGCCATGTGTTAGTTCTCATGCTATAAGATGCAATTATGTGTCAGACGGATTCTCTTGCGGTGATTCGATTAAAGGGCTGGAAGTTACCCCATTTTCGTTTACCCAGAATTTGGACTGGTATTCATGAGGTCGAGGGTTCGAATCCCTTCGGCTCCACCAGTTTATCTCCATGTTCTGCAACCGCCGCATTTTATTAATTCTTCCGAATCGGTTAAAATGTGTTGTTAATATTTAAGTTTTTGGCCATGAAAAATCTCTGATCAAGCAGTAAAGTTGGGATATGGAAAGAGCGATAAAACATATCGAGTCGAGGGTAAAGGATAAGCAGCTAGTCGAGCTCCGCAGGATGGAAATAGTGAAGGCTGCGGTGGAGCTGTTCGTGCGCAAGGGTTTTCATAGGACGACTGTGCGGGAGATCGCTCAAAAGTTCGGGATGAGCGTGGGCACGTTATATGAATACATAAGGACCAAGGAAGATATACTCTATCTGGTTTGCGATTACATACACACGAGTGTCAGCGAGAGAGTCAGGCCTTCACTGGAAATAACCGGCAGTACCATAGAGAGGCTGAGAAATGCCATAAGATCATACTACGTAATTGTCGATGAAATGCAGGACTATGTCCTGTTTCTGTATCAGGAAACAAAATCCCTGTCTTATAATGCGAGAAAGTATGTATTTAAATCCGAAGAAGAGATGACGTCCATTTTCGAAGAAATAATTCTTCAGGGCATCGAGGACGGAACATTTTCGATCGGCAAAAAGGACGTCAATTTTCTGGCAAATGAAATCATGGTTACCGCCCAAATGTGGGCTTTCAGACGCTGGATTCTGCAAAAAAACTATACTCTCGAAAAATTTATTGAGTTAAAGAGCAGTCTGGTCGTAAAAGAGCTGACCTCCCGTAATTAAGCTCGTTTTTTAGAATCGTATAATCCCGCTTCCCGAATTTATATCCGCTTTTGCAGATAATTTATGTTGTGAATATCACTTATTATTCCGGCGTAGGAGGTAAGTCGATTGAACGTTCGGTCAGTCTCATGCTATTCATAATAATTCTTCACCGGTCCGCGTTTTTTCCCTTGTCCCAATAATGAACGTACAATATGCCCTATTTAATCATCTGTATTTATTATATTATTATGGCTACCCCCGCATTGCTGGCAAAAAATGCTTGACATTAAAGTATAATATATACTAATATGGAGATGCTGAACGAACGCTCAGTCGCTGGGCATTGGTTGAGAATAATATATCAGGAGGACCAGTAAAATGGGCTTGCAAGCTAACGAATATAGTAATCCTTGGCTGGCGGAAGGCGAAGTGCCGCCTCTTCCTCTGGACAGGGACCGGATTCACATTATAAGCCAGGGTGTTGCGGACCCCTTGTATGACTACGATATTATTCCGCTCACGTATACGCAGAGCCGATGGATGGCATTCGTCATCAGAGCCGATCAGAAGGATATGAAGGCAATTCTTCCCGAGCCTCTAAAACTGGAGGATGATGTAATCGAGTTCTGGTACGTCATTCACAAAAATACTATGATCGGACCGTATATGGAGATGGGTGTGACCTTCGCTGCGTCGTTGAAGGCTCAAGACGGGGAGACCTATAAAGCGGGGTATTATCCGTATATGTACCTTTCAAACGATTCGGGCGTTTCCGCGGGAAGGGAGCCGTTCGGGTTTCCGAAAAAGGCTGCTTATATAGCGGGATACGAACACGGACTCAATAATAACTACTTTAACATGCTTATGGAGAGGCGCGGCTATATTCTTCATACGGCTAACGGGCGTTATTCCGACAAGCCTCTTTCCGCAAGACCGGCTTTTTACGGGAAGACCGATTGGGGCCGTATGAATTACCGAATCACCACCCATCCCGACGTCACAAGCAGCGTGCATGAGGTTACGTATCTCCCTTCGGATCTCCCGCCGGGTTTCGGAACGGGACACCGCTTCATGATGGATGCGTCGAGCATTCGCACAGCCACGGGCAAGGATATCCGTTCCTGGTTTATGCAGGGCACGCCGTTCGATTATATGGGCGGCCAGATTCCGGCTAAAGAAGTCATCGGGATAATCAGCTTCACGTTCAATCTGATTATTCCGGGGGCAAAGACCATTTGGACCAAGGTCGTGAAGAGGGACCCGGAGAAGGATTTCGGAGCTCTTCTTTATTCAACTCCGTTCAAGTACACCATGCGCCACCGCTTCATGGTTCCGATGTACAGTCAGGGCGGAGTGTTGTAGCAGGATTTTAAATAAGAAGCCGTATAGGAAGCCGGCTTCTATACAGGAGTGAATTATAAAGTCATTTGTCGTAGACCCATTGCATGATTGCCTCTTGTTCCTATCCTGTGATGTCCCGACGGGCGTTACAGGATAGGAATTAATACGGGTGGCGCGGGGTTGCGAATATTGCAAAAGCAGGATGAAAAAATAATTCGCGGACACGAGCAGGTTGAGCTCAAAATGCATTTTCTGTATACAGGTTTATCTTCAAAGAAGATAACGGCGTAATTCGGTCGGAAATAATTTTGATAGGTTCTGGTATTAATCTGGCAATTAAATCAAAGGTGCTTTGAAATAAGCTGATAGTATGTTGCTTAGAGTCGCAATTATGCGGTTGACAGACGAGTTTAACTTTTATATGGAGAGGACATGGATTTAGAAGACAGGACGGTAAAAAGACTGAAGAAGGCCAGGGAAGACTGGGGAAATGAGTACGGGAGCGTACGGAGAAGAGAAGCAGACTATACGACGATCTCAGGAATGGATGTTCCACCCCTGGCAACGCCCCTTGACCTGAACGGATTCGATTATGAGAAGGCCCTCGGTTTCCCCGGCTCCTATCCCTTCACGCGCGGTATACACAGCACGATGTACCGGGGCCGACTCTGGACTATGCGTCAGTTCGCCGGCTTCGGGACACCCGAGGACACGAACCGGAGGTTTAAATATCTGCTCGGGCAGGGACAGACGGGTCTTAGCACCGCCTTCGACATGCCCACACTCATGGGTTACGACTCCGACCACGAGCGCTCAAGGGGAGAAGTAGGCAGAGAAGGGGTCTCAGTTTCCTCCCTTCAGGACATGGAGGTCCTGTTCGACGGTATAGAGCTCGATAAAGTGACGACATCCATGACTATAAACTGCAGCGCTTCAATAATGTTCGCCATGTATATCGTCATGGCGGAGAAGAGGGGGGTCGGCTTGGGAAAGCTCGGGGGCACGCTGCAGAACGACATGTTAAAGGAATTCATAGCTCAGAGAGAATGGATATCACCCCCTGAGCCTTCCGTAAAAATAGTGATAGATGTCATAGAGTTCTGTGCCAAAAAAATTCCCAACTGGTACCCGGTCTCGATCTCGGGTTACCACATCCGGGAGGCGGGATCCACTGCCGTACAGGAGCTCGCGTTTACGCTCGCGGACGGGATCGGTTATGTGGAGGAAAGCCTCAAACGCGGTCTCGACGTTGATGAGTTCGCGCCGCGCCTGTCTTTCTTCTTCAACGTCCATAACGATTTTCTCGAAGAGATTGCGAAGTTCCGCGCTGCGAGGAGGATGTGGGCCAGGATTATGAGGGAGCGCTTCGGCGCAAAGAATCCGAAATCCTGGATATTGAAAACCCATGCGCAGACTGCGGGGGCCAGCCTTACGGCGCAGCAGCCTTTAAACAACGTAGCCAGAGTGACTATCCAGGCGCTGGCGGCGGTGTTAGGCGGGACACAGTCCCTACATACGAATTCCATGGACGAAACGCTCGCCTTGCCTACGGAGGAGGCTGTAACTGTAGCACTCAGGACACAGCAGATAATCGCCGAGGAGAGCGGGGTTGTAAATTCAATCGATCCGTTCGGCGGTAGTTACGTCATCGAGTCCCTGACGGACAGGATCGAGAAGGAGGCTTTCGCATACATCGAGAAAATAGACGAGCTCGGGGGCATAATCAGGGCGATAGAGACGGGGTTTCCGCAGAAGGAGATCGCGGACGCGGCATACAAATACCAGCGGGAGCTCGACGCCGGGATAAAGACGATAGTCGGGGTTAATAAATATTCTACTGATGAAGAGGTCTCTATACCGACCCTTAAAATTGAGGATGTTGTAGAGACGGGTCAGAGCGAGAAGCTGAGTCAGCTGAAAAGAAGCAGGAATAACAGGGCGGTGAAAGCAAGACTCGAAAATGTTCTGTTGGCTGCCCGGAGGGGGGATAATTTAATGCCCTCCATCATCGACGCCGTGCGGGAATATGCGACTTTAGGGGAGATATGCGATATATTCAGGGAAGTGTACGGGGTCTATAGGGACCCGGGTTATTTTTAATTGCGGTTATCTAATATAAACGCTGAGGAAATATAATGGGAAACGAGAGAGCAATAAGGATTCTGGTCGGGAAGGTCGGGCTCGACGGTCACGACAGGGGAGTTAAAATAATTTCAAGGGCATTAAGGGACGCAGGTTATGAAGTAATTTACACCGGCCTTCATAACACTCCGCAGGTAGTCGTGGAAATGGCTGTTCAAGAGGATGTCGACGCTCTCGGGATAAGTGTTCTTTCCGGAGCGCACAACTACATATTCCCTGAAATAATAAGACTCTTTAAAGAGAAAGGCATTCATGATGTTACTTTATTCGGCGGCGGCGTTGTGCCCAGAGAGGATATCGAAGATCTCAAGGAGAGGGGTGTCCGAGCTATATTTGAACCCGGCGCTTCTACGGATGAGATAGTCAGGTGGGTTAGGGAGAACGTGACTCCGAGGGAATTATGAAGTTGTGGGTTGCATTATATTTTTTAACATACCAATTGATTTGCGAACAAATTCCTCATGTATGTATTCCACTTTACCGGAATGTTCAAATGGCAGAACTAGTTCTTTGTTTGGATCAATGACTATGATTGTATGATTATTTGAGAGATAGCTTGAAAGAATGTTATTGATAAATTCATCTCTAAAAGCAAAGCCAATAAAAATAATATATTTTGATTTAGGAATGCTGTTTGAAAAATGGTTGTGAAATGTTATAAATGGTTCATTTCTAGGTTCACCTTTAAATCCAGGATAAATAATTGGGCGTTTATTTGGGTCTTCTATGTTATCTGGGTAACCTGTATATATATGTCTATTATCAAGGAAACTTGTCCAGTTAATAGACCCATGTAGTTTTGTTAGTCTAAGGTATGCCCCTCCAAGTTGTTCACCTTGCCATTCTTGAATATCGATCCGCGGGTGAACCCATGTACTTGATTTCGGAAAAGTTTTAACTTTGCTGTTGTAGTGGATAAGCAATTGTTCGAGCACTACATCGTAATTAGTTGTAAAAATTTCTGTTCGATCTTCTTGATCGATCAGGTAATCCATGAGCGGTGTCCAATTTTGTTTTAATTCGTCTTCTGTCGGTTCATGTATGTAATGGGAATATATCTCTCTATATATTCTGTTTTCTAGGGCGGATATCTTTGATTTATATTGACTTGCGTACTGATCTCTTATTCTGATTGCGAGATTTTGATCTGCTTGGGATAAATGGTCTAAAATAATAGAATGTTCATCACACAGCATATTTATTTGGTGCTTCAAGTCGCTTAAATAAAACAATACATCTTCGATATCAGGGTCATTTTTTTGCCTTTTCACATGTAAGTAATGAATACATTGCTGAAATACATTCACATCGGTAATATTTTGACCCAATAATTCAAAGAATTTTTTTGTGGTGGGGTAATTGTTTTTGTTTACAGCAAATGAAGCTCCAGCACCTGCGAATATAATAATCATGAGGCTAGTCCAAAGTGTGAGTTGTCAGTGATATTGTCAGTAGCTTATCCACTATCAACGTCAATATAACACAATTCACCACATATCAACAGTACGGATAACTATCTGGAATTTATTGTTTTAATGCTGTTTTTACGTCTCAATTCTAACGGGCATTTTTCAAGTCAATATAGTAAAATTCTGAATGGCATTCATGAGGTCGAGGGTTTGATCCCCTTCGGCTCCACCAGTGATTCCCCCGATATATCAAGCCGCCGGTCTTAAATGGTCAGCGGAATTGCCTTCAAGTGAGCTAATACCCGGCAATCGGGCAATTCAAATGTTTTTTTGAATGACCCGTCTGCGCACATGACCCATCCTTGACACGAAGTTCGGTGAAGCAGATTTTCGCCCCCCGTCCGGAGCGCCATTTTTATTTTGACCAGACTTAGTTGCTATTACCTTCCAAAATAGTTTTATTTATACTCGTCGGTCCGCGGAGGTCTCTCTCGTTGAATGAATTTATCAAGAAGACGCTTATAGTCCTCGCTGCAGTCATTGCTTCTTTGCTTGTCGCGGAAGGGGTTACGAGGGTCTTTTTTGATCCGGTCGATTATCTGTGGCCCAGACAATCACCGGACGAAATACTGAGATTGAAAATAAATCCGAACTCGAGGGCGCATGACTCCTGGGGTTTCAGAAACAAGTACGTTCCCGAGCGGGCCGATATAGTGGCGATCGGCGATTCGCAGACGTACGGAATCAGCGCGCTCGCGAGATACACATGGCCCGAAACCCTAGAGAGGCTGACCGGCAAAGAGGTCTATAACCTAGCGATCGGGGGCTACGGCCCCGCCGAGTATTTTTACCTGATGGAACACAAAGCCCTTCAGCTGAAGCCGGATCTCATAATTGCGGGGTTCTATCTCGGGAACGATCTCGCGGATTCATACGAGGCTGTGTATACCGTTCCGCATTGGGAAGACTTGCGGAACCCCGACCTTGCTATCATTGACGATACGAAAGGGGGTGGCAGCGGCAAACCGGAGGAGAAAAAAAGTCCTCCTCCAAAGACTCTCCGGACTGGATTCAAATATATCACATATGTTATAACGGACTGGTTTGCGGGGCATAGCGTGCTCTACAGAATCGTCACGGAAACATATCTCGGGGACATGATCAGACAGAGAAGAATGATAGATAGGGGGGAAGAAATTGTCATGTTCAGGGATAACGAGCACGGGATCAATACCGGGTTTACACCGGAAACGAGGCTCCAGGGACTCGATCTAACGAAACCTCATTTGCAGGAAGGGCTAAGTCTGGCTCTTGGTTTCTTTAATCGTATGAATGAGGCCGCAGAGAAAAACGGCATACGTTTTTTAGTGGTCATCATTCCGACCAAGGAGACGGTATTCGAAGAATTCATCGAGGGGAACGACAGCTTGAGCGGCTCCCGGAAAATAGACCGCCTGATCGAGAACGAACGACAGGTGAACGAAATCGCAAAATCGTATTTTGAGGAGCACAATATTTCTTATCTGGACGTTTTGGAACCTCTGAGGCAGGCGGTTCCCAACGAGCAGATATATCCTAATAATTACAATGGCCATAGCAATAAAAACGGATACGGGATTATTGCCGAGTCAATTTATCAATACTTGAACGGAAAGCAGGAAAACTGATATATTTACCGTGTAATCAATAGCTGCATCACAGCGTATATATATTAAACAGATGGTATCAAAACAACATGCTGCGTACAGGATGAGGCTTTTTTCCGTTCCATTTTAGAAGCGCAACTTCCTGAAATCACGTCACTTTATAAACAATGGCACAGAGATTGCCTAATGATCGCCTCAGTAAAACTATCTCGACATTTTTGTCAAACCCGATTAAGATAAAAAAAAGAAATACGACCCAAGGAGTATGGAGATGAGCAAAATCGATAGTCGGCTGAAAGTGGAATCGCTCGCATTGCACGGCGGGTGGGAGCCCGACCCCGCGACAGGCGCGAGGGCGCTCCCTATTTATCAGACCACGTCCTACCAATTCAAGAGCACGGAGCACGCAGCCAACCTCTTCGGGCTCCGCGAGTTCGGGAACATCTATACGAGGATCATGAACCCGACCCAGGACGCTTTCGAGAAACGGATCGCCGCAATGGACGGCGGCGTCGGAGCACTTGCTCTTTCGAGCGGACAATCGGCAACGACAATATCGCTCCTCAACATTGCCCAGGCGGGTGATGAGATAGTATCCGCGGACAACCTTTACGGGGGAACGTATAACCTGTTCCATTACACCTTCCCGCGCCTCGGGGTAACCGTAAAGTTCGCTAAATCGAACGACTTAAAAGCAATTCAGAAGGCAATAACATCGAAAACGAAAGCCGTCTATGCCGAATCCATTGGCAATCCCAAGCTCGATGTCGCCGACCTCGAAGGGATAGCGGGCGTGGCTCACAAAAACGGAATACCGTTCGTGCTGGATAACACCGTATCCCCTTACTTACTGAGGCCGTTCGATTTCGGCGTGGATATTACGGTCTATTCGGCGACAAAATTTATAGGCGGCCACGGGACAAGCATAGGAGGAGTGATAGTCGATTCGGGCAAATTCGAATGGGACAGCGGAAAATTCCCGCTCATTTCGGAGCCCGAGCCGAGCTATCACGGGCTCAATTTCGTAGAGGCTTTGAAGCCACTCGGGAATATCGCCTATATCATTAAGGCGCGCGTCACCTTGCTGAGAGACCTCGGTACGGCGATGTCCCCGTTCAACGCTTTCCTGTTCTTACAAGGCCTCGAAACGCTGCATCTCCGTATGCCGCGCCATTCGGAGAATGCGCTTGCCGTGGCGAAGCATCTGAAGAAGCATCCGAAAGTGAGCTGGGTCAATTATCCCGGGCTCGACGACAGCCCCGAGAAGGCGAGGGTGGCAAAGTATTTACCGAAGGGAGCGGGCGCGATACTGGGCTTCGGTATCAAGGGCGGACTCGAAGCGGGGCGGAAGTTCATTGATTCGCTCGAGCTGATCTCGCACCTGGCGAACGTCGGGGATACGAAAACCCTGGCCATTCACCCTGCGACTACCACGCACCAGCAGCTTTCTCCGGACGAGCAGTTATCGACCGGCGTGACTCCCGACTTTGTCCGGCTCTCGGTCGGCATCGAGCACATTGACGATATAGTCGCCGATATCGATCAGGCGCTCGGAAAGGCCGGTTAAGAATTGCGAGTGACGGCAGCGGGGCATTCTCCTACACTGCCGTTAAGAGGCTAATGGTTGAAGACGAAGAAAATTGATAAACGCGAGGACGGCGTCGGCGTCGTCGAGACGCAGTACTTTATTATAGACAGTCTTACGCTCGAGAGCGGGGAGAAGCTCGGGACCGTAACGCTCGCCTATGAGACCTACGGCGCGCTCAACGAAGATAAAACCAATGCCGTTCTGATTCTCCATGCCCTTTCCGGAGATGCACACGCAGCCGGACTCGATACAGAGCGGAAAAATCCCGGATGGTGGGATTCCATGATCGGCCCGGACAGGGCGTTCGATACGAACAAATACT
>Ga0187894_10004089_pt1 | contig 15883 bp, 12 predicted proteins | sample GBC1701081metaG_FD_136650 | JGI IMG/M metagenome (GOLD analysis project Ga0187894, IMG submission 136650) | White microbial mat communities from a lava cave in the Kipuka Kanohina Cave System on the Island of Hawaii, USA - GBC170108-1 metaG ... | reverse complement strand
TTTCTGTTTTTGGATTTTTCTCTTAATTTTCGGATTTTGTGCATTCAAAGATATTCTTTTTTCTTATCGAACGCAAGGCGGTGAAAGTCTCTTTGATCGGCTCAAATCCTTTACCTGCGTTGATTTGATTGCCTGGTGCCAAGATAGCCGAAACGAATCGGTTTTGTATCTGTTCCTGGCGCAAAAGGCTTGCTGGTTATCGATGCAAATTAAGTTCCGCGTTCGCAAATTGGCCCTTACGTATTTCAGCAAACATTTACAATACAAAACCCATGTAAATTTACTGTTAATGGCAGCTTAATTTGAGCAAAGATCCTGAAAAGTCGCCTCTGGGCAAGAAAAACTTGACTTTTTTGTAAAAGAGGTCTAACTTTAACAATTCTTTAACCGTATAGATCGTTTGACGATAAGTTATTTATAAGACAAGGAAGGACAAAATGGCAGACATAGAATACGCAACATCATCATACAAAACGCCCCTACATCATCGAATAATCGCAAGTATGCCGGTCGAGGCAAGCTGGGTCGATTCGGAAAGTGGGGAAAAGATCAGAGTTGAAGGGCTTACGGAGAACGTCGGTGAGACGAGTGCGCTGGTCAATCTCGAGACTTTGCCGCCGGTTGGAAGCGAGGTTCGTCTTAAGATTCTCGAAGAAAATAAGGCGATCATCACGGTCTCGACCCGTGTTATACGCGTCGAGCGCGATCCGAGCAAGCCGATGGCAGCCCTTTCGGTTCTCGAAAATCTCAAGAAGTGGAAAAACACCGCGATGGGAGCCGCTCAGAAATGGGTGACGCGGCATTGGCAGCTAAATTACGAAGAGGAATGGGTTAACTAACTGTTCTTTCTTCTTTGTAAGAGAAAAGTAAAAGCGGGAAAATCTTGAGATTTTCCCGCTTTTTCGCATTAGACAACGAATCGACCTTACGGTATGTAACGAGCCGGGATTGGCGTGTCGTTAGCAAGCCCAAAGCTCGCGACGACAAGTCCGGCTGTCGAGCGATCGAGCCACCATTCACCGTTTCGGTAAATGGCCCGGTCGTCTTTGCCGTCACCGTCGTAGTCTCCCGGTACCGGAATGTCGGTCGAATTTCCAAACGTGGCGGCAGTCGCGGTGCCATTAGAGCTTTGCAGAACCCACCATTGTCCTCCGCTTGGGCGATAGATAGCAATGTCGTCCCTATTGTCGCCGTCGTAATCGGCCGGAACGGGTTTGTCACCGCTTGCTCCAAATGTTGCGACCACCACACCGCCACCGCTATTCGATATCCACCACTGGTTCGATGATGGACGGTAGATAGCAATATCGGTTCTGGTGTCGCCGTTATAGTCGGCCGGTACCGGAATGTCGCCGGCGGCTCCGAAAGGAACAACGGTAGTGCCGCCGGCGCTATTCAATATCCACCATTGATTTAATGACGGAATGAATGTAGCTGCGTCGGTCCTTCCGTCGCCGTCATAGTCGCCAACGACCGGAATGTGGCCCGGTGCTCCCCATTCTCTGGTCGTAAGAGTGCTTGTGCCGCTCTGGAAAATATAAAAATCAGGTGTTCCCAGTGGATCGACGGGACGGAAGACAGCCATATCGGCCTTACCGTCGCCATCCCAGTCGCCCGGCACGGTCGTGTCGGTGGTTTGACCGAAGTTGGCTGACGTAAATCCGGTAGTTGAACGATTAACATACCAGTTGGCTTCGCTCGAGCGAAATACCGAAAGGTCGGTCCTGCCATCGCCGTCAAAATCGGCTCTTGACCTTATCGCCGTTGGGGCGGCTGGACCCTGCACGGCAACTGTCATTGGCGAACCCGTCTTAAAAAAGCCGACCGTCGCATTCGTGTTAACCGGCGGAACGTTGGAATCAAAGCGGAAGTTATACATCGTGCTCCAGCGGATCGCGTTCGCATTCTGGTTTTGGGCAAAAGTTTCAGAACTCCACGTCAACGAACCGCCGGCTTGCGTTGATGACCAAGGCGTACTGCTAAAACCTAAATTATTAAATGTTCCATCAGCAGTCGAACCGGGGTGCTGTGGCGGCATTCGAAAACCGATATTGCTAAGGGTCACGCCATTGCCGATCGGAATGCTAAATGAACTAATCGCGCGATCGAGATTTTGGTTATAAACGGCATATTCGTAATGCCAAACGCCGGCCGACGGATTAGTGACCTTATAAGCGATCATCGCAACGCCATCCACACCAGGAGCGGGCTGGAATGGAACGATCGACGCGCCGGTCCATGCATCTATAGCTGGCTTCATTCTTACAGTTGGGTTGCCGGTGACTGTCGAGAAAGTGTAGCAGTTACTTGTGCCCGATGCACACGTCGTGCCGGTAACATTGTAACGTCGATATGAGACGTTGTTATACATATTGCACTGAGTCGGATTAGCCTGACAGTGAGCATATTCGTGAGGCGTGACATATTGAGCTTCAGTGTAATAAGTTGCTCCAGTATTCAAAGTTGTATTCAGATCTGCAACTTCGGTAAGGATTCTGTGCGACGTGCCGTTATGACTATGACCGCTATGATTGTTGTTTGGGGTCGAGCTGTCGTTACGAGGATAGAAACCCGTAAACGGATTTATCCAAGCTTTAGAACCAAGATTCGGCCCGGAGTTTAAACTGGCGCTATAGGGATCCGAACATCCCGAACCAAGCCGGGTGCCGCCGACACCGTTACAACCCAAGCCGCAGAGGTTCTGGGTCAGCGCAGTGAAAGCATGCTTGACCTGAGATTGACCGATCTGCTCGAATCGGTCACCGTTAGCGCTCATTCGATACAAATTCTGCGGAATAACAGGATGATCGTTTGAAGGATTGGCAAACCAATTTAGATCAATCGTACCGAAATTGCACGAATCTGTTCCAACAGCGAGACCTACTTGCGTTCCCGACGCACTGCCGAATTGAGCCAGGCCTAACACATCACCCACGACTACGTCCGGGCCCGGAACGTTGCCGGCCTCGGGGTTTTGCGTCGGCGGCAGATATGTGTTCTGTGCCTCACCCTCGAAAACGTGAGTAACCTCGATAGGATCCTGCTTTGTTACTATCTTAATAGTGCCGACGACGGTCTTTGTATCGCCCGAACGTCCAAGTTCGGCGGCAAATTCGTCGGATAGCAGCAAGCCGCCGCCGCGAATATTCAATTTGCGTTCGCTTGCAACGTAATCATATTCCTGTCCCACGATGTTGAAGAAAACAAAGCCGCTTTTGCCGTCGCGGATAACCATTTCGTGATCGCCGCCCCACGGCAGAACTTCGACGACAAGTTGCCTATGCGACGCGCCCAACTTTGCCGGAAGCGGGATCGAGTTTTTAGCATTGAGTGCTAAGATTCCCGGCAATGGGCCGCGAAACTCGTCATTAAAGGCTATCGACGTAAAGAAACCTTCCGAAGACACATCAAATTGCAGCTTGTTCTTACGCGATTTTGATCGTGTGCCGTTCAACCGGTTCAAATCGAGATTAATCGATATGCTTCCTTCTGACGCAAGCATCCTCTCCAAAATTCCTGTTTCGCCTTTTGGTCCGGCGACGGCGCCTTGCGGCAGCATCGTCCAGGTCACTACGGCCAATAAACAAAAAACTAGCAATGGCAGAGCGATACGGATGCGACTACGCATTTTTTTACTCATTATCCTGACTCCTGAAATTGATTTTCTTCGATTTTCACCGGCTATTTCGCCGATATTTTTTTACAGGGACAATTCAATAAACTAGCACAGAGTCAGCCCTTTTAACAAGGCGAAACTGCGCTGATCGGTCGTCGGTCGGCGGCTGGTTTTTGTGGGTTTTCCGCCCGACAGATTACAATAAATTTATGAAAAGCGGTTGTGACGGCCAAAAAAAGGACAAAGGTTCGCGCGAGCTGCCCGTGATCGCAAGTTCCGGAACGCAAACCGACACTATTCGCAGGTCAAAAAATAGCCGCCGCCGGGCCGTTTCCCTCATAATTTTGCAGCTTTTGATGATCGCTCACATTATCCAATGGCGAATTACGGGATCGACCGTATCGCCGATCGAGCCGTCTGAGTCGATGTTCACGTTGCAAAACGGCGCGATAAATGCGGGGTTTATCTTCTTCATTCTGGCAATCCTTGCAACCTTGATCTTTGGGCGCTATGTCTGCGGTTGGGGTTGTCACATCGTCGCTTTGCAGGATTTTTGCGCGTGGCTGCTCAAGAAGGTCGGGCTAAAGCCGCGACCGTTTCGATCCCGCTTATTGATTTACGTGCCGCTGATCGTCGCTCTCTACATGTTTGTGTGGCCGACGGTTTTCAGATTTTTCTCAAAGCCTGCGAACGAACCGCTGATCCCGCAATTTACAAATCACCTGATCACGACCGAATTCTGGGCGACATTCCCGCCGGTTTGGGTTGCGATACCGTTTCTTTTTATTTGCGGTTTCGTCACAGTTTGGTTTCTCGGCTCAAAAGGTTTTTGCACTTACGGGTGCCCGTATGGCGGCTTTTTTGTGCTCGCCGACAAGGTCGCTCCGGGTAAGATTCGCGTAACCGACGACTGCAATCAGTGCGGACATTGCACCGCGACCTGCATGGCAAATGTCCAGGTTCACGCCGAGGTCGCAACGCACGGCATGGTCGTCGATCCCGGCTGCATGAAGCACATGGACTGCATCAGCGTGTGTCCGAACGACGCGTTGTATTTCGGCTTTGGCAAACCGTCTATCCTGTCGAGTGACAAGAGTCGAGAAAATCCGCAATCCGCAATCCGCAATCCGCAATATTCATTAACCTGGCCCGAAGAGTTTGCCGCCGCTGCCGTTTTTGCCGCAAGTTACTTCGCCGTCTGGAACGTTTATCAGCTTGTTCCGATGCTGATGTCGCTCGGCATCGCCATCGTCACGACGTTTCTCGTGATGAAATCGTGGCGCCTCTTGAGCACCCCTGATGTCGCGTTCTATCGCTTTAATTTAAAATCGGGCGGCAAAATAAAACGTGCGGGCTGGATATTTTTAAGCTTTGCGCTTCTGTGGGTCGGGTGGAATGCGCACAGCGGCTTTGTGCGTTGGCACGAGCGAGCGGGATCGATCGCGTTTGAGAGTTTGCAGATTCCCGACGAACTGGCGCTTGCACAAGCCGATCCCGAACAATGGCTGAGCGCGACCGACAAGCAAAACATCGAGTCCGGCAAACGACATCTCTATTCGGCCTTTGACGGCGGTGTTTTGGTCAACACATACAACCTTTCAAAACTTGCGTGGTTCGAATTTTTGTCGGGCAACGTAGAACAAGCGATCAACTTGCTCGGCAATGTTTCCAAACGCCAGGACGGTCCGCAAAAGGCGTTGAGTCTTTACTATCTCGGCGCGATTCAAAATCGTTTGAAACGCCACGACGAGGCGATCGCGAACCTCGGCGAAGCGCTAATGACGCGCCCCGATCTCGCCGCCGCTCGCGAAGAAAAAGGCGAAGCTCTCTGGCAGCTCGGGCGCAAAGACGAGGCCGTCGCAGCGTGGAACGAAGCGATAAAAAGCAATCCAAATCTGCCGCTTGCAAACAACTTTCTCGCCGCCGCGGCATCGGCTCAGGGCGGCACCGAGACGGCCATTGCATACGAAAAACAGGCCGACGCCCTTACGCCCGCCGATCCGCGATTTCACTGGATGCTGGGCCTCCGGCTGCAAAACATCGCAGCGTCACAACTCGCCGAAAAACATTTTGCACAAGCGACACGACTTAATCCGGCGTTCAACCTTCGGCGCAAGTTCGGCGGCGAACGTCAATGATAACCGCAGGGAGAAACGACATTCGCCATTGACAGACTGGTTAGCCAACCCGTTCGTGGAACCGAGATGATCGCCCAAGAAGTAGTTTGCTGTCGAACCGGAAGATGACCTGAGCTTGTTATCGATACCTTCGCCATTAAGATATTGTGTCTGCGTCCCAAAGTTGTAAGCGATGAGAACTTCATCTTCGTCATAAATGGTATGAAAAGGTAACGCGTCCAATGTAATCTGTTCGTTTTGTGCGATTGCCAACGGCGTCATACTCGAAAAGTCTATCTTTCACTCGCCTTCTTTGTGGTCTCAAAGTGCTTCCTCACTAAAGCAATAAGGGCAAATCCAAAGCAAAAAGTTATACCGAGACCGGAGTAATATCCGAAAGCAAACGCACGCGAACCAACAATCAATATCGTAAAAAAGCCTAGTGGCCAAAATAACAAAACACTCCACCTCAGCGGTCTGTTTTTAGGGGTTAGACGTGACAGTTCGTGTAAGGATGCGCCGATCTGGCCAGACAACAAACCAATCAGCATTCCCACAAAGTGAGGTGGTCTAATTTAGCCGGACACGATGGTCTCGGTAGAATGAGATTATGAGAAAGTATGATGACGAGTTCAAGCGGGAGGCGGTTGATGCAGGAACAGAACCTGGTGGCGATACAATCCAAGAGTTACCGGCCGCATTTATAAAATCTAATTATTATTTGAAGAAAATTTGCGTGGCTGCATCTGCGGCGGCAGGCGTGAGTATTTTGCGGCTGCGACGGGACTCGTGCGGTTAGATGCCGAGACGAAGATCGCTTTTAGCTCGACAGTTTGACCAAGATCGAGTTTTTGAACAAAAGGTCCGGCGTATAATTTTGACGCGGTCGTTGGTTCCGAGCCGTCGTCGGTATAAAAGATGCGACCGCCGGGCAGCGGCGATTCGAGATTGAGAAGCGCCCTTTCCGTAAGTCCAAAATTTCTGCTAATCAACCCGAATGGCGCGGGAAGACGATAGTTTATGTTTTCGCGATCGAGCCGAGCGATATCCACGGCGAGACGTTTCTTAAATCCGTTAAAGTCCTTTGCATTCTTGCTTGTCCAGAGCGCTTCCGAGAGCGCCATCAGGCGCGGGAACAGCATGTATTCGACATCCTCGGGCGTTTTTAAAAACTCGGTCCACAAACAACCTTGTCCGCCGACAATGTTGCCGGAATTATGCAGTTCTCTCGGAATCGGATCGAAAACATAAACCTGTTCGAGCGTCACCGGTTCGCCGAGACCTTTATATTTTTCGTAAGCAGGATCACCTTGCGGGTGATCGAGGTAAACGGAATCCCATGTCGCCATTATCACGTCATTCGGAGCCTGAGCCGCTCGCAGCCTGTGTTCTCCGTTTCGCCACGCGACGATCGTCACGCTTTTATCGACGCCTGAATCCAACAGCTCGTCCCAACCAAACAACTTAATTCCGCTTGTCGTGGCAAAGTCGGTGATCTGGCGCGTGAACCAATTAAGAACCTGCATCTCGGTTGTTAAATTTTCGCGCTGTTTTATTTGCTGCACCACTGACGATTCGCGCCAATGAGTTAAGTCCAATTCGTCGCCTCCAAAATGAATTGGCGAACCTGGAAAAAGTTCGGCCGTCTCAGTTAGAACGTCCTTAATAAAAGCGATCGTGTATTCCTTCGGACACATCACGTCGGCAAATCCGCCCCAGGTTGTTTTGACTTTGTAATTAAAATTTTCTTTGCAGCCGAGCGCGGGATACGCAGCGAGCGCCGCCGATGTGTGGCCGGGCAGGTCGATTTCGGGAACTATCGTTATATTGCGCTCGGCGGCGTAAGCAACCACGTCGCGAATCTCTTCTTGCGTGTAAAATCCGCTCACGGGCACGCCGTCGCCTTTGTAAGGGCTGTAATTCTTACCGACAACAGTTTCCGCACGCTTCGACCCGATCTCGGTTAACAGCGGATATTTTTTTATCTCGATCCGCCAACCTTGATCGTCGGTCATGTGCCAGTGAAGATAATTGAATTTGTAACGGGCGATGTGGCGGATATATTTTTTTACAAAATCGACCGACATGAAATGACGCGCTACGTCAAGATGCATTCCGCGATAGCGAAATCGCGGCGCGTCCTCGATGATCGCAGCAGGAACAACGATCCGTTCGCTCTTCGGCGGCAACAACTGCAATAAAGTTTGCACGCCGTGAGTCAGGCCTCTTTCACCACCGTCGATCACGATAGTTCGGGCGTCGATCTTCAACCGATAGACCTCGTTTGTCTCCGGCGTCTCGGTCGCGTTTTTTTCAAACACAATGCTCGCCGCCTCGCCCGGCTCACCGGAAATATTTAAAGAAAAACCGTAAAGAGCATGTAGTTCTTCGTTCAGCAACTTTGCCGCTTTAAGCGACGCATAATCTTTCGCGACGACGATCGTCTCGGGCGTCAGCACAAACTCGCCGATGACACGCTTAGCCGAAACCGGCTGCGGAATGATATTGAAACCGCCGGGAATTGTTTGCGTTATTTCATCGGCACCGCAGGAACCGCAGAAAAGTAAACAAAATAAAAGAATTGCTTTTTTCATTAAGAACAAGGGTGAAAGTAGTTTGAGGTCAAGCGTGTATAAATGGTTATTTTAATGCGGCGTCGGGATTTTTCGGGACGACCTCCTTTAAAGAAAACTTTCTAGTCTTGTTGCTAGTGGACAGCGTGTATTCGCCGGTTATCGTTCCGTCAAGTCCGATCCGCCCTTTCCATGTGCCCGTAACATCGTTTTTTCCGACTGGTGTGCTGCCGACAACAAAATCGCCTGCATCCGTGATCGTTCCGGTTACCAGATCGCTTGCCGAGGTAATTGCCGTGCCCCTAAGCATTGTTTGTTGTCTTTCCAACTGCATTGTCAGCGGCATCGTCCCTTTGTCTTTTTCCACATGACCTATATAAGTGCGGTTAAATCTATCGGGCAAAACGGTCTCGTTGCGGATAACAGGCGAGTCTTGCTCAATGACAATAGCGGCTTCTTTATTTCCCGGGTCTTCCGGCGTGTCTTTAATCAACAAGTACGTGTAGCTCCACAGAAAGATCGCCAGTGCGCTAAAGATTCCAATCAGACCGATCAAAAGTGCCTTTAAAAGCTTCCTTGGTTTTGCCGGCGCGTTGCCACGCAAGGCCTCGCCGAGTTCGCGACCGAACGCGCGTGCGTTCTGCGGACGTTTTCCTTTTTCGAATTCAAGCGCGGAAAGCAATATTTTTTCTGCCGCAACGGGAATGTCATTCCTTACAAAACGCGGTCGTGTTCTTACGCCCAGCTGTTTCATCCGGAACATATCGGAATTTAACTTTTCGTTGGATTCGGTTGGCGTCTGAGGTTGAAATGGTAGTTGACCTGTCAAAATTTCATAGGCTACGATCGCAGCCGAATAGATATCAGAGGCTGCAGTCAAATCCGTGTCGGCAAAATGCTGCTCGGGCGACATGTATTTGATTGTGCCCACAACATTAGCAAAAAAAGTCGGGTCAGCGACTTTCGAGCCGCCAACACGAGCGATACCGAAATCGATCAGGGTCATATGGTCAAAGGTGTCGTCTTGAGCCGTGAGCATGATGTTTTCAGGTTTAATGTCGCGGTGTATGACGCCTTTTGAATGTGCATGAGCGAGCGCATCGGTAAGCGACTCGATCAGGTGGGCGGCAGATCGCAAACTAAGTTTACCTTCGGCTTGCAAGACCTTACGCAAAGATCGGCCATCGATAAACTCGATCACCATGAACGGATTTCCATCAGTCAACTTTCCGTGATCCAGAATTTTGACAATGCCATGATGGTTAAATCGAGTCAGTGCTTCTCTTTCTTGCAGGAATTTGAGGTGGATATAGTCGTTCTTCTGGGCGGATTCCTGAAGTATCTTGACGACAACCTTCCTTCCGAGCTTCTCGTCCAGTGCAAGATATACGAGGCCGATTCCGCCTTCGTCTGAGCCGCTGTGCGCAAGATTTCGTTCGATAAAAAATCTGCCGTCAAGTCGCTGGTGGACAATTGTATCCGGCGAACTGAAGTCGATAGTTGAGGTCTCGAGATCAGAAAGATCGTCGTTGGTATTCAAAGTTCCTTTTGCGGTTCCGTTTGCGATATCCATAGCCGTATCCAAACAATGGAATCAAAGTCGATTATCCACAAATAAACCGTGGAAAAATGCACGAAATTGTATCGGTTGAAAATTTCCACGATTGTATCCTCGTCGGTTTCAAAAGTAAAGGCATGGAGATGTTGGGCACAAGCGTAAAGCTATGGAATCAAATTGCGAAAACTGCCGTTTTCGGCTATATTTCTAACGATTCTTTTACAGTCCGACACAGGTTTTGCGAATATCTTTCCCGGCTGAACTAATGTGTCGAAATTTTACGGCGTGATATGAAACGCTGCCCACATTGTGGTCGCCAATATAACGAGGAATATTCGTTTTGCCTCGACGACGGAAGTGCGCTTCTTGGGGTTTCGTTGCCGAATTTGACGCCGACTGAGGTGATACCGCGTCAGCGAGGTGAATCGCAGCCGACTCGCAGCATTTTGCCGGCGGTCATTATCGCGTTGCTCGCGGTCACGGTTGCGGGGCTTGGGGCGTACATACTTATTCCGCGTTCGTCGCAGAATGAAGGCGACAATTTTCAAACCGTAAACGGCGGAAAACAAGTTACCGAAACTCCGACGACGACGGCGATAAAAAATACAAGCACGGCGACGAACGTCGCGCCGACACAGCAGAGTGTCGCGTCGCCTGCGGGACGTTGGACGGGCGATTGGTCTGCGCCTTCGGGTGCGTATCTGGGCTTCGATCTGACACTCAATGACACGGGCTCGAATAACGTCAGCGGTCAGATCGATTGGACGCTGCGTCGCACGACGCGGCCCGAAAAGATGAGCAAGATCGGCATGACGGCGATCGAATACGTCAGCGGCAGGTTTGACCCGGCAAGTTCGACCGTATTTCTCAAAGGCTATCGAAAAGACGACCCGAACAACGTGCTCGTCATGCTCGACGATTATCGTCTTAAACTTTCAACCGACGGTCGCCGTCTCGACGGTCAGGCCCGCAACGGCGGCAAATGGAACGGCAAAATAAACTTGAGCAAATAAACCCAGATTACACATTAGGAAAAAAATAGCCACGAATGCACGAATTTTCAAAATACAAATTACGTAAAAAGCGAAAAAATAAACTTTTTAAGTCAGAATTATTCGTGCATTCGTGGCTCAATCTTTTACGCTTAATCCGGGATAAATTATGAAACGATGCTCACAATGCGGCAGCTTTTCTGACGACGACAATCTTTATTGCGTCAACGATGGCGCTGTGCTGATTGAGGTTGGGGCGGCGGGCGGTGAGCGTGTCGTCGTCGATTGGGACGATCGCGCCGATGAAGTGCCGACGCAGTTTGTCGCGGTTCCGAAGTCGCCGCCGCAAGATGTGACGACGGATAACTCAAAGTTTCTTTACGGCCTTATCGGAGCGCTTTTCGCGGTGGTTGTCGTTATGGGTTTTTACCTTATCTACACCGTGTCACGCGGCGATCAGTCTTCCGCATCGAGCCCTACGCAAGGCACGCCTGCTCCGAGCGTGACGCCGGATCCGAATAATATCGGAGCGGCAAATTTCAGTGCAAATTCGGTGCGACCGGCAACAAACGCTCCGGCAAACACGATGGCTGCCGCTAGAAACACCGTCGCAAACGTGCCCGCAAACGCTGCGACAACCGCAGCAAACACGAGCGGATCGCTAAGCCGACGTTTCGAACGCACCTATTCGGGAACCGTCGGCGATAACGGCGTCGAAATGAATATCGAGCGAAAAGGAAATTACGTCGGCGGTCGCGTCAGGCCATACGGCAGTTACGCCGATATTTATCTCGACGGCTCGATCGACAACAACGGCGACTTTGTCATGGACGAAAAAAGCGACATCGGCGTCGTCACCGGCGTTTATCGCGGGCGAGTTAATCAGGACGGTACGATCACCGGCACGTGGTCGAAACCCGGCGGCGACAGAACGCGCAATATCTATCTGCGAAGGCAGTAAGGTCATGAAAAAGTGTCCGCAATGTGGATCGATCTTCACCGACGATAACAACTTTTGTCTGGGCGACGGAACTGCGCTTCTAGCGCCGACGGGCGAAAACTATCGGTCGGGCGATGTGCCGACGCAAGTGATCGCGAGACACGTGCCGCAGCAATCTCGGGCGAGTTCTCCGTGGCTCTACCTTTTGCTCGGCGGAGCTTTGGCCGCCGTTATTTGTCTCGTCGGTTTTATTCTGTTCTCGAACAAAGAGAAAGAGACCGCTGCTACGAAAAACAACACCCCGACGCCGAAACCGACGATCGAACAAGCGAATGCGAAACCCGCAACACCGACGGCGACAGCAGCGAGCACGCCTGAACCGCCGCCGATAAATGTGGCCGCTATCGAGAACGACATTAATACGCGTCTCGATAAATGGGTGCGTGACGGGGAATCTGCGAATGCAGACGCCGTGATTACAAACTACGCCGAATCGGTTGCATATTATCGAAAGCCGCGAGCGACACGCGAATTTATTCGGGCAGATAGGTCACGGGCATACAACCGCTATGGCACGATCGATATTACTCTTAGCAATATCAATGTTTTTCCCGATCCAACCGGTCGCACCTCACGAGTGGTTCTCGACAAGGCTTACGTTTTTACAGGCGGAGATTATTTAGAAGGAAAAGTTCAACAGGAGATTAGATTGGCACTCATCAACGGCGACTGGCTTATCACCGGCGAGCGGGACCTTAAAATTTATTACACAAGAAAGTAAGAGTGTTTTATGAAACGATGTCCACGATGTAATCAAAGCTTTGACGCGACGAACGATTTTTGTTTGAACGACGGCACGCGGCTGGTCGTCGATTCGGCATCGCAGGAAACGTTTCTCTTTCCGCGTGGCATTAACATGCCGACGAGCGCCGGCGTGTCGCCGCGCACGAGCGGTTCGCAATGGGTAACGTTTGCGATCATTCTCGTTCTCGCCGTGGTCGCCGTGGGATTCGGCGTTGCGTTTTTTATGTCGAAAGAGCGTGAGAACGAAAAGAGCGATACCAACACGCGACCGACGGCGACGCCCGAAGCGACTCGCGCAGTCGCCGCCGTCACTCCGAGGATGACGCCCGTTCCGCCACCGCCGTCGTTGCCGCTGTCAATGACGCAACAGCCGGTCACGGTTAACTCACCCCGCGACGGTTTTCTTGCTCTTCGCAGTGAACCAAATCATCGTAGCGGTAGCCAATTAAGAAGGATTCCGCACGGCACCGCGCTAATGCTCGGCGCGTGCGTTCCTAATCTACAGACAATCGATGGAAGAAAAGGACGTTGGTGTCAGGTGCAATATGAGGGTGAAACAGGTTGGATATTTACCGCTTGGATTAGATAAGCACAGGAATCCGACTAGCGCGTTGATGGCGTTTGAACGCACCAAAATTTATTCACGACATGTTCGAGCTGATCAACATTCTTACAAACGAACGGCACAATCTGCCGGTCGGGCGCACGACGGTTGGGCGTGATCCGACGCAGTGTCAGATATTGCTTGACGAGCCTTTTATTTCGAGACTGCAAGCCGTAATTGAAATTACGCAGGACGGACGTGCTGCGATAAAAAATCTGAGCAGCCGCAAGACCTCGCTGGTCAACGGCTCGGCTGTGGATGTCGCGATGCTGTCGGATGGCGACAGTGTCGAGTTCGGCGCCGGCAGCACCATTGCGTTTAGTTTTCATCGGCGGCCCGAAGTCTCGGATTACGTCGATCCCGAATTTTCTTTTAGTTCGATTCCCCGCGCACCTGCATTTGGCGAGCGCACAATTGTCGCCGCACAGCCTGAAAACGCGACGACGACGTTTCACATTTCCGCCGCGAGTTCGCTTCGCATCGGACGAGCACCGGACAACGATGTCGTCATGGACGCACCGAGCGTGTCGCGTTATCACGCCGAGCTTGCTTACAACGGCGGCCGTCAGCCGATGATTACGGACCTCGGCAGCACGAACGGAACATTTGTTAACGGCAATCTTCTCCGCTCGCCGTATCAGCTGCAACCGACCGATTGGGTCACGATCGGCGGCTATCTGATAAGCGTCGATGGCCGCGAAGTGCGTCGGCAGGATTTGAGCGCGAGCCGCATCGCCGCGTATAACGTCTCGAAATCTTACGGCGCAAAAGACGTGCTGCAAGGCGTGTCGGTCGCGCTCTATCCGCGCGAATTCGTCGGCTTGATGGGCGCCTCGGGCTGTGGCAAATCGACGCTGATGGACGCGCTAAACGGAATGCGTCCCGCAACGAGCGGCAACATTTTTGTAAACGATCTCGATCTTTACGAGCATTTCGACTTGCTGCGCCGCTCGATCGGCTATGTGCCGCAACGCGACATTTTGCACGAGGCACTCACGGTCGAACGCACGCTTTACTATTCCGCTCGCATGCGTCTTCCGTCGGGAACGACCAACTCTCAAATTCAAAACGTCATCAACGACGTGATCGCAACCGTCGGCCTCGATGAACAGCGACACAATGCGTTCAGCCAGTTATCGGGTGGCCAGCAAAAACGGCTCAGCCTCGGCATCGAGCTGATCACAAAGCCGAATTTTCTTTTTCTCGACGAACCGACATCGCCGCTCGACCCAGAGACGACCGAGAACATGATGATGCTGTTTCGCCGTCTCGCCGACGAAGGCCGCATCGTCGTAATGGTCACGCACAAGTTTGAGAAGTTTAATTCGATGCACAACATCGTGCTGCTCACCAAGGGCGGAAGGCTCGCATTTTTCGGCCCGCCGCAGGAAGCACTCGATTATTTTAACTGTGCCGAGCCGAGCGAAATTTATCGCCGCCTGCACGAACTCACGCCCGAGGAATCGCAGAAAACGTTTCAACAGTCGCCGCAATTTCAGCGCTATGTCGCACGTCGCTTTAAGGAAATTCAGGATCAGGTGGACGGTGGCCTGAGCATCGGCCAGAGCGTCGATAACACCGGTGCAGAGCGAAAGCCGGGCTTGCGCCAGTGGCTCACGCTCACGCAGCGGCTAGGCGAAATAAAACTCAAAGACATCAAGAACACATTGATCTTGCTCGCGCAGGCTCCGATCGTCGCGCTCATTCTCGCCGGCATTACGGACAACACGGCCAATGACGCCCGCACGATCTTTATCGCCGCCGTGATCGCAATGTGGCTCGGCGCAAATAACGCAATTCGCGAGATCGTCGCCGAGTCGGGCGTTTACGAACGCGAACGGCTCGTCAATCTCAAAATACCGTCTTACGTAATGTCGAAATTCGCGATCCTCGCCGTCATCGGTCTCGCCCAATGCATTTTGTTCGTATCGATAATGACGATGTTCGGACGCTTTGACGCGGTAGATTTTGTGATGCTCACCGTTATTCTCTATCTCACGCTGCTCGCCGGTGCATCGATCGGGCTGTTCTTTTCGGCGCTGGTTTCATCGACCGAGAAGGCGATGAGCATCTTGCCGCTGATATTGATACCGCAACTTTTGCTGAGCGGATTTCTAAAACCGATCGACGACCTTTACGTAAATCTAAAGCAAAGCAAGCCGGCCGTCGTCGCCGATTACGAAAAATACGAACGCGATAAAGATAAAGAAATAAAATTCGATCCGACCAAACCGAACGAGAAACCGGTCGTTCCCGAACCGGTGCAAAAGAGCGAGGGTCTCGGCGGTGCAAGCGTGCTGGCGTCGCTGATGACCGCCCGCTGGACGATCGACGCACTCGCACACCAGACGTCGATCAACGACCTAAAGGCCCGCGACAAACTCGCCTCGCGCATGACGGTCGAGGAATATAAACACGTCTTGGACAAAGATTCCGACGGCGCTATAGTTGACGCATACCGCTCGCGAGTTAGAAAAGATCTGTTTCTGCTGTCACTTTTCAGCGTCATCTTTTTAGCGTTGACGATTGTCGCGTTGAAGCGGAAGGATAGCTTATAGAGTGCTTTGAAAAACCTTAAAGAATGAATTTTATTTCGAAATAGATAATAGATTACAGATTTTAGATGATAGATCTATCCGTTAGCATCTATTATCTCTAATCTATTCCGAATAAATCGAT
>Ga0187894_10004088_pt1 | contig 15883 bp, 16 predicted proteins | sample GBC1701081metaG_FD_136650 | JGI IMG/M metagenome (GOLD analysis project Ga0187894, IMG submission 136650) | White microbial mat communities from a lava cave in the Kipuka Kanohina Cave System on the Island of Hawaii, USA - GBC170108-1 metaG ... | reverse complement strand
GCGGCTTCGATTCGCGCTGCCGAATATGCCCGTGAAGCCGGAATCCCGACGGTGATTGATATTGATAATATCTACGAAGGCGCAGAACGGTTGCTGCCGTTGATTGACTTTCTCATCTCTTCCGCCAGTTTCCCTGAACGGATGACAGGTGAAAAGGATTTACGGCTGGCTTTGCGAGCCTTACACGAAACCTGCGGCTCGCGCTTTGTTGCGGCAACGCTCGGCGCAGAAGGTGTATTGGCTTACTTCCAAAATCAATATCTGCACGTTCCGGCTTTTTCAATAAAGGCGGTTGACACCACCGGCGCAGGTGACGCTTTCCATGGCGGCTTCATTTATGGATTGCTCGCCGGCTATTCCGTAGAGATGACGCTCAAGGTCGCCCATGCGGTTGCCGCCTTAAAATGCCTGAAACTCGGCGCTCGCACCGGCTTGCCGACGCTCACGGAACTAAACGCACTGCTCGCTTTGCCGTAACCCTAAACGCTTTTATCACGGAAGACGAGCAGGTAGACGCCCGAACCAATGATCGGAAAAGCCAGAATCAAAATAATCAAAATGGCTTTGGTGAAGTTGTCATGACGCGATTTCAGCACATTGCTGATGGCAATGACATCAAAGACGATAATGACAATAGTGATAAGCAGTTCAAACATATTTCAGTCCCTTTCTTCGCGGCAGCAGTTGAATTTTCGACTATTTGATGATTTACTACCGCACGGATGACTTTACGACGAAGTGATTTTGAAAGTTCACTAACATAATTGCAAGTGTGGCAATCCACATCTTGAAATGGCGCGTAATTAAAACTGCAATGGAAAGCCTGAAAGATGAGCAGGCGAAATCGAACCAAAAATAATCAGGAGGATAGAAGTGATGAAAAAAGTTGTAATGTTGATTCTCGTAGGGGCGCTGGCTCTCATGGTCGCTCAGGCTGGTCAGAAAAAAGTGAAAAAGGCGGCAACTGCCACCGTTCCGGCAGCCAATGGAGCCGTAAACATAAAGAATTTTGAATTTGTGCCGAAATCGCTGACTGTGAAAGCCGGAACTACGGTCGTCTGGACAAATTCAGAAGGTCGCCACCTTGTTGAAGCCGATAAAGGCGAATTCAAATCGGATGTCTTAACAGCGGGCAAGACCTTTGAGTTCAAATTCGATAAACCCGGCAAATATGCCTATCACTGTATCTATCACGGCGCATCAGGCGGCAAAGATATGGCAGGCACGATTGTTGTTACAAAGTAGTTCGTAGTCCGTAGTCCGTAGTGCTTAGTCCGTAGTTGTTTGTCATTCGTCCAAGCGATGATAGAGGCAATGAACGCATGGCAAACCAACTACGGACTAAGCACTACGGACTACGGACTATTATCCTTGACTGCTAAAATTCCTCATGCCTACAATCTCAATGCCCCACACCGATTAACGCATTAGAGGTTTCGGCTTGTATAAGGTTTTTTTCGTCTTTCTTCTTACCATTTTTCTTTCTCTGCCTACCCTTGCGCCTTTTTCACCGTCAGCCAGAGCATCTGCCGCCGAAGTACAGAATTATGAGCCGATGCAGGGCTATCTCGAAGCGGCTCCCAGCGGGCTGGATGTGCGCTATGTGTGGACGCTTGCCGGCGGACACGGCGAAAATGTGCGAATCATTGATATTGAATCAGATTGGAATTTCACCCATAGCGATTTATTAGCCGCAACCTTAAACGCTCTCGTCTTAATCAAAAGCACGGAGCCGCAAGCACAGGCAAGCAAGGATCATGGGGCTGCCGTCATCGGCACGCTGATTGCCGCCGCCGATGGCAAGGGCATTACTGGCATTGCCTATGGCGCACAACTTGGGATGTTCAGCCCGTTTGGCGCGAATAATGCGCCGAGAATCGCCGAAGCTATCAATACCGCAGTACGCCGCCTGCAACCCGGCGATATTCTCTTGATTGAACAACAATCGCCGTTCGGTCCTCGTTTTGACCCGAACACGGGGCGCGGATGGGCTCCCGTTGAAGTTGAGCCGGACGTTTACGAGGCAATTAAAAATGCCACCGATAAAGGCATCGTTGTCATCGAACCGGTGGGCAATGGCTTTGACAATCTTGATGATCCGGCTTATCGAAATCGCTTCAATCGCAACTCATTTGACTCCGGCGCAATCATGGTTGGCGCAGGCTTTCCGCCGCAAGCCTATTTCCGGCAGGGTACAGACCTTGCGCCTACCGAAGAGAGCAATTACGGTTCAAGAGTGGATGTGCAAGGCTGGGGGCGGGCGATTACCACTTGTGGCTTCGGCGATCTGCTCCGCAATCAGGGCGAAGATAATTTTTACACCAACAGTTTCGGCGCAACATCGGGAGCCGCCGCAATGGTCGCCGGGGCGGCGGCAGTGATTCAAAGCATCGTCAAAGAGCGCGGACTCGCGCCGCTTACGTCAATGCAAATGCGTCAACTATTGGCGGCGACGGGAACGCCACAGACGGCAACTCTCAACAAGCCTATCGGCTCACGCCCGAATCTACGCGCCGTCATAACCGCGCTTGAAGCGAATGGCGAAACGCCGACGATTACTTCCGTTAAATATAAAGCGGGCGCGGGCAAACTCTTCGTTGACGGCGAAAACTTCATTGCCGGAGATTCAATTATTGAGATAAATGCTACACGAGCGCCGAAAGTGAAATACCCGGCTGAATTTGTCCTGCCGAACGGCATCACGACGCGCTTGATGTCAAAAGGCAATATCAGCGCCCTGTTGCCACCGGGCGTAGATGTTCAAATAACTGTTTTCACGCCGAGCAAAAATCGCCGTTCTCTGCCTTTCGTCTTTCGCTATAACTGAAATCTCCTTATCTCCAAATCGGATCAATCTGATAACCTCTCTTCAATAAGCGCGTTTAGGCTCTTTCCCTGCTTCTTTGCTTCGCTGTGAAGTTTGCGGTGCAAGGAAGGAGAAATTCGCAACATAAAGTTGCCGGAAAAGGGTTTCTCCGGTTCTTCTCCTCTGGTCGCACAAAAGGCTAAATAATCTTCAATTGAGTCCTTAAAAGCCTGCTCAATCTCGTCAACCGAACTGCCTTGAAAGGTAATCACATCCCGTGTATTAATCACCTCACCATGAAGAAGATTCGCTTCTTCATCGTACTTAACTACCCCTTCATAACCTTTGTATTTCATAGTTCCTCACTTTCAAGGGTTACACCCGCTTCCAGCAAAAACCGCCGCATAGACAGCAACGCCCCTTTATCGGTTTCCTGCTGCGGATGCGGGCGATGAAAGACGGCTCTCACACCTCGAAAGGCAATCCGAACTCTTGAGCCGCTGCCTTCACTAATCTCTGCGCCAGCGCTTCTCAGCATCTTTTCAATGTCCGCCCACGCCACATTTGACCTTACCGGATTTTCAAATATCGCCTCTAAGGTCTTGCGATGCTTTTTACTCATCTCCTGACGGTATCATTTCATGATACCAGTTGAAAAGACCAAAGAGGCTTGACGGTTTTCCTAATTTGCCACTCTCGCCGTATTTCTCGCGGGACTCGTAATCTGTGCTTGCTTCTCGCTTTAGCTGTAGTTTCATTGCGAATTTACATTACTTACTTCTACACAGGTTGTTGCAAGCATATCCCTGTGCTGTTTGATTTCGTGACAAGGCGAATCCGGCTTGCTAACATGGAATGCTGATGAGTGAAGAGATAAGAGCCAATCTCGCAGAGGTTCACGGGCGCATTCGTGAAGCGGCAGCCCGCGCCAATCGTCGCGCCGAAGAGGTGACGCTGATTGCCGTTTCCAAGACTTTTCCGGCGGCAATCGTGCAACAGGCGGTTGACGGCGGGGCGCTCGATTTAGGTGAAAACCGTGTGCAGGAAGCCGTCGAGAAAGCGAAACAGGTTGCTGCCAATAATCTGCGCTGGCATCTCATCGGACATTTGCAAGCGAACAAAGCGCGGGCGGCGGTCTTGACTTTTGATGTTATTCATACCATTGACGGCGTTGAGATTGCCCGGCGACTTGACCGCATTGCCGGAGAAGAACAGCGTCGCCTCGACGTGCTGATTCAGGTTGATCTGGCGCACGAGCCGACAAAATCGGGCGCAGTGGAAACGGCGTTGCCCGCAATCATGGAAAGCCTCGATACGGCGAATCATTTGCGCCTCACCGGATTGATGGTTTTGCCGCCGTTCTTTGCAGAAACAGAAAAGACGCGCCCTTATTTTCGCCGGTTGCGCGAAATACTTGAAGCGGTAAATCGCCATCGCCCCGCAGCAAAACAGCTTACCCAATTATCAATGGGCATGAGCCACGATTTTGAGGTCGCTATTGAGGAAGGCGCGACGATGGTGCGCGTCGGCAGCGCCATTTTCGGAGAAAGAAAGCATTGGAAATAATAATCAAGTCCCTCTATCTGCTTGCTACAATTATCTTTTGGATTGCCGTTGCCGGAGCATCGCTCTTTTTATTGCGAATGCTGTTGACATGGGCAAATGTCAATCCCTTCGCCCGCATCCCCTACCACCTGACCCGTATAACCGAACGCATGGTTGCGCCGCTTCGCTTTCAACTCGGTGGACGGTTGATGCGCTTCGATTTTGTGCCGTTGATTGCGGCGGCAATTGTGCTGGTGACCGGGCTGTTTATTGCCAATACGCTGTCTGATTTCACCGGCATCCTCAGCACCGTTTACAATGTTTTAGTGCGAGGCATAATGGACAGCACGGCAACGCGGATTCTGCTTGGGCAGTCGGTTCTACTGCTTGGCATCAGTTACGGAGCCGTTCTTTTCTTACGCATTCTGTTACCGTATTTCGGCGTCGGCTATCGCAATGGTTTTATGCGCTTCGCCTATAAAATTACCGAGCCTTTATTGAAACCGCTGCGCCGCTTCTTTGTCTTTGGCATGGTTGATTTTTCGGCGTGGATTGCCTTGATTATTATTCAATTTGGTACAAAACTGCTTGCCGAAGCAATTATGGGCAGGTAAGAAGTTGCCGGAAGTGATGGAAAAAGACGGGGCGATAATCTTCACAGTGCGGGCGCAACCGCGTGCCGCCCGCAGCGAAATTACCGGAGACTATGTCGATGCCCTGAAGTTGCGACTCGCCGCCCCGCCGGTTGACGGAAAAGCTAACGACGAATGCCGGAAATTTTTTGCCGCGCTCTGCCGCGTCTCACAAGCTGCTGTAGAGATTGTCGCCGGAGAGTCGTCACGAGACAAACGTATCCGTATTCACGGCATCAACCGTGACCAGTTTCTACAAATTATCAAACGCCAATTGCGCCATTAAACGAAACGGGCAATCTCGGTTTTGTCGCGCTCCGTGAGACCGGAAAACTCGACGTGAAATCCTTCTCGTAATTGATAGTAAGTAACTGTGCCTGAGGTTGCGACCTGATGTTGATTGGGCAAGGTAAAGGTGATGTGAACGGGTGAGCCGGTTATAGCGGGAACGAAACTTTCAACGAATAATCCGCTTTGGGTAATGTTAAAAACGCGGCAGTCACGCTTCATCCCGTTGACTTCACAACTAGCGCGAACACCGCTTTTGACCCTCGCATCATTGTCAATTATTCTACCGACGGCAATAGCGCTCATAAAATAGAATCTCCTTCGACTTTTATTGCTTTATTATCCTAAAGCATTACAGCATACACCCGACCACGGCAAAAGCGAAAGATAAAAAGTAAAAAAGTCTGTCATCCTTCTGAAGCCTGGACACATTTCATAAAACAGCCTTGAGATTGAAATGAGCCACTGCCGACTTGCTGATTTGCGCTTTGATGACGGCTATCGGCAGCGCTTCTGAGGTTCGTTTGACCCTCATTTGCGCGGTCGCTTCGTTCACCTCATAGCCGTACAATCGGCAAACAGTTGCCTGATCCTGGCAAACGAGAGACAGCCGTGAACTGACAGCAAGGCAACCAAAGCCTGCACTTTTTCGCCATACTCGACAGGGGCTAAAACCGTTGCCAGAAACACTCCGCTCTTGCCACAAGGCTCTGCAAAGTAATTGCTCTAGTTGGGAGTTTGAAGACTTCACCGCTTGCATCGTTTTTCTGCGCTGTTCTGTGGTCAAATTATCGGTGATTTTCTTTTGAATCTTCATGAGTCATTCAGTTTGGCGCTGAGTCCTATGATTCGGCTTTTGGAACCGCTTTCGGCATTTTGCCGGAAAGAATTTCGGGCAATAGTTGCGAAAAGGCGGAACGCGGCAAAATATAGTCGCATCCAGCTTCTTCGGCTTGGCGGCGCAAATCAATCTGCACATGGGAGAGAAAGCCTAAAATCGTTGTTGATAATTGCGACTGCGCTTTCAGCATGGCAATAACCTCAAGGGCAGCAAATTTCGTTGAGTTCAGGTCAATGATGAGAAGGGCAGAACTATCTACTGAAATCGCTGCTTCAATCTCCGCCGCCGATTTCACGCGCTCAATGGATTTGCCGAGATGCTGCGCCGTGCTGAGGATTTTTGCCGCAAAAAACATATCGTCAACGGCAAGGAGTATCTTTTCTATCGGTTTCACCATGTCGGTTGTTCAGCCAAAGTTTTTACTTGGAATCGCATTATAGGTTTAATCCTTTTCTCGCAGATTGCTGATTCCATATCTTACTAGAAATAACGATAGGATTAAAAAACATCCGCCGCCAATGAGCATAAAATAAGTGCTTCTCTCTACTACACCCGGCTCAAGGCAAACCATTTCAGGGTTCTGTGGATTGTAAAATGCAGCTACCGTCGCCCCTTGCTGATATTTGGCAACCTTCTCTTTTGCCTGAATTTCATTGACATTCCCTTTACACAATATCCGCTCACTGTTGTAGATTGTATCATTTACAGCATAACTATACCTGATGATCGGGTAAATATCCGAATAGCGACCAGCATCATACTGTCCCAGCTTTGATTCATGGATATAAGCCTGTGTCTCTACCCAAGTGAGGCTTTCATTTGCCGCTTGAAATATGCTTATTGATTGATAGGTAAAAGCCATGCCAAGCGCAAATCCCAAAAGTCCAACAAGAAGCACAAAAAGCCCGTATAGTTGATTGGATTTTATGTTCATTTGTAACTGATTAGGTCAAAAAGGAGATTTTAGCTGATTAGCTATTTGCTAACCAAGTGGAAGTAAAACTCCCAGAAACTATTGAAGAATGTCATAGCCTGATTGGCACTCTTTTGTCCATCATCGAAACGATGCAGACCGAGATGGATGAGTTGCAGGCAAGACTCAACGAGAATTCGCAGAACTCCAACCGTCCACCGTCGCGCGATGGATTTTCCAAGAGAAAATCAGCGATGCCGAAAAAGACAGGCAAGGCGGCGGACAAGGCGGACATCCGGGCAAGACTTTGAAGCGGGTTGCCGAGCCTGCTCTCGTCATTGAGTGTGAGCCGCAAAGGTGCCAATGCGGCGCGTCAACTGATAGGGCATCGCTTTTTCTGTAAAAATGTGGCTACGTCCTTTGCTATCAATCAAGGCTTGGCGAATTTACAGAAAGTTCGCCACCCTGTCCAGATTTGCCTTAATGAAGTACAAAAAAGCGCCGATGCAGAACTGGTTGCAGGGTCAAAAGAGACATTTTGATAGACTTCGCTGAGTGGCAGTTCGCAATTCAGAGAAGAGAGTTTCACAATATCTGACAAATCATTGAACTCTCTCTGTAACCACGAATTATCTTCCTGTCTGATGAATTGGGAAATATGCGGGCGATGCTGCGCGACCAGCAAGTATTCAGTAAAACTCGGAATAGATTTATAATGAGTGAATTTGTCGCCGCGATCATAGCCTTCCGTCGAAGGTGACAACACTTCAATAATCAACATAGGATTGGTCAACCCATCCACGCCGCCAAAAAGCAACAATTCGTACCGCTAGATAAACAGTTCGCGCCAAAATTGTTGTTTTTCTTCTCTGCAAAAGATACTTTTCCATTCATCACATTACCTAACCCATCTCCACCCGTTTTCTCTGACGCATCTTTTCTGAAAGCGCAAAACCAGCCCGAATGAAAAACAGACCAATGCCCCCTATCGGACTTTGTTTCTACTATTCGTTCAGCGGTTGATTCAGTTACAGAAGGAAAACCACAACGGAAAGGTCTAACTCACTATGGCAAATCAATTCTTTGCTCGAAAACCACTCGCTATGCTTCTCGAAGAAGCAAAAGGCGAAAATCGCTTGCGCCGCGTCTTGGGACCTATGCAACTAACCAGTCTGGGCGTCGGCGCGATTATCGGTACAGGTATCTTCGTGCTTGTCGGTCAAGCGGCGCACGATAAAGCCGGTTCAGCCGTCATTCTCTCTTTTGCGGTCTCCGGGCTTGCCTGTCTCTTTGCGGCGCTCTGCTATGCGGAGTTCGCTTCGATGGTTCCGGTAGCCGGTTCCGCTTACACTTATGCTTACGCGACGCTTGGCGAACTCTTCGCGTGGATTATCGGCTGGGATTTGATTATCGAATATGCCGTCAGCGCGGCGGGTGTGGCGCACGGCGCATCAGCCTATTTTCAGGATTTAATCAGCATCTTCGGTCTACATTTGCCGAATGCCTTGACCGATGCGCCTTTCGATTATGACCCGACGCTTGGCAAAATGATTGCCACCGGCAAAATTATGGATTTGCCTGCCTTTATCATTACCGCGCTGGTCACGGTGATTCTCGTTATCGGTATCAAAGAGAGCGCCCGCTTCAATACCGCAATGGTGATTTTGAAAGTCGCTGTCGTCATATTTGTTATTGTTGTCGGGGTATTTTATATCAACCCGGCGAACTGGCAACCGTTTGCGCCCTACGGTTTCACGGGCATCAACTTTTTCGGCAAAACCCTGTTCGGGCAGGAGGACGCCGGCGGGCAACCGCTTGGTATGCTCGCCGGAGCGGCGATTATCTTCTTCGCCTACATCGGTTTTGATTCCGTCTCCACACACGCCGAAGAAGCAAAACGACCACAGCGCGATGTGCCGACGGGCATTCTCTCATCGCTGTTAATTTGTACGGTTCTCTATATGGGCGTTGGCGCGGTGCTGACCGGCATGGCTCCCTACGATAAGATAAACATCAACGCGCCGGTGTCGGATGCCTTCAAACAAGTTGGGCTGACATGGGCGCAATTCCTTGTCGCCTTCGGGGCGCTCGCTGGCATCATTTCCGTTGTGCTGGTCAATATGCTCAGTCAGGCGCGTATTCTGTTGGCGATGGCACGCGACGGATTATTGCCGCAGAAATTCTTTGGCGCAATTCATGAGCGTTATCGCACACCCTATAAAGGCACGATTTTGACCGGCATCTTTGTCAGCGCCTTAGCCGCCGTTCTGCCGCTTCGCGTGCTGTCAGGGTTGGTCAATATCGGCACTCTCTTCGCCTTTGTCATTGTCTGTGCGGCAGTCCTGATTATGCGAAAGAAGTACCCGGATGCTGAACGCCCATTCAAAGCGCCGTTTGTGCCGCTTGTACCAATTCTGGGCATTGCCACCTGTCTGCTGTTGATGTTTTCGCTGCCGCCGGAGAACTGGTTGCGGCTGCTCATCTGGCTGGGCGTCGGCTTTGCCATCTATTTCTTTTATGGTCGCCGCCACAGCGTACTGGCGCATCAACCAAATGAAGAATCGGCAGTTGTAAAATCTGAAATTCGATGAGTTGAGATTGTGGCATTTCGATAAGAACACAATTTGAACCACGAAGCACACGAAGGACACGAAGTAAAAAGAGGTAGAGTCCAGAGAGTCTAGGGAGTGTGGAGAGTGTAGAGTAGAAGCCTTGTCCATTGTCCATTATCCATTGTCGAATGAGGTAACAACCTTGCAACTACATCGGCATTGGAAGCACACAGAACCACCGAACAACAATGGACAATGCACAGTGGACAATGGACAATGATTTTCTCCTCACTCTTAAACTCTCTGGACTCTCTAAGCTCTCAAGACTCTAATGAGCGATTTGCAAATTACGAGGAACTGCACATACACTCTCTGCGTTAAAGGTTAGGCATATTTTCCCAGCCTCAACAGTGCAAACATCAATGGGGTTAAAGATGCTTTTTTATTCGAGGCTGCGCCGCAGTCTGTTTTGTAGTTTGACAATCCTTCTGCTCTCGTTCTTTACCTTTGCTCAAGACACCGAAATTGTGACTTCCGGGCTGCATATCCCGCGCCTCACTGCGCCGCCGGAACTCGAACAGTTTTTAGAAATGAAACCGCTTACCGGCGCGGCTGTTGAGATGGCGAAAGTTGACCGCTTCACGCAGTCGCAGCCGAGAGATGGCGAAACCTCTACCCAGAAAACAGACGCTTATCTCGGCTATGACGATAAGCATCTCTACATCATCTTTGTCTGTTTCGATGCCGAACCGGATAAGATTCGCGGGCGTTTGACGCGCCGTGAAAACGCTTTCGATGATGATTTCGTTGAAGTCACACTCGACACCTTTCACGACCAGCGCCATGGCTTTGTCTTCTGGTCAAACCCTGTGGGTGTACAGGCGGACGGACTGTGGAACGAAGGCGGCAATGACGGACCCGATTTTTCCTTCGATACGGTTTGGGATTCAAAGGCGAAACGCACCGCGCAAGGCTATATCGTCTGGATGGCGATTCCTTTCAAGAGCCTGCGCTTTTCATCCGAAGATAAACAACAATGGGGCGTTGTGCTGTTGCGTCGCATCCCGCGCAATAACGAATGGTCATACTATCCGCGGGTTTCGAGCCGCATTCAGGGGCGTTTGAATCAAGCGACGGTGGCTACAGGCTTGGAAAACATCTCGCCGGGGCGCAACATTCAACTTATCCCCTACGGTGTGGGGCGTTCCTTCCGCGCTCTCGATACCCGCGATGCCAACGTGCCGAGTTTCGTTCGCAAACGCGCTGAATTTGATGGCGGGCTTGATGCCAAATTTGTACTTAAAGATAGCCTTGTGCTGGATGTGGCGTTGAACCCGGATTTTAGTCAGGTCGAATCGGATGACCCGCAACCGACGGTCAATCAACGCTTTGAGGTCTTTTTCCCTGAAAAACGCCCGTTCTTTCTGGAAAATTCCGGCTATTTCCAAACGCCCATCAATCTGCTGTTTACGCGCCGCATCGCTGACCCGCAATTCGGCGTCAGATTATCCGGCAAACTCGGGCGCTACAATATCGGCACGTTGTTTGCCGACGATGAATCACCGGGAAAATCGGTGGCAAAGGGCGACCCGCTCGAAGATAAACGCGCTAAATTCACCATTGCCCGCGTCAGCCGCGATATTTTCAGACAATCGAGCATTGGCGCAATTTACACCGACCGCGAATTTGAGGGCAGCTATAACCGCGTCGGCGGCGTAGATGCGACCTTCAAAATCGGGCAGAATCTGACCACCGAATTTCAAGCAGTAACGAGCGCGACAAAGTTTCTTGATGGCAGAACCCTCGACGGTCCCGCTTATCAGGCAAACGCCACCTATGCCAGCCGCAAAATCTTTTACAACGGCAGTTTTTCTGACCGCTCGGTTGGCTTTCGCACCCAAAGCGGATTCCTGCAAAGAGCCGATGTGCGCGATGTCTCGAATTTTGCCCGTTACAGATTCAGACCGGAAGGTAAGCATCTCATCTCTTGGGGACCCGTCCTAATAATGTCTCACGCTTGGGATCATAGCGGTACGAAGTTGAATGAGTCCTATATCCCGCAACTCGATTTTGAATTTGCCCGCCAGAACTTTTTATCGGTCTACTATGCGACGGAAGATGAACTCTTGCGCCCGCAGGATTTCGGCGCGTTGACTCGAAATCTCAATCTCCATCGCGTCAATAAAGGGATCAATTTCAACAGCCGCTATTTCTCGAAAGTAACGGTTGGCGGCGAATACCGTTTCGGGCAGCGCATCAATTTTGTGCCGCTTCCGGGTGCGATTCCGTCCCTGGAAGACCGCGTAACCAGCAATCTCTTTGTTACCGTCAATCCGGTTACGCAACTCAGAATTGAAAACACTTATATCTACGAGCGCTTGAAACAACGCGGCGGCGGCGCATCCATCTTCAACAATCATATTGCCCGCTCGAAATGGAACTGGCAATTCTCTCGCCCTCTTTCCCTGCGCCTGATTTTTCAATACAACACGCTGCTGGCAAACGAAAATTTGACGGTGCTGCGAACGACGAAAAACTTTAACGCCGATTTTCTGGTGACGTATTTGCCGCATCCGGGAACCGGGCTTTATGTCGGTTATAACAGCAATTTGCAGAACCTTGACCCGAATCTGCGTTATACCGATTTCGGCTTGGCGCGAACCAGAGACCGCTTCATCAATGACGGCAAGCAGTTCTTTGTGAAGTTTTCCTATTTGTTTAGAATGTAGTTGAGGAATGTTTTTCCACCGCCGAGGCATAGAGAAAACAGAGGTTACGCTCAGGCTTTTACTACTCTCTGCGCTGTCTCCGCGTTCTCTGCGCCTCGGCGGTGAATCTCTTTGAAATAAACTTTACAGGCAATTCAATAAGGAGAAGAGATGGACGATTTGCGTTACCCGATTGGCAAATTTACTTTTCGTGAAAACCCGACAGAAACGGAGCGCGAGCGAACGATTGCTGCAATCGCCGAAACGCCCGCGAAGCTGCAGGCTGCGGTCAACGGGTTATCCGAAGCGCAACTGGAAACGCCGTACCGACCGGAAGGCTGGACCGTAAGACAGGTAGTACATCACGTCTTTGACAGCCACCTGAACAGCTATATCCGCTTTCGCCTCGCGCTTACCGAAGACGAGCCGTTGATTAAACCTTATGATGAAGCCGCGTGGGCGGAACTCGTTGACGCCAAGACCGCGCCGGTTGATGTCTCGCTGATATTACTGGAAGCGTTGCATAATCGCTGGGTAATGTTGTTGCGCTCACTTTCGGCGACAGACTGGCAACGCACCTTCCGGCATCCAGACCTTGGCGTTGTGTCGTTGGAAAAAAATGTTCAGTTGTACGACTGGCACGGCAAACACCATGTCGCTCACATCAATAATTTGCGAGAACGCGAAGGCTGGAAATTATAATGAGCGAAATCAGACGCATAGCAGATCAATTGCGCCGCGCTTTCGAGGGGTAGGTGTGGCATGGGGATTCATTATCTCGCGGATAAGGACACCCCTAGAGGACAGTGAAATCGTATGAAGATAAGAGTATTACTTGCAGTTCTTTGTCTTTTCATCAGCACAAGCAACAGCTTTTCTGGCGGACAAAAAAAATCACCGCGCCACACCTTAGACTTCTATTTTATTGATGTGGAAGGCGGCGGAGCTACGCTTATTGTCACGCCGGCAAAAGAATCGGTTTTAATTGACGCGGGCTTTCCCGGCTTTGATGGGCGCGATGCCAAGCGTGTGCAACAGGCGATGCAGCAAGCCGGAATCACAACGATAGATCATCTAATCGCTTCTCATTATCATCAGGATCATTACGGCGCGATTCCTGAATTAGCCAAATTGGTACCAATCAAACATTTCTACGACCACGGCAAACTGGACGCGCTCTCGGAAGATGACAAATTTGCCGAGAGATATGCAGCATATCAGGCGGCGGCGAACGGTCAGACCACCGCATTAAAACCGGGTGATACGATTCGCTTAAAGACCGCGCCCGGCACAGCGCCAATCAAGCTCTTATGTGTTGCCGCAAACAGTCAGGTGATCGGCGGTAGCAAGGCAAATCCGAATTCTGAATGCCCGTCAAATATGCCGAAAGAAGCGGATACCAGCGAAAACGGGCGCAGCGTCGCTATGTTGTTGAGTTGGGGCGGATTTGAATTTCTTAATTTAGCAGACTTAACGTGGAAGATCAGTCAAGGTCTGGTCTGTCCGGCGAATCAGTTAGGTGAGATTGACCTTTATCAGGTGACGCATCACGGCGGCAATGTCAATAACCATCCCATCCTGTTGCGAAGTCTGCGCCCGACAGTTGCGGTGATGATTAACGGTCCACACAAGGGCGGGCATCCCGATACCATCAAATGGTTGCGGGAATTGTCTTCGCTGAAAGCCCTATATCAATTGCATCGCAACGTCCAGACCTCAGCCGAGCAGAATGCGCCCGACGCCTTAATCGCCAATCTTGAAGAGGAAGCCGACGCCGCCTATATGATTTCGGTTTCGGTTGACCAAGCCAAACGCACCTTCACGGTCAGCAACGGACGCACCAAGGAGAGCAAGAGTTATCCGGTTAAATAACGGAGTAAGAGTTACGGCGTGATTTGGCTGGCTAATCGCTGGAGGACATTTGATGCAGCGAATTTTCTTGAGCATACTTTCAATCCTCGCGCTTCTGCTTTCATAAGGTCAAAGTCTTGCTGACGCTTTTAGAAGGTAAAGCGGTTTATCGTGATGCTACTTTTGCTTGGAAGAGCCGCTGATAGCTGTAAGGCTGGATTATTGACTCATCTTTGGCAAACCGATGCCGCGGAGTTACGCCGCTGTCCGCATCACCAGGAGCGGGAACTCCGCAGCCTCGTATACAAAAGCCTTTAAGGCGCTATAAACGCTGACGCCGTTTTGCAAAACATCAGCGTTCATACAACAGAAATCAATGAACAGTGAGAGGGTCGAAACTGAGGAGAGCCTTTGATTAGCACACTCTCACTGTTCATACCTTTGGGGAACCTGACTAAATCTCTTCAAGTTCCTGAACAATTCTTGTCAAGGTGTGGCGCTCCTCTTTGGAGACCCGCTTGCTGGCGCTGATAAAACCCATGAGACTGCCGGTGGCTTCCGCCACTTTGGTACAATTGGCAATAAGCTCGCGTTTTTGCATCACCCGGCTTTCCATCGGCAGTTGTTGCATCAATAATTTTAATAAACGCAAACTCTTCTCTAAAAAATCTTCCGACGGTCTTACATTAAGCCATAGACTGAGTTCCGCATACGCCGGACTGCCTTCCGCTATGGAATGTGACCGCGCTGCTTCCAGAATCAAGTCGCGTTCGCCGCCGGAAACATTGCCTTCCGCCCACGCTACCTGTAGCAGTGGAGCGATGTAGAGCAAGGGGATAGTGTCCGGCTTGTAGCCCCAATCCTGTAATTGCTGAAGAGCCTTTTCGTCGGTAATGCCGGTGGTTTCCGCGAGCAACTGGCGCTGGCGCTCCAATTCGGTTTTGCGGCGCATCTTCTCGACCAGTTCCGCCTCGCGCTTGCGAAAATAGTCTTCTTCCTGAGCGCGTTTTCGTTCAGCAAAAGCATCTTTTTTATCCATATGTAGAACCTCCCCCTCTATTCTAACCGTTGAACGTGGAGAGTGCTACAACGGCGAGACCCGTGCGAAGGCGATTGACAATTGAATGGTCGAGGAATTGCCTGACCTCCGCACGGAGCCTCTTACAAAACTCAAGCGGCTGTCACGGCTTGAGCTTTGATGTCAAATTCTTCTGCATAGCGCAACAACGCGCCAACGCCGCCAAGTTGCATCAATACATCGCTATGGCTGACAATTTCGATCTGACAGCCGAACTGCTCTGCCATGCGAACCATCGCTTCTTTTCCATCTGCATCCGGCATCCCGAAATCACGGGGCGTCGGGTATTCCGGTTCGTAATCTTTTGCCATCACCAGCACATCCACCTGCCCGCGTTTGAGCGCCTGCCAGGTTGCCATTGTCCCTGCCGTCGCCAGCCCGTTGGTCTTGATTTCGCGTTGCAGGCGTTCGACAACGGCAAGCGATTCGCGCTCTTCCTGTTCGACGAATGCCGCCAAGGTTGCCGCCACGACATCGGAAAGTTTATCGCTGCCGGACGCCTGAAGCGTATCAATCACTTTCATCGCCAGATGGTTCGGCAAGGCCTTTCGCAGCCGCGCCGTCAAACGCGGATTGCCTGCCAGAATCAGATGCGTATGCCCGCCAGCCGCCAGCAAACGGTCGAGGATTTCGATCTTCTCTTTGATGAATTGATAGCGGCGGTCGCGC
>Ga0187894_10004087_pt1 | contig 15884 bp, 16 predicted proteins | sample GBC1701081metaG_FD_136650 | JGI IMG/M metagenome (GOLD analysis project Ga0187894, IMG submission 136650) | White microbial mat communities from a lava cave in the Kipuka Kanohina Cave System on the Island of Hawaii, USA - GBC170108-1 metaG ... | reverse complement strand
TCAAGATGGTCTCTTTCAACGTGGGAGTAAATATGACGCTCGGACTGCCCATCATAAGGACTTCCCCCGACCACGGGACCGCTTTCAATATCGCCTGGAAAGGGGTTGCCGACCCGTCGAGCATGATCGCCGCAGTCAAACTGGCGTCAAGACTCGCGGCGGAACCGCAGAATAGCGCGAATTAATATTAACTGTATACCTTACGGGACGAGAATAGAAGGGGGAGTATTTCTCCGGATTTTCCGAGTATAGTCAGGTCGAAGAGGGGAGAGTTGGGCGTGTACTCGAGGTTTATCTCGATAACGGTCTTACCGGTCTGCTTCGCGACCAGGCCCATCGACGCCGCGGGCTCCACGATCCCCGAGGTGCCTATAATGAGCATTACCTCGCACTCCTCTATAGCTTTAAGCGAGCGGTCTATCACCAGCATGGGGATTATCTCCCCGAACCATACCACGTTTGGCCTTCCGATCTCATTACAAAGACCGCATCTGGGCGGTATCTCGTCGAGCGGGACCTTGTGGTTCTGCTGAACGTCCCCGCATTTCGTACACCTTACCTGCCAGATATTGCCGTGCATCTCTATGATGTTCCTGCTGCCCGCCATCTGATGAAGCCCGTCGATATTCTGCGTGATCAGAGTGAATTTTTTCGTCTGATCTTCAAGCTCCGCAAGTGCAAAATGCCCCGGGTTAGGTTTCGCGTCCTTTGCGGCGCTCCTTCTCCAGTCATACCATTCCCATACGAGCTTCGGGTTGTTCCAGAACGCTTCGGCGGTCGCAAGGTCCTCGGACCTGAAATTCCTCCAGAGCCCCTCCTTGCCCCTGAACGTCGGGACACCGCTCTCGGCAGAAATCCCTGCGCCCGTGAGAACGGTGAGCGAGGAACAATTCTCTATAATATCCTGCGCGGCGGATATTTTCTCACGCATCTCATTCATATGGTAAGTGTACAGCACATAATCTATCTTCCGACGTTTTTTTATGAAACTATCGCCTGAGCCGGCGATCCGTGAAATTTTTCAATAGGCAGGCCGCATGGGATAGACAAACGGGGCCTCCGAATAACGCTCGGGGTGGACGATGACCTTTCCACCGCTCTGCCACTGCACGACGACCATCTCATGGCCGGTCTGGTGTCCTTTCCGGTCGGTCCCGAATAATCCGTAGAAAGTTTTGAACCCGGCGCCCCGCGCTTTTTCCCTAAGAGCCTTATCATCGAGCGTGCCCGCATCCTCGATACACTTATTCACGATCAACCCGATGTTGTACCCCTGCGCGGCCAGGTAATCCGGCTCCTTTCCGTAAGCGGATTTGAACCGTTTAACGAATTCTTCGGGCGAAGGTCCCGCATCGGGCGATATCTTCAGTCCGCTCTCCCATTGGCTGGACGACAAAAAGCCTTCCGCGTTCCGTCCGAACGTATCCTTGAACTGCTTTATCGAGGCGGCTATGAATGAAGCCGCATTAACCCTGACCTTCTTCCTTATCATTTGTCCCGCAAGCGCGAGGTCGTCGTGCGTGCGGCCCATTCCCAGAATGAGGTCGGGCGAAAAACGGAGAGCCTCTTCCAGAAGTCCGGAAAAGTCCTCTCGGCCGGAGAGGAAATTAAATTCCTTCACGAGAAAACCGTTCTCCCGCCCATAAATCCCTGCGCCGCGTGCGACATTCCTCGAAAACCCGCTGTCACTGGCGCTGAATGCCGCGATCTTTCGGGCCCGAGGGTCTTGCGACCTGACCAGCTTTATTATTTCCTCCGAGTATCTGCTTGCGGGGGTTATCGCGTTTACTAGACAAGTAAATCCCCTCTCCTCAATCTCGTCCGTGGAACCGCCGTGGTTCCAAAGGGTTACGCCGTGCTCCTCGGCCGCCTCAGCCAACGCGATGGAGAGGGAGCTTGAATAAGGACCCAGAAGGATGTCCGGTTTACTCTCCGCGAGAAGTTTTTTTGTATTTGTGCGGCAGAGCTCAACCGAGCTTTCGTCGTCGAAGTATATGAGTTCGACCGGGATCTTTCTTCCGTATTCCTTTACGAAGACGCCGCCTTCTCCGTTGACATCGGAGATCCAGAGTCTTATCCCCTCGAAACTCTCCCTGCCCTGGACAGAATAGATACCGGTAAGGGAAATAGACAGGCCGACCTTTATCTTCTTCATCACGGGAAGCCGCCTCGGAAGCACACGGACGGAGCGCTTCCTCCGCATATATAATACGCACAATTCAGAACTCGATATACGGGTGATATTCGGGCCTGTTCGGGACCGTCAGCTCAGCTTCTTGACCGCTTCCTCTATCCTGTCCATTCCCTTCACGATATTCTCCATGGACGTAGCGAAAGATATCCTGACATGGTCGTCCGAGCCGAAGGAATCCCCCGGAACGACCGCGACCTTAGCCTCGTCCAGCAGAAACTCGGTGAAATCCATGGAGCTTTTTATCTCTTTTCCGTTATGACGCTTGCCGAAAAAGCCCGAGATATTAGGGAATGCATAGAAAGCGCCCTGGGGGCTGAAGCACCTTATGCCCGGAATGGAATTGAGCCTCTCGACTATATAATTCTTTCTCTTTTCGAACTCCCGGGTCCTCGCCCCGATGAGGTCATGAGGACCCCTGTAGGCCTCGAGCGCTGCCCATTGGGAAATTGAAGTCGGGTTCGACGTGGACTGTCCCTGGAGCTTGCCCATCGCGTTTATTACTTCCTTATCTCCGGCGGCGTACCCTATTCTCCACCCCGTCATCGAATACGTCTTCGACACTCCGTTCACGAGGATAGTCGCTTTCTTCACGTCTTCGCCGAGCGCGGCCACGGGCGTGTGCTTGATACCGTCATAAATAATTTTGTCATATATCTCGTCCGAAATAATTATGAGCCCGGCTTCCATCGCCACGTCCACGATCCGCCTGAGCTCAACCTCGTTATAAGTAGCGCCGGTCGGGTTCGAGGGGTAATTGAGGATCAGAGCCCTTGTCTTCGGGGTTATAAGCTTCTTCAATTCAGCCGGGTCTATCTTGAAACCCTCCTCCTCCCTGGTGTTGAGAATAACGGGTTCGGCGCCGGCAAGGGTTATCTGCTCCGGGTACGATACCCAGTACGGGGAAGGCACTATGACCTCGTCCCCTTCTTCGAACAAGGCCTGGGTCAGGTTGTAAAGCGTATGCTTGGCGCCGTTAGACACTATGATTTCGGGCTTCTGGTATTCGAGGCCGTAATCGAGCTTCATCCTGTTGATTATCGCTTCCTTGAGCTCGTCAATGCCCCCGACCGCGGTATATTTCGTAAACCCGGCCTTGATAGCCTTTATCGCTCCTTCCTTCACATTTTCGGGGCTGTCGAAATCGGGCTCTCCCGCCCCGAACCCTATAACGTCGACGCCTTGAGATTTGAGGGCCTTCTCCTTGGCAGTAATGGCGAGAGTCGCAGAAGGCTGCAGCTTTTTCGCGCGTGAAGAGAGTTTCATCTAATTCAATCCCTCCTGACCTGTAATAGTTTTTCCTTGAGTTTGACTTCGACAATCTTGGGGACCATGTTCACGGCCGACCCGCCTAGGGACACTACTTCTCTTATCACGGACGAGCTTATATGTGAGAACTCGCTGTCTGTAACCATAAATACGGTTTCGAGCTCGGGGCTTAGCGTCTTGTTAGCAAGCGCCATCTGAAGCTCGTACTCGAAATCAGATACTGTCCTCATCCCCCTCAGAACCACGTTCGTCCCCATCTTTTTTGCGTATTCCACGAGCAGACCCTCGAAATAATCCACCTTAACATCCTCGCGGCCATGGAAAATCTCATTCAGCAACTCGACCCTTTCTTCGAGCGTGAATATAGTTTTCTTTGACGTGTTATGCGCAACAGCCACAACAACCTGTCCGAACACCCTTACACCACGCTCGATGATGTTCTGGTGGCCCTTCGTAAACGGGTCAAACGAACCGGGGTATATCGCTACTTTGCACATTCTTCGCTCCTTCTGAAAAAACTGAGATGGGTCCCGCCGAAGGGCTTGGTAAACCTGGTGAAGCCCGGCGGAGCGTCGTTTATCTTGTGATCATGCTCGATAACCATTAACCCCCCATCGCCGAGTACAGGCGCAGCGCCCTCTATGAAGTCCCCAACTTTAAGTACTTCGTAGAGCTTGTATGGGGGGTCTATGAATATGATATCGAAACTCTCTTTCCCCCCGCTCAGATTTTTGAGTGCATGCTCGTAACCGGCGCAAATTAAGTCAGCCCTGTCACTAAACCCGCAGTCTGTAACATTCTGCAGGAGAATCTTGAATACGGACGGGTCCTTCTCAATGAATGTGACATGCGAAGCCCCGCGGCTTAGAGATTCTATACCCAATCCCCCGGACCCCGCGAATATATCCAATACCCTGAGACCGGAAATATCCCCCAGCCTGTCGAATATCGATTTCTTTACCCTGCTCGTGGTGGGACGGATAGTCTGTCCCTTCGGGACCTTGAGTTTCCTGCCCTTATGAGAGCCTGTTAGCACATGCAACATGAGGGTTCATATAGTACCATAGCGTCTTTTTTTGGCAAAAAACCCATGCAGTCATGAGACAATTAAACAAACTGTGTCATATTGTACAGTAAGCAGTGTCTATATAAGTACAAGAGACGCCTATCTGACCCGGATTTAGGAAATCCAACCCGCTACAAACATTATAAATTTTCGGATTATCAATTCTGGCCGCATTATTGCAGATTTTGACTAACACCCATAATTATTACTGACCATTGATCAATAATTACAAGGAGGATCGGTCCCATGAAAAAAGTAAAAAATATTCTGTTTCTTCTATTAACGGCCATGGCAGTCTCTATGGCTCTTCTTGCCTGCGACGGTGGCGGTGGCGGCGGGAATCAGGACGGACAAACCACCGTTATAAACGGAAGGATCTCGAACGTTATCGCCATGAAGGAGTCGGACGATAAATCAATAAAGTTCGCAGACGTCATCGAGATGCTTAGCCTCATAAAAGAGGCGAAGGCGCAGGGCAGCATAACAGTAACCGCAATCATCGACGGCGTGACGGTGGATACAACTGTCACAGACCCTGACGGCTCGTTCACATTGAGCTTCCTGCTGGACTCGGCGGAAAACGTAACCCTCACTTTTGACATAAACGGCACTATCGTGTCGATATCCATAACAGTGCAGGAGGGTTCCATACTGGACATAGTAATCACAATAGACCTCAACGCCCCCCCGGGGGATGAAGTTGAGATCGTGGAACTGGAAGGTCCCATCAGGTGTGAAACCGGCACCCTCGAAATTACGAAAAATCCTGGAGAAGACCTGATTATAGACGGCGGCGGGGAGGACTGCATAAGGACCGCGGGGAATTGCAACCTCATCATCGACCCTGAAGACATCATACTCACCAATTGCGAGAATTGCGTCGACGCTAGGGGGACATCGGATGTCATGCTCGGGACATTCGACGGCGATATTTTCTGCGATGCGTCGGAGGACGGCATCAAAACCGTCGGGGACGCCACTGTTTTTCTCGATGTCAACGGTGATGTCAGCGTATCCGCAGGCGAACACGGAGCAAAGGCGGACGGGAACTCGGTCATCTCGTTCGCGGCAGACGTGTGCATATTCGACACCGGAGAAGATACGTTCGATACGAACGGGAATGCGACGATAAACACGGACGGCTGCGGGGAAATCATTGAAGGGCCGCTCCCGACACCCGGACCCGATATGTAGCAGTTGATAATGAAAATGACCAGAGATACGGGTCAGCGGCTCTAACCCGTATCTCACGGCGGTTATACCTTCAAAGATGCCGTGGGAAATGATATCACGGACTGTGTCGGAGCAGATTCAGGGCAGGACGCAACGAAGCTGTCATATTGAAAAAGTCCTTTGTGCAAGAGAATTATTGGATAAAATAGTACCTTAACACAGTCCGGATAGACGAGGAGGAAAATCCATGAGCTGTTTCGATGGTAGATTTAAGATAACTGTATTGATTTTAATTCTGATGACTTTCACGCCGGTTTCCCTTATCTCAGCGAGTGTCAGGGCAGCCACGGTAGAGTCACAAATGATATCGCCCGAAGAAAACGCGCCAACATCAAGAGAAATAGACGAGCTCAAGGTCAGGAGAGCCCTGGAAAATAAGCTGGTAGCCGAGAAACTCATGAGCCACGGCTTAACGAAGGAGGAGGTCTCTACAAAGCTGAATCAAATGAGCGACGAGCAGGTCCACCAGATGGCTGCGCTGGCCGATAAGGTGCCGGCAGGGGGGGACTCGGGTCTGGGAATCGTGATTGCCGTATTTGTAATTGTCGCTTTGGTGCTCCTTATCATATTTCTTTGGAAAAGGGTATAAATGAGTGGGGCAAGCACTGACTGACTCCGGTTCGATTTCTACAATCCTGTCCATATGTATCTTATTATCGGCCGTATTGATAGCTGCGTCCGGATGCCCTACAAAAGAGACTCTAGGGGAGAATTCGTCTGCAATAAATACTGTAAAAGTTATCGACGGCGTGCCCTTCGTAAAGCAGAAAGACAAATTCTGCGGTCCTGCCGCTATGGCATCCGTGCTGGAATATTACGGAGACGAAGTCTCTCAGGATGAGATAGCAGAGAAGGTCTATACGCCAAAATTGGACGGAGCGCTCATTTCAGACATGGAGAACTTCGCCCGAGATCAAGGCTATCGGGCCGAAACGATGAACGGAGATATAGCCGCACTCGAAGCGGAGATAGACAAAGGCGTTCCTGTGATTCTTCTTGTCGAAAAGGGGAAATGGATGGTCAGTGTTCCCCACTATTACGTCGTGTACGGGTATGACAAGGGCAAAGAGGTCTTCATCCTCCACACAGGGGACAAAAGCGGTCAGGAGGTCAAGTTCGACAAGCTCGACAGCGAATGGGAAAAAATGAACCGGCTTATGCTCATAGTAAGAAAGTGAAAACTCCACATGTCGGCTTTTTCACATTGTTATTGATTCTGTCCCTGATCTCATCCGGATGCGCATCGATTTACAGCTCATATTTCACGGAAGACCCCCTCACCGCAGAGGAGCACAACGACCTGGGCGTGATATACGAAAGGGAAAGCAAATACGACCTCGCCATTAGGGAGTATAAAAGAGCGATTTCCGCGGACAGTGAGCTTGTAGTACCACTGGTCAATCTTGGCAACGCTTATTTCAAAAAGGGCGAGCTTGAGGAAGCTGAGAAGTATTACAAAAAGGCGCTGGGAAAAGACGAGAAAAACATAGAAGCGGCCAACAACCTCGCATCTCTTTATATCGAGACGGGAGAGAATTATGAGGAAGGGCTCGCGGTCCTGCTCGCCGCGACTGAGACGAAGGACCCAGCGCCCGCGTACGCTCTCGACACACTCGGAGTATTGTATTCGAAGACGGGGGAGCCTGAGAAAGCGAAAGAATCGCTCATGGAAGCCTGCTCCCGAGCCTCGGGCGATGATAAGTTGAAAAGCGAGATAGAAGCACACCTCGCCGGGATTGGGGAAAGCAGCGGATGCAAATAGAGCGAAAAATTTCCCTATAATCGTTATTAAGCGTATAATTCAGCTGCAGAAGTTGTAATTCTATTTAGTGTAGATCTAACTTCAAATAATAAGTCGTCTGCAGGCATGTCGGGATCTTGCTCAGCCATTTCATAACCAAGAGCCATTGAATACTCGGAAAATGCAATTTCAAAAGATAATCTTCGAAAAGCCGTATCTTCAATACTCCCGTTTCTCATAGAGTTAATTAGTACGGGGTGATCCAAATTTATCAATATAGTCAAATTTTCTCTGTCATACTTTGATCGCTCAGAGGTTTCACCAAGATTTCGATATTCTACCCTAAAACCACCACTAGGTTTTGTCCTTTTTTTTCCGCTTTCTCCAATGGGATCAAGTAATTCGTTACCTTCAGGCTTCGGTGTACCGGATCTTGTAATTTGCGGATCATCTCCAATTCTTTCATGCGACTTAGGTGTATTTCTATTTGGTTTATTTTGAGGGGCATCTAATTCTCCCGGCAAATTAACGCCCTCTACCCATGCACCACCAGAATCACCAGTTTCAGACGAATCTCCAAAACTAGAACTAATACTACCTGGTCGTGATATAGCTATTTTAATATCTTGTAATTTACCCATAACTTCTTTAAAGTCTCGATTTAAAATTTCAGCGATTTTTCCAGCTTCGTTTGCTAAACGTCTGGCCTCTTCTGTTTTCCTAGCTTCATTCAATTTTTTGAGTTGTATTCTCCTAACTTCATCAAGTTTTGACCCTATAAATGGTATTAAAACAAGTGCGACTGGGTGTTGAGGATTTAATAGAAGTGATCTAGTTAAATCAAATGGTTCTATCGGTGTTTTATATGATTCAATTGTTGGAACATCAACTTCACCATATAAATAATTCCCCAATTCTTTTTTTTCTATCCCTGCAGTTTCTCTCGCGATTAGATTGCCAGCTCCAGCTGTTATAAATATTCCCTGTTCTTCTGGTGCCAGAGGTGAAGATGAAACTTTTATCATAAGTTCGATGTTACCAATTACATCAGATTGTTTTAGTGATGGGCGGAAATAATGTGTTTCCGTGAAATTCGGTTCTCTGTATTCACAAATATGTTCGTTCACCGCGACTTCCGGCATAAGCGTGCGAAATGCTTGTAAGTGCCTTTCTATGTATTCAATAATATTGGACGTGTTTATCTTAGGTAGGAAGATATCTTCAATTCGAATATTTGTCCCGTTCGGCAAATCAGTTTTTTCGTTTTTTGAAATCCACCTTAATTCAATTTCTTCACCGGAGGTTTTCTCTATATCATCACGATGTAGCTCAACAATGTTTTGAATTCCGTTCTGACGTGTCTCTATGCGTAAAATTTTCCCAATACCAAATGCAGCTGATTTCCCTGTCCCAAATTTCCCTCGCCCAGGTCGTCCGAGTCTTCGTTCAATATTCTCTCCATGCATTGTAAAGTAATGTTTTAGGCCTTCGTAATCCATTCCCCTTCCGTTGTCTTTAATCTCTATATTTTTTGCTTTTGGCTTAACTTCAACTAATACCTTTGGTTGAATTCCCCTATCCGTATATTGAAGACTATTAACTACATACTCCCAAACAGCTGTAGCCTCATTCTTGAAGCTGGAAGCAGACTGTAGTAAATCTCTGCCTACATGAGACCTAAGTCTTAGATTGTCCATAGTTTCCATTTTCACTCCTCTTCAAATAACAGTTTTGAAGTCTGTAGTAAAAACTCTTTCATTTTTCTATCGTCGTTGAATAATGAAATTAATCTCGCAATTTTTATATCAACCATCTTGCCTGTAACATAATCATCAATCCGAAAGGTATCCTGAGCATCTTTTAATAAGATCTTTTCGCTCGAGATCCATTTTGTCCACGCGGGAAGTGCTTTTATTCTATTTTCTTCTCTTTTTTTTCTGACTGTATCCACCGACCCCGCAGATGCTTTACTTTTGTCTAATACAAATTTTTTGTTTTCTAACATAGTTTCTCCTTGAGTGTTTATCCATTCAATGCCTTTACTATTCAGCCTCCAACCTTGCCGCCCAGATCCAATTAACAAACTGCCATAGAGAGGTTTTTTAGCATCCGAAAGGAATGCTCTAACTAGCTCAAGGTTAATTTGGTCCGGATATTTTTTCCAATTGAATTGCCCTGGTGATATTTCATTACACTTAATTGCGACATCTTCTGTGTCAATCGATTTTCTACTACCACCTAACAAATAAACGGCTAACACGGTAATTTCGCGTTTAGAAATGACATCTGTCAAGTGTTTCTTGCTTTTCATTATTGTTGACTTTATAATTTTATCATCAATGGATGAAAATATCAAGGCGTTAGCTGTTGACATTAAAGATTTGCGCTGGGGGAAATCTCCAGTCCCCCTGCTGCCTAAGTCATTGCGATCGCTATGGGAAAATGAACTTCTTCCGGATTGGTTATGCAATGATCTCGGTCTACCTCTTAAATCACAAATCACATTATTGGATTCAAATTCATGGAATAAAATTGAGGAGATAACCCCACGAATTAAAAACTATCTGCGATTTATCGTACGTACACGAGGAGATCAAATCAGCGATCTGCCATGTTGGCAAAGTAGTGTATGGCCATTGGGTCTTAATCCCAATGATATTTCTGTTGAAATTAGAATAAAAAATCAATTAATTGAAAGTTCTATTTTTTCTGATTTTGCTAGATTTATTAAATTAACGTTTGGGGAAATATTATCACTTAAATCAGTCGGTCCACTGGCCGTAATAGATTTTGTTTCAACCGTAGATTATATTCTAGAATACTACAATGAAAAATTGTCTCACTTAAATTCAGAAATCGAAAATACCGACTTCAGATCATTAGTTACAGAGGAATGGTTAGGACAAGTTTATTTTGATGATCCACGATTTACCCAGTACTTATTGCCCAATAAAGAATCATTAAAAGATATGATTGATCTCGTACTATCTGATCCGTATAACCTAGAGAATATCAAAATCCTGCCTAGATTAAAAGAGTCTATTGCTCAAATTAAAAAACTTAAATCGCAAATTGACCGAAAGTCTTTAGAAGAAGTGCTAATGGAGATTATAAAACTGAGCATGAAATACTCTGACCAGATAAGATTGAATGCTATAGCTGGGAGATTCGGCTGGTCAGGTGATAAACCAAAATCTCTCGAGGAGTGTGGGAATAAATTAGGCATTACACGAGAAAGAATGAGGCAAATTCAGAAAAGTTTTTTAAAAAAAATTCCCAACCACGAAATATATTTTCCCCAGCTGGACAAAGCAATAGAATTGCTGGAAAGAAATTGTCCAATAGAGTGTACTGAGGCAGTTAAACTGCTAAATGAAGCTGGCATTACAAAAATAGAATTTAATATACACGGCATATTAGAAGCCATAAATGTATATAGACGAGAAAGCAGCTTAAGAATTAGCGATTTGGGAGACCAAGAGTACCTAACTGACAAACCAGAAAATAAACTTTTACAATTTATTAAAAATACCTCTAGAAAACTTTCTGGACACTCAGGAGTTTCGAATGTTTATCAAGTTTTGGACGTAGCTGATGACTACAAGTTTGCTACGAGTGAAGATGAGTGCAAAAAGATACTAGTTAGTCTAAAAGAAATTGAATTTTTAAATGACGATTGGTTCTGGAATAAAGATATCAAAGACCATCGAAATCGTCTTTACAATACATCGAGGAAAATATTATCTGTAATTTCTCCTCAGAAAATTTTTGATATAAGAGAAGGAATAAGAAGAGCATACAACAAAAGATCCCTATCCAGTACCAGTTTTAAGCGTTTGATAATACCACCTATTGCAGTTTTAACAGAGTTTTTTCAAAGACATCCAGAATTTAGAGTTGAAGGGGAATATGTATATTTTAACGATATACTCAATTATAAACAGGAACTGGGAGATGTTGAATGTGTTCTAGTTGAAGCTGTTCGTTCAACACCCCTCGGGGTTATCGATCGAGAAAGTCTTGCTAAATATTGTATCTCAAGGGGAATGAACGACTCAACTTTTACGGTCATGACCACCTATAGTCCAATCTTAGAGCATGTTGAAACAAGTATATGGAAATTAAGAGGCAGCAAGATAGATTCAGCTTCAATTCACGCTGTAAGAATTATTAGCAAATTAAAACCGAGGAATAAAAGAGTATTAGATTTTGGGTGGAACAATGATGGTAAATTGTGGATCGCTGTACGCGTTCCATTACTTACTAGTAACTTTGTTATCGGTAGTCCAGGATCAATTAGAAGATTACTATCTGGACAAACGTATATTGCGTTTGATAAAGATGACATGAAACAATGTGGTAATATCATTTTTGACGAGCGAGGCACTTCATACGGGTATGGGGTCTTTGCTCGTAAAATTGGTTTAGATTTAAATGATATCTTGTTAGCTGAATTCGACCTAGCCAAGAATGTGGTTTATCTAAGTGTTGGAGATGAAGATTTGTTAGAAGATTGATAATTGCGCTAGAATACCACGATAACAAGTAACACAGCGATCTAGTGTAATGTTTCGCAACAATGAACGGGCACAATACCTAAATATGAAGTGCAAATCTCTGCTTCTTAAATTCCGAGCACGGCGCCCGGCTCGATCTTCCTCCCCGAGAGAAACGCCTTTGCGTCGAGCCTCTTCCCGCCCTCCATCTGAAGCTCGAAAATATCGAGCGCACCTTCTCCCGTCATGACTCGTAAAATTCCCTGGCCGGCGGCCAGAACCTCGCCGGGTTCCCCCTCCCCTTCCGACACTTCCGCTTTATATATCTTAAGCATCTTCCCGTTAGAAAAAGTATACGCCCCCGGCCACGGGAGCATGCCCCTTATTTGATTCCTTATCTCCCCGGCAGGTTTACTCCAATCTACTCTGCCGTCCTCTTTTTTCAGCATCGGGGCGTACGTGGCGGCGGCCTCGTCCTGCTTGAGGGGACGTAAATACCCTTTCTTTAGCCCGGCGATTGCCTGTAAAAGGAGCTCCGCCCCGGCTAGCGAAAGCTTTTCGGTTAATGTCTCCCCTGTATCGTCGTAATCGATCGGTATCTCACGTGTGAGGAGTATGTCCCCCGTATCCATACCCTTGTCCATCTGCATAATTGTAATGCCCGTGACCGCCTCTCCGCGCGCGATTGCCCAGTTCACGGGCGCAGCACCCCTGTATTTCGGGAGGAGGGACGCATGGACATTCAGGCAGCCAAACCGCGGAAGGACGAGCACCGCCTTCGGTAGAATCTTTCCGTAAGCGGCGACGCAGATGAGATCCGGGTTCAAGGCCGCGAGCTCCAGCAGGAATGCTTCTGTCCTGATGCCGGGAGGCTGAAGCACAGGGACGCCGTACTCTTCGGCGATTACCTTGGTCGGCGGCGGAGAGGGCTTGAGCCCCCTGCCCTTGGGCTTATCGGGCTGGGCCACGAGAGCGACCACTTCGTCCCCGGACTCTACAAGCGCTTTTAACGAGGGCACTGCGAACTCAGGCGTCCCCATGAATACGATCCTCATGTATCTGGATTATATTCAGAAGACTCCCGGTATTCAAACAAGATCGACGAGATGCGTGGTAATACAGTTTGAGAGCCGCACGATAGTTTCGAAATTCTACGAATGCAATCCGGATTTAATTTGAATAAGCGGGGGGGTTACTGGCCTTCTTCATCCGGCTTTTCAGAAACGGCTTTCCTGAACTCTTCGGTTATCCATTTTTTTATCTCTTCCTGTGAACCCTTCCCTATTATCTTCCTCACCTTCTTTAAAGAGATGACCGCTTTCGCGGCAGACCTGTGCCCGCCGGCGCTCCCGATGTCCTTGAACAGTTCCCTCACGAGCCTGCCCGCGCTCTTTACATACCCGACGTTCCTCACCGATATAATGAGATGCGTATTCGCCAATATGCCGAATGCGACCGACCACTCGATGCCCTTCACCTGAATACCGAAGTCCGCCATTTTCGGGATCAGGTATTCACGGTCCACCCTGCCGACGTTGACGAAGAATATCTGGTCCGCTATCCAGTGGTCGGCGAGCGCCTGCCCGAAAGATTTTATCTCGGAAGGGGGGACCTCGGCGCGCTCGATACGCCTCAATAACCCGAGGTTGGCGAGCGGGTAGAGGAAAGTGAACGCCTCGATGTCGTCGGGATCGGCGTCTCTGTTGAGCATGACGGTATCTGTTTTTATTCCGTAGAGAAGTGCCGTCGCGAGCCTCTCCGATATGACAGTCTGCGACGCCCTCAGATACTTTGTGAGTATCGTGGAAGTCGCTCCCTCCTCGGTCCTGATTTCCTTGAACCCGGCTTCATACGAGCCGACAAGGGGGTGGTGGTCTATGACCGTATCCACCTGAGGAAGCTCCGGACCGAAAAACGGAGGCTGCACGTCGAGGAGAGCAATTGAGTCGAAGTCCTTGAGGTCCTCGACACCGAGCTCCTGTAAATCAATCTCGAGAAGCTCTATCATGGCGACGTTCTCGGGACGGGAGATCTTGTCCCCGAGATGCCCTATTATGGCGGTCTGTTTATTCCTCTTGAGAAGCGCCCTCAGCGCAAGAGCGCTTGCGATCGAATCGGGGTCGGGGTGGTCATGGAGCAGAATGAGCATCTTCTTCGCGTTAGCATGGACTTTTCTGAGCTCATCGACCCTCAAGTCCGTCCTTGCGAGCTTTTCCTCGCGCGCTATTTCTTCGGAGAGTAATTTATGGAACGCGACGAACCGCACAGAGGGCGGAGGCTCCTCTTTCTGCTCCCCGTTACTCACTATCATCGGCGTTTGAGGATAATGCGATGACAGCTCCTTTGTGAGCTCGGGGGTAAAATACATACTCTCGATCATAATTATGGAAAAGTTGCCGGTCTGGTTAAGGGCTTCCTCGAGCGAGCTCACCCAGATGACCTCGCCCCGTTTAGAGAAAAGCCCGAGGAGGAAGGAATCGAAATCCCCTATAAACAGATAACGTCTGAGTTCCTTCTGCATTATTTTTCAGCCCTGCTCTGGGGTCTTTCACCATTACCGCCGCAAGCCCTGCTCAAGCCGCTTACGAACCCTGTGAGTTCGTCGAATAATTCTTTTTTATTTTCACCGTGCTTTTCTATTATTCGGACGATCGCGCTCCCGACTATAACCGCGTCGGCATAGCCCGCGATTCTCGCTACCTGCTCCGGCGTGGATATACCGAACCCGACGCCGACCGGGAGTTTCGTATATTGTTTTATCTCCGATGTCAGGTCTTCGAGAGAATAATCCATATCGGGCCTTACGCCCGTGATGCCTGTCACGGAAACGAGATATACAAAACCGCTCGCATTTTTAGTTACGAGGCCGATCCTTTCGCCTGTGCTCGTCGGAGCGAGCAGGAAGATGAGGTCGAGTCCCACCTTGTCGGTGTGCACCTTGAATTCACCCGCCTCTTCGGGAGGAAGGTCAACGACAAGGACGCCGTCCGCCCCCGCCTCGGCTGCGTCTTTCGAGAACCTTTCGAGCCCGTATTTAAAGAAAGGGTTATAGTAGCCGAAGATGATGATAGGCACCCCGGATTTCTCCCTGATGCGCCTGACTATGTCGATAACCATCCTGAGGGTAGTGCCATTTTTGAGCGCCCGTTCGGAGGCAAGCTGAATCGCAGGCCCGTCAGCCATGGGGTCCGAAAACGGGACGCCCAGCTCAATTATATCGGCGCCGCTGCCGACGAGATTGAGCACCAGGTCGGCTGTCAATCCGGGCGACGGGTCGCCGGCCGTAACGTAATTGACCAGAGCGATCCTGTTCTTCTTTTTCAGCTCTTTGAACTTATCGGCTATTCTGCTCATGTGTTTTGGAAGTGGATTTTAAATGGATGAAATCGACCGACAGTCATTTGTTCCCAAACCACTGCTCTTATCGAAAAGCATTTTGAAGGATATGTTGTTAACTAAATACTCGGATACCCGCCCCGTGATTCAATTGTACCGGACAATCTAACACCTCTAGGGCCAAAGTCAAGATTCGGACCGGCCCGCAGGCCGTAAGTAAAACAACGTAATTTTCGTAGTCGGACACCCCGGTTAGCCCATTAAACCTCATTGTTTTAAACCCTTTACAAGGATATCGGAAACCGCGTTTATATCCTTGTCCCCGCGTCCCGAGAGGCAGATTATTATGACAGAATCCCTGGGCATCCCCAGTGCCGCCTTCCTCGCATAGGCGACGGCGTGAGCCGACTCGAGCGCAGGGATTATCCCCTCCACCTGAGAAAGGTACTTGAACCCTTCGAGGGCTTCGGAGTCCGTAACGTTCTTGTACGAGACCCTCTCCGTATCGCTCAGGTAGGAATGTTCGGGCCCCACGCCCGGGTAGTCGAGACC